>Ga0209160_1002490_pt1 | contig 15332 bp, 13 predicted proteins | sample GraSoiAngelo_153_FD_186167 | JGI IMG/M metagenome (GOLD analysis project Ga0209160, IMG submission 186167) | Grasslands soil microbial communities from the Angelo Coastal Reserve, California, USA - 14_1009_12_40cm (SPAdes) (version 2) | ecosystem: Environmental > Terrestrial > Soil > Grasslands ... | reverse complement strand
GGCAGGCCGCGTGCGTGTTTCCGCAGGAAGGCCTCAGTGCGCCGTCGATCCTTCTTCCAGCACTCCCGGAGCCACGTACCAACCGCACGTTGGACCCAGAATTCCTCATCGTACAGAAGTTTCTCCAAGAGTTGGAAGGGCCGATCGAGTTCGCCCGCCCGAACGAATCGGTGGAGTGCGTAGGTCGATGCGCGACGCCGCCAGATGTTCTTCGCGCGAGTCCATCGAAGGATGTCTCGGAATCGGGAGGCCTTCGCGTACACCATCCCCGCGATCGGGCCGGAGGCGAGACCATCGCTCAGTCCCCATCCGGTCGCGGTGTCGACCCAGCCGTCCGCGAGCCTCCACGAGTCATCGTCAATAATCTTTTCGTACCGGCCAAGGAGAAGTATCGCAAGCGACTTCTCTTCGAAAACCGGGCCGGACCAGAGCGCGTCGGCGAGGTCGTTCACCTCCCCGGCGCCCAAGGTCCGATGCTCCTTCGCAAATGCCGCGACGATCGCGCTCATCGTCGGCACGGTCAGGCCGAGGACCGGCACCGGCGAACCGACATACGATCGGAGATCCGCCGGAGCAGACGCCTTCGGCGCATTACGAAGTTTCTCGACGAGTTGATTCCTCGCGGCCCGGACGTCGAGCGGCATCGATTCGAGAGGAACCGCGACGGGCCATAAAGGTGCCATCGGCCGATGCGACATTGATTCGAGCCGCGTCGGACGTTTATACATTTTGTAAACGAGAAGCGAGATAAATCGCCGATGGCCTTCTTCGGACATGGCGCGGTGTTCGAATGCTGGTACTCCCGCTCACGCGGAACGCGTCGCCCTGATCACGGGGGCGAGCCGCGGCCTCGGATATACCGTCGCGGAGTTCCTCGCCCGGCAACGTTGGACCCTCATCCTCACGGCGCGTCACGAAGTTCCGTTGCTCGAGGCCGTGAAGCGCCTTCAGGCCACTGGCGCCTCGATCAGCGCCGTCCCCGGTGATGTGGCGCACGATCAACACCGACGCGACCTGGTCGCCGCGGTCCGCCGCGTAGGTCGTCTGGATATTCTGTTCAACAACGCTTCCGAACTCGGCGCTTCCCCGTTCCCCGCCCTGGTGGACTTCCCGCTCGACGTCCTCCGACGCGTGTTCGAGGTCAACGTCATCGCGCCGCTCGCGCTCATCCACACATGCCTTCCGGTCCTGAAGAAATCGCGAGGCCTTGTCGTGAACATCACCAGCGACGCCTCACGCGGCGGATATCCCGGGTGGGGCGGCTACGGGAGCAGCAAGGCCGCGCTCGACCTCTTGAGCAAGACGCTCGCGAACGAACTACGCGAAGCCGGCGTCGGCGTCGTCGCGGTCGACCCGGGCGATCTCCGGACGCAGATGCACCAGGATGCGTTCCCGGGACAGGACATCAGCGACCGGCCACTCCCGGAGGTCACGCTGCCGTTCTGGGCGTGGCTCGAGGGCCAAGACCCGTTGCGAATCACAGGCCAGAGGTTCGAGGCCCAAGGCACCGTCTGGGAGGTGCCCGCATGAAACGTCAGGAACTCGTCTTCGAGCAACCGCGCGAACTGTTCGCCTCGACACCCGTCGAAACCGAACACGGGGCCCGCGATGCGGTGCGTCTCCTTGTGACGACGCCATCGGGGCACCGGCACGCGACGTTCGCCGACTTGCCGCGATTCCTCTCCGCGGGAGACCTCCTCGTCGCGAACGAAAGCGCGACATTGGCGGCGAGCCTCGAGGCCCGCGGGTCCTCCGGTTCGTACACGCTCGACCTGAGCACGCGATACGCGGACGGCCTGTGGCTCGCCGAGCCCCGGTGGGATCCGGCCCATCCGGGCCCCATGCCGATCGAGGCGGGCGAAGAGGCCCGCGTGGGCGACGCGACGGTCCGGTACGTCGCCCCGTATCCGGGAATCCCGAGGCTTTGGTTCATCACCGCGGACCGACCGCTCGAGCCGATCCTCCAACGTGCGGGCGTGCCGATTCACTACGGTTACGTTCAGAAGGTCTGGCCCTTGGACGCGTACCAGAGCCTGTTCTCCCGGGTTCCTGGGAGTGCGGAGATGCCCTCCGCGGCGCGACCGATCACCCCGAAGATTCGGGAGGCGCTCGAAGTCGCGGGCGTCCGGTTCACGTCCGTCCTCCTCCACTCCGGCGTCAGCAGCCTCGAGATCGAGACGGACCAGGTGGAGGAACAGGCCGTGTACCCGGAGCCGTTCGAGGTCTCATCGGCCACCGCCGACCTGGTGAACCGCACTCGGGACGGCGGCCATCGCGTCATCGCCATCGGGACCACGGTCGTCCGCGCGCTCGAGTCCGCATGGACGCCGGACGGAGTGCGACCTCGACGAGGATTCACCCGTCTCTTCGTCCATCCTGGAAATCCCGTCCGATCGGTCGACGGATTGCTGACGGGCTTCCACGACCCCGTCACGAGCCACCTCGCGATGCTCGCGGCGTTGATCGGGCTACCGCGCGTCATGGAGGCGTACCGCGCGGCGATCGCGAGCGGATACCGGTGGCACGAATTCGGGGACAGCCACCTCATCCTGCGAAAGTGATCGGATCGGACGTCGGGTGGTGTTCAAGGCGGAATGTTCTGATTCATCCGGAACCGGTTCTCCGGATCGTACTTGCGCTTGAGGCGCACGAGCCGCTCGTATTTCTGCGGGTCGTATGCGGCCCGAACCCGTTCGGCTCCCTCGTCGCGTTCACCCCCGAGGTAATTGACGTAAACGCCACCGGATGCGAACGGCTCCATCGCATTCCAGAGACCCCGAGTCCACGCGATGTTTGCTTCGTCCTCCACGGGATCAGACCAAATCGACGTGATGACCAGGTCGAAACGCGCGTCTCGATGGCCGAAGGCGGTGTCCCGTTCTCCAACGCGGGAGACCGCACCGCCTAGATACTCGAGCACGACCTGAGTGCGTTTCGAGGGCACGTTCTCCGCGTGCCGGACCATAGTATCGACGGCCTCCTCTCCGAGATCGGCTAGGAAGCCGGACTTCCAATAGTTCCGTGCGCCGGGCGGATATGCCGGTCCAAGGATGCCTTGGAGGTCAACGTACGACATTCGCTTGATATCATCCAGGATCGGCGGGCCAAATTCGCGGACCGGTCGTAGAATTCGTTCCCCCTCATCCAACGGGCCGAAGTAGCCCGCGAGGATGACCGCCACGGGAACGCCGTCCGGCGAAGTGCCCAGTGCGGCAAACAAGGTGAGTTCATCGGGTGCCCCCTCGACGAACTTGCTATAGAATCGAAGGAGTTCCCGGGCTCGTCCCATGGGATGGACGAGGACACCGCCGAGAATCGCACCGACCGGATGCAGTCGGAACTCGAACGACGTCGCAACCCCAAAGTTCCCGCCGCCGCCTCGGACGCCCCAGAACAGATCTGGATTCTCCTGTTCGTTCGCGTGGGTGACGCGTCCCTCCGCCGTAACGAGATCGACCCCGAGGAGGTTGTCGCAGGCGAGGCCCTGGGTCCGAGCGAGGAAACCGGACCCGCCCCCCAGGGTCAGTCCGGCGACGCCGGTGGCGGGGACGACTCCGCCCGTTGTCGCCAACCCGGCACGCTGCGCCGCCTGATCGAATTCGCCCCATGTGACCCCTCCGCTGACGATCGCGGTTCGTCGCTCCTCGTCGACCCGGATGTCTTTCATCAGAGACAGGTCGATCACGAGGCCTTCATCGCACACCGCGTTCCCCGACACATTGTGTCCACCGCCTCGGACTGCCAAGACGAATCCATGCTCCCTTGCGAAGGCGATCGATTGGATCACGTCGTCCGCGTCCTTGCATCGCGCAATCACCGCGGGTCTGCGGTCGATCATCGCGTTCCAGATTCGCCTGGCCTCGTCGTACTTCGCGTCTTCCGGTCGAATGAGCTCCCCATGCAACCCCTTGGCGAACTCCGCAAACTCTTCGTTCGATGCCGACATGGCTCCCCTCCGGCGCCTTGACGCGAATGCGGGAGGCCGTGTAAAGGACTTGCGGTGCCTCGCCAGTTCCACAGAAGCGTTCTATGCCCCGAGCCTCGCGAAAAAGGCGGCCAAGACGAGCACCGCGGAAATGCAGATTCCGGAAAATACCGCGCCAATGCCTAGCGCGCTGCGGAACGGTCCGGGTCCCGCGCGGGCTCGATGGAGCGCCAGGAACGCGATGAGGTTCGCCGCGTTCGCCACGAAGACCGCAAGCATGACTAGCGGCACGGATGTCCATAGACCGGGGGAGAATAAGGCGACGACGAGAATCCCCGCCGTGACAATGGGCACCCCGATTCCAAAGGAGGCGGCGGCAAGATGGGCGGGCCCCAGGACTCGATCCCTCGTCCCTGACTCGGAAGGATACATGATCCCCACCTATGTATCAGATGCCCGGGGAAGAACGTGTCGTTTCGCGAGGCTCAACCGCCTGGGCATCTCGGGCTATCCTCCGGTGTGTTCTTCGTCTCGGCGGGCAGTTATGGGTCGGAGTGGCTCGATCCGAAAGCGGCTTCAAGGGAATCGTCCTCGGCTTGTCTAGAGCGGACGTTGAGTGGGCTCTTCAAGCCCACCTGGTACCTGCACAGCTCATCGCGTTTTCCCCCATTTCCACTTGGGTGCTAGGCCTCTCCCGAGACAAGCTACTCAAACGGATGGACCTGTCCGAACATCACGTCTCCCGCGCCACGCCGATCCTGCTATCCCTCTGGGGCTTTGTTGCGCTCGCGTTCTTTCTCACCGTCGCGTCATTTCTGGGGTACGCCCTGTCAGCCGATCGCGTTGCTCTGATCCTTCTCACCGTCTTCCTCGGGGCGGTTGCCATCGTCGCATCTGTATTGTCCGCGGTGCGGCGCAAGAGGGCCGGTGCCGCTGAGCGAGCGACGGCGAGCCCCCACGACGATCTCCCCTGGATTCCTGATTTTCCTTTAGACATCGCTCTATGGCCCGAAGTGGCGGTCGTGGTCCTCGCTGTCGTCCTCCTCGGCGTCCTGGCCGCGTTCGTCTTCTTCCTCGTGTGGCTTCCGATTCTGTTCTTGGTGATTAGTCTCATCACGTTCGGCACGTGGTGGCGAATCCATCGAGGGACCTTCGTCATGGCGATGGAAGACCGCCCGCCGAAACTGCGCGGGGTCGGGGAGGACCTACTCACGCGGGGTGCGATTCTTTCGAGGACGTGGGACATCCACCTCGAAGGCGCCACCTTGCGGACTGCAAACGAAAGGAGACGGTCCTACGCCCGCGCAAGGCGATTCTTTCTCTTCTTGGGAATCGCGAGCTTAGCCCTGGCGGGGTTGGTGGTCGGGTCCAGGTTTCTTCCATCGGTCGGATGGACCTACATGATTATTCCAACCGCCGGCGTGGCGATGCTTCTAAGCACCGCACTTGTTGCGACGATCTACCGTCTCAGATTCCGCTAGATGGGTCGTCGAAGCAAAGGCTTTAAGGCCTCACGGAATGCGACGCCAGCCGGTAGACGGTCCAAGGGAACAAACATGACCTGGGGACTCCAAAACCGCCTCTCCCGGATCATCCGCCCGACCGACGGCCACACGGTCATGCTCGCTGCGGACCACGGATACTTTCTCGGGCCGACGCACAAACTGGAGATCCCTCGCAAGACGTTGGAGCCGCTTCTGCCATACGCCGACGCCGTGATGGTGACCCGCGGCGTCGTGCGCACCTCGATCGACCCGGGCGCGAACGTGCCGATCGTCCTCCGTGTGAGCGGCGGCGCGAGCGTGCTGAACGAAGACCTTTCGAACGAAAAGATTACGACCTCGATGAAGGAGGCCGTTCGACTGAACGCCTCCGCGGTCGCGATGTCGATCTTCGTCGGCGCAACTCACGAGCACGATTCGCTGGTGAACCTAGGAAAACTCGTCGATGAGGGCGAGGACGCCGGCGTGCCGGTCTTGGCGGTTACCGCCGTGGGCAAGGAGCTCGAGAAACGTGACGCTCGATACCTCGGCCTCGCGTGCCGGATTGCTTCCGAGTTCGGGGCCCACTTCGTTAAGACGTATTACGCCGACGATTTCTCGAAGGTCGTCGAATCGTGCCCGGTCCCGCTCGTCGTCGCGGGCGGCCCGAAGCTCGAGACGGAACTCGACGCGCTCGAGCTGGCCTATGACGCGATCCAGGACGGCGCGAAAGGCGTGGACATGGGTCGCAACATCTGGCAGTCGACCAATCCCGTCGGCATGATTCGCGGCATTCGCGCGGTCGTCCACGAACGTGCGACCCCGAAGGAGGCGCTCGATCTCGTGAAGGGCACGAAACCGAAGAGGTAGGCGCCGGCCCATGCGCGCCGCGATGTACTACGCGAACGACGACGTGCGGATCGTGGACATACCGAAGCCGCGGATCGGACCCGGAGAGATTCTCGTCAAAGTGCGGTCCAGCGGAATCTGCGGCTCCGATGTGATGGAGTGGTACCGCAGGCCGAAGGCGCCGCTCGTCCTCGGCCACGAGATCGCCGCGGAAGTCGTCGAGGTCGGCGCGGGTGTGGACCGTGTCAAGGTCGGCGACCGCGTGTTCGTGTCCCACCACGTTCCGTGCGGCCAGTGTCGGTATTGTGTCGCAGGCCATGAGACCGTGTGCGATACGTTGCGGACGACGAATTTCGACCCGGGAGGATTCGCGGAGTTCGTGCGGGTTCCCGCGGTCAACGTGAAGCATGGAGTGTTCGCGTTGCCGAAGGGGATTTCGGACGACGAGGGCGTCTTGGTTGAGCCCTTCGCCTGCGTGGTCCGCGGGCAGCGCTTGGCCGGATTTCGTCCGGGTCATACGGTCGTGGTGATCGGCAGCGGCGTGGCGGGACTCCTCCACGTGAAACTCGCGAAGGCGTCCGGAGCCGCAAAGGTGATCGCGACGGACATCGTCGAGTATCGGAAGGCCGCGGCACGAAAGGCGGGAGCCGACGTCGTCATCGACGGTCGCGAGGACGTGCCCGCGAAGGTGCGGGAGGCCAACGACGGCCTCCTGGCAAAATACGTGATTACGTGCACGGGAGCCCCGAAGGCGATCGTCCAAGGCCTCGGATCCGTGGATCGAGGCGGCACGGTCCTGTTCTTCGCGCCCTCCGAGCCGACTGCGAAGGTCGAGATCCCGTTCAACGCGGTGTGGCGCGAGGAGGTCACGATGACGTCGTCGTATGGCGGGAGTCCGCGAGACATCCAAGAGGCGATCGAACTTCTCGCCACCCGCCAAGTGACCGTGGCGGACCTGATCACTCATTTGCTGCCCCTTGCCGAAGCCGGGAAAGGATTCCGGCTCGTCGCCCAAGCGGAGGATTCGCTCAAGGTCGTCCTCCGACCCTAAACCTTGTTTCCGGAGGTCGGAGGCCCACGAGACCGAAAGATCTTTTCCTCTGCGGAACCTCACTTCATCGTCGTTGTGTCTGCCCCGAACCCCATTGGCGTCGAAGCCCCGCCAGATGCAGGGGTCGGAGTGACTTCCTCCCAGATCTTCGTGTCTTTCGTTTCGGGCAGGTACTTCATGCCGATCAGGAACGTCATGATGGGCACGGCAATAGGCCAGATGAGGGCTGCATAGAGATTGCCACCGGTTGCCGCGTAAATACCGAAGAAGATGAGCGGTGTGAATCCTCCGAATTCGCCATTCCCAAGGTGGTACGGAAGGGACATGGAGGTGTAGCGGATCCGGGCCGGGAAGAGCTCGACCAAGAACGCGGCGATCGGGGCGTAGACCATGGTAACCCAGACGACCTGGATGAAAACCAAGCCGACCATGACGGGGAAGTTCAGCGGTTTTCCGAAGATCATCATCCCCGTGTAGATCGGGGCATAGCTGAGGGCGGCAAGCAGGCATCCGGCCATCATTATCTTCTTTCTGCCGATCCGGTCCGAGAGCCGGCCGAACACGATGAAAAACGGTGTCGCGAGGACGAGGGCGATGAATATGATTTCGTTTGAGGTGAAGAAGTCGATTTTCAGGCCGATCTCAGGCCGTTGCAGGAAGAACAGGGCAAGGAACTGCCCCGTGTACCATACGACCGCCTGGCCCGCGGTCGCGCCGAACAAGGCCAGGAGGATGAGCTTCCAGTTTTTACGGCTCGCCAGCGCTTCGGTCAAGGGCTTCTTGGAGCTCCGCCCCGTCGCCTTCAGGCGGGTGAACAGGGGCGTCTCTTTGAGCTTCCATCGGATGTACAGAGAAATTGCCACGAGAACGAGGGAGAGCACGAACGGGATTCGCCAGCCCCAGGCCCGGAAAGCTGTGTCGCCGACGATGTAGTCCGTCCCGAGGATTACCGCAATCGACGCGAAGAGGCCGATCGTGGCCGTCGTCTGAATGTAGCTGGTCCAGTACCCGCGCTTCGCATCCGGTGCGTGCTCAGCGACGTAGATCGCCGCGCCGCCGTATTCGCCGCCGAGGGCGAGCCCCTGCACGCACCGAAGGACCATGAGCGCGAGAGGCGCCAGAATGCCAATCGCGGCATACACCGGGATGAAGGCAATCGCCGCGGTCCCTAGACCCATGATTGTGACGGTGAGGAGGAACGCGTACTTCCGACCAATGAGATCCCCGATCCGTCCGAAGACGATCGCGCCGAAGGGCCGGACCGCGAATCCGCTCGCGTAGGTCGCGAGGAACGCAAGGAAGTTGATCGCCGGATCCGATGTGAGTTTGAAGAATAGAGGAGTGAGGATGAAGCCGAGGGTCACGAAGATGTAGAAATCGTACCATTCGATGATCGTCCCCGACGACGCCGCGGCCACGATGAATCGCATGCCACGACGAGTTACGCCCGTGAAACTGTCCGCTGCCGACCCCACTCCCGTCGCCATAGCGTGCCAGAACCTGGCACGCATCTAATAGGGGGATGTTTACAGACGACCACACGTGTGTTCGTCGCATGTTCCAGGGGCCCTGGCAAGTCGCACCTGGCCGCCTTCCCGATGGGCTCGATACTATCACTGTGATTCATTACCATCTTTAACCTGGAAAGGCTCTACGGCCACCTGTCGGCCGGACAACGGGTCGGTTCGCGGGGAACGTCCATGGTCGTCTCTAGCGCAACGATTGACAGCCTGCTGAAGGAGAGAGAGCAGTACCCGCCTTCGGCGGCCTTCCGAAAGAGCACCCACTTGAAGAACGACACGTTCCGCCAAGACGCCGCGAAGGATCCAGGGGCCTTCTGGTCGCGCATGGCGAAGGAACTCGAGTGGATCGCCCCCTGGTCGAAGGTCCTCGAGTGGAACCCGCCCTTCGCCAAGTGGTTCCTCGACGGAAAGCTCAACGTCTCCGCGAATTGCCTGGACCGTCATCTGGCCGGACCCCGTCGGAACAAGGCCGCGCTCGTCTGGGAGGGCGAGCCGGGAGAACGCCGAGTCCTGACGTACCACGACATGTGGCGGGAGGTCAGTCGCTTCGCGAACGTCCTCAAAGGCCTGGGCGTGAAGCGGGGGGACCGGGTCACGATCTACATGCCCATGATCCCGGAGCTCCCGATCGCGATGCTCGCCTGCGCCCGCGTCGGCGCCGTGCACAGCGTGATCTTCGGGGGCTTCAGTGCGCGCGCGATCCGGGACCGGGCCGGGGACGCGGAGACCCGCGTCATCGTGACGGCGGATGGCGGCTACCGCCGCGGGACCGTCCTGCCGCTGAAGAAGATCGTCGACGAAGCCGTCGCCGGTCTGGATGTCGTCCAGCACGTCGTCGTCTTCAAACGCGCCGGCATCGAGGTCTCGATGCGGGAGGGGCGCGACCATTGGTGGCACGAGCTCATGGCGAAGGCGGACGCGGAATGCGAACCGGAGGCGATGGACGCCACGGACCCGCTGTTCCTCCTCTACACGTCCGGCACGACGGGGAAGCCGAAGGGGATCCAGCATTCGACGGGAGGGTATCTGGTCGGCGTCGCGACGACGATGAAGTACGTCTTCGACCTGAAGGACGAAGACCTGTTCTGGTGCACCGCGGACATCGGGTGGGTGACCGGCCATTCGTACATCGTGTACGGTCCCCTCGCGAATGGCGCGAGCGTCTTCATGTACGAAGGCGCGCCGGATTGGCCGGAGCCCGACCGGTTCTGGCGGATGGTCGAGGAATACGACATCACGATCCTGTACACCGCGCCGACCGCGATCCGCGCGTTCATGCGCTGGGGCGACGAGTGGCCGAAGAAACACGACCTCTCGAGCCTCCGTCTCCTCGGGACCGTCGGGGAACCGATCAATCCGGAGGCGTGGCGGTGGTACCACAAGACGATCGGCGGCGACCGCTGTCCGATCGTGGACACGTGGTGGCAGACGGAGACGGGCATGATCCTCATCACGCCGTTGCCCGGCGTGACGACGACGAAACCGGGATCCGCCACGCACCCGTTCCCAGGGATCGCGGCGGAAGTCGTCGACGAGAAGGGCCGTCCAGTCCCGGTGGGCAAAGGAGGCTACCTCGTGATCTCAAAACCTTGGCCCGCAATGCTCATGACCCTGTACCGTGACCCGGATCGATACCGGCAGGTGTATTGGTCTCAAGTCCCCGGCAAATATTTCACCGGAGACGGGGCGCGCATTGATGAAGACGGCTACTTCTGGCTCATGGGCCGCATCGACGACGTGATCAACGTCGCAGGCCACCGGATCGGGACAATGGAGGTCGAATCCGCGTTGGTGAGCCATCCGAAGGTCGCCGAGGCGGCGGTCGTGGGGAAGCCTCATCCTCTGAAGGGCCAGGCCCTCGTGGCCTACGTCGTCCTGAAAGGAAGCCAGGTTCGCACCGACTCGCTGGCGCAGGAATTACGCGACCACGTTCGGAAAGAGATCGGGGCCATCGCCGTGCCCGACGAGATCTACGTCACCGGGAAACTGCCGAAGACCCGAAGCGGGAAGATCATGCGCCGTGTGATTCGCTCGCTCGTCTCCGGCCAAGAGATCGGCGATACGACGACCCTCGAAGACCCCGGCGCGGTGGACGAAGTCCGCAAATGGCTCGCCGAAGTCGAAGGCGGCGCCTCCGACGAGCATTGACGTTCAGGAATGGGGACTCGATCCGACCACGAGGACATTTGTAGCGGAAGGTATTAGCCGTAGTCCCCTTCGCACGGGCTATGGCCGGCATGAGCAGGATTTCGGCCGGTGGTCGCGCTTTGCTCGTTGCGGGCGCGGTGCTGCTGCTCGTCAGCCTGTTCTCCCTCCCATGGTTCGTGGTGTCCGGGACGAGACCGGACCTCCCTCCAGGGACGTACGATGGGACAGGGAGCACAGGGCTCCTGAACACGCTGCTGGGCGGACCTTGGGGTTGGATCGCCTTCGTTTGGCTCGTGGTTTCGTCGATGGTCGGTCTGGCGGTCGCCACCCTGGGCCGCCGGACACGCCGCCTCGGAACGTTGGGGATGATTGTCCTGCTCCTGTACGCGGTCCTTCTCTTCGTCGCTTCACCCTACCTGAACCCTCTGGGATCGACGGGCACCGCGTCGGTCGCCTTCGCCTACGGATTCGTGACCGCCGTGCTCGGCTCAGCCCTCGTCGAGGCTGGCGCCCGTCTGCCACACGCGATGCCGCGGAGATACTCGGATCCGACGGTTGCCGAATGGGATAGTCCATAGACCAGGGTCCGGGCGTTCGAGCCTGCGGAGGCCTCGCCTTCCGTGGGGACTCGCGGATTCCGAGCGCGAAGAACCGTCCTCTGCTACGGATCAACCCAGTGCGCTCGTCGTGAGGCGATGAACCCCATGAGGGCCGCGAACCCGATCAGGTAGGCCCATCCGATGGCGACCTCCGATGCCGGGATCGAGATGAGACCGAAGTAATACTTCGCGAGCTGGGCGGCGTGCGTCGTCGGGATGAGCATCGCGATCGGTTGCGCGATCGCCGGCAGCCGGCTGAGCGGATAGTAGACCGGCGGCAGGAATCCCAACGCGATGCTGAGGACTTGCGGGATCGAGTTCGCACGTCGCGCGTTCTTCGTGGTCGCGCCGATCGCGAACCCGACGAAGACCAAGCCGATCCAGAGGAGAATGGAAGTCCCCAGGAGGAGGACGACCCCCGTTGCACTGGATGTCCCTGATAGCACGAGCAGGACCAGGGCCACGACGACCCCGGGGAGCGCGACGACCAATCCGCTCAACGAGAGGCCGAGGGCATAGGAAGCGGGAGAGACCTTCGAAGCCACGAACATGTCTTGGAAACGGAACCACTGTTTGTTGAAGAACACGCTCTGAGACGCGAAGAGACCCGTGAAGGAGAACGTCAGGACGATCGCCCCGATGAGCGATTGCACGGCGGACGCCTGGTCCGCGAAGACGAAGATGAAGATCACCGGCAGGAACGAGAAGAGGCTGATCACGACGAGGAGCATCGGATCCCGCAAGAGCGGCAAGGCGTCGAACAACCCGATGTACATCGCCTCACGTATTTTCGACTTCAATCGATCCCCCCACGATCTTGATGAACGCGTCCTCGAGGCTCGCCGGTTTGAACGTCACCTTGCGCTTCTCCCGCAGGCCGCGCTCGACGATCGCCAGGATCTCCTCGCTCGACTTGGGCTCGAGGACCTCCGGAGCGGCGGGCCCATTCCCCGCGGCCGGTTCCATGATCACCCGCATCCCGACGCCGGTATCGCCCTTCGCCTCGTCGACCGTTCCGAGGAAGGCGGTCCGCCCTTTGTCGACGATTAGCAGATGGTCCGCGAGGACCTCGGCCTCGTCGAGATAGTGCGTCGTCAGGAGGATCGTCGCTCCCTTCTTCGTCAGGCCGCGCAACATGGCCCAGACGGATCGCCGCCCAAGCGGGTCGAGTCCGATCGTGGGCTCGTCGAGGAAGAGCACCTCCGGGTCGGCGACCATCGCCATGGCGATGATCAGGCGTTGTCGGAGCCCTCCCGACAAATCCGCCGCGAGCTTGTCGCGGTGCTCCCAAAGGCCCAGGTCGTCCATCACCTTCCGAGTCCGTTCTTTCGCATCGGCGCGGGATCGGCCGCGGATGAGGCACATGTAGAAGATGTGATCGTAGGGCGACAGGAGCATCTGCGGGCGGGCCTCCTGCGGTACGACCGCGATGTGGGGACGGATGGCCCGCGGATCCGTGAGGACGTCGTGACCGAGGACGGACGCCCGGCCGACGGTTGGCTTGAGCTGCGTCGCGAGGATACGAAGGAGCGTCGTCTTGCCCGCGCCGTTCCGTCCGAGGAGGCAGAAGATCTCGCCCCGGTCGATCGAGAACGAAACGCCCTCGAGGGCTTTCGTCCCTCCCGGATACGTTTTCCCCAGTCCTTCGACGCGGACGACCTCCATGGCCCGCGACCAACGGGCGCGTGCTACTTGAGACTTCTGCGCGGGCCTCCGCGACAACTGCCACCTGGTGGGAGAAACGCTGCGCCTCCGGAGAGAAACGGCCCGACATCTCGTTGCGAACCGTATGTGCCAAAAGCTTATTCGCCCGACTCGGTTCCGCGGTTCGTGGACCGGACCGCGCACGACGTCGTGATCGTCGGTGGGGGCGCGGCGGGGTTGCGCGCGGCGATCGCGGCGGCGCAGTCGGACCCGGACCTGTCGATCGCGGTCGTGTCGAAAGTCTACCCGATGCGGAGCCACACGGTGTCCGCGGAGGGTGGGACCGCCGCGGTCTTGCGGGACTACGATTCCCTCGAGCTGCACGCCCTCGACACGATCAAAGGATCGGACTTCCTCGCCGACCAGGACGCGGTCGAGTTCTTCGTCGCTCGGTGCCCGAAGGAGATCATTCAGCTCGAACACTGGGGCTGCCCCTGGTCCCGTGACCCGGACGGCCGGGTGAGCCAACGTGCGTTCGGCGGGATGTCCGTCAAGCGCACCGTTTTCGCGGCGGACAAGGTCGGCTTCCACATCCTGCATACGCTCTTCCAGACATCGATGAAGTTCGAGAACATCCACCGGTTCGACGAGTATTTTGTGACGAGCCTGATTGTCGAGGGCGGGGTCTGCGCGGGGGTGATCGCCATCGACCTTCGGGGCGGGCGCCTCGTCGCGATCAACGGGAAGGCGACGATCCTCGCGACCGGCGGGTGCGGCCGCGTGTACGAATTCACGACGAACGGCTTCATCAAGACGGGCGACGGCATGGCCCTCGCCTACCGCGCCGGCGTGCCGCTGAAGGACATGGAGATGGTCCAGTTCCATCCGACGTGCCTCCCGGGGACGGGCATCTTGATCACGGAGGCGGCCCGCGGCGAGGGCGGCTATCTGATCAACAAGGACGGGGAGCGATACATGCAGCGCTACCTCCCGACCAAGATGGAGCTGGGGCCGCGGGACATCCTCTCGAGATCGATGATCCAGGAGATCAAAGCGGGCCGCGCGTTCGAGGGTCCGTACGGGCCGTACCTCGGCCTCGACCTGCGTCACCTCGGAGCCGCGACGATCGACAAGAAGCTGCCGATGGTCCGCGAACTCGCGGAGAAGTACATGGGCCTCGATCCGATCCGCGAGCCGATCCCCGTGCGTCCGGGCCAGCATTACATCATGGGCGGGGTGGCCACGAACTCGACCGGGGAGACGACGCTCCCGGGCTTGTACGCGGTCGGCGAGACCGCGTGCGTCTCGATCAACGGCGCGAACCGCCTCGGGTCGAACAGCTTGAGCGAGTGCCTCGTGTTCGGCGAGTGGTGCGGCCTCGCCGCGGCCCAGTACGCGAAGCAGCGGATCGCGTATCCCCGCGGAACCGCGACGAGAGAAACCCTCCGGAGGGAGGAGGCCCGCGTCTTCGATGGCCTCATGGGTCGCGAGCGAGGGAAGGAGACCCTCGCGGGCGTGCGGGTCGAAATGCAGCAGCTGATGGAGCGCGACGTCGGAATCTTCCGGGACGAGGCCGGCCTCGCCGACGCGTGCGGGAAACTCGGCAAGCTGCGGGACCGATTCTCCTCCGTCGGCCTGGCGGACAAGGACCATGTGTTCAACACGGAGATGACCGGGGTCCTCGAGCTCGACTTCATGCTCGATGTCGCGGCGTCGATCGCCCATAGCGCCTTGAACCGACGGGAGTCGAGGGGCGCCCACAGCCGCACGGACTTCCCGGCTCGGGACGACGTGAATTACCTGAAGCACACGCTCGCGTATCGCACGGACGGCGCGCCGCGCATCGATTACTCGCCGGTGAAGATCACGAAGTGGCAGCCCGTCGCGAGGACGTACTGACATGGCCGAACGCGACGTCGTGTTCCGGGTGAAGCGATACCGACCCGAATCCGGAGGCAAGCCGGCGTACCAGGAGTACCGGATCCCGTACCGGGACGACATGGTCATCCTCGATGGACTGAATTACATCAAGGACCACGTCGACCCCACGTTGACCTACCGGTGGTCGTGCCGGATGGGGATTTGCGGGTCGTGCGGGGCGAACGTGAACGG
>Ga0209160_1002488_pt1 | contig 15334 bp, 13 predicted proteins | sample GraSoiAngelo_153_FD_186167 | JGI IMG/M metagenome (GOLD analysis project Ga0209160, IMG submission 186167) | Grasslands soil microbial communities from the Angelo Coastal Reserve, California, USA - 14_1009_12_40cm (SPAdes) (version 2) | ecosystem: Environmental > Terrestrial > Soil > Grasslands ... | reverse complement strand
GGTCAGCGCTAGATCCGCCACGCTTGTCTTCTCCTCGTATTACCTCAACAACCCCGCCTCCGCCTTCGGCCACATCTTCCTGCGGCTCGGCAAGGAGGAACTCGCGAGCGGCGGTGAGCGGCTCGAGCTCATAGACCAGGCGGTCGACTTCGCGGCCGTCACCAACACCTCGAACGCCATCCTCTATGCGTTCGAGGGCCTCTTCGGATTTTTTCGGGGCGAGTTCAGCGCTCGGCCGTACTTCTACAAGGTGCGGGAGTACGCCGACTACGAGTCGCGCGATCTGTGGGAGTACGAGCTTTCCCTGGACGAGCGGCAGCTGGCGATGCTGGTCGGTCACCTCTGGGAACTGGGGCAGACTTGGTTCGACTACTACTACGTCACCGAGAACTGTTCCTACCATGTTCTGGGCGCGCTCGAGGCCGCCGATTCCAATCTCGAGCTCCTCTCCCACCTCGGGCCGGCGACGCTTCCTGCGGACAGCGTGAAAGCGCTCTTTGCAAACCCTGGTCTGGTGCGAGCGGTCCGCTTCCGCGCCTCCGCACGCACGCAACTCGCAGCCCGGACAGCCGGACTCAGCGGCACCGACCTCGACGCCGTGCAGCGGCTCGCGGAAGGAAGAGATTCCGCAGCACTCGATGCGACGTCCACCCCCGAGCGTGTGCGCGTCATCGACGCTGCCCTCGACCTCGTGGACGTGCGTCACGGCCGCGACATCATCACAGGCGCGGACCCAGCTGCCGATGTTCTCCGCCAGAGGCTCCTCGAGAAGCGAAGCGCGATCGGGGTGCCGAGCCCTCCTTTGGTCATTCCTCCACCGTCGGCCGGCGGGCCCGAACGGGGGCATGGCTCGATGCGGTTCGGACTGGGCGCCATGACTTCTCGCGAGGAGGGATCGGCCCTCCTGGTCGAGGGGCGCCTGGCGCTCCACGACCTGGCGGATCCGCCCGCCGGCTTCTCGCCGCGGACCCAGATCGAGTTCTTCAAGCTGCGACTGAGCGTTGCCGACCGCCGGCGCGCTCTCCGGCTGGAGGAAGCTTCAGTGGTCGAAGTGACGAGCCTGAACCCTATCGAGCGCTTCGAGCGACGCATTTCCTGGAAGTTGCGCGTGGGCGCGACGCGAGTAGTCGACGACGGGTGCCACGGTTGTGTCGCCGGTATGCTCGCCGTAGGGGGCGGACCGGGCATCGTCTCGGCCGGCGGCGCGTTCTCGGCGGCCCTCACGGCGGATGCCGAGCTGCTCGCCGCACCGGAGCTGAGCGGGCTCTCCGGCAGCGGAGTGCGACCGGGCGTCGGCCCCGGAGTGCTCTTGCGCCTGCTAGGGACCGACAGGGTCGCGCTGGTCGGAACAGGAAGCTGGCGATGGCTGCCACTCGCCTCGCCAAGGATGTCCTACGAGCTCAGCGTGGAAGCGAGGGTGCATCTCGGGGCAATATCCGTGGCAGCACGCTGGCGCAAGGCACCTCGCGCGGAAGACGTCGGCTTGGTTCTGCTCATATACCGAGGCTGACCTGCCGTCCCGCCGGTGTCACTTCCAGTCCACTTTCACGATGGTCAGCTCCATGTCGCCCGCAGGGCGACGGACCAAGACGACGTCACCTTCGCGCTTGCCCAGGAGCGCGCGCCCGAGCGGCGCTTCGTAGCTGATGCGCCCCGGCCCGAGCGAGGCGTCGAGCTCGTCGCCTCCGACGATCTGGTATGTGGTGCACACGCCCCCTTCGTCCTCGACCGTCACCGTGGCGCCGAAGAAGACCCGGTCCGTCCTCGGCCGGGTGGCGGGGTCGACGACCTCGTATCCCTCGAGCTGTTTCTGCAAGCGATGGATCTTCGCGTCGATTTCGCGGAGCTTCCTCTTTCCCAGCTTGTACTCGTAGTTCTCGCTGCGGTCGCCGTGCGCCGCCGCCACCGAGACTTCCTGCGTGACCCGCGGGCGCTCCTCGTACAGGAGCCGGCGGAACTGCTCGCGCAGCATCTCGAATCCCGCCCGCGTCATGTACTTCTTCACGGCTTTCTGTTGCCCGAACGAGGCGGTGCTGGCAACTTTGTACCGTGTCGACCGCGGTCACCCAGGGAATCCGCATCACCGTGAAGAGCCGCTACCTGCCGGAGCAGTCCGGGCCAGGGCGCTGGGCGTTCGCTTATACAGTCCGCATCGAGAACCTGGGGACCGTGGCCGCCCAGCTGCGCAGCCGGCACTGGATCATCACCGACGGCAATGGCAAGCGCGAGGAAGTGAAAGGCGACGGGGTGGTCGGGAACCAGCCGGTAATCCGGCCCGGCGAGAAGTTCGAGTACACCAGCGGGGCGGTGCTGCAGACGCCGCATGGATCGATGAAAGGGACGTATCGGATGGTGACGGAGGACGGCCGCCAGTTCGACGCGGAGATCGCGGCCTTTCCGCTGATGCAGCCTGGTAGCCTCAATTAGCTTCGGGCCCCGCCCGAAGCCGGCTCGGCGGCCACCCAGTTCAACCGGTTGAACCGCAGTCGGTAAACCAGCCAAACCGTCCCTTTTTCCAGCGTTTACGCCTGACCGTCGCGGCCGTCGCCAGCGCCAATCCGATCAGCGATTCGGCTCCGCCCGCCGATTCGCATCCGCCGACGCGGGCCGAGTTGCGCACCTCGACACGGACGGGAGCGGTGCTGGTCGAGCTTCCGATGTCGTCCACGGCGACCGCCGTCAGATCGTGGGCTCCCTCGGCGGCCGCGGTCGTGTCCCAGGAGAAGGTCGCGGTGGAGCCCGTAGCCTTCGCCGAGACGGCGCCGTCGACCAACAGCCTCACTTCGCTCACGCCGAGGCCGGGGCTGGCATTCGCCTCGACGTCGACGTGTGCGATCCCGCTCAAGATCGAGCCGGTGCGTGGATCTCGCACCGCGACGGCAGGCGGCTTGACTACGTCGAGCTGGAATTCCATCTGCGCGCGCCCGGATGTTCCGGTCATTCCCAGGACACACATCGAGGACCCGTTTGGCGTCCCCGGATCCGCGGAGAGCGTCAAGATAGCCGTATCCCCCACGGCGAGGCGCGGTGGGTCGAAGGCGAAGTGGATCCCTGCAGGCTGGCCCGACAGGTCGAGTTGCACCGTGCCGCTCAAGCCGGAGGCGGTCATGGTCTGGACCTTGATGGCGATGGTCTTGCCGGCCGGAAGCACCGCCCGCTCCGCTTCCAGCGACAGCGTCGCTACGGGCCGATCCGCGGCGACGCGCATGACCACCTCGTCTCCCGGCCCGGTCGCATTCGGGGCCTGCCCGTACACGTACGGCAGCGCTCGCGCGGAAAGCGGCAGCGTCTCCGGCAGCGCGGGATAGCCGTGAAATGCCGTGTCAGCCGGAAAGGCGGTCGCATGCGCGGGGCCCAGGCCGGTCGAGAGCCGCCACATGCGCGTCTCGTATGCGCCGGAGCCGAGCAGATGATTGGCGAACACGAACAGATCTCCGTTGCGCATCGTGGTGGCCGGCTGCAGGGCCCAGTCCTGCTCGCTGTCGTCGACCTGGACGCGCGCGCCGAAGGTGCCGGTCGCAACGTCGAAACGCCGGTACCAGAGAAGCATCCGGTTCTGGTCCTTGTAGACGACATGCACGCCGGCGCCGTCCGAGACCGCGCTCAGTGCCGCCCCATGGTAGATGCCGTCGACGGGGTCGTCGGGGAACGCCGGCTGCGGGGCGCTCCAGGTACCTACCGGGTCCGAGACGTCGCGCTGTACGAAACGCGTCTCATTGGCCGAATAGTCGTTCCAGACCAGCAGCAATTTCGATCCGGCGCTGATCAGGCGGCCGCCAGCGCGGCAGAGAGTCGAACCGAGCATCTGCCCGGGCGAGAACGAGCGCCCCCCGTCGGTGCTCACCGACACCATGATGTCGTTGCCGTAGTTGTCCCCGTTCCCCGCATCGCAGAGCGCGCAGCGAGCATCTTTCGCCGGATCGCAAGAAGACGCGGTTCGCCGGAACGCCTGCACCCAGATGCGCCCGGCGGAATCGACGGCCAGCTCGCCGCGGTGGTAGGCGGTGCCCGTCTCCGGAGTGAAGACTAGCGCGCGGGGATCCGGCGTCCATCCGGAAGCCCCGTTCGAGCGCCACCACTGGAAGTAGACGTTGCGCGCAGGGTCGAGCGTCGCGTTCGGGACGATGGACGGCGCGTCGAACGACTCCACCATCGCCAGATCGGCACCGACCGGAACTACGTCGGCAGTGTGCCGGTCGGACGCGGACGGATTGATGCTGGCGTAGAACGTCCAGGACTGTCCGTCGTCGTCGCTGCGGTACCAGGAGAGGCCGCTCTGCGACGGCGCACCCGCGCGGTCACGCTGCAGCGCCAGCAGGTACGTCCCGGTCGCCATGCGGACGATGTGGCGCGCGGCCGGCGTGGAGAGGGCGTTCGCGCCGCCCACCGGCGCGATCGTGCTCTTCGACAAGAGCTGCGCGGAAGCCGCGCGCGCCGCGAAGACCGCGACCGCCACGGCCAGGCCCTGAATCGACGCCACCCCAACCCCCTCCACATGCCCTGCAGGCGGGCGAAAGCTAGGGAGCCCGCCTGGTCCGGGCAAGCGGTCGCCCGCTACACGGCCTGCGACAAGGCTTTTCGGTCTCGCGAGCCCTCGTCCGGATCCCCAGATCGGGGCCGGAGGGCAGCAGACCATGGTCTTCGAAGGCGGATTCGAGACGTCGGAAATGCGACGCTGGACGGAGCCGCTCGAGGCCGGCGGCGAGGAGAATTGGGAGCGAACTCCAGCCTCTTTCAGGGCGCGAAAAGGGCCCGGTGGACGTAGGGCGCGCCCGCCTCTGAGTTTCACGCCGAACTTGCAGTCGCGTCACGCTCCCGTCACATATGGCGGGGTATGAACCGCGCGGTGCACCCTCGCATCCTGATCGTAGAGGACGAGAAAGACATCGTCCAGGTGCTTGAGTTTGCCCTGAGGCAGGCCGGATTCGAAACGGTCTCCGCGCGGGACGGCGGCGAGGCCTTCGCACGCATCCGGGAGAAGGCGCCCGACGCCGTGATCCTCGATCTGATGCTTCCCGATATCTCCGGGACCGAGATCTGCCGCCAGCTGAAGGGGAACACACGGACGGCTACGGTGCCCGTGATCATGCTGACCGCGCGCAGCGAGGAAGTGGATCGCGTGGTCGGATTCGAGCTGGGCGCGGACGACTACATCACCAAGCCATTCTCGGTGCGCGAGGTGGTGCTGCGGGTGAGGGCCATCCTGCGCCGCGGGGTCGCGGGCGAGGCGCCGCCCCGAGAGCAGGTAGGCCCCATCCACCTCGATACGGAGGCGCACCGCGTGTTCGTGGACGAGCAGGAGGTCGATCTCACCGCCCTGGAGTTCCGCCTCCTCGAGACCTTCATGGCGCGCGTGGGCCGCGTCCAGACCCGCGAGCAGCTCCTGCGCGACGTCTGGCAGATGACCGGCGAGTTGCAGACCCGGACGGTGGACACCCACGTCAAGCGACTGCGCGAGAAGCTGGGCAGCGGCCGCGACCTGATCGAGACTGTGCGGGGGCTCGGATACCGCATGTCCGATCCCGCGGAGAAGTAGATGCCGATCTTCGGGCGCAAGCCGACGCTCGCCGAGGCCGTGGACAAGATCCGCGCCGAGATGCAGGCGGGGACCCTACCCGGAGAGGTGCTCGATGAGCTGCGCCGCCGCGAACAGCCCGTGGTCTCCGGCGGCCGCGAGCCACCCGGGCTGCAGGAGATGCTGGAGGCGGTCCCGGGTGCCGCCGCGCTGCTGGAGGTGGGCGGCCGGATGGTGGCGCGCAACGCCGCGATGATGCGCCTGCTCGGGCGCGCTTCCACGGTACTGGAGACCACCCGGAGCGCGGAGCTGCAGGACGTGTGCGCGCGCGGGTTGGCCGGATGGCCGCAGCGGCGCGAGCTGACCCTGCCCGCCCTCGATCTGATGGTGGAGGCGCACGTCACGCCGCTCTCGCACGCGCGCGCTCTGCTGGTGCTGCGGGATCTCACCGCCGAGCGCCGCGCCGATCGTGTCCGGCGCGATTTCATCGCCAACGCGTCGCACGAGCTGCGCACGCCGGTCACCGCCATTCGCGGGGCGGCCGAGACCCTGCTCGACGGCGGGCTCGCCCTGCCCGAGCAGGCGCGCGAGTTCGTCAGGATGATCTCCCGGCACGCGGCGCGACTGACGAGGCTGACGGACGATCTGCTCGACCTTTCGCGGCTGGAGACCGGCGCTTGGAAGCCGCAGGTTGGGGCGGTGCAGCTCGCTCCGCTCGCCGACTCAGTGCTCGATCTATTCCGCAAGAGCGCCGGCGAGAAGGGCATCGTGCTCGATGCGGACGTGCCGGAACGGCTGCGCGCGATGGCCGATCGGCGCGCGCTCGAGCAGATCCTCGTCAACCTGCTGGACAACGCGGTGAAGTTTACTCCGCAGGGCGGTCGGGTCACCCTGCTTGGGGACGGCCTCGGTCCGGCGGTGATGCTCTCGGTCGTGGATACCGGTCCCGGCATCGAGCCGCAGCACCAGGCGCGCATCTTCGAGCGCTTCTACCGCGCGGATGCCGGCCGCTCGCGCGAGCTTGGAGGAACCGGGCTCGGGCTCGCCATCGTCAAGCATCTCGCGCAGGCGATGAGCGGGGAGGCGGGGCTGGAAAGCTCGCCAAATGGCTCACGATTCTGGGTGCGGCTGCCCAGCGGCTGACCGCCGCCAGACCCAGCGGTTGTCGCTCGCCTCAAAAGGCGTGTAAAGGGCCGCATGCTGGAAAAATTGATGCCGAAGTCGGACGAGTTCTTCGACGACTTCGACGCTCAGGCCGAAGCGACCGTAAGGGGTGCGCGCCTGCTGCTCTCGCTGTTCGAGGACTTCACCGACGTCGAGCGCAAGGTCGCGGCCATCAAGCAGGTCGAGCACGAAGGAGACAACATCGCGCACCGCGCGTTCGAGCGCCTTCACCGCCAGTTCATCACGCCGTTCGATCGGGGGGAGATCCACCGCCTGCTCGGGAGGATCGACGATGTCCTCGATCTCACCGACGCTACCGCGGAGCGGCTGTTCCTTTACGAAGTGGGGCCCATCCCGCAGGCGGCGAAGGACCTGGCGCGCATCCTCGTGCCGGCGACGGAGAAGCTGCGCGACGCGGTCCGGCAGATGCGCGAGATCAAGAACCCGGCGCAGCTGCTCGCCTCCTGCCGCGAGATCAAGGCTCTCGAGAGCGACGCGGACACGCTGGTGCGGGCAGCCCTCGCCGCGCTGTTCAAGAGCGGCGCCGACCCGCTCTCGATCATGAAGTGGAAGGAGATCTACGACTTGATGGAGACGGCCACCGACCGTTGCGAGGACGTGGCCAACGTGATCGAAGGCGTGGTGCTGGAGCACGCCTGATGCTCGCGATCGTCATCCTGCTCATCGCCCTCGCGCTCGTCTTCGACTTCATCAACGGCTTCCACGACGCGGCGAACTCCATTGCCACCGTGGTGTCGACGCGGGTGCTCTCCCCCGCAATCGCCGTCGCCTGGGCCGCTTTCTTCAACTTCATCGCCGCGTTCGGCGGCGGCGTGAAGGTGGCGAACACCATGGGCAAGGGCGTGATCCAGTTCGAGATGCTCAAGTCGCAGGGCACCGCGATGGTGCTGACCGTCATCTTCGCCGCGCTTGTGGGCGCCATCCTCTGGAACCTTCTCACCTGGTGGTGGGGCCTCCCCTCCTCCTCGTCGCATGCGCTCGCGGGCGGCCTCATCGGCGCCACACTACCGGCGCTCGGCGTCGAGGGGCTGGTGGCCGAAGGAATCCTCAAGATCGCCGTCTTCATCGTGCTCTCGCCGCTGATCGGGTTGGCGCTGGGGAGCATCGTCATGATCGTGGCCACCTGGATCGTCCACCGCCGGGTGCCTTCCCAGGTCGACAAGTGGTTCCGCCGCCTGCAACTCGTCTCCTCCGGCATTTTTTCCTATAGCCACGGGACCAACGACGCACAGAAGACCATGGGGATCATCGCCGTCGTCCTCTACGGGACCATCTGGGCCAATCGGCCGTTCGGCGTCCCCTTCTGGGTGATCCTCATCTGTCACGCAGCCATCGGTCTCGGGACGGCCTTCGGTGGCTGGCGCATCGTGCGCACGATGGGACACAACCTCACCAAGCTGCAGCCGATCGGCGGTTTCTCCGCGGAGACCGGCGGCGGCGTCACCATCCTGGCTATCTCCAGGCTGGGCATTCCGGTGAGCACGACGCATACGATCACGGGAGCGATCGTGGGGGTCGGCGCGACCAGGGGAACGCGCGCGGTGCGCTGGGGAGTCGCGGGACGCATCGTCTGGGCGTGGGTGCTGACGATCCCGGCAACGGCGGCCGTGGCGGCGGCGGTGTTCGTGGCGACGCGCTCGCTGCTCGCGCTCTTGTAACCGGGCGGCGCGCAGCTCCACCGGGAGGCGCGCGTACCTCCGCCATCTGCGCACTCGGGAGGATACGCGTCGCCGTGCTCCCACTGCCGCCTACGCCGGCAAACTTGCCCGGCCGAGAGTCCTCCGACTACCGTCGCTAGTCGAGTTTGACTACGGGGGGTCCGTGCCGCGGCAATTGATTGGCGGAATGCTCGCGCTCGTGCTGTTCGTGCCGACCGCGCTTCGGGCGGCTACCCTGCAGATTTCCATTCCACCTGGCGCGCTGACCGGAAGGAGCGACGCGCCGCCGGTCACCGTGAGCGTCGTGGACTCGACCGGCGCGGTCGATACGACGGTGACCGACAAGATCGGCATCGAGATCGGTGCGAATCCGAGCCAGGCGAGCTTGCAAGGCACCCTGGTGCTCAACGCGAACCAGGGCGTGGCGATGTTTCGCGACGTCACTCTCGATCGCGGGGGCGATGGATTCACGCTGGTCGGCTGGTCGCCGAGACTTGCCGACGTCACCAGCGCGCCGTTCGCGTTCACGCCGGCCCCGCGGCCGCAGGAAGCGCTCGGCTACGGTTGCGCGTCGGCCGGAAGCGGAGGGCTGGTGGTTCTCGGGCTCTTCGCGCTGCTTGGTTTCCGGCGGCGGCGATTCGGATGGGTGAGCTTGATGCTCGCGCTCAGCGTCGGCGTCGCGGGCAGCGCAAACGCTGCGGACCCGGTCAAGGCGCCGGCGGCGCAGCAGCCGGTCGACGCGGCGCGCGTCCTCAATCGGAAGGGCATCGAGGCGCTCTCGCAGGGCAGATACGACGAAGCGATCGCGACGTTCGAGGAAGCGCGCAAATCGGTGAATTCCCCTTCGCTCCTCTACAACCTGGCAGAAACCCACCGCCGCGCCGGCCACGTCGCGGAGGCCCTGGAGCTGTACCACGCCTATGTCGCGGCGGTCCCGGACGCATCGAAGCGCGCCGACCTCAGCGACTTCGAGCGGCTCGAGCGGCGGCAGGTCGCAACCGTGCCGGTCAGGGCAGCGGCGCCGGCCTCCGACCCCTTCGCGGCGTACGACCCGCCGGCTGTCGACGAGAGACCGTCGCGGACGCCGCGGCGCTGGCTCCATGCTCCCGGGGTGTTCGCGGGCGTCGGCTGGCTGCCGAAAGACCAGCGCGCCGGACTCGAGACGCTCCTGGAGATCGAGGCGGGCGATGGGTTCCGCTTTTCGGCCGGCGCGCTGATTTCGCCGCGACCGGGCGGCCGCGTGGCGGTGGAGCGCCGCCTGTATCAGGAGGACGAGTTTTCCGTCGGCTTCGCGCTGCGCGGGATGATCGCATCGTTTCCCGGCCGGGCGCTGACGGGCGGCGGCGGCGGCTTCTCGCTGCGGATGCAGGCGACCGACAACGTCGAGGTCAGCTCCGGAGTCTTTCTCGAATACTACTCAACCAAAGGGGAGCAACTCCTCGCTCCCGTCGTCACGGCAGGCATCGGCCTGCACCTGTGAAACCCATGAACCCGACCCGCGCGATCGTCCTCTGCCTCGCTGCCTCCATGTCGGTCACCTGCGCCGGCGGCAGCACCGGCGGCGCGGAGTACCCGGCGAACGAACAAGCGTTCGACGCGGGCGCGCTGCCGTCGATCACGCAGTTCATCTCGAGCGCGAAGTCGGGCGATGGCACCATCCAGGCCCAGCTGATCTCCGGCGCGCCGCCGATCTCGAGAAATCCGGCCCCTGCCCTGACCGTCGCGGCGGGTGGTTTCACGATCCCGGGGGGCAGCAAGATCGTGGGCTTGAATGCCGGCGCTAACACCTACACTCGCGTGCTGCTGAAGGTGAACGCCGCCACCGACTACTACGAGCTGACGGGCCTTCCCGCCGGGAGCTACAACACCATCGTATTCACGATCCCGCAGACCGCGCCTGCCTCCTTCACCGTCAGCGTGGCCGTTTCGGTCGGACCGACGGATCCGATCGGCCCGTATGTGGCCATCGGGGTCAACCTGACGCCTGTCGGCCTCGGCGATGTGCAAGTCAGCCTCGCTTGGGATGCGCCGAGCGATATCGACCTGCACCTGGTCGAGCCGGACTCGGTCACGGGCGCGGCGAGCGGCTTCGAGCTCTATTACGGCGCGTCGGCGGACACGGCTACGCAGGGCAAACTCGACCTCGATTCCAATGCCGCCTGCAACATCGACGGGAAGAACAACGAGAACATCACGTTCCAGGGAGGGACACCGCTGCGCGGCCAGTACATCGTCCGCGTCGACAACTGGAATGCCTGCAGCCAGACGCGGATCAATTACGTGGTCACCGTCAACGTGAAGGGGCAGCCGACGCAGACGTTCGTGGGCGTGTTCACCGACCCTGGTGACCATGGAGGGGCCGGCAGCGGGACCACCATTCTTCCCGCCGGTTCCACGACGACGTTCACGTATTGAGGGTCCCCGGCGCGGTCGCCGCCGCCCTATGCGACCCCGTGCTAGGCTCCGCGCGCTAGCGACGGGAGTGCGCGATGGCCCAGAGCGGTACGGTCGGTCCCCTTCGGTACGGGATGGTGGGCGGCGGTCGGGGTGCCTTCATCGGCGACGTCCACCGGCGAGCGATCGCGCTCGACAGCTCGGCGGGGCTGGTGGCGGGAGCGTTCTCGCGAACGTACGAGAACACCCTGGCCACGGGCCGCCCACTCGGGCTGGACTCGTCCCGCCTCTACCGATCGTTCGAGGAGATGGCGGAAGCGGAGGCGGGCCGCAGGGACGGGATCGACTTCGCGGTGATCGTCACGCCCAACGGCTCGCACTACGCCGCCGTGAAAGCGTTCCTTTCGCGCGGCATCCACGTCGTGTGCGACAAGCCGTTCACCACGGAGCTGGCCGAAGCGGAAGAACTGGCCGCGCTGGCGCGCCGCAAGGACCTGCTCTTGTGCGTGACCTACACCTATACGGGATATCCAGCGGTGAAGCACGCGCGGGAGATGATCTCCCGCGGCGACCTCGGCGAGCTCCGCTTCGTGAACGCCGAGTACGCCCAGGAGTGGCTGGCCACGCCTCTGGAGCGGGACGGCGTGCACAAGCAGGCCGCCTGGCGGGCCGACCCGAAGGAGACGGGCAAGGCGCTCTGTGTCGGCGACATCGGCACCCACGTCGAAAACATGGCGCGAACGCTGACCGGCCTGCGGATCAAAAGGCTGTGCGCGCGCCTCGACACGCTCGTTCCCGGGCGTACGCTCGACGACAATGCCTCGATCCTCGTCGACTACGAGGGCAAGGCGCGTGGGCTGTACTGGGCCTCGCAAGTGGCGATCGGCAACGACAACGGCCTGCGAGTGCGGGTCGTCGGCTCGGGGGGCTCGATCGCCTGGTCCCAGGAAGATCCCGACCATCTGGTGGTCGCGCGGCTCGACAAGCCGTCAGAGATCCTGTCGCGCGGACGCGACCGCTTCTACCCGCTGGCGCAGGGTTATTCAAGGGTACCGGCCGGTCATCCGGAGGGCTATTTCGAGGCCTTCGCCAACATCTACAAGGCGTTCACGGCGGCCCTGGCGAAGAAGAAGAGCGGCGCTGCTCTCTCACCGGCGGACCTCGATTTCCCCGGCGTAGAAGACGGCATTTCGGGGGTACGCTTCATCGACCGGTGCGTGGAGAGCTCGAGGAAGGGTTCCGCCTGGGTGGAGTTCTGAAAGGAGACATCCGATGGCCCGTCCAGTCACGCTGTTCTCCGGCCAGTGGGCCGACCTTCCCTTCGCGGTGCTCTGCCAGAAAGCCCGGTCGTTCGGCTTCGACGGCATCGAGCTCGCCTGCCAGGGCGACCAGATGGACGCACGCCGGGCGGCCACCGACTCCAGGTACGTGGAGGAGAAGAAGGCCGTTCTTCGCGAGCACAAGCTTCAGGTCTTCGCGCTCGGCGGACACCTCGCCGGGCAGTGCGTCGGTGATCAGTGGGACCCGCGCCTCGACGCGTTCGCGCCGCCCGAGGCGAAGGGGAACCCGGAGAAGATCCGCGCCTGGGCCACGCAGGAGACGAAGTACATCGCGCGCGCGGCGAAGGCGATGGGGGTCAGCGTGGTCACCGGCTTCCTCGGCTCGCCGGCCTGGCGCTACTGGTACGCTTGGCCGCCGACCAGCGAGCAGATGATCGAGGACGCATTCCAGGAGATCGTCCGACTCTGGACGCCGATCTTCGACGAATTCGACGCTTGCGGCGTCCGCTTCGCGCTCGAGGTCCACCCCACCGAGATCGCCTTCGACTTCTACACCGCGGAGCGCCTGCTCGAGGCCTTCCGCCACCGGCCCACCCTCGGGTTCAACTTCGATCCGAGCCATCTGCAGTGGCAGGGAATGAAGCCGCACCTGTTCGTTCGCGACTTCGCGAAGCGGATCTTCCACGTGCACATGAAGGACTGCGCAGTCCGCCTCGACGGCCGCTCCGGCATCCTCGGCTCGCACCTCCCGTTCGGCGATCCGCGCCGGGGCTGGGATTTCCGCTCCCTGGGCCACGGCGACATCGACTTCGACGAGATCATCCGCGCCCTGAACGCGGTGGGCTACCAGGGGCCGCTCTCGGTCGAGTGGGAGGACTCGGGGATGGATCGCGAGGCCGGAGCGAGGGAAGCGCTGGAGTTCGTGCGCCGCGTCGACTTCGCGCCCTCTTCGGTCGCCTTCGATGCCGCGATGAAGAAGTGACTCGAGCCCCGCGCTGCAAGCGGGGCTCGGGCGAGTACAGCCTCAAACAGTAGTCGCTGAGCCGCCTTCGGCGGCCGCGACTAGAAAACCGCTTCCGGCACGTAATAGGACTTGGCGTTCTCTCGGGTGATCAGCTCGCTCGCGAGGATGATCCGTAACGGCAGCTTCTTCTGGTAGAAGCCCTCGAAGACGCGCCCGCGCAGCCCGACCACGGCCAACGACACGGCCGAGGCGACGACGTCCGGCGGGTACGTCGCGTCCGCGCGGACCAGCGGGTCACCGTCGATGATCCGCTTCACCTCTTCTTTCTTGGCCGCTCCGCCGAACATGATCTTGATGTCCTTGCGGCCCGACTCCTTGTACGCCTGCAGCGCGCCCTCCAGCATGTCGTCGTCCGCGGTGTAGACCGCATCGATGTTCTTGTACTTCGCCAGGTAGTTCTCCATCACCGCGACGGCCTTCTCCTTGTTCCAGTTGCCCGGCTGTGAATCGAGCACCTTCATGTTCGGATACTTCGCGGCCACCGCCTTCGCGGTCTTGGTGCGCAGGTCGCTGATCACGCTCGGCACGCCCTCGATGAGGACGAGGTTGCCCTTGTAGCCCAGCTCCTTGGCGATCCACTCCATGGCCTGGCGGGCGTACGACTCGTCATCGTTCGAGAGATAGACGTCGTAGACGGGCTTGGTGACGCCGCGATCGAGCACCACGACGTACACGCCCTTTGCGTACGCTTTCTCGACCACCGGCGTGAGCGGAGCGGACTCGAAGGGGAAGACCACCAGCCCGTTGACGCCCTGCACGAGCATGTCCTCGACGTCCGCCACCTGCTTGGTGACGTCACCGGAGGTCTTGAAGACGAAGTCGACGTTCGGATCCTTCTTCTTCCAGTCGTCCATCGCCTTCTTCGCCCACCAGTTCGCGCCCCCCATCCACCCGTGATCCGCCGTCGGCATGGTGACGCCGACCTTGATCTTCTTCGTCGCGGTGCCCTGACCGGAGGCCGAGCCCCCGAACGCCGCCAGCACCGCGATGAACACCGCCGTTACCAGCTTCTTCATGGTTGCCTCCGTGTGAGTACTTCTACTGCCGTTGCCGTTGGATGAACACCGCTCCGATGATCACCAGGCCCTTCACCGTCCCTTGCAGGTACGGCGAGATCCCCACCATGTTGAGCATGTTGTTGATGACGCCGAGCGTGATCGCGCCCACCACCGTACCCCAGACCGTGCCTCGCCCGCCGGACATGCTCGTGCCGCCGATGATCACCGCGGCGATCGCATCCAGCTCGTAGTTGACGCCGAGCGTGGAAGAGCCGACCGAGTTGAAGCGCATGGCGATGAGGACCGCGGAAACCCCGACCATCGCGCCGGTGACGGTGTACGCGGCGAGCCGCGTCGTGTCCACGTCGATGGCCGAATACAGCGCCACCCGGGAATTCGAGCCGACGGCGCGCGTGTAGCGTCCGTACCTGGTCCTCCCGAAGATGAAGGCGAGCGCCGCGGCCAGCCCGACGAGGATGAACGCCGGCAGGGGAATGCCCAGCGGCGCGGAGGATCCCAGCTCCCCGAAGAGCGAGGATGCCGAACGGAACTCGCCCGCGTTCGCCATGTACAGCGAAAGCGAACGGAACAGCGCCATGGTCCCGAGCGTGACGATGAAAGGGGCGATCCTTCCCTTCGTCACCAGCAGCCCGTTCGCCAGGCCGCAGGCGAGCCCCGCGAAGATGGCGCAGACCACCGCGGCCGCGACCGCCGTCCCCTCGGGCCAGCCGGCCTCGAACGAGCCATTCAGCACCAGGATTGCGAGGCAGCCGACGAAGGCGGCCATCGAGCCGACGGAGAGGTCGATTCCGCCGGACACGATCACATAGGTCATCCCGAGCGCGATGATCCCCGTGTACGAGACCTGCCTGATGATGTTGAGCAGGTTCTGCCACTGCAGGAAGAAGGGGCTGAGCAGCGCCGAGACGACCGTGAGGATCGCGAGCGCCACGAAGGCGGCGTAGCGCTCCTTGTCCACGCGCCGGAAGAATGACAAGGCCGCATTCATGAGTTCGTGCCGGTGGGCAAGCCGGTGGCCATATACATGATCTCGCGCTCCTCTAGCGCGCGTCCTTCGAGCTCACCGGCGATGCGGCCTTCGCGCATGACGAGCACGCGATCGCACATGCCGATGATCTCTTCCAGCTCGCTGGAGATGAGCATGACGGCGGCTCCCTTTTCGGCCAGCTCCGCGAGGAAACGGTAGATCTCCTGTTTCGCGGCCACGTCCACGCCGCGGGTCGGTTCGTCGACGATCACCACGCGCGGGCCCGGGCCGA
>Ga0209160_1002485_pt1 | contig 15339 bp, 12 predicted proteins | sample GraSoiAngelo_153_FD_186167 | JGI IMG/M metagenome (GOLD analysis project Ga0209160, IMG submission 186167) | Grasslands soil microbial communities from the Angelo Coastal Reserve, California, USA - 14_1009_12_40cm (SPAdes) (version 2) | ecosystem: Environmental > Terrestrial > Soil > Grasslands ... | reverse complement strand
CTCAGCCATTGACTATGAGCTCTGGGGCCTCTAGCTCCTTTTGGACCATAATCTGGTTGACTTTCCTGACAGCAGACAGTAGAGGAACGTCCATTCCTCGGCTGAGCATGAATGAAATGAACGCTTCAAGGTCTTTGGGAAGACACATGCCACCGAATGGGCGACCTCCTGCGAGGCCCCACTCTTTCAGGTCATCGCGTAGCCCAAGAGCGAGGAGGGGCATAGCCCGGCTTACTGTTTCTGGCTCTGCGCCCAGTACCTTGCACGCGTTGTGAATTTCGTTGAAGAAGCTAATCTTCGTCGTGTTGAATAGGTTGGCAGTGTACTTGATCATCTCGGAGGTCTCGAGACTGCATCGGATGATGGGGGATTTGAGCGAGGAGTAGGTCGACTCCAACATCGTCCCAGACTTTGCGTCTATCTCTCCAATCACGATAGCTCTAGGCTCTAGGAAATCGTCTAGAGAGAATTTTTCTCTCAAGAACTCAGGGTTGTGACAGACTCCCAGCACATTGGAGTCTGATGGCAGTTCAGCAGACTCCTCGATACGTGGAATCACGAGGCCTCTGGTAGTTCCTGGGGGAACAGTGCTCCTGACAACGGTGAGATGGTAGGACTTTCTACCGCGAAGGGCGCGTCCAACCTCGGCACATATCATGAGGAGCGGGCGGAGGTCAACGGTGCCATTCACGGTTGGGGTTGGCGCACTTATCATTGAAACATCGCTCTGTTCCACGGCGTCTCCGACGCTGGAAGCAATTTCATGTCCCTCGTGTGCGAGCTGCGCTAGTTTCATGGTGTCAACGTCGTAGAAGACTACGTCGTTTCCCTTCTTTTCCAATCCCACGCCTGTGGCCTTTCCGACAATACCCGCGGCTATGATTGCGATGCGCATTCTAAGCTATTCCTCACATGCCGCGGATTTCTTCGTCTGCCCACGGACAGATTGTCGGGGGTATCCTAGCCCGCATAGGAACCGTTGTTAGAGGCATCGCCGTGGCCATAAAAACTCATAGATAATAACATGGCTCTCACATCTGAATGCATTAGAATGCGTGGGCAAGAAACAGATATCGACCGCGATAAATGTATTCATCTGCTAATCTTCGTCTTTCTACGGCCCGCGATGACACTTGCTAGGAAGGTGGTGAACATGAAGAGGAGGAGAAGCATCAGGATCATGCTCACTACTGAGATCAAGAACAACGAGATAAGGCGGAGGGGAAGGATGAGGACGTTTCCGATTCCGACGAGCTGCTGTAAGAGTTGCCCTGTTTGAGTTCCTTGTAGGAACGAGTTGATGTACTGCCGCATGAGAGGGTTGCTCACGTATTCTGAGTATAGCCATCCGGCAAGAATGATGATGACAAACAGCTCCAATAGGATTGCTGTGGTCTTGAAAGATGGTCTCATGTGGAGAAAGCTCGCTCTCGAGGTTGAGAGATCCTCTTGTCAGCTCCTATTTCTGTGTGGATAGCCATCTGGGCTTTCTTCCCCTAGGTCTCCTTCGAGCTGAAGAGTTCTGACCTCGTCTCGAAGCCCTGACCTTTCTTGCGGCTTCGAAGCCTAAGGATGCGATCACGAGGATCAAGACCCCGAGGATGCCCATTGAGGTTGGGTCAAGCCTGATAAATTGCAGTGCGGATGCTGGCTGAGACGCTGAAGGTCCCAGATTGATGTCAATGTTTACCGGACCATGGACTATGAATGTGAAGTAGACAAGGTAGCTCCTTCCGGTCAGGTCCATCGTAGTCTCGACCGCGGCTCGGGGCAGCAGACCCTTGTCTACTATGATCTGTAAATTATCAATACTCGGGAGCGACGTTAGAGGGATCGTAAGGTTCGCGTAGCCAGTGATTCCGTGCGGGCCCTCCGCGGTGAAATGAATCGTGTTAGCTCCAGATTTGATGTTGAAGATCGTCACGTTGGTCATGATGTAGCAGAGGTCTCTTCTTCCGCACTCGATCTGGATCGGGCGGACCACTAGCACGGTGAAAATCGTTGCGCGGGTAATTGAACCGTTGGTCGCAGTAATAATGACGTTGAAGTCACCGGCGGGCGTATCGGAGGCGGCTGAAACGGTTAGAGGAAAGGCGGCGTTCATGTAATCTGGGCCTGCGGTAACCGTCAGTGTCTTAGGAACTGGCCCCATAGTGGGTCCTGAAGGCGACAGAGTTGCTGAGAGGCTGACTGTATCTGCGAAACCGTGTAGGCTTGAGAGGGTGACGATCGATGTTCCAGAGAATCCCGGCTGGATCGCTAATAGGCTTGGCCTGCTACGCAGGCTGAAGTCGGGGAGTCTTGTGGCGTTCCAGAGGTTGGTTTCACTGATTCTAAAGTGAGCCGAGGCTGTTCGCGAGTATCCTTGTAAGGTTGCCGCGTTTTGGTAGGAGTATTCTAGCAAGATCCCGGTGGCCTGGTCGTATATCGCAACACTGTTGGACGAGCCTGTCAGATAGTCTGAAAATGTTGACGTGAGGTTCACCATGTTGACCCGTCGATGCACTCCTAGGTAGACCCTGTTCAGAGTTTGATTGATTGTTGGAGCTGCTGGAGAATATGCCGGGTCAAAGATTGGATCCCCGAATCTAAGGTTAGCAGCTAGGGTGCATGAGAGAGGGCAGACGCTTGCTAGATTACCGTTCCCCGTCTGCAAGTTGCCTGAGATCTCATAATTCTTAGAGCCGGTCGCATTGGAGAATTCTATGGTTGATTCGAGGCTAACGTTGTTGCCGGATGCTCCTAGGATTTTGTTGGTCTGCCAGTAAGTATCTTGGTAGGACATGAGGCTGTTCTGGTCGCTAGGAATGTTGGACACCCAGGAGGCTGAGAAATCTCCGTATTTGGCCCACTCGCCACTCTCTACACCTGGGATAAAGCCCTGCCAGAGGTTCGTTGAGACGATCCGAGCGCTGATAGATTCCAGAGTCGAATAGGTGTACCCATTGCCGACATATGTCGAATTAGTGTCTGTCCGCGTTGCCAACAAGAACCCTGTTGCTCTGTCCCAGAACCTTACCGTTCTAACCCATCCCGTATATGGTGGCTGAAGCGTCTGGGTTACGTTCAACACACTGACCTCTCGAAATGTCCCCAGATAGGTTAACAATCGTGTATAGTTGATGGACATCCCTTGCCAGTTGGGGATATTATTTCCACCGCGCAATCCGGCTTCGATGACGAAGGGTCGAGGGGATGCTGGAGGTGCTGAGCCTGTGGATATGTTGGTTGTGTTGGTTATGGTGGACTGCGTTCCATTCCTGAAATTCGAAACGATTTCTAGAGTCACGCTCGTCCCTGTAACATTCTGAATGTTAGCCTGTATCGAATCTACGCCTGTGAGATTCGATCCTGCAAGTCCGGTCGTAGTGTCGTTTGATTCGTAATCGACCGAGATATCACCCAGGCGTACGTACTCGCCAGGATTAACTCCGACGATCCGATAGGAAATCAGTTCGCGGGAGTCTATGACTTCGCCCGTACTGGTGAGCGATTCACCTTTCACAGATGTGTCTGCTTGAAGGCTGAACCACAAGTATCCGTCGAGCACTGTGCCAGTCTGACCGTACTCGGCAACTAGAAACGTGTCAAAGCTTCCAGCATGCACGTTGACGGTTGTCTCATTGATCACCTCCCTAAGTATGGAATCAGGTTTCGAGAAGCTCATATTTCCGTTGGCATTCGAGCTCCAGCCAGAGGCCGTGCCGTTCCACCACCACGATTCCGCTGGCTGTAACGGGAACACAAAGAGCTGTCGAGGAGGAGAGTACACTGTATTCGTAATGACATTGGAGCCACCGCAGCCTACGCAGTATTCTCTGACGAGAGACCAGTTTCCGGGCACGATCCATAGAGTGTCGTTGTATAGAGCGTTAGCCTCGTCGCTCATAATGCATTGAACGTTACCGCAAGGCACGGTTCTACGAATGCTTTGACTGCTATTCCCTTCAACTCCTAGAAAGTAGTGCCAGATATCGCCCTGCCTGAGGACAGGCACGGCCGGCGATGCGAGTGGGACATTTGAATGCTGAAACGCTTTGATGGACATGTCTCCTGTATTCGCGTAAGGTAGAAACAGAAGCAGAACTGAGAAAGCAACAAGTCTCTTCAGATTCGGTTTGAATGATCGGTGTTTTCTCGGAATCATGATCTCTTTTTCTCCTGTTACCGCCTCGCATCTCGGACCTTGAGGGCAAAACCAAGCAACCATTTCGAAATTGCTATGCACATCGTTATTTCGGCGGGATTTATCGCTCTCGAACAGCGGCCAATTATAGATTGGTGCTTGGAAGATATAAGAATGAATCCGCGGAATTCTGCGTCTATTATTTCCCCCTTTGTCAGACGAGCCTGCTTGAAAATGGAGTGTCTTATTGGGACGAACGGAAAAAGCGGGACAGGTGGGGATTTAGCCACTATTGTGTTGATTTGCCTAAGCCCAAGCTCTTTCGTGCAACATTCTGTACTCTCGGTTAGGCTCTTCTTATGGTCTTCATTCGCTTGACGCGAAGACTCGGTGTTGTTCGTTTCATCTGATTGAACCGCCGTAGCTCAGTTGCAAGTCGACGATTATCGGCATGATATCTTGATAGAAAGATACCGACGCTTAGAAATCCCCCCGCGATCAGTCCAACTGTGAATAGGGATAGCATAGAGATCAGACGCGATGTGTTGCAGAGAATGCATATTCCTCCACTGGGCTGCTTACTCGGGGGTTGTGTAGGCGGTGGGGGTTGAATCGTTGACGCGGGGTTGATGCTTACGGTCTTTGATGAGATACTCGTATCGCCTAGGTAGTCCGTGGTGGTCAGAACGACGGTGTAGTTTCCCGCTCTTCCGTACAGATACCCTATGCTGGTTCCAGTGCCTGTGCCGCCGTCTCCAAGATTCCAGTTGTAGCTGTAGGGCGCGGTTCCGCCGCTAGCGGACGCCGTAAAGAGCACAGTCTGCCCCGATTGGGGAGTGTTGGTATTGATTGATATGATCGCGGTCAAACCGCTATTTCCGCCTGTAATAGTCACGATGTTGAAAGCTTTTGCAGTTGCCCCAACTGAGTCGGTCGTGAGCAGAATGACCATGCAGCTTCCAGGAGAACCATACGAATATGTTGGTGACTGCAGATTGCTAGTTCCTAGCCCATCTCCAAAGTTCCAAGAATAGGTGTACGGTAATGCCCCGCCCGAGCCTGATGCTAAGAAAGAAATTGACTGGCCTACGGGTCCAGTGGGAGGCATGACTGTAAACGATGTTGACAACTGCTGTGTACTGTCAATGGTAAGCTGGTAGTAGAGTTGAATCTGAACATTGTCGAGACGCAACCCCCAGAGGTTACTGTCTATGGGGAAATTGTTGGTAGGGTCATACGCTTCAAAGGCGAACATGCTGTCTGTATAGAGCCGCCATCTTTCAGGGCCAAGTTTGACGACTGTGAAGTTGTGCCAATTACCTTCCATTATGTTGACGTTCGATGAAATCTCTGCTGGTGTTCCGTCCGGCTGGGAAATGGTCGAGTAGCCAACCCCTGCGCAAGCTATGAGGTCGGAATGGTTGACGTCTACGCTTGTTATGGTGGGGTTCACTTGGACCTTTGCTCCGACGACCGTTGTTCCTGCTGGTTTAGTGCTGTCCGTTCTCCAGAAGAGAAAGTAGAGATTGCATGCATTCTGCATGTTTACCCAGAAAACGACACCCTGGCGTGTGACACCGTCCGAGTCAGGCCCAACAGTCGGTGAGCTGCCGATGATCTTGAAGTAATAACTGGCTGATACGACTCCGGGTTCGCGAGTTGTCATCGCGGCTCTTACCCGATCAACGTTAGCGTAGATCGAATTGTCTGCGAGCCCGCTAATGCTGCCCGATACGACCGAAAAATTGTTCGCAGGCACAGTGAGGGTTTTGGTTGTATTCGGGGTTGATTGAATGCTGGCGGAACCGGCCGCGGAAGGATTGGAGGTATCCACAATAAGCTGATAGGTCAGGGGACCACCGAGGAGTATTACCGCGCAAAGCAGGAGGAGTCTTAGCTTGAGGATTGAAGTATGATTGAATGATCTCAACTCTGGATATGCTCCCCGCTTTCTATCCCGACTGCTATCCCGAATCTCAGCATTCGAGAAACGACCTTCAACCTGGCGGTCTACTGCTTCTAATCGTCGAAGTCGCGCGATCTAGCCTTACTTTGAACGGATGGTGATCGCCGTCTGTTTCGAACAATTCTCCCAGATCGGGGGCTCGTTGAGTAGCGTGGATTAGCAGTTGTCATGCTTCTTCCGCGTACTACGTTCTCGAGTCGGCGGTTCTGCGCGTTGTATCTGGCTAGGAATATGGTCGCGGTAGAGGTTCCACCGAGGATGAGGCTTAAGGTGAGTAGGGATAGTCCTGAGAATAAGCCAGTTATGCTGCATAGGGCACATATTCCGCTCCCAGGTTGTTGTGGTTGACCTGAGGGCGAGGTTTGAGCTACATTCACTTGCTGGGTATTCGCCCTTGTCTGACCGTTATTGTCTGTAGTGGTCAGAGTCACTGTATAATTTCCAGCTATTGCGTAGGTGTGGGTCGTGCTGGCTCCGGTTGCCGTGTTTCCGTCTCCAAAATCCCAAGAATAGGTGTATGGGGTTGTCCCGCCTTGGGCTGACGCTGAAAAAGTGACGGCTGTTGCCGTGCCGATAGTCGATGACGGGGAGTAGGTTAGACTGGCTGATAATGACGATGAGCTGCTACCCCCGCTATTGAATACATCATTAAACATGTATCCTCCATTCGCGGCAGCCGTGTCGCCCTGGGCTAATGGGGAGAATCCCCAGTTGTTCTCTATGGTCCTAACCGCTGCATACTCGTCTATCCCTGTCGTGTCTGGAGAGACGTAGCCTTTCTTGACTGTTGTGCCATAGAGCAGGTTGGGTGAGGCATTATTGGCATCACAGGAGCCGTTGCTCCCGCCGCACTCGTCCCACCAGAGATAGAGCAGTGTACGATAGCTTGGATTCGTGAAGACATTAGAAGCTAACAGCGAGCCAGAAGCAGGACTGGCCATACTACCAGATCCTACGAGGAACGACTGAAGATAACTGTCTCCAGTAGAGACACTAACATCATGCATGTTGTTGCTGTCGGTTGGAGTATACCAGAGAAAGTTGGGAGGAGTAGCAGAATCAGCAGCAGTAACAAAACTACTGGTTGAAACTGAAGAGCTGGTAAATGAATTGGCACCGGAGAATGGAAAGTGGTCAGCCCCTCTAGGGCAACCTGACTCACAATAAGCCTGCCAGGTAAGACCCGCTGATGCGAGACTCGTTACAAGTTGTGGGTTACCACTGACTGAACTGAACGAATAACCATCGCTGATACCATATGTGGAGCCGAGCATAAACCCGACATAGCACGCTGCAGAACAGCCGTTGAAGTCGTTAGTATCAGCAGCCGTCGCGCCATAGCTATTGTAGCTGGGCAGGGTTGAGCCAAGAGGAAGCATGCCGCAAAGAAACGGAGCACTACTAGTAGGACAGGATGAGACCGTTCCGGAACCGAAAACAGAGGCATACGCAGTATTCTCCATTGCTATGATTACGATATGATCGAAATTGGTTCCCGTCGGGGCGGCTGATACTGGCCTAATTGAGGTGACTAGTGATACACTCAATACTGACAGAGTTACGAGTAGTAATGCTAAACCTACCTGGTACGGACTATGGACTAAGCTCATCTTGTTCAATCCTTTTTTTCGCGGTCTCGGTTTCTCTGCGCTATTAGCGAGAGATCCGTAGTGTCGGAGCGAAGAACCTGACTCTGTTTGTTTGAGCGAGTTCCCCGGCGAGAACTACTATAGTCTGAAGATTCTCAAAGGCAATATTGAACCAGGATGAAACTCACCTGGTTCTTGTGCCCATCCTCGCGTGGACGGTATATGCGCTGACTCCACTCAGAACCCTGAGGCTAAATCAAGATACAGTCTCGAATATCAGCCCGCGGCTGAAGGCTTATGGCCAAGTCCAATTTATGCAGTTCTCCTCGTGCTGCTCTTGTTCTGTATTACACGGGCAACCTTCCGCTGGATGTCGACGCGCACGTCCTCGGTGAGAATCTTTCTCCAGCTACGTGTCGAATGCGCCGTGGAATGAGATAGCGTCGACCAGGATCACTGACGCGTCCGTCCCATTACAGGCAAACACGACAGTAGTCTGCTGTAGGCTAGTTATTGCGTAGTCGACCTCGAACCTTCCGTTCTGGTTCGGCATCAGACTCGTGAATCCCTGCACTTGTCCCGTCTGATAGTGAGGCCCGCAAGCGGGTGCGCCATTGATCGCAGTGCTGGCGATTACAAAATCGAGGGTCGAAGTCCGTATCGAGACAGAGCATGTTCCCTTGCCAAAGTTGGCAGTGCAGTCTCCACAATCTTTGCCCGGGCAAGACACTGCTGTCGGTGTAGACGGGTCTGGGTCGAAGACACCGAGCGTGTTCGCCTCGTGAACTGCTAGGACCTGCATGCCCATGATTGTGTTGCAGCATTGGTCAGTAAGGACAGTAATGTTGTCCTGGTTCAGCCGTGCGGTTGAGATGGCATAGTACTCCCAGAGCGTCCCGTAACAACCGTTCGCGTGAGAAACGCGCAGGGTGAAGTTGAGACCGTTGCTGTCGTTAATATGTGATATTCCAGTGTTGCAATAGGTCTCGACGACCAGGACGATCACATCGTTCCCCGAGGCAGTTGTCAACAGTTGCGAGTGCACACAGAACGGTCGCTGACAATTGCTCGCTCCAACACCGTCCAATGTCAACATCGCCTGCTTAGGAGGCGCTCTGGCTACTGGTAGCCACGCCAACGCTAACACGAGGACGACTAGGAATCCAACCCTGAGTCCTGTGTGAGACCCTCGACACCCACTCAAGCCATTCTAGCTCTTTAGTCTATACAACAAAGAATCTCGCACGATAGTTGTTTTTGTTACCAATGTTTTCAGAATAGCATATCCGCCAAAATCCACAGACACAGGCACACACATACTCTGGGGTCTTTTTTGAATGGTTGAAGATACTAAGCCTCGTTCCTACGCGACCTTGGAAGGTTGGGAACTTCTCGCAGCCATCTGCAACCTCAAGACTTGAAAGCGCTAAGTAGCATACGAAGAATTTCGGGAATGGAGAATGACAGTTCACGTCCCAATAGCAACGTGGAGCCGCCATTGGACCGTGAGCCCTTCTCAGCAGATTGACGATGTTCGTAGACCTGTAACGCTATCTGCTTGATGGCTTTGATTCATGGGCTATGAATGGCACTGTATGATGATAGAATGCGAATCTTGCGAAAATCCTCACTATTTTCCACAACAAGGGTAGACTACAGTTATTAGCCCTCATCCTAGAACAGGAGCAGTCATGTCCAAGTTCATAATGTCACTAGGACACGTCGCTTATGAGATCCTCCAACTGGAAGCCGCAAGACGATACATCACTGTACAGGAACTGTTGAGAGCTGTAATTATTCCCGAATGGGTAGAACAGAACCCACCTGCTCAGAAGACCCTAGTCCAACACCCGGCACACCCGCTAATCCCATCATGATGTGCCCAGTCTTGCCACAAGTCGATCCTCGACAGAGAAACGTGGCACCTCAGATATGATGCCAAGGCGGGAATGCTAGAACCCGTCCACGACAAGTGCTCAAAGGACTTCTGATAGTGGCCTGCAAGACTCTCAATTTTCGTGGCTCATGATGTTCTGAACACTCCATTCGGATCGCACGGAGCGAAAGGTTTTGCCATCCAATCTCCTTGACCTCTGCACCAGCGCAGAAACTCCCTTCACAAGTGCCCTTTTGTGCTGGTTCGTGGACGCAACCGCAATATGCGTAACACAGAGTATTGTCGAATACTGGATAATGGATGAAGCGGGAACAGAGAATACCTCAGGATAAGTGTACCCACCCCCAAGCTTTGCGCAATAGGGATGGAACCATGGAGTGTTCCGAATGCGGCAATACATGGGAGTCGTTACAATCCTACGTGTTGAATTCTCGGATGAAACTGTCGAAAACCTACACCATAACTCGCTGAGTATCGCCTACTAATCATTGTAACTGGAGAGTTCTTCCCGACCACTTCAAAATAGTCTGTGGAAACGATCCTGAGTTGTAGCCCGTCTAACGTGGGGGTAGGTGAGACTTTCCGTGGGCTAGTGCCAGGCGTTACTGAGGCGGTTTGTCTTGGGTATCTTTAAGAAAAATAGGCCGCATCACCGTGGCTCTCCACGGTAGAAAAAAATGACGAGAAACGAACAGACGAGCTACATATTCGCCAAATGCAAAGGAGAGCGTGCGCACACGATTTCCCAGATCGAGCGCATTCCCAACGTCGAGTCCGCCACGCCGGTAACGGGACGATTCGATTTGGTGATCAAGCTGCGAACCAACGAGCCGACCAAGGCTTTCACTGCCATGGAGAAGATCAGGAGCGTCCCAAGCATCACAAACACTCAGACAACCATCTCCTTCGAGAGCATTATCAACAGTTCCAACCGAGCAGACAGCGAGGGCCCCTTAGCATTCGCTCTCTTGAAGGTTAGAGGCAGCTTCGATACGATTCTGCGTAAACTGAGGACGATCCCGAACTTTGCAGAGGCACACGTCATACCTGGAGCGTTCGACATACTTGCGGCTTTCAGGGCAGACAGCTCTGAGGAGCTTCTGGAAAAGTCCGTTGAGAAGATAGGCAGCATCAACGGAATCACGGCCAGCGAGACCCTCATTTCATATAGCCTGCCCGGAAGAACCGAAAGGTTCTAGACCTGAACCAGCGGACTCTCCAGAACCCTCCTTTTTCTCTCGACCAAGACCAGCGAACGCCCTAGACGAGTATCCGGGCCGGCATCTTCTGGTCGCCGACGTTCTCGCTCGTGAAAACCTTGCTGGATGGGCTGGAAATGCTAAACCTACCTGGAGTCACTGCCTTCTGGTGGCGTCGAATTGGATCGGACAAGCTTCTGAGGATAGTATTGCGATTGGCGCCTAACAATCGAATCTGTCAGAGCGACCATTAGGGTCGCCAATGTTTGAGAGAGGCAGATCAGAATCAGACTTCATCGATCGGTTCCCGTTGATAGCGTCTTCATTTCTTTCACTATCATTCCCATAGAAATCAGGTGCAGGAAGGTTTTCAGAAACGCCTTCTGCACTATCGGTTCCAGTGCCTGTCCAGTCTTTACGTATTCTGCCGTCCAAGAGACGAGCCTTGAGGATTTGGTTAGGACAACCATCCTGATCTTGCCGTTTCTTGTCAAGTAGCGCTCACCGACGACTTCATCTTCAGCATCACCCGTATCGATTTGAGACACAAAGCACACGCAATTATTGAATTGATATCAAGCTCGCGATAATAGTCGAGTTCAACTTGAGTGAAGACAAGCCGGTGACAATCCATTGCGTGAAGCGGAATGGCTCTGAAGGATCTGCACGAGATCCGTTATTCCTTGTAGGTTAGAAGTCGGAATCTAGTAGATTGTCTAGGGCTCTGCCGTTCTGCCCCTGTTTGCTACCCTGCCGTATCTGTAGCGTAGATAGAGGACCTGTAGTCCAATCCCTATCGCCCGCGAACACGCCCCCACCGTTATTGAAGCAAGGCTGTTGTTTGCAAATCTCCACCACAGGAAACCTGCTGCAAGTATGAGCGCGATCGTTGCGGGATTGGGGCCTAGAATGTCCAGCATTTTTTCATCCCAACAATAATTCTGCCTGCGGCGCTCCTAAGCAGGCTGATACCATGGTCTATGATCCTACTCCAGTCAATAGCGACCATAAGTTACGCGCTTAGGGGTTACCGCGGCTCCCCACAAGCAGGATATTTCAACCGCCGCACTCGTCTGAATCTATCAACGTCTGAATCCCATTCTCATCACTAAATGGACTCTATTCCCTAGAACCAGTACGGACTCGATTATCTAGAGTCAGTCGGCGACCATTGTATACGCGAAACTCGCTGCATCACTGCGAATCTCTAGAAGCGGGATCTTCACGGCAACTGTAAGCATCGCAGTCATTGGGGCCGGTTATTGGGGAACGAAGGTGATCAGAGAGATTCTGATCCTTTCCCGGAAGACTGGCATGGTCAGTCTGCGCTCAATTGTTGATAGTTCTCCCGACGCGCTGGAACGGTGTCGCAAGAAGGTTGGACCATTAGATTACAGGACAGATTATCAGAGTCTCCTCTCAGACCCAGACCTCTCAGCAGTTCATGTGTGCACGCCAAACTCAACCCATTTCGAGATAGCATCCGCCTTCATCAAATCTGGAAAAAACGTCTTGGTGGAGAAGCCCCTCGCCCTCAGCTCCAGAGAGGCCTACGAGCTTGTAGAGCTGGCGAGAACTCACAGAGTAGTCCTGTCAACCGGGCATTTTCATAGGTTCAACAACGGGCTCAGAGCGCTAAAGAGCACGCTTGAGCCGACGATACTCGGGGAGCCCCGCTATCTCGGGCTAGAATGGACAGGCATCTCACCTCCACAAGATCAGGGAAACGTCATAACCGATCTAGCGCCACACACTTTCGACATCACCAACTGTCTCACAGGGCTGTGGCCCGACAAGATTTCGTGCATCGCAAGGGGATTTAGGAACAGAGAGAGTGAAGAGGTTGCTTTCATCACCTGCGAATACGAGAGTGGCCTCTGCGCTGAGATCGAAGTAAGCTTGCTTGATTTCCGGCAGCGTAGAAACCTGAGGATTGTGGCCGAGAAAGGGAGCGCCAATCTAGACTTTCTAGATCAGAAAGTGGTTCTCCAGCGCCAACACGGAGTAGTGAATATGCCGATAATTCCAAGTAATATTCTGAGGGAAGAAATCGAACATTTTGCGAACTGTATCAGTCGCAATCGGCTTTCGCAAACCTTCTCGAACGACAATGATGGACTGCTGGGCGCACACGTAGTCACTTGTCTTGAGGCAGCGAGAGAATCTCTCTCAGAGGAACACTCAGTGAGGGTCAAATTCCCCTCTCTGTACGGTGAGTCGGTGGTGATGAACTAAGGTATGAATGCGCATTCGAGCTGTCCTGACACAGGAGAATCGGGCGAGACGTACGACGTAGAACAGAGTTCCAGTAAGCGCTAGTGTGGCTACTGCGGTTTGAAAGCTACAATATCTGTGAGCGCGCCTGTAAGTTCTCTCCGGTCTTTTAGAACCGGAACGACGTTCATTCGAGCGTTCCGGGGCTTGACGTAATGTGTTTGGGTTTGATATTGTTAGCTGGGATTTGGATTAACCGCATCTACATGTAGCGAACGGAGAGTCCGACGAGGTAGGAGTTTGCTCAGATGGAGCCAAGTCGTAGATCTGCGAATATCTGTCCGCGAGGTTGACGCGCCCAAAGTTGATTGTCGTGTCTTAGGGGAGAAATTTACTTGGCGCTTGGTCGTGTGATCTACAGTTTTTTTTTTCAGAAAATCTTTGTGAATACAAAGGCTAGGGCGAATCCTGCTAGAGGTGAGATTATCCAGCTGGATATGATGAGGAAGACGTTTCTAGTATTCATTATTCGCATCCTTCGGGCGAGCCCAGATCCAATGATTCCGGATGACACGGTCTCCGTTATTGACAGGGGCACTCCGAGCTGGTTCGCCAGCTCTACCGTTGCGGATCCTATCAGCTGAGAGAAGAACGCGTTGGGATAGCGGAGGCTGAAGATGCCTTCTGTCAATCTTCGCAGCGCGCCTCGTCCTAGGACGAATGTGCCCAGGACAGCGCCGAGGCCCACGGCTGCGGTGGCGTAGGCTGTCTGGTTGTAAACGACTCCAGCGATGAGCCCGAGAGTATTGCCGCCCAGGACGTAGGCTGAGAGGAACGAGACGAGTAGCAAGCCGGTCTTCAACAGTGAGAGTTTTAGCCAGAGGTTTCGTGGGCTAAGCCGGTCATCTAGTCCTACCAACAAGATCCCTAGCGCGGTGGCGGCGAGGGGAACGAGGAACCAGAATGCTAGGATCACGGCGAGATATCCTGAGCTATTGAAGGCGCCGAGTGCTATGCTTACTCCGAGGATAGCACCGGTCAATGCCTTGGATAGGGATAGTGGAATCTGGGAGAGTTCGCCGCCGAGAAAGACGAGCAGTGTGGCTAGGAGGATTGAGAATGTTCCGGTCGCCGTGTCTATGGGTAGGAATATTTCTCTGACCCGGAAGAGTTTCGGTCCCTCCAACGCTAGACCGAGGAGGTAACCTGTGACGGCTATGAGTATGCCCGTGCGTCTGTTTACCATTCCGCTCCCGATAAGCGGTCCACAGCAGGCGGAAAGGTTGTTTCCTCCGACCGCCATGCCGAGCAGACCCGCAAGTACTAGTGAGACGATGTCTAGTGTTGCGATCATCGCGTGGTTAGGCGCCTAGTGCTTTCATAACTGCGATGACCAGGTCCGACGCATCCTCGCAAAGGTCCAGAATATCATCAGCTTCGATGGTCGTCTCTAGATAATTGTGGAAGGAGGCATAGTCCAGCTTCTCCCAGGACCCATAGAGTTCGTCCAGCATCGCATCTTTCACATCATCTCCCTGCTCTTCTAGACTTTCGATCTCCCGTGCAAGTTCGATCGCTTGGTTCCGGTTTGTCCCGGCAATCGTCAATAGCTTCCGGAATGCCCTGAGTTGAGTTAGACCAATTTCGATAAGGTGGATCATCTCCTTACGGTTCGCTGTGTCAAACTCTTTCGCCTCGCGCAAGGGTCGGCGTGTAACCCGGCGTAGTTGTCGGGACAAGCCGTGGGCCCGATCCAGAATACTATCTACATTGTCGGCTAACCGGCCGAAGTCGTATTCGATCGAGGCGGTTATCGATCCTCGTCCCAGCATCTCCTCAAAAGACTGAGTAATCTTGTCCCCCATCTTCTCCAGAACGTTGATACGCTCAGTACATGTCTCAATTTCGTGAAGGCCGTTATGCGTCCCATTACTCGTGCCATTGGCGGAGGATGAAAGAATTTTTACCAGCAGTTCTAGCGATTCTTCGCCCAGGCCCGCTAGCTCTTGGATCCGGAGAAACGCGTCTTTCTCTCCTGGTACGAAGAAGCCTTTGACACGACGAAACAGATCGCTCAAACCGCTTTCTCATTTCCGCTAAAAGATGATAGGGAGACTCTAACCTTTAGAATCCGGTAGAAAAGAATACTGTCCCTGAGCGAGCCAGAGCTTTGGAGGTTCGCCCGTCAAAGTATATACCTCTCACGCGTCATTCCAACTGAGGAAGATTCATGGCGCAGGCCCAGGTTGACTTGACGAAAGCTGATCCTGTAGAGTTCTCGATGAAGGATGAGCCTTGGGTAAAGTACAAGCTTGAGGATGGAACCTCACTCTTCGGTCGTCTAGTCA
>Ga0209160_1002484_pt1 | contig 15344 bp, 18 predicted proteins | sample GraSoiAngelo_153_FD_186167 | JGI IMG/M metagenome (GOLD analysis project Ga0209160, IMG submission 186167) | Grasslands soil microbial communities from the Angelo Coastal Reserve, California, USA - 14_1009_12_40cm (SPAdes) (version 2) | ecosystem: Environmental > Terrestrial > Soil > Grasslands ... | reverse complement strand
TTAGCCTTCCAATGGCTCTGATGGAAAGATCATTGTGTAGTTTGAGCTGTCCGCCTAATAGTTTGGAGGCGTTGATTCTTCCTGCGACGATATTCGCGTCTGTTACAGTTGCTTGTGTGCCGCCGTTGCCGTATGCTGCGGGTCCCGGGTCGGCGCCTGCGCTTTCGGGTCCCACTTTGAGGTTTCCCGTCTCGTCTATGTGTGCTATTGTTCCGCCTCCGGCGCTTACTTCTGCTAGGTCGATGAAGGGCTGTCTTACCGGGTAGCCGCTGCCCTTGATCGATCTTCCATGGTAGGTTCTTCCTGCGGCTTCGAACTCGTAGGCGAGGTCGGGCATGCCGCTGACGATCGTGCCGGCCTTGGCTGTCGTCCCACCCATGTCGAACGTAATGGCCTTTGTTAACGAGAGATGTTCGGCGAGATTTCTTGATGATAGGACTCCCGCCGCGGGGCCGGATTCTATTATGGAGATTGGATGTTTAGAGGCTTGAGCAGTGGTGCTGGCTGTTCCGTCAGAGTTCATAACGTAAAGTGGTGATTCTATACCGATCTGTTCAAGCTCCTTCTTCAGTCGCTGCAGGTATCGCGATATTGAGGGTGCGAGTGACGCGTTGACAACGGTTGTGCTGGTCCTCTCATACTCCCTGTATTGAGGGTCGATTCTGCTGGAGAGGTCGACATGACCTTTGAAGCCTGAACGTCTCAGAATTTTTTCGGCTCTTATCTCATCTGCCGAATTGATGTAAGAGTTAAGAAATGAGATCGCGACTGATTCTATTCCTCTTTCAATAATTGCTTTAGAAACTGTTAGCAGATCCTTTTCCACTATTGGCGTCAGACTGGTTCCATTGACAAGTCTTCTTCCTCTGACTGTGAAACGGTTTTTTCTCTTGACGAGCTGGTTCGGTCTCTTTGTGCTAAGATTGTAGATCTCAGGTCTTCTCTGCCGTCCGACCTCCAAGACGTCTCTGAAGCCCTCATTGGTGATTAGACCGGTTTCTGCCAGCCCACTTTGGGTCAGGAGACTGTTGGTGGCGATGGTCGTCGCATGAGAGATCAGTGCGAATTGCTCTGTCCTGTCCTGATACTCTTCTAGGGCTTCAAGGATCGCAGATTCAGGATGCTTCAGATCTGTCGGGACTTTGATAACCTCAGGGTTCTTCCTTGAATCCTGATCGAAGATGACTATGTCCGTAAACGTTCCGCCAACATCTGTACCTACAAACAACATTAGAGCGATTGCTCCTGGTTCATAACCGGAAACCGTATGCTGCCGTTAGTCTTGGGTCCTTCGGCTAAGAGGAGAGGCCTATCTTTCATTGAAACCTTCACCTATGCTCTCCACTGCCGGGTACAATTAAGAAAATGAGCCGGCTCTTAGGCTAGACAATTCCTAGGTTCCCCAGAAGAATGTCGAGCTCAACGGGCAAGATAGGAGAAGTAGATAGGAAAATGGGAATGGGCATAGCCCCTGATCTTGACGGTATCTGGGATTTTGATCATCCGGGTCCGACTGAGAAGAAGTTTCGCGAGCTCCTCCCAGCCGCGATAGACTCGCTCGACATCTCGTATCTCGCAGAGCTTCTGACACAGATCGCAAGGGCGGAAGCTATGCAGAGGAAATTCCAGGAGGCTCAGAAGACCCTTGACCGTGTCGAGAAGGCTTTGCCTAAGGCCGATCAGAGAGTGAGCGTACGATATGTGTTGGAGCGGGGAAGAGTTCTCAGTCTGTCGGGGAAACCACGAGAGGCTCAGCCACGTCTCCGAGAAGCATTCAATCTTGCACTGATGCTGAAGATGGACCTACATGCTATCGACGCGGCTCGCATGATGGCCGTCGCGGAGCCCGAAAAAACATTGGAGTGGAACATGAAAGCGTTGGACCTTGCCGAAAAGTCGGCGGATGCGGGAGCGAACAAGGCGAAGGGGCCCCTCTACAGTAGCATCGGTTGGAACCACTTCGAACGGAAAGAATACCAGGAAGCGTTGTTCATGTTCCAGAAGGCACTGCAATATACCGATCAGCTTGGTGATCCGCTTAAGATCAGAACGGCGAAATGGTCTGTTGCTAAGGTTCTCCGAGTCATCGAGCACACCGAGGAGGCTCTGGATATGCAGAGAAAACTCTTCGAAGAGTATCAAGGAGAAGGAAAAAGGAATGGGTACGTCTATGAGGAGATCGCCGAATGCTTACTAGTCATGGGACAGGCACAGGAGGCTGAAGGATGGTTCGCTGCCGCCTACACAGAACTTTCAAAGGACCCACGGATAACCCGCGACCAAAACCGACTCAACCGGCTCAAAGAGCTAGGAGCAGTCGGCAAGCGAAGACCCACTCCCGCCTAGGAAACGAGACTGGTGACCGAGTCAACGGTCGAAGAGATCGTCCAAGGCCTACTGGAAACCCTCTTGCTTTTGCTTCGTTTTGAAATTAATCGCGAAAGGACATGTTCTAGATGCTATTGACAAACGAAAGTGCTACAAGTGCGATCTGACATCATACAAGGATATGTCCAAAGGCATAGGCAATGACCAGCAATCGTCGACAGTGAGGATAAGAGGTAATCCGCCCATATTCTTGGTTGCTATTGAGTTCCTCAGCCAAGATGCCGGAGTGGACCATTTCATAGATCTACAGAACACTGGCCGGCCCAGCGGACCCAACCAGGAAGATCTGAAGTTGATAGTGATCAGTGGTCAAGGAGACCAAGGCAGAATTGAAGGACTGGAGTTTGGTGTAGGCCAGCTCAACCTGATACGTCATGCTCTAGCTAAGCTTCAGTAATATGACACGGCTATGTCTACGTTTTAATGGCATGTCGCTTTACCGAACTTTAACTTCGTGCGTTTTGGCCGTAAACCCGTTCTTCTTGTGTGTGCCATCACAGAAGGGCATGATGGTAGAGCCGCCACAGCGACACCAAGCCTGAACAACCTTCCCCTCGACTACCACGAGATTGGGACCATTCTCGGTCGACCTTATCACAACATCAGACATGCTAACCCCATCGCCTCTCTTCCAACGTTGTCACGTTAGCTTCTCGACCCGTGTTAGGACTATGATCTGCTCTCCGTGTACTAGATTGTTCTCGTCGAACTTACCAAGCACGCGGAGAATTGCGCCTATCACGAGGTCTTCTGCGCCTCCCATGACCAAACGGCTCGCTGCGGTCCATTCGATCTCGATTCGTTGCGATGTTCCTCTAAGGACCCTGGAGGCTCCCGTCGTGTCAGGCTCGACGAATCTCCCGCCCAGGACGTGTTCTCGCGGTAGATCCGTAACCGACAGAAACAGGTCTAAGTCAGTGTTCGGTGCGATGGTCTCCAGCTGTTTCAAAGTAGACACTTCGACAAATGTCCGCTTTGGAGGCGCCTGAGGTTGGGTTGTGCTCTGTTTCTCTGAAACCGTTGCCTGTGGCAAAGTTGTTGTTGCTGCAGGGGATTCGCGTGGCCTTAGGGGTCTGTCCTGATCGTACCTCATACCAAATTGTAAGGCTGTTTGTGCTTTGGCTAGCTCTTCACCTAGGTAGCCTGCGTGGCTGAGCTGCGTTACAAGTCCGTCACGGAGTAGGCCGAGCAGCATGGAGGTTGCTCCTCTTCCTCGCATCTCATGAGCGGGCGTGTGGTTAGGGAGGTAGTGTCGTAGGATGATCTCTTTCTGTTCAGAATCTATGCTGATTACGAAGTATCCCTTAGGATCATACAGTAGGGGCTCACGTTGACCCCCGGGCCGAATGCTCGTGAAGCGTTCTCCGGCTGCCGATGTAGATGTTAGGGTCTTGTCTGTTTTGAAAGTTCCCGGGTTGCGGGCCGAGAGACTCTTAATGCGTTCTTCAAGGGTCTGAAGATCCTCTTCTCCGGTCCAGTCGAGAACCTCGACCTGCTTGCGGAATTGATCAATTTGCTCGGGAGTGATCGTCGGTAGAACAGGGTCGTAGCCCGCTGATCCGATGATCCGCTTTGCATCATCGACCCCTTGCTCGGCGAGCGCTACCAAAGACTGTCCCGGTTGGAAGAGAGCCGACTCTTTTCCACAGATGAGAAGGAACCGGATAGATGGGTTCGTTGTCACATTGAGTATGATTCTCGTAATTCCAAGATTGGCTGTATAGACCATGCCGGCGATGGCGACTCCAGGAAGACCCGCGAGTGGGTCCATTAACCGTTCAGATGTGAGGGCACAGACAGCGACGGGGGCCTTTGGATCTCCGACCTTGTACGTGCCCGCGACTACAGGCCACGACGCGCCCGTCGAGCTCATAGCCAAGTGACATGCGTAGTCAATATAAGAATGGAAAAGATACCAGGAGTATACTAGGCGCGAGAAAATGCTCGTCGCGGAAGATACTAAACAAAGGACAAGGATCTCACGAGGGTCCAAACAGTGCCCAGTTGGAATAGATCTGGCAACGCTTGGAAGAAAGTGGGCTATTCACATTCTCAGAAGCATAGGAGTAGAACAAGTCGACCGTTTCAACCGGATTCTGCGGAGTCTCCCCGGGCTGACTGCGCGCGTTCTAATCCTGAGGCTGAACGAGCTTGAGGAGAGTGGTCTCATCACGCCCGTTATCATTCAGGAGAGACCGAGGCTCGTCCGCTGGATTCTCACGGAGAAAGGGGAGGATACGCTTCCGATACTCGAAGGCTACTTTTCCTTCACGACGAAATGGCATCCAGATGCGACATTGAAGAATCATCGTAGGGATCCCGTGAAACGACTCAGTCTTCCAGAACTGGTCGAACAACATAAGCAAGCAATAGACGGTTGACAGTCTAGGACTGTGTACTCTCAATCGATTCGGATAATAGCCGCGGTTTTCTTCGGGCGAGGACTCAGCTTCTTGGTTGGACCACTTTGAGTTCTTTTGTGAGTTGGTCGACCGTGGTGATGCGTGCGAAGCGGCGTCGTAGGGCGTATTCTGTACGTTCACGTATGGCGTCGACTCCGAGTTCTTCGCCTGGCTTGTCCCAGTTTGGGATTGGAAAAGTCATCGTTGCTTCGGTGACAAAGTCTACCGCGTAGCCTAAGTCGGCTGCGATCCTCGCGGTGGTCTCGCAACACTGCTCCATCTGTATGCCTGCGATGCTGACGCGTCTCACACCCTTTTCGATCAAATACGGTTGCAGTGAGGTGCTTGTGAAACAGTTTCGTGTGTTCTTGACCATCACCGGCTCGTCTGCTCGCGGCTTGAGAAAGTCCATCAGCTTGAATGATGGGCTGTCTCGAGCGAACCCTTCATCCTTGTCAGTATGCAAGAAGAACACGACGGGCAAACGAGCAACTCGATAAGCTTCGACTAGTGCACTGACATTCTTTTCAAAAGCGAGATTGCTGCGTTGGTCCCAGCGAGAGCCGGTCTTGAAGGAGTCTTGCGCGTCGATTACCAACAGCGCTGACTGAGAAACGGGGACCTTGTTGGAATCCAGCATAGGTTCTTATTGAGTGCCTCTTCAGTTCAACATTGCGGTCAGGACCAATTTGTCGCTGGAGAAGTCACCGTCTTGACAGGTGCTGGCGCTACATGCCGACTACAACAAGGAGGTGCAGCTTCATTTCTGGGAAGGTGGCCCTGGCGTGAAAGGTAGTTCAGTTCATCTCAAGCGTTGAATCTTGGCCAAGCCTTTCAAAGCTAAATATTTCGAACGGGTAGACAAAATGAGATGATAAAATGATGTCGGGCATCGTCCGAGAGAAAATTGGCACCATCCTGGCCATCATGGGTCTGAGTCTGTTTTTTGCCAGCATGGGAATCGTGTTTGTTCCGATTCTGGCGTCGTTGTTCGTGGTATTGTTAGTGCTTGACGGGGGATTGATGTTTCTCGCCCTCGGAGCGGTTGTCGTCGTAGAAATGCGAGAACGTTTTGACTTCTAGTGGTTTGCGACTCTTAACGCTCATACGCCAAGCGATCTCCATCCAGGCAACGTTTTGGATAAATAGGAAAATCTGATATTACAGAGGGGAGCGTTTTCTAGCGTCTTGAAGCCTGCACGGATAGTTTCGAACTTTGTGGGATTGATGCTGTTCGTTCAAGTCATCCTGGGAGGCAGTGCTGTTTTCGGGTACATCGATGTCCAGTATCACCTAGTCTGGGGAGTTGTGACCTTCGGAGTTCTCATCATAGCAACAGTTTATGCTGCGAGGGAGCTGGGTTCAAAGTCAACCCTGTTCAGAACGGGACTAGCAGCGATAGCTGACTATGTAGTGCAGATAGTCCTGGGATTCATCGCTCTCGGAACAAACAGTGGTGTCGTCATTATAATCCATCTTACAAATGCGTTTGTGCTCGGAGTTCTCGTTACTTACCTGATCAGCTTCGCTGACAGCGCCGAAAAGGCATCAACATCCCTACATCCACAGCCTCCTACTGGATCGCCGGGAACAATGCGCGCTCTTTCCCGTCGCGAGCACATTCCCGACAGCTTCACCGGCTATCCTGCTTGATACTCAGCGCTTGGTTTCCAGTCCGGCCCACCATGCTCGAAAGTTTTCTACTGTCACTTCTGGCGCATCTTCAAATGTAAAGTGCTTGACGCCTGGGAGGAGATAGGTGCTGTGACGAGGAATCTCTTCGGCCCACCGTTGAGGCCATTTCTGGCCAGTCATTGGGTCGCGTTGTCCAAACTGGATAAGCACTGCCTTGTCATGAAATGCAGGAAGAGCTCGATCGAGCTCTTGTTGGGTTGTTGGATCGAGAAAACTCCGGAAGAGCTTGAGGGGTCGACTCCGCGCGTTGCGATCTCTAAATGGTCCTGCATAGTTTAGCCGCTCAGTCTTTGATAGCGATCGTGTACCAAGCGCAATTGATGATCCCATTGACCTAGATAGCAAGTTGGCGTATCGGTTGATCGCGCGGAACGCACTCCCCGTTACTAGCCAGAGAGTTCTAGAGACTCTAGTGTACGGTTTCAGCGACCAGCCGAAGGTTCCGCCTACCACGAGACCGGTGACCCGCTCGGTCTGACGAGCGAGAGCAAGAATGGCTGTGGGCCCGCCTCCATCATTCATCCAGACAATGATGTTCTTGAGGTCAAGCGTCTCAACGAATCTTCCGAGAACGTGGCCCTGTTCCATCAGTGTGTATCGGTATCCATCGGCTGCCTCTGACAATCCATATCCGGGAAGATCTGGAGCGACGCAGCGAAACTCGTTGCTTAGGTGTTGGATCTGGTAGCGGTAGCTGAAGCTCCATCCTGGTCCTGGATGGACGAACAGCAGGACTGGCTTAGCTCTGGGTCCTTCGTCCACGTAGTGAATTCGGTGTCCGTCGAGGAGCATCCATTTGTGCTGAAACGGATAATTTTCTCGGTCGACCCAATCAGGAACGTCATCGCTAATGTTAGACATGTCCACTTTTCAGTTCCTCTGCTTTGAGTCGGATTGGCGCAGTTCGAAGACTGGATGTCTTCTAGCTTCCTCTACAAAATCGCTTGGCGGAGCATCGGGCTCTACTTTGAAGTGACGCCCCAAGATCGACTCTGCAAAACGGTTTCTCAGGAAGGGCGCGACAGCTTCCTTGAGGATCGGTGCCGCTTCTTCAGGCGTCAGTTCTACTGGGTAGACTTGGGTCTTGTGGAATCCTTTGCGGATTGTTGCTTGTCTAGCGGCTCGTAGATTGCGTACCCAGTTGACGTTTCCAAATGTGGAGAACAAGTAGCTTCGCCCATCATGTTTGAACAAACCTACGGGGTTCCTGCGGGATTTTCCCGTCAGTCGGCCTTTCGCGGTGAGGAGTCCTACTGGACCCATTGGGACGCCGATCCGGAGAAAGCTTCGAATTACGTAGTTGAACAGGGGCACGATACTTGGAACATGAACTGCCTCATTTTTCGGGATCATCTCAAGTTCGAACTCGTTTGATTTCATGACCTAACGATGGTCGCGATCGAATTTAGCGGTGTGTTAGCTCTGCCTTTCGATTCAGGGAATCTTGCCGAAAAATCAAACGCCGACTTTTCAATGGGTTGAAGGAAAAAAATGGGGAAGCCTAACTCAAGAGTTAGGCTGTTCTCTTAAGGGTCCGTGTGGAATTGTATTGAATAGGTACCCGTTGTGGTGGTGGGGCCAGTTGCAGTGAACTGGAACGGTCCCTGAGCGTGAACGCCCGATAGTCCAGTGGTGCCTTGTCCGACGATGAAGTCGCCGGAACCTGTGCCTCCGATTCCGTTGCTCTCGCCCGTGATAGCGAGGGTCCCGGCTACGCCGTTTGCGGTTCCCGTAAAGATTCCGGTATCGTGAGCATTGAAGGTGCCGTCGGGGTGGATTATTTCGGATCCTTGAGCGGTTCGGGTTCCTGTGAAGAAGCCTGAGAGGGTCGCAATCTCCGTGACGGTGATGATCGTGTTGCCGTCTGAGCTTGTAATGCTCAGAACTGTAAAGGATGCGGTGAAGGTTCCAGTCACGGTTGTGGGCGCGGTTGCGTGAGCGAATGGGATGGCGACTAAGGGCAGTGCCAATAGAGCGAGTAATGCAGCTTTCATTTTTCTCGCGGAGAGGGACTCTTGAGAGTCGATTTAGTTCTGTGTTAGGTGACGCTTTCGATTTAGGGAGCTTTTTCTATGAATAATCCACCCGAATAGTTGTGGACTCGAAGGATTTCCAGTTACTAGCTGCGCTTCACGAAAATGCGCGGCAGAGCTACAGGGCGCTCGGAAATCGAGTCTCACTCTCTGCACCAGCAGTACGCGACCGACTGCAGGCTCTTGAAAAGAGAGGCATCATCCAGGGCTACTGGGTTACTCCAGACCCGACCATCTTCGACCGTCAAGACCTACTGGTCTTCTACCAGGACGAGCGGACCCGTGAGGAGGCGGTGAAGGCTCTCTCAGTTAGAGACGTGGGCTTTGTCGCCTGGAAAGTCGATGGAGGCTTGACTGTACAGCTCTGGCCTCGAAACCAGAAGGAGTCAGTCGAGGAACTTACCAGGGCATTGGGTGTGCCGTCTGGACAAGCATTTGCCGAGCATCCCCCTCATCCTCCTCTCTCGCTTGCGGACTGGCGAATCATCGATGTGCTAATTGACGATCCGAGGATCGAGCTAGAGCGACTATGCAAGTCTACAGGTTTGAGTCCGAAAACGGTCCGGAAACACCTGTCAGGCATGATTCGAGAAGAGGAGATCTACATTACCCCAAGGCTAGGGACCTTGTCAGGGTCCGGCGAACTCGTCTACCATCTCATGGTTGACGGCATGGTGGGCCTCAGCGAACTGCGGGATGCGCTCGGTGACGCGGTTTTGGTGAACGAGACAAAAGACCCCCCAATGAAATATCTTCTTTGCAGGGCTCATGATCTCGCAGACGTGACCAGTAGGACTGCTCAGACAAGTAAGCTTCCGGGGGTGAACTCCGTGAGGGTCACGTTGAACCGAGAAATACTGGTCGCAACCGAATTCGTTCACTCGCTAGTTCGGGCAAGAATCGTGGCATCGGATACCATACGATAGAATCATGCAGTTGACCAGAGCGTTCAGTCCAGGACTAGTAGGCTCATCTTAGAACTCCGTTCTCATCGATGAGGAAGAGATCGCTGTCCAACCTGGGCGTTTTCTCTCTCCGCTGTCTCCTCTGAAACGTGTTCCTCCTACTCGTCGTCAGTCTCCTCCTCTGGTTCATCGTCGTCGTCTTCTTCTTCGTCCTCTCTCCCGTTAGCTTCGTCATCCTTTGAACTCATTCTTTGACTCGCCATCTCTTCATTTCTCATCCGGGCAGGGTGTCCTCTGGCTCTGTATCGGATGAGCTCTTCAGTCCCTTCTGCCATTCGTTAGCCCTTTCGACCAGTCTGGTGAGGAAGACTTCATCCTCTCGAGAGAGTTGTTCGTCGTGTTCCACTTTTCCTTTGATCTTTTGGAGCTTAGACTCTTCTTCTTCAAGCGGGATCTTCGAGTCTTCTATGATCCTCATTAGTATGTGGGGTCGAATCCTTTCCGATACTCCCTTGCTCTTCTGCATCCTCGGCCCTCTCCCAAGACCTAGCCATTTATGATGCTAATTCTGCGCCCTTCAATGCACGAAGAGCGTTCAGCGTAATCCAAGGGTTAGAGCGTCCTACTTCGCCGAGGCTCGAGTAGATCGCTGGAGTCTCCGCAACACTTCCACCCTTAGTGTAGACGTCAGCCGGATCAAGCTTCTCGTCCCTGACCTGGCCCCACTTGCCTGTTGCCGGGTCTTTCACAAAGTTCCGTCTCAGAGCGCGGACGTACGACGCCTCCAATGGCCACGTCCCATCAGCAAGCCTTTTCGACAATAACAACTGACGCGCATCACTCGTCCTCTCATCCCCAGCGTACCCCAGCTTGGACAACACTCTCAACCCGTGCAGAATATCGTAGAAGTAGAACATTGGGAAATGCAACAAGGTCCACTCAGGTCGGACAACCTTTCCTGTCTTGTCACTCTTGTAGAGTCGATGGATCAGCATGAACTCTGCGGCCCGTTCCACCGCCTCGCGTCCTCCCCGTGGCCATTTTTGCCGGTCGAGAGCTGCGAAAGCCCACAAGGGCTCGATCGTCGACATGAAGGAACTATGATGAACCGCCTCTCCGTTCCTGTAATACTCAGTCTCGCAGTTCCAGCCACCATCGTCGCGTTGATACTTGACTAACCACTCAAACATTTCACGAACCCGGCGATCGTCGCCGTATCCAAACGCTGCAAGTGTCCGCGCCATGTTTCCAGTTACGCATGGCTCCCAGACTGCGCGCCAGCCTCGTAGGTCGTCGTCAGGATATTTCGGCTGAGGCCAAGGCCGATCTTGGGCATCCATGACTTTCAAGAAATATTCGCATGCTTTCCGGATCGAAGGATGCGAGGCAGGCACACCAATCTCCGCTAGCAGTATCAAAGGCCAAACGGTTGCCGTCCATTTTGGCCAATAGACGTCTTCTCCAAATCCCCAGTATCCGTCAGAGTGTTGTTCCCTCAGATACTCAGCTACAGGGGTCCAAGACGCGATGTGTTCTCCAGCCTGCATGACTTCATCGTCAGTTTCTGGCTTGCCAAGAATGTCCTTGAGGGTCCAGTACCGAACTGCAGGGTTCTTGCTGTCCAACAACCACTCCACGGCCTTGTGCTGCGTCGCAACTTCGACAACGGATGTCAACTAGTAAACCTCAGATAGGTAGAGACCCCATGACCACTTGATTAAATGTGATTCTTTCTAGTCTCCTCTTGAATCAAGAATATTCGTGAATTTGCTGTACATCGGGCTTACGCAGAATTATCATCTTTCTGATGGAGAACACGAGACGAACCTCGGAACCTAAACCCGAAGATGCGGGCATTTCATTAGCGACATAATTGGTTTACATTGACGGAGCCTTGGGCCGTAGCGCTTCCTGCCAGGGTATCGTCTGGTACACATGAGGACTACAACCGCAACAACCGAACTGCAACTGCCAATCTGATATCAAACTGGATCGGACTGGCTCTACGAATAATGAAGTGTAACCTCGCAGTCCGAACATGTCTTTGTCTACCGTCGTCTGACTGCTGTGTTTTGGGCTAATACAATTCATTTGTTCCCGAAAAACGGGCCGACGATATCTTTTGGTATAGCAATCTAGCCATATCGATAGAGGTCTCCTTTCATACGTAGCTATACGATGGGACCTATATCGCGCATTTTGAAAGTCTTATGAATCAGCGAAAGTGTGCGCGGAAAGAGTTGACATTCGCAGTTGGAAACTTACGAGCAGAAGGGGGCCTAGATCATGAGACTCTTTGAGTCTGAGATCGTCGCTAGAAGTATTTTTCTTCTCGCAGTCGCAATTGTTGTGTCCGCTCTTTTCGTAGTCCAAGTCACCGGGGGCCATAACATGGCCGCTACCAACTCTGGACTCGCCAGAATTGACCTCCAATCCACGCCTACCAGCGGCAACATTACCTTGTCTGTTCCGACTCAACAGAGGGTTCAAGTTGGGGCTCTCCTAACATTCACCGCAAACGCGACGGATCCAGACAACGCGACTCGTCTCATCTACCTCTCTGCCTCGGGGCTTCCCTTCGGCGCCACTTTTCCCATAGCGTCTGGTAATCCAATTTCGGCCACTTTTTCTTGGGGACCAACATCGACGCAGGGCCCCGGAAACTACACAGTCACATTCCAGGCCTCGTACAGCCAGAATTCTTCCCTAGTCACGAGCATGGTGTTGATCGAGGTACTCAAGGCGAACAAGCCACTCCCTCCGGTTCTCACCCTTCCCGGCCCCCAGACAATTAATCCGGGTACACTTCTCTCCTTCGCGATCGTCGCCGTAGACCCCAATCTTCCGCCCTCACAGGTGAACGTCACGGTAGCGGGGCTTCCCCGCGGTTCATCCTATGACCCTTCCGCTAACATATTCTCTTGGAAACCGACCGATGATCAAGCGCCTGGAGTCTACATTCTCATTTTTTCCGCCCGTGACACGAACGGCGTGGTCGGGTCCAAGGTAACGATATCAGTCGTGAAATCATCACCAGTATTCAGTCTACCGCAATCCTCCGTCGACTACCTAGCCTTCACGTCCTGGGCCCCCCTTTTAGCGCTTGTCGTCGCGGCGCTCTACATAGTCCGGCTGAAGCGTCGAGAGAAGACCGATTCTCGAAAGTTCGCCGGGAGAGAGATAGAGGACGGAGCCAATACAGACACCGAACGGATTTCTCCCTTCTCGAACCCGTCCTCGCAGCCCATCCCGGGAAAGAAGTGAATCCCATGCAACCACGTGAAGGCACATCACATGTTCAGAATGGGTCTGAGTCCTGGAGGAGCCGAAACCGCCTGTCTATAGTGTTGGCACTGATCGGTGGCGTCCTTCTCACCCTCCGCCTCCTCGGACCGACAACCGTTTCCACTCAAGTGGCCTTCATGATTCCTCGATTCTCGATCCTGTCAGGGGCCATCGGCCTATCAACAGGTCTCAGCATGCTCTGGGCACTCTTTCTTTTCTTGGGAATCAGAGAGTGGAGGAATCACCGTCGACTCTTGGATTCCATTCCAATCAGAATTCATGTCAACGGTAGCCGTGGAAAGACTGGCACCGCTCGCCTGATAGGAGCCGCCCTTCGTGCGAACGGTCTAAGAGTAGTAGTAAAAACCACTGGAAAAATGCCAACAACGATCGACATAAACGGGAGAGAGCGGCGTCTCAGACAGTTTGAGGCAGACGGGTTTCCTGAAGGCAATATTAGGGAACAGATGAGCACTGTCGCCTTCGCTGCAAGCCAGAGGGCCCAAGCGCTAGTCGTGGAGTGTATGGCCCTCTGTCCAGAAGCCCAACAAGTCTCAGAGGAGAAATTCATCAGAGCAACGATTGGCGTAATCACTAACATCCGGCACGACCATTTGGACATCATGGGACCAGACATTGTCCGAGCCGCAAGAACCCTGTGTTTGATGATTCCTAGAGGACAAGTCTTGGTGACCTGTGAGGACCGTCTCCTTCCGGTTCTACAGGAAGAGTCAGAGAAGAGAGGAACGATCCTAGTTAGGGCTGACCAGAACTCCGTCTCTGACTCTCTAATAGACGAGTTTCCTTACATCACGTTCAAGGAGAACGTCGCAATAGCTCTCCGAGTCAGTCAGCTGCTAGGGATGGACCGGGACAAATCACTATTGGGAATGCTAAAGTCCACTCCCGACTTTGGCACACTGAGAATCTTCAGACGGGAAGGCATCCACGGGCGATACCTTGTGGTCCTCGCGCTAGGCGTAAATGACATCGATTCGGTCTCAAACGTGATAGAAGAACTTCTTCGAAGGCGAAAGATAAACAGGGGACCGATGGTCGGAATGTTCAACAGTAGAAACGATAGGGCTCAGCGAAGCGTCGAGTTCGGACGCTTGATGGGGGGCAAATTCCAGTTCGAGAATATCGTTGTCGCAGGCGAGTACGTTGGGGCGTTTGTGAGGAGTGCTCTGAAGGAAGGCTACCCGAGTGAGAGGCTCATCCCTATGGAGGAGACGGAGCCTAGTGCTGTGGTCAGACGTCTAGATGAGATTACCCCGGAGAACGGAGTGGTTGTTGCTTGTGGTAACATGGTTACTAGCTTCGGATATGGACTGGTCAAGACGTTGGAGGAGGGTGAGACGAAATGGTCTTCCCAGCTGTTAACAGTCAGATCTTGACCATCGGAGTCTTCATTGGAATAGTGGTGAGCATGATATTCTATGAGCGGGAGCTCCTCTCTCCGGGCGGGGTCGTGGTCCCGGGCTACACCGCGCTATTCCTTATCACCAATCCCATAATCGTCGTCTACACTCTTCTAATCGCACTCTTGACTGCTCTGATAATCAGTCGAGCCTCTAGATTCACGATCCTCTTTGGCAGGAGAAGGTTCGCCGTCACCATGCTCTTGGCGCTGACGCTCAGTTTAGTCGCCAATGCCCTGTTTGGATTGCTAGCAGGCCCCTTCCCATATCTCTTCACCGGGCCATATTCGTATCAGGGTTTCCAGGTCATCGGAATAATCATACCCGGGCTGATAGCGAATGAACTACACAGACAGGGAATCGTGCCGACGTTGGCAACGCTCGGAACAGTCTCGGTGATCACTGCGATAATTCTCTACGTCATAGTCATGTTAGTGTGATGACAGAAGAAATGGCCGAGCTGAAAATTTCGAGAACACTAAAGGCGATGGTGTGCATATTGGCGATTCTATTGTCCTCCTATGCCGAAGTGGCGACGGTGAATGGAGCCGGCTATGCCAATCCTACTCCGCCTGGCGTCATTGTTCCGGCACCGACAACATTCCACACTTACTCTTCCCTAATGTCTGAGCTGATGCAGTTGACTGCTTCCTATCCCGACCTAGTCTCCAACGAGACCATAGGTACGACCTGGGAGAATCGTAGTATCGTCGCACTCCGGATCACGATGCCCGGAGGAAGCGGCACCAAGAAGAATGTGTTGTACATGGGCCTGCACCACGCGAGCGAGTGGATGTCCTTGGAGGTCGTCATGTACCTAGTCCACTACTTCCTAGCGAATGCAAAGGTGACCCCTGAAATTCGCGCGATTCTGGAGAGCGCCAATGTCTGGTTCATCCCACTCGTGAACCCTGATGGCTATGAGTATTCCCGGATCCATGATAGCCTCTGGCGAAAGAACAGGAGGGACAATGGCGACGGGACTATGGGGGTTGACCTCAACCGAAATTATGGTTATCAGTGGAATACCGGTGGGTTCGCGATGGATGGTTCCCTCGTCACCACGAGTAGCATAGAGTATCCCGGCCCGGGTCCGTTCTCCGAGCCCGAGACTCAGGCGATAAGAGACTTCGTCCTAGCTCATCCCCCAGTGTTTTCAATCTCGTACCATACTGCAGGAGAGTGGATTCTGTTTCCTTGGTCATACACTCGAGG
>Ga0209160_1002483_pt1 | contig 15346 bp, 12 predicted proteins | sample GraSoiAngelo_153_FD_186167 | JGI IMG/M metagenome (GOLD analysis project Ga0209160, IMG submission 186167) | Grasslands soil microbial communities from the Angelo Coastal Reserve, California, USA - 14_1009_12_40cm (SPAdes) (version 2) | ecosystem: Environmental > Terrestrial > Soil > Grasslands ... | reverse complement strand
CTCCTGGATCATCTGGGCGACGACCATCGTCTTGCCGGAGCCGGTCACGCCCTGCAGGACCTGGTGCTTTTGGCCCTTATCGACCCCTTCGGCAAGCTTCCGGATAGCCTCCGGCTGGCCCCCCGCTGGGGAAAACCCAGCCGTAAACGAGAACTTTGGCACGTCTTAATTGTAGGTTCGGGGCGCGGCAACTTAAACCGGTGTAACCGCTGAGGGGCTTAGTCTTCGATGGGAGCGTGGCCTGGGTTCACGGTGCGTTTGCGTTCCAGGTAGGCGATCAGACCAAAGAGCAGCGTCAGGCCCAGGAGCAGCCCACCAACGGCGTCCGAGAACCAGTGCCACCCGAGGTAGATGACCGCATAGCCAACCAACAAGACAACGAGCACCAGTACCGGGCTGAGGCGCGAGCTGTCGCGGCCGAACAGCTCCCAGCGCTCCGCGAGATAGAGCACCAGGCCGTAGGCGATCGTCGCGCGCAGCACGTGGCCACTGGGAAAGGAGTACTTGCCTACGTGGTGGCCGAGCGAGGGCAGAATGTCCGGAAAGCGCTGCAAGGCCTCTCCAGGGGCCACGCTGGGAACGATGAGCTTGCCCAGCCACTCGAGTCCGGAGGCGACCAGGATCACGGCCACCGGGAGCACCGCCAGCAGGCGCAAGCCACGAAAGAGGGCCAACCCGAGCAGGCCGGCGACCACCACCGTTAGCTCGATGCTCCCGAGGTAGGCAAAGATACCGAGCCCAAGGTCCTGGCCGTAGCTGCCGCGGCCCTGCAGGTAGTGCGTCAGCCTCAAGTTCGGCCGCTCGAAAACGCCGACGCTGACCAGCAACGTGATCAGGAGAAATCCGGCACCGAAGATACCTGCCGTGATCATCAGCCGGCGGCTGAGAATCGGCCAGCGAGGTCGGGTCAGCGTTGGCACTTGCGGCAGTAGACGGTGCCGCGGCCGGCCAGGCGGGCGCCCTGCAATGGCGTCCCGCATTTCAGGCAGGGCTCGCCGCTTCGTCCGTAGACGAGCAGCTTCTCCTGGTTGCCCCCGCGGACGCCAAAGGCGTCGACGTAGTTGATGATCGACGAGCCTCGTGCCGCAATGCCGTTTTCCAGTACCTCCTGGATCGCCGAGTAGAGCGCCCGGCGTTCACGCGCGGTGAGCCGATGCGTCCACCGGCTAGGACGGATTCCGGCCCGAAAACATGCCTCGTCGGCGTAGATATTGCCCACCCCGGCCAGGAACGACTGATCGAGCAAGGCCGATTTGATCGGCCGCCGGCGCGACGTGACGATGCTGTCGAATTCGGCTTCGGTCAGATCGCCGTGGATCGGCTCCGGGCCGAGCCTCGCCGGGAAGGCGCGGCCGGCGACAAGCTCATCCTGGGTGCCGAGCAGCAACCGCCCGAACTGCCGGGGGTCGTCATAGCGCAACTCCAGTCCACTATCGAGCAAGGCACGGAAGTGCGTGTGCTTGACGGGCGTCTCTTCCGGTTCCCATACGCGTAGATGCCCGGTCATCCCGAGGTGGACAACCAGACGTTCACCGTCGTGATCCAGTGGCATGACGAGATACTTGCCGCGCCGCTCGACCGACCTGATCGTTCTTCCGCGCAGGTTGCGAACGAACTTGGTTGGATTGGGATAGCGCACCAGTCGCCTGCGAATCGCTGGATCGCGGGTTAATTGCACCGACTCGATACGGCGGCCGGCGAGCTGCGGGCGGAGGTCTCTGACGATGGTCTCAACCTCGGGAAGCTCGGGCACTCAGGCTTTGGCGGCAACCAGCCGCACCCGCTCCATGTCTTGCCAGTTTGGACCGAGCTTCAGATCCACCTGCAGCGGCACCTTCAGTGGATACGCCGTCGCCATCAGGTCGGGGACGACTTCGATCAGACGATCGCGTTCGTCCGGCGGGACTTCGAAGACGAGTTCGTCGTGCACGGTCAGGATCATGCGGCTGGCAAGACCCTGCTCATTGAGATACCCGTTGAGCCTGATCATGGCCAGCTTCATGATGTCGGCGGCGGATCCCTGCACCGGCATGTTGATGGCGATCCGCTCAGCGCCCTGGCGCAACATGCGGTTTGGCGATCGAATGTCCTGGATGTAGCGCCGGCGATGCAGCACCGTCTCGACGTAGCCCTGCTCGCGGGCCTGGATCTTGATGCCTTCGAGAAATTCGCGCACCCGGTTGTAGGCACGGAAGTAGGCGTCGATGAACGCCCGCGCCTCTTCCGTCGACATGCCGGTGTCGCGCGCAAGGCCGAAGTCGCTCAGGCCATAGAACAGCCCAAAGTTCACGACTTTAGCCAGGCGGCGCTGGTTCGCCGTGACCTGATCCTGCGGGATGCCGAAGACTTCGGCCGCCGTCCGCGCATGGATATCCTCGCCACGGGCAAAGGCGTCGACCAACACCGGATCGTCGGTCATATGCGCCAGGACACGCAGTTCGATCTGCGAGTAGTCGGCCGAGAGCAAGATGTCGCCGGGCCGGCTGGGCACGAAGGCACGCCGGACCTTCTGCCCAACTTCCGTCCGAATCGGGATGTTCTGGAGGTTGGGGTCTGAGGACGACAGCCGGCCGGTCGCGGCGATGGTTTGATTGAAGCTCGTGTGCACGCGCTTGGTGCGCGCGTCGACCAGTAAGGGCAGGGCGTCGACGTAGGTGCCCTTGAGCTTGCTCAGCTGTCGAAACTCCAGGATCTTGGCGACCACCGGGTGCTGGTCGCGCAAGCCCTCGAGCACGTTCGCGTCTGTCGAGTAGCCGCTTTTCGTCTTGCGCCCGCCCGGCAGGTTCAGGTCTTCAAAGAGAAACCGGGCCAATTGCTGCGGCGAGTTGACGTTGATCGGCCCGTGCGCCACGTCGGCGATCTCCTGGTCCAGACGCTGTAACTGCTCGTACAGCTCGCGCGACACCTGCTGCAGGTAGGGCAGGTCGATCGCCACGCCGGCGATCTCGATCTCGGCCAGCACCGGTACCAACGGCATTTCAAGATCGCGAAATAACTCCGCATTGCCCAGGCGGTCGAGCTCCGACTCGAGTCGCGGCGCCAGCTCCAGCATCACGCGCATCCGATCGCCGAAAAATGCGGCGGCCCGCATGACGTCGACCTGGTCGCAGGTCATCGCCGTCTTGCCGCTGCCGAACAGGGCCTCGCGCCCCTCGATCGAGCGATGCAAGACGTCCGAGGCCAGTGCCTCGAGGCTCGGCGAACGGACACCGGAGTTGAGGAGATACGCCGCTACCAGGAGGTCCCAGTCGGCGCCGCGGAACTCGATCCCATGGGCACGGAGCGCCAGGTAATCGGCCTTCTGGTTGAAGCCCAGCTTCGACGGCGTGGCGCTCTGGAGACTGGGAGCAAAGCGCTGCAGAACATCACGCACCTCGAGGCACCGCTCTTGCTCGTGCGCCACCGGCACGTAAAAGATGTCGCGTTCGTTCAAGCCGACGACGAGGGCGGCGATCCGACCGTGTCTCGGCACATCGTCGAGCGTCACGACCTGGAAGCTGACCCGATCGGCCGCGGCAAAGGCGGCCACCAGTCGCTCGAGCTCGGCGGGTTCGCGGACGACCGTGACGACCTCGCTCGAGGGGGTCTCAAGCGCCAATGTCGACTGCGCGGGTTGCCGCACCGGCTCTCCGTCCAGGGGAAGCCGGCCCTGCTCTCGCGCCGGCGGCGCGAAGATCGGTGGCGCCGACATGGTGCTGCCGTCGCTCCAGGTGGTCGGCACTCGCGCCGCAAGGCTGCGGAAGCCCAGGTCCGCCAGGATGGTGCGGGCCGCATCCGGCCGATAATCCGTGGCCGAGCCGTGGCTTAGATCGAGTTTCACGTCGACGTCGAGCAGGATGGTCGCCATCTTCTTGCTCAAGAGGGCTTGCTCCCAATGCTGATCAAGCAGCTTCTGGACCTTGGGCGGGGTGACATTGGCGCGGTTTTCGACGAGGCTCTCGACCGAGCCGAATTCTTGGATCAACTTGATGGCGGTCTTTTCGCCGATGCCGCGAATGCCCGGGATGTTGTCCGAGACGTCGCCCACCAGCCCCTTGAGATCGACCGTCTGGATGGGCTCGAGGCCGTAGCGCTCGCGGACCCGATCGGGCGTGTAGAGAATCGTCTCCGACACGCCCCGCTTACTCGTCAGCACAAAGACGTCCTCATTGACGAGCTGTAACGCGTCCAGGTCGCCGGTCACGATCGTGCTGTGCAAGCCCTGCTCGCGGGCCTGCCTCGCCAGGGTGCCGATCACGTCGTCCGCCTCGACCCCCTGGACTTCGTAGATGGGGATGCCAAAGGCCCGAACGATGTCGCGGGTCAGGGGAAACTGCGGCGACAGCTCGGGCGGGGTCGGCCGCCGGGTCGCCTTGTATTGCGCCAGCTCCTCGTGCCGGAACGTCCGGCCGCCCAAATCGAACGACGCCAGCACATAGTCCGGGTGCTCCTGGAGGGCCAGCAAGAGCATCGAGGTGAAACCGTAGGCCGCGTTGACCATCTTGCCGTCCCGGTCGGTCAGCGATGGCAGCGCAAAAAAGGCCCGGTAGACCAGAGAGTGGCCGTCGATAAGAACCAGCCGAGGCCTCTGTTTTGGCTCGTCCTGTGGCGCTGTCACGATCAAAGTTTAGGCGCGCCGGAACCCTGCAACCGTTGGCTTTGTCTTAAAAACCCGATGATAAGATAGGCTCGAATTCAGGATGGCTAAATTCGTCGAAATGCAAGTCGACTCCATCCGTGTCCACATGCCCAGCGGGCAGCACGTGGTGATCCTGAAAGAAAAAGAAACAGACCGGTACTTGCCGATCTGGATTGGCATTTATGAGGCGAATGCGATCGCCCTGAAGATCACTGGCATCACCCCAGAGCGGCCGATCACGCACGATCTGCTGGCAAACATCTTGCAGAGTGCCGAGATGCGCCTGAAGAAAATCCAGGTGACGTCATTGACGAACGAAGTCTTCTTCGCGCGATTGTTTCTCGCCGTGAACGGTAAGGAAGTCGAGATCGACTCCCGGCCGAGCGACGCGATCGCGCTAGCCGTGCGGATGACCTGCCCGATCCTGGTGTCGCAGGACGTGCTCGACAAGGCCGGCGTCTTCCCCGAAAAAGAAGAGGAAGAAGAAGACCGGCTCTCCATCTTCAAAGAGCTGATCAACAGCATGGACCTGCCCGACCTCGAGGGCCCGCCACCCGAGAAGTCCTAGCCGCGGGCTACTTGATCGTCACCGGCAGTTCCGCGAAGAGGGTCACCCCAGAGCCGTCGGTTGCCGTCCAGGTCGCGGTAAGGGTGTAGCTTCCCGCGATCGAGTAGGTGCCTTCGAACCCGATGCTGTCCGTGTTCGTAAAGGTTTCCGACGAGATCGGAAGCTCCACACCGTAGCTGCCGCGCCGGAGCACCAGATGTATTTGTCCGACGTTACTCGACGGGTCGCCACTCATCGTTCCATCCACGACCATCCAACCGTCCGTCGCGTAGGTGGGGGCGTTGGTCATCAAGCTCAGCCGACGCGCATTGTTGCGAGGGTCGGTGACCGTTACCGTGTTTTTCGCTGCAAATGCCCTGCTGCTGTCAGCCGGGATGTTGTCAGAGTGTGTCGTCGGGGCGGCAGCGCCTCCCTGGCTGAGCTGGGGCGGACCGTAGGCGAGACGTCCGCTGGTCTTGCTCGCCGGGGCGGCACTGCTGGTGCCGGCTGGGCTAAAGGGCACATGCGTCACGCCGAAAACGATGATCAGCATGGCGGCCGCAACCCCGCCAATCCAGCCGGCTACCGGCGCCCAGCGCAACGACTCGCGCGGTTTTGCTGGGATCGTGAACGTCCGTGTCGGCGTCTCCATCGGCAGCGCGCGGATCGCGTACGCCGTCTGGCGCAGCCCATCAAGGCGGGCCTGACAGTCCGCGCAACCGGCGACGTGCTCGGCGACTCGCGCCCTGGCGTCGTCGTCCAGCTCGTGGTCGAGATAGGCCGATAGCTCTTCGAGCGTCGGCTCGGTAGGAATGCGCGGTTCACTCGGCATGGGCATCCTCCCGGGTCGACGGAAAGAAATCCGGATACCGCTGCAGGTGCTCCTGGACCTGCGCGCGTGCGCGTGCGATCCGGGACTTCACGGTCCCCAGCGGCACGCCCAGGACGCCGGCGATCTCGTCGTACGCCATGCCGTTGACGTCACGCAGGATGATCGCCAGGCGCATATCGTGATCCAACGCCTCGATACTTTCGCGAACCAGCCGGTTACGCTCGCTCGCCTCGGCACGCTCCTGCGGATCCGGGGTCAGGATGCCGAGGCCAATGACTTTGTTGGATTCTTCGTCGGGCATCTCCCCGTATCGCCGGCCGCGCCGGAAATGGTCGTAACACAGATTCGCCGCGATCTGGAAGAGCCAGGATTTGAAAGGCGCGTCGCGCAAGGTGCGGATCTTTTGCCAGGCGCGCGTAAACGCTTCCTGCGCGATGTCGGCGGCATCGTCCGGCCCGCCGACCATCCGCAGCGCCATGTTGTAGAGCGGCACCTGGTACTGCATCATCAATTGGGTAAACGCCTCTGGATCGCCCCGGCGGGCCCGGCCCACCAGGTCGCGATCGTCCATTTAGCGATTCCTGCCTTTAGACGCAACCATGGCTAATAAGTTCCCAACGCACATACTCGGATATACTCGCCGGGCCTCGCCGGAGTGTCGGAATGGTAGACGAGGGCGCCTCAAAAGCGCCTGGGCGTAAGTCCGTGTGGGTTCGAGTCCCTCCTCCGGCAGTTCGCTTCTAGCCCTCGGGCTCGCCACTCTCGGTCCATTTCGGCTGCCCCTCGTGGGCCGGATACCGATTGACGGCCTCGCGGGTGCCTACCATACTGCGCCGGCAGGGTGAGAACGGAACTTTTCGCTCCCGTGGGCGTCTTACTGAGCGAGATGCGTCTCCGGGGGTGGCGCCTGCCCGCGCGGATCGGCCTCGCTGCCGTGCTGACCGCGCTCGCCCTCCCGATCGCCGCTGTCCCGGTTCAGGCGGCCAGCAACCCCCTCGCGCTGACCGTCCACGTCGGATACCAGGACGTCGTCAAGACTGGCGGCTGGATGCCGGTCACGATCGACGCCCGGAACAGCGGCGCCAGTGTCGACGGCATGCTCGAGGTCCAGGAATCGCTAAACGCCCAACCCGGGGTGAGTGGCTTCACCATCTACGAGGCGCCGATCAGCCTGGCCAGTGGCGCGAGCAAGCGGGTGCGTCTCTACCTGGTGGAGAACACCACGGGAGCGAGGATCACGGCCCGCATCACGCAGCAGGGTCGGGTCGCTGTTTCACAGGACTCGGCCAGTGGCGCCACCACGTCGGCACTGATTGGTGTGCTGTCGGATCAGAGCACCGCGCTCGACGACTTCGCCGCCATCCATCCGGGTGGCGTCGCGGCCCGCGTCGTGCATCTGCGTGCCGACGACATTCCCGATTCGTCGATTCCTTTGCGATCCTTCGACATCCTGGTGATCGACGATTTCGCCACCGATAGCCTGACGGCGGGCCAGCGCGCCGCGATCGCCGATTTTGTGACGACCGGCGGCGACCTGCTCGTCGGTACCGGGGCCGCCTGGCGCAAGACGCTCGCGGCCCTTCCGCCTGCGATCCTGCCGATGCAGGTCACCGGGACGATGGTGATCGATAGCACGGCCGTCGGCGGATCTGCGGTTGAGGTCGCGACCGGGACAGTCACCAACGGGCTCCCCTGGTTGAGCGACGCCGGTCAGCCGCTGATCCTGGAGCGCGCCTATGGCGCCGGGGTGGTCACGATGTCGACCTTTGATTGGAACCAGCAACCAGTCGCAGTCGCGACTGCCAGCCGGACCATCCTCCGCCAGGTCATGTCTCGCGCTTTCTTCGGGCAGGCAGGCACCGCGCAGAACGTTCCCTATGCCGTGATGGGACCGGCGCCGATGGGTTTCGGTACCCAGGCGTCGATCGCCGCCAGAAGCAGCGTCCTGACGCAGGTGCTGGGCAACCTGCCCGGTCTCGACCTTCCGTCGTTACAGCTCACCGGCGCGTTGGTGCTGATCTACGTGCTGCTGGTCGGACCGGTGAACTATCTCGTGCTCGGCGCGATTCGGCGCCGCGCTCTTGCCTGGGTGACCGTCCCGCTGATCGCGCTGCTCGCGGCGGGGGGCTCCTACGGGACGGGCATCTTGACCAAAGGCCGATCCGTCCAGACCAACCAGATCGCGATTCTGCAGCTGCAGCCTGGGTCGGAGCACGCGTACCAGGAGACCTACACGGGCATCATCCCGCCCAGCCGGGGCGACTACCAGGCGACCGCAGCCGGCGAGCGGTTGCTGATCAGCCCGATCGCGACGAACAACGGCTACGCCTATGCCGGGAGCGTGCGGGTGAACGTGGCCACCAACCAGGTGACCCTCTCCGGGATGACGGCCTTCGCGCTGGGTGGCTTCGCCACGGAAGGCGTCACCACCGCGCCCCGGCTGACCGCCAGCGTCGCGCTCGTGAACGGCCAGCTCAAAGGAACGGTCGAGAATCATTCGAACGTGACATTCACGGACGCCGTCCTGATCGCCGGCGATAACTTTCAGACCATCGGTGCGCTCAAGCCGGGCGCATCGGCGACCCTGCGCCTCGCGCCGAAAGCCACGACGTCGCTCGGTCAACCTCTCTATATGCGGATCTATAACCAATCCGGGATCTACCAGGGCGGCTACGGTCCGGGGGGCCCGACCATGACGGCGGCCGACCGCGACAACTTTGCCAAGACCCAGGTCATGTCCCTCCTTCCCAACGGCGTGGGCTTCAAAGGCTCTTCCGCCGCCGCCGCACCAATGCTGGTTGCCTGGACCCACCAGTCGTTCCAAACCCTGAGCGTGAATGGCAGCCAGCCCCGATCGACGGCACTGGGCGCGGTCGTGGTGTCGCTGCCGGTGGACCAGATTGGTACCGGACCGTTGCCGACCGGCGTCGTTAGCGGCCGCATCGTGGATGTCGTGGGCGACACTCAGAGCCAGGGCCCGCCCGGGGTGCTCCTGATGCAGAACGGCAGCGTCACCTACGAGTTTGCCCCGGCGCTCGCTGTCGGTGCCCACCTGACCGCGCTCTCGATCAACGCCCAGAACCCCTATGGGCCGAAGTTCGGGCCACCCGGCAACAGCGCCCAAACGGGACCAGCGGTCACCGGGCAGGTGTGGGATTGGACCCGCGCCATCTGGACCGATGTCGCCTACCAGGACAATGGGACCACCGCCCTCCCGGACAGCGCCGTCGACCCCTCGACCGCCCTCATCCGGCTGCGACTCAGTACCACGAACGGCGGCTTGCTGGCGGGCAGCATCTCGCTGTCGGGGACGGTCCAATGATCACCGTCGACGGGCTGACCAAGATCTACGGCAATCGCACGGCGCTCGATCATGTCTCGTTCGAGGTGCCCAAGGGTGAAATCTTCGGATTCGTCGGACCGAACGGCGCCGGCAAGACGACGACGCTGCGGATCCTGGCGGCGCTGCTCGAACCGACGTCCGGCCGGGCGTTGGTCGACGGCGCCGACGTCATCGAGCACCCCGACCTGGTCCACGATCGGCTTGGCTACATGCCGGATTTCTTCGGCGTCTACGACCAGCTGACGGCGAGCGAGTATCTCGATTTCTACGCGTCGTGCTACCGCCAGCCAAAAGCGCGCCGGAAGAAGATCGCCGACGACCTGCTCGAGCTCGTCGGGCTGACGGACCGTCGCGACCAGGCGGTCGATACGCTGTCGCGAGGCTTGAAGCAGCGGCTCTGCCTCGCGCGAGCGCTCGTCCATGATCCAGCGGTGCTGCTCCTGGACGAACCGGCGTCGGGCCTCGACCCACGCGCCCGCGTCGAGATGCGCGAGATCTTGAAAGAGCTCCAAACGATGGGCAAAACGATCGTGATCTCGAGCCACATCCTGCCCGAGCTCACCGAACTCTGCACCATGATCGGCATCATCGATCAGGGCCGGATGCGCGCGACCGGGCCAGTCCATGAGGTCATCCGGCAGCTGACCGCCGGTCGCCGGCTCCGCATCACGGTGCTCGGTCAGAAGGAAGAGGCCGCCGCCGTGCTCAAGCCCCTCTCGGCGATCCACGAAGTGGTGATGGTCAACGGCAGCATCGAAGCCCGGTACGATGGCGACGATGCCGCCGCCGCCGGCATCCTGCAAACCCTGATCGCGGCGGGCATCAAGGTCTCGGGCTTCAGCCAGCTCGAGGGCGGCCTCGAGGACGCGTTCATGAAAGCGACATCGGAGGACATCTGATGAACCGCCTCGCGATCGCGCTCTGGAACCCGATCGTCGCCAAGGAGTATCGATCCAGGATGCGCACCTGGCGGTCCCCCCTGGCGATGACGGTGTACATCCTGCTGCTTGGCGGCGTCGGCTGGGCGATCTTTGCCTCTACGGCAGCAACCGCGCGCAACTCGTTCAACGGCGCGCAGGCCGCCAACTACGGCCAGATCCTGTTCCTCTGGTTGATCCTCTTCCAGATGGTGCTGCTCGCCTTCATCACGCCCGCGCTCACGGCCGGCGCCGTCAGCAGCGAGCGCGAGCGGCAGACGATCGACCTGCTGTTCGTGACGAAACTGCCGGCATTTTCCATTCTCTGGGGCAAGCTGCTCGCCTCGATGTCGTTCGTGATCTTGCTCCTGCTGCTCTCGGTACCGATCTTCAGTCTTGTCTTCCTTTTCGGCGGGATCGAGCTCGACCAGGTGGTCATCGCCTTTCTGGTGACGGCGGTCGCCGCGCTGACGCTGGGTATCATCGGCCTCGCCTGCTCGACCGCGTTCAAGCGGACGCTGCCGGCGACGGTCTCTGCCTACGGCGCTGCCTTCATCCTGCTGGCGGGCAGCCTGCTGTTCGGGCTGCTCTTCCCCACCGAGATCAACCCGAACGCCACCAGGGCGCCGGCACCGCCGGCGGTGACCTACCTCAGCCCGATCCTGCCGCTGGTCGTGATCGGCACCAACGGCCCGCTCAACGGCTACGGCATCCGCAACGGCGGGATCTACCCCATGACGCAGGGCGGAGGGATGGCGTGCAGCGCCGGGCCGAATGGCACCCAGTCCTGTTACATGACGACCGTGCCTATCGGCAAGGGCGCGTTCGGCCAACCCTATAACCCGCCGCAACCAAGCGGGACCACCATCCCCAGCGGGCTCTTCAGCGGCTGGCAGTACTGGCAGGCGACCGTCACCCTGCAGCTCGTGATCTCGCTGGTGGCCCTGATCCTGAGCGCGATCTTGTTGCCGCCGATCCGGCATCTCCCTTGGCGACGGCGTGATCGAGGGGTGGCATGAGCTCCCTCGACACGATCATCCGCGAACTCCGTCGCGCCGCGGCCCGCGCCCGGGCGGCCCGCTACGCGGTGCATGGCCTGGTGGCGGCGGCCGCGTGGGTGACCCTGGTGCTCCTCATCGCCAGACTGACGCCATTTGAGCGGCGGGCGACGGTGGCGGTTGTCGGCATTCCGGTGGCGCTCGCCGTAGCGGCGCTCGCCTGGCTGCTCCGCCGGCCGAGCGCGGCGATCTTGATGCGGCTGGCGGACATCCGGCTCGGCTTGAAGGAACGGCTGTCCACCGCCTGGGAGCGGCGGACCGAGTCCGGCACGCTCGACGATGCGCAGCGGCGCGATGCGCTGCAGCACGCGGCGCGGACCCGGTTGGCGGCCGCGTTCCCGGTTCGGGTCAACCGCGGCGAAGCCTCGCTGGTCGCGGTGCTGGCGATTTTCGCCCTGGCGCTGGCGCTGCTGCCCAACCCCATGGACCAGGTGCTCGCCCAGCGGCAGGCGGATCGCACCAGCCAGGCCCGCGCCGCGAAAGCCGTCCAGGACGCCCAGAAGAAAATCACCGACAGCGCGAAGCCGACGCCGGTCGATCCGCAGGTCCAGAAAATTCTGCACGACGCGCAGGCCAAGATCCGGCAGGCCGACAGCCCGCGCCAGGCGCTCGAGTCGATCACGCCGGCGGAGCAGCAGCTACAGCGACTGACGGATCCGGGCACGCCGGCCCTGAACAGCAGTGCACAGAATCTCGCGAACGCGCTCAGCGGCACCGCCGCCGGCAACAGCGCCGCCCAGGCGATCAGCACCAGCCCGGCGAAGGGCGCGCAGTCGGTGCGGGACCTCGCCTCGCAGCTCCAGAACATGTCACCCAAAGATCGCGAGGAGTTGGCCAAGGCTCTGGCGAAGGCCTCGCAGCAGGCGCAGAACAGCCAGATGCGAGATTCGCTGAGCAAAGCCTCGTCGTCGCTTCAGAACGGCGATGCCAGCTCCGCCGCGGAGGCGCTCAACGACGTCGCCAGCCAGCTGGACTCGCTGCAGCAGCAGCAGAATACCGACCAGGCGGTCGCGTCCGCGATCAACGGCCTGGAGTCGGCGCGCCAGGAGCTCGCCGCGCAGGCGGACCGTGACGCCAAAGGCCAGGGCGGGCAACCGAACGCCGGTGCGAGTGCCTCGCCGGGGGCCGGCACGTCGGCAGGCGCGGGCGCATCGCCCGGTGCGAGCGGTAGCGGCAATGGCACTGGCAGCGGGACCGGCACAGGAACCGGGACCGGCACCGGAACAGGAACCGGCACCGGCACCGGATCAGGTAGTGGCAATGGCAGCGGCGGCACCGGTGGCACTGGCTCGAACGGCTCGGGCACGGGAAGCGGATCGGGCGCGAAAAGCACCGAGCGCGTATACGTGCCGGGCCAGCCGGTGCCCGGTCAGTCGGACAACGACCCCACGCCGCTCGGACTTGGCCAGGACGTGCCGCTCAGCCCCTACAGCCAGGTGATCCAGGCGTACCAGCAGGCGGCGCTGGATGCCACCGACCAGAGCCTCATTCCCGGCAGTGAGCGCGACCTCGTGCGCCAGTACTTCTCGCAACTCGGGGAACAGACTGGACCCGGTCCGAAATAACGTTATGCGCCAGGGAGGATCATGATCGCCGAAGAACCGCGCGTTGACGGAACCCAGGTAACCGAGCTGGCGCAATCGCTCGAGGCCGAGCTCGCCCGCCTGATTGTCGGTCAAAAAGAACTCCTCCGCGACACGGTGATCGCGCTGATCGCCGGCGGGCACGTGCTGCTCGAAGGCGTTCCCGGGCTGGGCAAGACCGTCCTGGTTCGTTCGCTCGGCCAGGCGCTCACGATGAGCTTTTCGCGCATCCAGTTCACGCCCGACCTGATGCCCGCCGACATCGTCGGCACCAACGTCATCGGCGACGAGGCCGGCCGCCGCGAGTTCCACTACCAGGCCGGTCCCATCTTTGCGAATCTCGTGCTCGCCGACGAGATCAACCGGGCCACGCCCAAAACGCAGAGCGCCTTGCTCGAGGCCATGCAGGAACGCACCGTTACGGTGGGGACGCAGACCCGGCCGCTGCCCAACCCGTTCTTCGTGCTCGCCACCCAGAACCCGATCGAGCTCGAGGGAACCTACCCGTTGCCCGAGGCACAGCTCGACCGATTCTTTTTCAAGGTCCTCGTCCCCTTCCCCGGTGAGCAAGATCTCCTCGAGATCGCGCGCCGCACAACCGGGGAGTCGACGCCTCAGCTCAAGCCGGTGGCGGACGCGGCTACGGTCCTTCACGCCCAGCGCGTCGCCCGTGAGGTCCCGATTGCTGAGCACGTGCTCGGCTACGCCGCGCGCTTGATCACGGCCACCCACCCCGATCGCACCCAGCTCGACGGCGTGAAGCGCTACGTCCGCTGGGGCGCCAGCCCACGCGGCATGCAGACGCTGATCCTCGCCGGCAAAGTCCGCGCGCTGCTCGAAGGCCGCTACAACGTAGCCTTTGACGATCTCAGCGCCGTGGCCACGCCGGCGCTGCGACACCGGATCTTCCTGCAGTTCGAAGCCGAGGCCGATGGGATCGCCGCCGACAAGATCATCAGCGACATCCTGGAGCGGACGCCCAAGGAACCCGGCCGGGAATAACCCGCATGGTCCCCTTGCTGGAGCCCGCCTTGCTCCGACGCCTCGAGGCCCTCGCGCTCCAGGTGCGGCGCGCCGTCAGCGGCCAGATGGGTGGCGAGCGGCGCTCAAAGCGCCGGGGTCAATCGGTCGAGTTCGCCGACTATCGCAACTACACGCCCGGCGACGACTTTCGCCTGATCGATTGGAACGCCTACGCGCGACTCGATCGCTTCATGCTGCGACTCTTCGTCGCGGAGGAAGAACTGCCGCTGAGTCTCTTCGTCGACCTCAGCGGGTCGATGGACTGGGGCAAGCCCAACAAGGCCGATACCGCCCGACGGCTGGCGGGCGCGATCGCGTACGTCGCCCTCGCGGCGCTCGACCGCGTGCGTCTGACCGTGTTCGCCGAGGGTGAAACCTCGGGCGGCGCGCCAAGCCGCGGCCGTCGGGCGGCGGCGACGCTCTTTTCCCGGTTGCAATCGTTTCCCGCCGGCGGCGTGACCAACTACGAGAAGCTGGTCTGGCCGATCGGCCGCCAGCGACCGGGCATGACGGTCTTGATCACCGACGGGCTCGGCGAGTCGCCGCTGGATCCCGCGTTGCGGGCGCTGCAGCGAGCGCACCAGGAAGGCGCCGTGCTCCAGCTGCTCGCTCCCCAGGAGATCACGCCGGACTGGTCCGGCGACGCCCGCCTCAAAGATGCCGAGACCGGGGTGGAGCGAGAGTTCACGGCGACACCGCTCACCCAGGGCGGTTACGTGAAAGCGCTCGCCCAGCGGACCGATGAGATCGAGCGCGCCGCCCATCGCCGTGGTCTGCGTTTCGCGCGGCTTTCGACGTCGGAACCGATCGACGAGATGGTGCAGGTCACGCTGCGAAGGATCGGACTTTTGGTATGAGCGCGCCCCGGTGTGGAAAGGCGCGCGTGTCATGACCGTCCTCGCACCGCTGGCGGCGGTCCTGGCGCTGACGCTGCCGGCCATCGTTACGCTCTACTTTTTGAAGATCCGCCGGCCCACCCGGGTGGTGCCGGCGCTACATCTCTGGCCGAGCCAGATTCGCGACCGCCAGGCGAACGTGCCCTGGCAGCGGCTGCGCCCCAGTTGGCTGCTCTTTCTCCAATTGCTCGCGGCGGCCACCCTGGTCGCGGCTGCCGTGCAGCCGGTGTTGCCGGCGGGAGCCTCGCTCGCCCGACACAGCATCGTCCTGCTCGACGCGTCCGCGTCGATGCAGGCCACGGACGTCACACCGTCGCGACTCGGTGAGGCGAAGCGTCAGGTCAATGCCGTCATCGACCAGCTCGGCCCCTTGGACCGCATGACGGTGATCGCCGTCGGACCCGCTTCGAGGATCATCGCGTCCGTCACCGGCGACCGCGACGCGCTGCACCGCGCGGTGAACGGCATCACGCCGAGCAACGGCGCCTCCGATCTGTCTTCCGCACTGGCACTGGCGGCGGGTCTCGTC
>Ga0209160_1002482_pt1 | contig 15349 bp, 10 predicted proteins | sample GraSoiAngelo_153_FD_186167 | JGI IMG/M metagenome (GOLD analysis project Ga0209160, IMG submission 186167) | Grasslands soil microbial communities from the Angelo Coastal Reserve, California, USA - 14_1009_12_40cm (SPAdes) (version 2) | ecosystem: Environmental > Terrestrial > Soil > Grasslands ... | reverse complement strand
CCAGGGTAGGCCGACCCGAGGTTGATCTTGATCTCCTCGGCCCGACGCTCGCCAATCAGAAGGTTATAGTGCTTCCGAATGTGTTGCCGGATCGCCTCGTCCATCTGGTCACCCGCGATCCGCACCGCCTTGCAGTAGATGACCCCCGTCAGAGAAATCACCGCCACCTCGGTGGTCCCGCCGCCAATGTCGACGATCAAATTGCCGCCCGGCTCCTGAATCGGCAGCCCGGCCCCCATCGCCGCCGCGACCGGCTCCTCAACGAGATACACGGCGCGGGCCCCGGCGTGCATCGCAGCGTCGCGGACGGCCCGCCGCTCGACTTGCGTGATGCCCGAGGGAACCCCCACCACCATCAATTCCCCTGACCGGGAAATCTGCGTTAAGAGTCAGAATGCGAGTCCCGCGCTGAAGTAAGCTAACGGGGGCGGCGCTGTGTCGTCGCTTCCAACCCGCGTGCCCTCGTCGCATTTGATCGCCCAGCGGCTGCCGGCTGGCTGGCCGCTCACTACAGTACTTGAGATCACTCCGGGCGCCGTCAGGCCCCGATACTTTGATTTGAAGAACCTACGAGAAGCGCCCTTCTGACCCGGCTGGTAGTATTTGGATGCTATGGACCCGCTCGGGCGGCTTGAGGAAGTCCGGAAGCGTATCAACGAGCAGCAGCGCGAGATTCTTCGCACAATCTGGCATACCTTTTTGGCCAACGGCAGATGGATCCCCATTCGTGCCTTGCATATTCGGTGTGGTGGCAAGGCCACCGTGCAGGAGGCGCTCAAGCCTCTAGGCGGCAGCGTTGTTCTTGAGGATCACAATTCGGGGCAGGCAGTATACCGGGTCACGCTTCTCGGTGTCCTCGTGTCAACTGCCGGACACACTGCGCACGGTCTGCTGTCAGAATATCTGCGTTGGATTCGAGAGCGGGCGCTGACCGACGGAGAGATGCAGCACGTGACAACTGATCTGGTCAGCGATGCATTGAAACTTTCGGCGTCAGATGCTCGACAGCTGTACGAGTTAATCAGACTCGGTGACTTCTGGGCTGCTGGTGCCGGCGGAGGGGCATCGTGGAGGGTTGGCCTTCCGTCAGACGTGGAAGACTTGCCCGAAGATCCCGCCGCATACATTGCTGCGAAGGCGCTTGAGCAATATGACGCGCACCTGCCCTTCGAAGCGAACAAACGCGATGCATATATCTTCCAGAAGTCGTCGGTCGAATCCTCGCTCTTCACGACAATACCAGTTCGGATTCGGGATCGCGGTGATCAGAGCAACATCGCGTTTTTACCTCCTGAGATCCTTCATCAATCGCTTGCTGGTCGGGTTTATGACCTTCTGATGAGTGGTGCTTACGACACAGCTGTCTTCGAGGCGTTTCGCGCGGTTGAGGTTGCTGTTCGTCAAGCGTCCGATCTGACCGCCGAGGACGTTGGCGTGTGGTTGATGCGAAGGGCTTTTGACAAGAGACATGGTTCCCTAACGGATGCCAGAGTCCCCGAGGCAGAGCGAGAAGCAACAGCTCACTTCTTCGCCGGTGCAATTGGCCTGTTCAAGAATCCGAGGAGTCACCGACATGCTCCGATAGCCGATCCGATCGAAGCAGTCGAATTGATCCTCTTGGCGAGTCATCTCTTGCGGATTGTCGACTCCCGGAGCGCGCCGCCGGAGGGGAGCGCCTGAGCGGGTAGTCCTCGGACCGTGCGCTACCTACCTGCTCCTCAACGTTGCCAAAGCTTGACCTATCCGCCTAGATCTTTGACTGTTCCCGTTCACCGCAGCTTCCTGAGTTCTGACACAGTTCTGGCACAATTTCACGTTCTCCTCCTCCGCTGAAGACTAGGGATGGCTCTCAACTTCTTGATAAAAGTGGCGGAGGGCGAGGGATTCGAACCCCCATGGGCCTCGCGGCCCGGTGGATTTCAAGTCCACTGCCTTACCAGTTGAGGCTAGCCCTCCGTGTGCCGCATATCCTTTCCTACTATCACTATCCTAGTGATCGGCTCACGCGTCGTTTTCTAGACTGCATGGGAATACGGCCCTGACCCTCTGGCGCTTCTTCTCGGGGTGTGGTCCAGCCGTCCAAGATCACGCATCGAGTCTAGCGCAAGCGCTTCTGGTGGTGTGGATCTAGCCGAAACCGCGTCGCTATAGCCCCCGACGTGGAAGAGGCGTGGAGTCGGCGCCTATGCCCGACGAACTCATCCTCCGCGAGAAGGCCTGCGAGGCCATCCGGAGCGGAAAGCTGCCAACGGCAAAGCCCGACCGCGGGGAAGGACTGGCGCGGCCGGGCGCCTATCGATCTAGTACGTCAACTGCGTAGCTTCCCGCCACGCGACGCGCTTCTTCATTCGTTCAAGATCATCATCCTCGAACTCGAACATCAGTTGATTCAGCGCCCCTCGGTAATATTGGTAGGGCCCCTGGCGCTGCGCCACGCATGGCCGCGCAGAACTTCTGACTTGGGACCGCCAGCTGGAAGTCGTGCTCCTGGGTTGGCCGCTCGCGAAATTCGATGCTCACAGCTCGCCTCTGAGACGATGATGTCATCGGGAGGGGCTCGCGCAAGCAAAGTGGCAGCCCGCATCACGATTAACTTTGTGGGACTCGCTATAGGGTCGAGATTGGAATATGAACAAGGGGCATCTCTTCATCATTGCGCGCCGTGCCCTATTGATGTACGAGGCGATGAAGCAGAGTTTCGCCGGTCACGCCGATATTGGCGTGATCCTGGACCGACGACGGCGCGAACGTCGGTGCAGACTATCCCGATTGCACTTGATCGCCGAGCAAGAGAACGGCGGACCGTGAACATCGACGCCCTCCTGCGACAACTCGGGTGGGTCGTCGTGGAGCAGAGAGTCGCGGGCCCCGAGTGACGTCGGATCAAGCGCCGCTCTCAGCCTCGGTCACGTCCTGAGTCAATTGCCGGTCGTCACGGCCCTCCCACAGGGCGAAAGCCCACGGGCTCGGGAAGTGGCGGCCCCGCGCGAGCGGCTTCAGCGAGGCATTGCACGATCTCTTGCCGATCTCCCGCGGTGGTGTACCTGAACATGATCCGGCCGTCGAGATCGACCCGTTCGAGCGTACTGGATGTCGAATTGCACTTTGCCCACCGCGCATAGGCCAGGTCTTGCTGAGGCGTGTTCGCGATGGCGCATGCCCCCAGGAAGAGGCCGAACCCGCACGACCCGACGAGGACCGCTTTCGTGAGGCCAAGGGCCTTCGCCGTCTTGGGGTTGATGACCAGAAAACCTAGAACGACCTCGAGCCCGATCAGCCGCATGAGCACCTCGTGGAGGATGGCTGATTTAAGTTTAGAATGCTCGGCAGCGGTAGAGCGGCTCGTACGACCTTGGTCCTAGTGCGAGCAACAAGGCTCGATCGAGGAGAATCAACATGCGCAATCTGGAGGGTCTCGGCCGCCGAGCATTCCTCAAAGTCGCCGGCGCGGTCGCCCTCGTTGGCTCCGCGCTCCCGGGCCGGATTGCCTGGGCAGCCGCACTGACCAAGGCGCAGCGCGACAAGCTGACGCCGGACGAGATCATCCAGCTCATGAAGAACGGCAATGAGCGCTTCCGAACGGGGCAGAAGACAACGCAGGACTACTTGGCTCAGCAGAAAGCGAGCGCGAAGGGACAGTACCCGGCCGCGGTGCTCCTGAGCTGCATCGACTCCCGCGCGCCCGCCGAGACGATCATGGATCTCGGCATCGGCGACGTTTTCAACACCCGCGTGGCCGGCAACGTCGTCAGCGACGACATCCTCGGGAGCATGGAGTTCGGCTGCAAGGTATCCGGCGCGAAGGTCGTGCTGGTCATGGGCCACACCGCGTGCGGCGCGATCAAGGGTGCCATCGACCGGGTCCAGTTGGGCAACCTCTCCGGCCTGCTCGCCAAGATCCAACCGGCGGTGGATGCCACCTCGTATCAGGGCGAGCGCTCCGCGAAGAACTACGGCTTCGTCGACGCGGTGGCGCGAAAGAATGTCGAGCTCACCATGGCCGAGATCCGCAGCCGTAGCGCAGTCATCGCCGAGCTCGAGACCACGGGCGCCGTTAGGATCGCCGGGGCGATGTACGACCTGGAGACAGCGGTGGTCCATTTCCTGCCGTCGGCGCCCAGGCGATAGGCCCGCGGTCGAGGCTCCCGGTCCCGACCTTCATACCGGGCAGTGCCGCCGTGTGCTGGGCTAGCACGGTCGCGATCTTCCGCCATCCGTCGATCCGACGCAACTTGATCTGCTCGCTCGCCACAAGGCTGAGCAGGACGACGGTGTAGTTCTCGCCCGCGGCCAGCGCTCCGCTGGTGCCCATTCCAGCGTTCAGCTAGACTCCCGCCAGCCATCCTCAACCGAGGTGCCCTTGCGACTGTCGGGCTCGCGGTCGTGCCCGCCCTCAGCCTCACGGTTGCGTCGTTCGCGGCAGAGACGCAGCCGGAGGAGAAAATCGAGTACCGCTTCTCGGAGGGCCGCAATGATCGGCTGCCTGATCTCGCGGCCGAGCTGGTCGCCCGGAAGGTGGAGCTCATCCTCGCTTCCGGTTCGCCGGCGAGCTTTGCGGCCAAGCAGGCCACGGGCACGATCCCGATCGTCATGGGAAGCCTCAACGCGGATCCGGTCGAGACCGGTCTGATCGCCAGCCTGGCGCGCCCGGGCGGCAACATCACGGGGATTACTGAGATGGCTCCCCAGCTCAGCGGGAAACGGCTACAGCTGCTCAAGGAGATCGTGCCGGGCCTTTCGCGGGTGGCGGTCTTCTGGAATCCGCTCAATCCCGCCTACGGGCCGATCTTGAAGGAGCTGAGGCCGCGGCCCAGCCGCTGGGGATGGAGCTTCAGCGTCTAGAGGTCCGAGTCCCGGAGGACTTCGCCGGCGCCTTCCAGGCTGCGAGCAGGCAACGAGCCGGTGCCCTAATCGCGCCGGGTGACCCCCTCGTCACCAACCGGCCAAGAATGGTCGCGGACCTCGCGCTCAAGCACCGGCTCCCGACGATGATGGAGAACAAGGAGATGGCGGCCGCCGGGGCCTGCTGTCTCTGGGGCCGGATATCGTCGATTCGTACCGGCGCTCCGCGACCCTCGTGGACAAGATTCTGAACGGGGCCAAACCGGGTGATCTGCCGATGGAGCAGCCCACGAAGTTCGACTTGGTCGTCAACCTGACGACCGCCCGGGCTCTCGGCCTGACAATTCCGCAGTCGGTCCTGGCGCAGACCACGCAAGTGATCCAGTAGGGACCGATCACAATGAGAGGAGGCGTCGCCGCTACCCTAAACTCGGGTTTGAAGCGATCGGTGGCCGTTGCCGACAGCGAAGGAAAGGAATGTGCGGCCGCGTCCGGAAGGTGAGGCAGCCGGAGCTCACCGATGTACGAACGTGATGAGCGCACGAGAAGGTCAGAAACAGGAGCGGTTTGGGCGGGGGAGCTTCTCCCCCGCCTACACCGACGTTACGGAGCTTCGACCTCGTTGCACTGACACGCGTTGTCCCAATGGGCTTCGGCAACGCCCGCGAAGGGTGCAAGAGCACCGAGGAGCACAAGTGCGGCGAAGATGATGGCTCGCTTCATCTTGATCTCACCCCTTTCATCTCTCACCACTTACGAGGGCGACACCCCCTCGGTGTGAGACTCGCGGCATCAAACTTCGGCAAGAACGCACAAGTGCGCGTCGCGAGCCGCCAGCCCGACTGCCACCGAGATGCGGGTCTGGCCGCGCTCGAGCGCATCACCGTGAAACGAGATCAAGAATCTCGTGGCGCATGGCTGGCACGAGATAGCCGCCCGAGGAAGTGAGGTACATCACCGCGGTGACCGTACCCTCCCCGGGAAGGGTCACGATGATTACATAGCGTGTGTCGCCACGACCACGGCTTCGGTGAGGCTAGCCCTCTGGGTCGGGGTACGAATCGCTCAGCTGATGAGCTCGACCTCGACGAATACGAGCTCGCGGTCGAGGTCGTTGAACACATCGTGCTCGACGCCGGCCGGCCGGAAATACGCGATCCCACTCGACAGATCCGCGTAGACTTCCCGGCTGCCTTCCACGATCCGCATGCGGCCTCCGGATATCGGCACGACCACGTAGTCGTACGCGTGGCGGTGAAAGCCGGTGTGCGCGCCGGGCGCCAGGCGATGCCGAGTGACGCGGGTGCGCGGGTTATCGATCTGGCGATCGGCCTCTTCGAGCAATCAGCACCTCCGGTTCGCGACGGCTGCGTGGAGTCTAGCAGAGGCGGAGAATAACCGGAATCGGCCCGACGGGGCTCGCGACTCGAGGAGGCCTGAGAACAATAGATTCCGGAAAGTTTTGAAGCAATACCACCCTTGTCAGAATTGAGACTCTCGTTTAAGAATGGTTTCTCGACATTCATCGAGCGCGGAACGCAGAAGGGAACGGGCATGATGAACGGAGCGACGCTTCTCCACGACGTGAGCTCGTCCTCGAATCCGCGCCGATCGCCTCAGTCGACGTCGTCCGCCCGCATCCGCATCGCCGCGAGTCTCGCGTTGACCGCGCTGCTGCCCGTGGCGCTTGCGGTCGCCGCGCAAGAGCAAGAGCCCGTGGCCGCCCGGATCGCGCGGGAGAATCTTCCCTCGGTCGTCACGCTGATCGCGCTCGACGATCGCGACCAACCGCTCGCGCTGGGAAGCGGCTTCTTCATCACGCGCGACGGAGTGCTCGTGACGAACGCGCACGTCGTCGGCGGCGCCGCCAAGGTACTCGTCCGCTGGCGCGGCCAGAGCGGTGTCGCGCTCAAGATCCTGAACTTCGCGCGGAAGTACGATCTCGTCACGATTCAGACCTCGTTCACGGGCACGCCCGCGGTCCTGCTCGCCGACTCGGACACGGCGGCGGTCGGTCAAGACGTCGTCGTGCTCGGGAGCCCGCAGGGGCTCGAGGGCACGGTCTCGACCGGGATCATCGGCGGGCTCCGCGTCCTCGACAGCGTCAAGTTTTTGCAGATCACCGCGCCGATCAGCCCAGGGAGCAGCGGTGGACCGGTCTTCAATTCCCAGGGTCGCGTGATCGGGATCTCGACGGCCACGTCGGCCAAGGGGCAGAACCTGAACTTCGCGCTCCCGGCGAACCTCCTGCGGGACGTGCCGCCCACGACGATCGCCTTCACCGCGGCCAAGCCGGTTCCATTCGACATGCGCGACGGCGACCGGCTCAAGGACCTCGTGTACTTCAACAACATCATCGAGGAATTCGGCGTCTTCGCCGAGGGCAGCACGCTCGCGGCGCTCACCGCGTCGCTGCAGAACCGGACGAGCGACACGATCTCGGACGTCCGCGTGCTGGTCGTGGTGAAGAGCCCGCGCGGCGACGTACTGGATTTCCATCTGCGCGACTTCCGGGGGACCGTGATTCCGCCCGGTCTCGCCAAACAGGTCTCGATCCCGATCGCGACCCGGGGATTCAGGACGTGGGGGAGCGGGGTCGACTACGACCGCGGCACGTACGAGATCCGGCTGCTCGACTACAAGGTCGTCAGCAGCCGCAGCGACGATCCCATCAAACGCCGGTAGGTCTCAGCCTCACTCGCTCCGCCAGCCGCGGAGGCTCATACACGCCTGGAAGAACAGAAGCCGGATTCCGGGATCGGTCTGCCCGGCGTTCTGGAGCTGCGCGTCGGCGTCCGCTTCACACTCGCGCGCGTCCCCAAGCAGCACGGTCTCGCGGTCACGCTCTGCGGTCGCGCAGGCGGTCAGCAGCGCGAGGAGGACGAGCCCGATTAGACGGCGCCTCATGCCCTTCGGCCGGAGTTCGCGTCAGCGCGGGGTGAGCCGCGTGAGCCCGTCCATGTAGGGTCGAAGCGCCTGCGGGATGGTGACGGATCCGTCGCCTTCCTGGTAGTTCTCGATCACGGCCATCACCGTGCGTCCGACCGCGAGGCCGGAGCCGTTCAGGGTCGCGCAGTATTCCGGCCTGCCGCCGCCATCCGGGCGATAGCGGATGTCGGCGCGCCGACCTCCGAACGAGTCGTAGTTCGAGCACGACGAGATCTCGCGGTAGCGCCCCTGCCCCGGCAGCCACACCTCGATGTCGTAGCCCTTCGCCGCGCTGAATCCGAGATCACCGGTGCACCGCTCGACGACGCGGTACGGGATCTCGAGGCGCCGCAGCACCATCTCGGCGTTCGCCACCATCGACTCCAGCTCTTCGGAGGCCTGGGCCGATGTCGCCAGCTTCACGAGCTCGACCTTGTCGAACTGGTGCTGCCGATAGATCCCCTTCATGTCCTTGCCGTAGGTACCGGCCTCGCGCCGGTAGCACGGGGTGAAGGCGGTGTAGCGACGGGGGAGCGAGGCTTCCGTGAGCACCTCACCGGCGTGCAGGGCCGTCAACGCCACTTCCGAGGTTGGAATGAGATAGAGCGCGCGGCCCTCGTCGGCCTCGACGGTCTTGAAGAGCTGCTCCTCGAACTTCGGCAGCTGGCCCGTCTTGAGCATCGTGTCGCCGTTCACCAGGTGCGGCACCCAGATCTCGGTGTAGCCGTGCTCCCGGGTGTGCAGATCGAGCATGAACTGGGCGAGCGCGCGCTCGAGTCGCGCCACGCCGCCCCAGAGGACCGCGAAGCGCGCCTTGGCGATCCGCGCGGCCCGCTCGAGATCGAGCCCCAGCGCCGCGCCGACCTCCTCGTGGGGTTTCGGCGGGAAGGCGAACGTGCGCGGCTCGCTCCAGTGGCGAACCTCGACGTTGTCGTCCTCTCCCTTGCCTTCGGGGACCGACGGATGGGGCAGGTTCGGCAGCTGGAGCAGGAGCGCCTCGAGGCGCTCGTCCACGCCCTTGAGCTCGGCGTCGAGCATCTTGATACGCTCGCCGACCTCTCGCGTGCGCGCCTGCTCGGCGCCGGCGTCCTCCCCCCGGCGCTTGGCCTGGCCGATCGCCTCGGAGGCTTTGTTGCGGAGAGCCTTGAGGTCTTCGCTCTCGCGCACGAGGCGACGGCGCTCGGCGTCGAGCGCGATCACCTCGGAGACGAGCTCAGCACCGCCCTTGGTCGCGAGCCCACGCCGTACCACATCGGGTTGCTCGCGGATCTGCCGGACGTCAAGCACGGCGCTACTGGGCTTCGACCGGCGCGGTGCTCTCCGACTCGACGCGCGCGACCGAGCCGACCCGATCGTCGGCCTCGAGGTCGATGATACGCACGCCCCACGTGTTGCGTCCTTGCGACGACACATCGGAGACGTGGAAGCGGATCATCTTGCCCTTCGTCGTGATGACCAGGATGTCGTCGCCGGCGCGCACCTGGAGCATGGCGACGACGTTGCCGTTGCGGCCGCCGGTCTTGATGTCGATGATTCCCTTGCCGGCGCGGCCCTGCAGGCGATACTCGTCGAGCGGCGTGCGCTTGCCGAAGCCGCGTTCGGTGACGGTGAGGATGCTGACGCCCTCCAGGACGACGTCGGCGGCGATGACCTCGTCGCCCTCGTCGAGCTCGATGCCCTTCACGCCGCCGGCGCCCCGCCCCATCGGGCGCACTTCTTCTTCCGAGAAGCGGATGCACATGCCGAGCTTGGTCGCGATCATGATCTCGCGCTGGCCGTCGGTGCGTCGGGCCGTCATCACCCGGTCGTCATCGTCCAGTCCGATCGCCTGGATCCCACCGGCGCGCGGATGCGAGTACGCCTCGAGCTCGGTCTTCTTGACCGTGCCCTGCTTGGTCGCGAACAGGACGTAGCCGCCGGCGGAGAAATCGCGCACCGGCACACACGTCGCGACCACCTCGCCCTCACCGAGCGAGAGGAGATTCACCATGGCCTTGCCCTTGGCCTGACGTCCGCCCTCGGGAATCTCGTGCACCTTCAGCCAGTGGATCTTGCCGCGGTTCGTGAAGAAGAGGAGGTACGAGTGTGTCGACGCGACGAAGAGGTCCTCGACGATGTCCTCTTCCTTCGTCTCCATACCGGTCACGCCCTTGCCGCCGCGGCGCTGGCTCCGGTACGCCTCGACGTGGGTGCGCTTGATGTAGCCCGCGCGTGAGATGGTGACCACCATCTCCTCGTCGGCCAGCAGGTCCTCGATCGTGAGCTCGGTGGTCTCGGTCAGGATCTCGGTGCGCCGCGCGTCGCCGTACTCCTCCTTGATGGCCAGGAGCTCGGTCCTGATGATCGCCATCAGCTTCGAGTCGGAGGCGAGGATGCCCTTCAGCTCCTCGATGAGGGCGAGTGTCTGCTCGTGCTCCTCCACGACCTTGTGGCGCTCGAGCTGGGTCAGTCGCTGCAGCCGCATGTCGAGGATCGCTCGCGCCTGGATCTCCGAGAGGTCGAGCCGCGTCATCAAGGCCACGCGGGCGGCGTCGGGGCTCTCCGACTGTCGGATGAGCCGGATCACCTCGTCGAGATGCTCGACGGCCTTGCGCAGGCCCGCCAGGATGTGGGCGCGCTCCTCGGCCCGGGCCAGGTCGTAGCGCGTGCGCCGCGTGACGATCTCGCGGCGGAAGCGGACGAACGCGTCGAGCATGTCCTTGAGGTTGACGATCTGCGGTCGGCGGTCGACCAGCGCCAGCATGATGATGCCGAAAGTCGTCTGCATCTGGGTGTGCTTGTAGAGTTGGTTCATCACGATCTGTGGTATTTCGCCGCGGCCGAGCTCGAGGACGACCCGAATGCCCTCGCGGTTCGATTCGTCGCGGATCTCGGAGATGCCGGGAATCTTCTTCTCCGCCGAGAGCTCGGAGATCTTCTCGATGAGGGTCGCCTTGTTCACCTGGTAGGGCAGCTCGGTGATGATGATGGCCTCGCGGCCGCCCCGCATCTTCTCGGCGTGCGCCTTGGCTCGCAGGGTGATGGTGCCGCGGCCCGTTGTGTACGCCTCGCGGATGCCGCCGGCGCCGTAGATGTAACCCCGCGTTGGGAAGTCGGGGCCCTTGACGATCTTCAGCAGCTGCTCGATGGTCGTCTCAGGACTGTCGATCAACGTCACGAGCCCGTCGATCACCTCGGTGAGGTTGTGCGGCGGCACGTTGGTGGCCATGCCGACCGCGATGCCCGCCGAGCCGTTGATGAGGAGATTCGGGATACGCGTCGGCAGGACGACCGGCTCCTGCTCCGACTCGTCGAAGTTGGGCACGAAGTCGACGGTATTCCGGTCGATGTCGGCCAGCATCTCGTGGGCGATCTTGGCCAGGCGCGCTTCGGTGTAGCGCATCGCCGCCGGCGGATCGCCATCGACAGACCCATAGTTCCCCTGGCCGTCGACCAGCGGATAGCGCAGTGAGAACTCTTGGACCATGCGGACGAGGGCCTCGTAGATCGGCGCGTCGCCGTGGGGATGGTACTTGCCCATGCAGTCGCCGATGACGCGCGCCGCCTTCTTGTAGGCGCGGTTCCAGTTGAGCCCGAGCCCCTGCATCGTGTAGAGGACGCGGCGGTGGACCGGCTTGAGGCCGTCGCGGATATCCGGTAGCGCGCGGCCGACGATGACCGACATCGCGTAGTCCAGATAGGACTTCCGCATTTCCTCTTCGATCGGGACCGGAATCTGGCGCTCGTTCGGCATCGCGGGACTCCGTCACTGCTCAACGCCGGCGGCCGAGCCGCCGACGGGGTTAAATATCGAGGTTCGCGACGTCCAGCGCGTACTTCTCGATGAACTCGCGGCGAGGCTCGACGGCGTCGCCCATCAGCACCGTGAACATCTGATCGGCGCCGACGGCGTCTTCCATCGTGACCTTGAGGAGCGTGCGCGATTCGGCGTTCATCGTGGTGTCCGCCAGCTCCTCCGCGTTCATCTCGCCAAGGCCCTTGTATCGCTGGAACGTCGCGCCGGCCCTGGCGTGCTCGAGCGCGATCCGGTGCAGCTCGTCGAGCGACGACACCGCGGTCTCGCGATCGCCCTCAACGATCGCTGTCGGGCCCTTGGCCACCGGAGCGACCTTCTCCCAGAGCTCGCCGAGGCTCGTGTAGTCGGGCGACTTGAAGAGATCGGTGCTGAACGAGCGCGTGGGGGTGCCCGCGATCGTCACGGTGTGCCCCTCGTTGGCCTCGCCGGCCTGGACGCTGATGTCGTATCCGTCGACCGTCGCCGCCGCGCGCACCACGGCCTCGGCGATCTCGGCGTGCCCGATCCCGCGCTTGGTGCCTCGGAACTTCGAGCGCAGCAGCTCGCTCAGCACCGGGGCCGGCACACCGCGCTTCGTGAACTTCGCGAACAGCGCGCCCACCTCCGAGACCGCTCGCAAGAGCTCCCGGAGCGGCTCGCCGGTGACCGGGACCTTCGTCCCCGCCACCTTCACGCCCGCGTCCGCGACCCACGTCGCCAGGAAGAAATCCTCGAACTCGCGATCGGACATCAGATACTTCTCGACCTTGCCCTTCTTCACCTTGAACAGCGGCGGCTGGGCGATGTAGAGATAGCCCGACTCGATGACCGAGACCATGTGTCGGAAGAAGAAGGTCAGGAGCAAGGTCCGGATGTGGGCACCGTCCACGTCGGCATCGGTCATCAGGATGATCTTGTGGTACCGGAGCTTCGTAACGTCGAATTCCTCCGGACCGATGCCGGTGCCGAGCGCCGAGATGAGCAGCCGGATTTCGTTGTGGGACAGGACCTTGTCATACCGCGCCTTCTCGGCGTTGATGATCTTGCCCCGCAGCGGGAGGACGGCCTGCGTGCGGCGGTCCCGTCCCTCCTTCGCCGAGCCGCCGGCCGACGCGCCCTCGACCAGGAACAGCTCGCGATACTGGGGGTCGCGCTCCGAGCACTCGGCGAGCTTCGCGGCCAGCCCCTCGTCGTCGACGCCCTTCTTGCGGGTCAGCTCGCGGGCCTTGCGGGCGGCCTCGCGCGCCTGGGCGGCCCGCACGCACTTGTCGGCGATCTTCCGCGCGGTGGTCGGATCTTCCTCGAAGGCCTCGGCGAGCTTGTCGTTCACGATCTGCTGGACCAGGCCCTTGATGTCGCTGTTGCCGAGCTTGGCCTTGGTCTGCCCCTCGAACTGCGGCTCCGGCAGCCGCACCGAGACCACCGCGGTGAGCCCTTCCCGGACGTCGTCGCCGGAGACGCCGCCCTTGAAGCTCTTGAGGAACCCGTTGGCCTGCGCGTAGGTCGAGAGCGTGTTGGTCAACGCGGCGCGGAATCCGGTGAGATGCGTCCCGCCCTCGCGGGTGTTGATGTTGTTCGCAAACGAAAAGACGCTCTCCTGGTAGCCGTCGTTGTACTGCAGTGCCACCTCGACCTCGATGTCGCCCTTCTTACCCTCGAAGAACAGCACCTTCGGGTGCAGCGGGGTCTTGTTCTGGTTCAGGTGCTTGATGAACTCGATGATCCCGCCCTTGTAGAGGAACGTATGACTCCGCGTGTCGCGCTCGTCCTCGATGACGATTTTGAGGCCGCGGTTCAGGAACGCGAGCTCGCGCAAGCGGTTGCTGAGCGTATCGAACGAGAAAGTCGTGTCCTCGAAGATCGCCGCCGCCGGCTTGAAGCGGATGATCGTCCCGGTCTTCTTCGTGGTCCCGGTCGCCGCGAGCGGACCGGTCGGGACACCGTTCTCGTAGCGCTGGGTCCACTCCCTACCATCTCGGCGAATCTCGACCTCGAGCCACTCGCTGAGCGCGTTCACCACCGAGATGCCAACACCGTGAAGACCGCCGGAGACCTTATAGGCGGAGTGCTCGAACTTGCCGCCGGCGTGCAGGACGGTCAGCACGACCTCGGCCGCCGACTTGCCGCTTTCCTTGTGGATGTCGACGGGGATGCCGCGGCCGTTGTCGCCGACGGAGCAGGAGCCGTCGGAGTGCAGGATGACCTTGATGCTGTCGCAGTAACCGGCGAGCGCCTCGTCGACGGAGTTGTCGACCGCCTCGTACACGAGGTGGTGCAGACCGTATGCGCCCGTATCGCCGATATACATCGCGGGGCGCTTGCGGACCGCCTCGAGCCCCTCGAGGACCTTGATGTCGCTGGCGGTGTAGGACTCGCCACTCATGCGGGGCTGAGGCTCCCACTGTTGACGTGAAACATCGCGGCCCCGTCCACGGCCGGAATATCGGGCGTCGTCAGAAACACCTGCTCGGCGGATTGAATCTCGTGGAGGACGTGGCCTCTCACGGTCGGATCGAGCTCCGAAAGCGCGTCGTCGAGCAGCAGGATCGGCGCGCTTCCCGCCGCCTCGGTCACCGGCAAGATTTCGGCGAGCCGGAGCGCCAGCGCGGTGAGCCGCTGCTGACCGCGAGAGCCGAATGCGCGCGCGTCGACGCCGTCGATCTCGATCGCCAGATCGTCGCGGTGCGGACCCACCAGTGTCTGGCCTCGACGAATCTCCTCGCGCTGACGCCGCTCGAGCGCCGCGAGAAGCGCCGCCGGTTCGGCCGCTTCGCCGAGCGCCGTTCGATAGCGGATCTCGACTTTGGATCTCGCCCCCGACAACGCAGCGTAGACTCGCGCGAGCTCGGTCTGCAGCGCGGCGACCGCTTTCCGTCGCCGGCCCAGGAGCTCCATCCCGACCGTCGCGATCTGCTCGTTCCATGGTCCCAGGCGCGCCGACAGTCCGGCGTCGACCGGGCGCTGCTGCAAGAGACGGTTCCGGCGCGCGAGTATCCGACGATACCGAATGAGAGTTGGCACATGGTTCACGTAGAGCCGCGCTGCGAATCCATCGATGAAGTTCCGGCGCGCGACCGGCCCACCGTTCACGATCTCGAGATCCTGCCATCCGAACGCAATCGCTCGCGCCCACTCCGGAGATGCCTCGCCGGTGGTCTGCCACGTGCCGTCTTCGAGTTTGCTCAGCCCTCGACGGATCGTGCGCCGCGTCTCGGCCCGGATGAGGTCGCCCGAAAGTGTCGCCGCTTCCGTTCCCCAGCGCGGCAACTCAGCGCTCCGGGAGGTGCGGAACGACCGCCCGGTGACGAGAAAACCGAGGGCCTCGAGGAGGTTGGATTTGCCCTGGGCGTTAGGCCCGAAGATGACGTTCAGGTGGGGTGCTGGCGACCACGATAGGGCGCGATAATTTCGAAATTCCAGCAACTGGACGCACCCTATCTGCAACCCTGTAAGCCTCTGTTTTTAAAGGATAAAACAACGTCTAGATCCGCATGGGCATTATAACACAGCAGTAACCCTCGCCCTCGACGCTTTTAATCACGCCGGGACTCTGGGCATCCTTAATTTCGAGCACGACCTGGTCCTTCTCGAGGGCCGCAATGGCCTCGAGGAGATAGCGCGAGTTGAAGCCGATCACCATCTCCTCGCCGGCGTACTCGACATCGAGGATTTCCTCTGCCTCACCGAGCTCCTGACTGGATGCGCTCACCTTCAGTGACGCCGGGCTGAGCGCCAGTTTCACGGGCTTGTTGCGTTCCTCGGCCATCACCGCGACCCGTCGAAGCGCCGACGAAAGCGCGCCGC
>Ga0209160_1002480_pt1 | contig 15353 bp, 15 predicted proteins | sample GraSoiAngelo_153_FD_186167 | JGI IMG/M metagenome (GOLD analysis project Ga0209160, IMG submission 186167) | Grasslands soil microbial communities from the Angelo Coastal Reserve, California, USA - 14_1009_12_40cm (SPAdes) (version 2) | ecosystem: Environmental > Terrestrial > Soil > Grasslands ... | reverse complement strand
ACGGATGATGAAGGCGGAGAACAACTCATCCGCCCCGAGAATTACGGAGAAGCGGCAGACTGCGGACAAACCTACGGCGTCGCCGACCTCTCTGCGGATGGATACGGGCGCGAAAACGCCGAACGTCAGTGGTGTTCAAGACGAAGTCCTCCAAGAAGTCATGCCCGAGGTGTCCGAGAAAGCGAGAGACACGATTCGGGGGGCGGTGAGGGTCGGCGTAAGGATCCATATCGACCCTGCCGGCAATGTGACCAGCGCCGAACTCGAATCTCCCGGACCGAGCAGATATTTTGCCGATCTGGCGCTAAAGGCAGCACGACGATGGGAGTTCGCGCCGGGAAAAGTCGATGGGCAGTACGTTCCGAGCGAGTGGCGGGTGCGATTCGAGTTTCGGCAGAGCGGAACCAGGGCTTTTCCGGCGCGAACAGCTCCCTAGTGCCGTTCCAACTTTTTGAAGCTAACTTCTTTCTCCACAGAGAAGAAGCAGCAGGGAGGTTTGGGCAGCGGGTATTTGGCTCTCCTGCGAATCGAAGCTCCGCGGCCGGCCGTTCCAGTGCAACTCCGCCCGCTGTGGTTGCAAGTCGAGTGTTTCCTCTCCGGGCTTTGCCTACCCTTCCAGGGTCGGGCATAATCCTCCCAGAGACATGATTTCCGGCGCACCCTCTTCGGGGCTCCTCACCGACCTTTATGAGCTGACGATGGCGGCGGGTTATGTCCAAAACCGCTTCGACGCCCGCGCCACGTTCGAACTTTTCGTCCGGCACTTGCCTCCGCGGCGAAATTACCTGGTTGCAGCCGGACTGGAACAGGCCCTGGACTTTTTGCAAAACGTCCAGTTCTCTGCCGAGGAGATTACCTACCTTCGCGGGTTGCCGGTTTTTCGTCATGTGGACGACGCCTTCTTCGACTATCTGGCGGGATTCCGCTTCTCCGGCGATGCCTGGGCGCTGCCCGAAGGCACGATCTTTTTCCCGGATGAACCGCTCCTGCGCATCACGGCACCGATTGCGGAGGCCCAGATCATCGAGACGAGCCTGCTTTCGATTCTGCACTTCCAAACGCTGATCGCCAGTAAGGCGGCGCGCGTCACGACGGCGGCCGCGGGGCGTCCCGTAGTGGAATTCGGCACGCGGCGTGCGCACGGTATCGAGGCTGGCATCTTCGCCGCGCGCGCTGCGTTCATCGGCGGCTGCGCCGGGACGTCCAACGCGTTCGCGGGCCATCGCTTCGGGATTCCCGTCTACGGAACGCAGGCACACTCGTGGATTATGGCCCACGAGGACGAGGCGAAGGCTTTCGGCAGCTTTCTCGACGCCTTCCCGGATGAGGCCACCTTGCTCGTTGACACTTACAACGTGCGCGGGGCGATTGAGAAGATCCTTGCGCTCGGGCGAAAGCCCCGTGGCGTCCGGCTGGACTCGGGCGATGTCCTCGCTGACAGCGTGTGGGTTCGCCAGCGGATGGACCGCGCCGGCTGGAGCGATGTACAGATATTTGCGTCCGGCGACCTCGATGAAGACGGCATCGAAGCTCTCCTAAGACGCGGCGCGCGCATTGACGCGTTTGGAGTGGGCACGGCGCTTTCTACTTCAGCCGATGTTCCGTCCATCGGCGTAATCTACAAACTGGTGGAAGTGGAACTCGACGGGCGAGTGCGAAGCGCGGCGAAGTTTAGCGAGGCCAAGAAGACGTACCCCGGGCGAAAACAAGTGTTCCGGTTTACCGGCGCGGACGGTAAGTACTCGAGCGATACGGTCGGCCTGGAGAACGAAGCGTACCCGGAAGCGGAACCGCTACTCGTTCCAGTCATGAGAGAGAGCAAGCGCCTCGAGGCGTCACCGCAGAAGCCTGGGGCTCTGGTAAGCGCGGCGCGGGAACGCTTTCTGGCTTCACGGGAGCGCTTGCCAGAGCGCATCGTGTCGCTCAAGGCCGCGCAGGAGCCGTTCCCGGTGCAACACAGCGCGCGTCTCGAAGAACTGTTCGAGCAAGTGCGGCAGACTCGCGTGAAGTCGGCGCGCACCTGAAAGGGGCAGGACGTGGTCTCCCAAAAGACCGTCTTCTGGGAAGTCGATGCCCAAGCAGACTTCATGCTGCCAGGCGGCAAGCTGTACGTGCCCGGAGCGGAAAAGATCATCCCGAATCTCCGCCGCCTCGTGGAGGCGGCGCGGCAGGGGCGCGTCTTTGTTGTCTCCTCTGCCGATGCGCACAATCCCGATGACGCTGAGCTGCGCGAATGGCCGCCGCATTGCCTGAAACGAACGCCGGGCGCAGAGATTCTTCCGGAAGGGCTTGCAGCGCGACGGCTGGTGATCCCGAACGACAAAGGACTTGTACTGCCGGAAAGCTTGGGCGGCTATCAACAGGTGACGCTGGAGAAAAACACGCTCGACGTTTTCGACAATCCACACGCAGACGCACTGCTCGGCCGATTGGGTCCCAATGGTTCGCCGTCATTCGAGGCAAATGTTGAATTTCTGGTTTTTGGCGTGGCCACAGACTACTGCGTGCGGTGCACGGTAGAAGGCTTGCTCGCGCGCGGACGGCATGTCGGCGTCGTTCGCGACGCCATTCAGCCGCTCGACGCCGCGAAGGGGGCGCAACTGATTGCAGAATGGGAGTCGCGTGGAGCCCGCTTGCTCTCGACCGATCAAGCCCTCGAGCTGTGCTCGGACTCCGCCGCGTCTTCCCGTGTTTCGTTCTTGAAAGCCGGAACGAGCCAATAGCATTTGCGCCTCGGATGGAGACGCCATGATCGCTCTGCTAAGATACGGCGCGGAATGCACGAATCTTCATACGGAGGAGCCATGACCGACCTGTCCAAGCCCTTCACTCGCCGGGATTTTCTCGCCTCCACGTCGTGTTTTGGAGCCGCCTACGCCGTTGCGCGGCTGATTCCGCTGCCTGGGCTGAGCGAATCGGTGGCCGGGGATGCGCGCGTGGCGCAGACGCCGATTGTGGACAAGGGATTCGCATCCGTGCGCAAGATTGGAGAGGGCGCGTACGCGACAATTTCGGACCCGAGCAAAGGCTACACGACGCTGTGCAACGGCGGGTTTCTTGCGGGGAAGGACGCGGCACTGCTGATCGAGGGCTACGCTTCGCCGACGGGATGCGCGTTTCAGATGGATGCTTTGCGTATGGTCAGCCAAGTGCCAGTGCGCGCGGCGCTGGACACGCACTACCACTTTGATCATTCGATGGGCAACTCCTTTTACGGCGCGCACAACGTAGCCGTGTGGGCGCATGCGAAAGTTCCAACACTGATGGCGCAAAACTACGGGGGAATGCAAACGATGGAGCGCGCGGCATTTCTCGAGCCGCTGGAGAAGAAGTTGCGTGAAGCGAAGACCGAAGCCGAGCGGCAACACGCGCAGAGCGACGTGAACGCCGCAACGGGAATGTACGAGACCGTTCGCGCGAATTTGGTTTCGCTGCCAAGCCGGCCGCTGGACCCGGCGAAGCTGCCCGAAAAGATCGACTTGGGCGGGCTCACCGCCATCGTGGAGAGCTATCCGGGCCACACAGCGGGCGACCTGATCGTGCGCGTTCCCGAACAGAAGATCGTCTACACCGGCGATTTGCTCTTCAGCGGATGGTATCCCGTGGCGTTCGACGCGACGATTTCCGGTTGGCGCGCAACGCTGAAGAAGTTCGCGGCATTCGACAAGGACACGATTTTCGTGCCCGGCCACGGACAGATCTGCGGGCAAGAAGGAATTGCAACGGAGAGCGCGGTGTTCGACGACATCGCCGAACAAGCACAGAAGATGTACAAGGCGGGCGTGCCGGCGGAAGAGGCCGCGCACCGCTACGCCGTGCCGGACAAGTTCAAAGGCTTCCCGATTTTCGCGTGGGGATTCACGATCGGCCCGACGATCGCCAAATTGTACGCGGAGTGGAAGGGCAGCACCCCATAGGACACTTCACGCAAATTTGACCGCGAGGCCATTCGATTGGGCGATTGGGCCGCGAACGCGGTGCAGCTCCGCACCGAAGCGAAAATTGAATTGTGCGAATTTCGGCTGACGCCCGCCCCTTCCAGCTGTATACGGCCGACTCGACGCGAGACGAATCCTGGGAGGAAGCCATGCTGAGAGCAGCGGCGCGGATGGGCGTGTTGGCCCTGGCTCCGTCTCTGCTGATTTCCCCGGCGAAAGCAACTCAAATACAGGTTTATGGCGCGTGGCATTGTGGCAACGACTATTGCACGTGGGCCAGCGTCCGGGACATGGCGGACTTCGACACCAAGAATCACTGGCTGGTCGACCGGGGCGACGGAACGCCATCGGTGAATCTGGTGGTTCTGAGTTTCGTGAATCCACTCAAGTTGCTCAATCTCACGAACGATTCCCAAACCTCACAAGGGATACCGATTGGCATGAACTCGGCGGTGATCGGCTATTTCGCGAGCCACAACATCCGGGTGATGCTTTCGATCGGGGGGATCACGTTTGTAAACGACTGGGACACGGCGCTCGAGAGGAATGCGACGCAGCTTGGCATCAATGCCGCGCGAGCAGCGCAGAGGCTTGGCACAGGGATTGAAATCGATTACGAGAAAAATGCCAGACCCAATCTGGCGGCCCTGCAAGCGTTCATCAATGCTTACCGCTCGATCCTGCCCTACGATGCGACGGGAGCCAATCCGGCGAGCCGTCTGACGATCGATCTCGGTGCCGACGACCGTTTCCTCACTGATTTGTGCCGCAAAGCAACGGCGGACTGGCTCAACACGACGAATCCAGTGCTCGATTACGCCAACGCGATGGTCCCCAACAAGCAGCCGACCAGCGCTTCCGCGGCAAGGTCAAATTGGCAGGAGCATATCGACGGCAGGCCGCAAAGCAGACCGCCGGTCGGCCCGCTGGCGCCGGCGAAGTTTACGGGCGGACTCTATATCGTCACGGGACGGAACCCGTGCGCCGAGTGCGTGAATTTCAGCAATTCACTCGAGAACAGCACGGGGAACTATGTGCAAACTGTCGCACCAAACGGTGCGGGAACGACGCCCGGAATGCTTGGCTATATGTTCTGGGCGGCAGAGTGTTCCACCGCAAGACAGGTCTGTACGACGCCGCCGAATACATGCCAGGGCGGAGTCAGCGTCGGGTCGAAGACGTACAGGATTCCGTTTCCGATGCCGGCTCTTCGACAAAGCTGAGCCGAAGTGGCGGGCATCGGAGGCTGCGACGGCGGCACTGCTTCAGGATTGAAGAGAAAGACGTGCAGGCCGAAGTTTGCGCGCCCACGGTTCGAGGCTCAGCGTGGGAACGGGGCGGAGGGGTCACGCTGGGCGATTTCAGCGGCGACGCGCAGCATCTCCTCGTGAACGAGACCGTTTGTCGCGAGAAGGGACGGGCCGCCGAGATCGTAAGGCTGTCCATCGAGGCTGGATACGCGGCCACCAGCCTCTTCCACAAGCAGGACGCCTGCGGCGGTGTCCCAGGGCTTGAGACCAAATTCCCAGAAACCTTCGAAGCGACCCGCGGCGACAAAGGCGAGGTCGAGCGCAGCCGAGCCGTCGCGGCGGACGCCGTGCGAGCGCAGGGTGAAATCCCAGTAGTAATGGATATTGGGATTCGCTTGGCGCTTGTGCGTGGGAAAGCCGGTGCAGACAAGGCTCTTCGCCAGCACCGGGACTCTCGAGACGTGGATGGGCTTGCCGTTCAGCGTGGCACCCTCTCCGCGGGCGGCAGCGAAGAGTTCGCCGCTCAGCGGGTTGAACACGACTCCCGCGATAAGCGTCCCGGCATCAGCGAGCGCGATGGAAACGGAGAAGCAAGGATAGCCGTGGGCGAAATTGGTGGTGCCGTCGAGCGGGTCCACATACCAGCTAAAGCGGGAGTGCATGGACTGGCCGCCGCCTTCTTCGGCAAGGATGGTGTGCTGGGGGAAGAGTTCTTTCAAACGACTGACGATAAGTTCTTCAGAACGGCGGTCGGCCTGAGTGACGAGGTCGACGTCGCCTTTGTAAGTGATATTCAGGGGACGCGCATACTCCTCAAGAAGAATTTTCCCGGCCTCGCGCGCGATCTCGACGGCGGCGCTCAGATAGGTGCTCGGCATCGCGGTGATTATTCGGCTCCGGTGTAGTAGCCGCGGCGGTAACGAACCGAATACTCGCCTTTGACGCGGACCTCGACGCGGCGGAAAGTGTTGGCCGGCCCGTGCGGATTGGGATAGTAGGCCAGGCGGTACTGCGTGCGGAGCTCACGGTCGATGCGGTCGAAGATGGCGTCGAGGTCGGTGGGCTGATCGGGGAAGAACATCGCGCCGCCGGTCACGTCAGTGATGGTTTCGAGGGCGTGCTCCCCCGCGGTGTTGCGCCCGCTCTCACTTTTTACCGGCCGCAGAACAATAGTGTAGAGCAACGCGCCAGAGAGCACAGCTTGCTTCTGGGCAGCCTGAAAATCGATGCGGCTGGTAGTTTCGCCGGCGTCGGTGACCAGCACGATGACGCGGCGGTTTTCGCTGCCGCGGCGCTCGAGAGCCTTCGCGCCGAGATAGACGGCATCGTACAGAGAAGTTCCGGCACCCTCAGTGATGTGTCGGACGGCGCTCTGCAACCTCGGAACGTCATCGGAAAAACCGGCGAGCTGGGTGACCGAATCATCGAACTGGTACACCGCCAGGTGATCGCCGGGCCGCAGAACCTGGCGGATGAAATGCGCGGCCGCTTCGCGCTCCTCCGCCATTTCGATCTGAGTACTGAGGCTCGAGTCCACCATGAGGACAAGATCGAGCGGGCGCTGGGTTTCTGCCTCAAAAAGCTCGAGTTTCTGCAGGACACTCTCTTCGTACAGCTCGAACGCATCGCGCGGCAGATCGGGAGCGGGGCGGTTGCGCCTGTCGAGAACGCTGACGAGGATGTTGACGAGGTTGACCTGCACGCGGATCTTGCTTCGATCTGGGGCCTTTTCTTGTTCATTGTCGTCGGCTTTGTCCGGCAGCGGCTGGGAGCGTCCCGTAGCGGTTTCCGGATGCCGGGCCCACGGCGGACGATCCTGCTGGAACTGCCGCTGTTCCTGTGCGGCCTGTGTGTGAGGAAGCGCGCCGCAAGGAGAGGCTGCAAGGCCGGCGAGCAGGACGCATGAGTAGGACTGTCGGAAGGTCATCGAAGATTACGATGCCGACTTCGCGGAAGGAGTCTCGTCGGGAACGGCGGGGAACTCGCCTTCGGCCCAAACGGCCCCGTCTTCAAAGTACTCCTTCTTCCAAATGGGCACCGTCCGCTTGAGGGTGTCGATGGCGAAGCGGCAGGCGTCAAAGGCCGCGTGGCGATGCGGAGCGCTGACGGCGATGAAGACACTTGTGTCCCCGATTTCGAGCCTTCCAAGGCGGTGGACGATGGCCACGCTGTCGATGGCAAATTGGCGATGGAGCTCGGCGCCGATCTCGCGCATCTTGGCAAGCGCCATGGGTTCGTAAGCCTCATATTCGAGAAACAAGGTGCGGCGGCCGGCCGAGTGGTTGCGGACGCAGCCATCGAAGGTGACGACGGCGCCGTCGTCATCGGCGCGGACGAGACGCGCGAGAGCCGCTGGATCGATCGGTTCGTGGACGATGCGAAAAATGTCCTGCTCACGGGATGTCATCGGTGGGCGGACCTCAGCCTCCGCTAACCGGCGGGAGGAAGGCGACCTCGTCGCCGGATTGGAGCGGGGCGCTCCAGGGCGCAAATTCCTGATTGCGGGAAGCCACGACCGAAGAGCGATATTTGACGAGTTCGGGAATGCGCGTGCAATAGAGAGCGAAGAGTTGCTCGACTGTGGAGGCATCGGCAAGGTCGAGGGATTCCTCGGACTGGCCAACCACGTCTTTCAGGCGACCGAAGAACAGAACCTTCACACGAACGGTTTGTGAGACGGGAGGCATATCAGGATTGTAGCGCGAGCCGCCGGAAGCAACCAGTGCTCTCAACTGGAGATTTACCCTCTCCACCGTCTTCGCGCCTTAGCTGGGGCTGTTCGGTGTCACTTCACTGCTTGCGAAAGCAGGTGTCCTGGCGTAGTATCCGCACCTGCGCAACCCCCATGGTCAGCAAGCCCGGAATATTCGACGATGCCTCGCCGTCGCGCGCTTCCGTGCCGCTCGAGGATTACATCCAGCCTACTTTGAACTACGGGCTCCGCGTCTGGTGGGCTTACTACTGGCCGACGTCGCTAATCTCCGTCGTTCTCATAGCGACGATTGGCGTTGCTTTGCGCATGGCGTGGCAAAACCTTTTTGTATCCGCGCATTTCGTTCGCTGGGCCAACCGCATTTTGCCCTATGCTGTCATCTATACCGTCTCGCTAGGAATGATCTATTACGTTCTGGCGAAGAGGTTCCGCCATTTCCGCGTTGCGCTTTTGCCGCGCGGCGTTTCCTCTGCCAACCAGCCGCTTCCCCGCACGTTCTCACGGACAATCCGTGTCTGGTGGGCATTCTCGTGGCGCGCGGTAGTTTTCTCCGTGATCTTCCGTTTCGCCGGCGGCATTGCGATTGGCTTTGTCGTAGCAGCTCTCTCTATTATGGGTCCAGTAATGACCGCTCTAGTGCCCATCGTTACTCAAGTCATCATCGACGGCGCTGTCGGATTATTCGTGATGTATTCCGCTATCCTCGACGAGGAATTCGGGGATTTCCGCGTCGCGCTCCTGCCCCAGAAGGACATAGCCCCTGTCGCTGCGGCGGCTCCGACTCCTTCCGCTGCACCTTGACCCGCGCCCTCCCCTTCGTCGTTCGCCGGACACCTCTCGCACCCACGTTTGCTTCGATGGCGAAAAACATTTTGAAAGATTCGATGGCTTGACCTTCCCGGCTGGGTTGCGTACCGTCAAGCAGCGATGGGCGATTTCCGTCCGGTGACGCGCTTCGGCGGAGAGCTGGATGAAAATTTTAGTCACGGGTTCGACGGGACTGGTAGGAACGGCTCTGGTCAAGGCTCTGTCCCAAGAGGGTCACACCCTGTGCCGACTCTTGCGGCCGCAGAGTGTGGTAGCTGGGGGAACGAAGACAGGGTTTGATGTGCCCTGGAATCCGGCGACTGGGGAACTCGAAGGAGCTGCGGCGGGGGCGGACGCGGTGGTGAATCTTGCCGGGGCGTCGATCGCAGGCGGACGGTGCGGAGCTAAGCGCCCGACCGCCGTTTCAAGCTGCCGCGTGGATGCGACGCGGCAGCTTGTAACGGCGGTCGGGCGCTTAGCTCCGCCACCGAAAGTATTTGTTTCCGCCTCCGCAGTCGGATATTACGGCAACCGCGGCGACGAAGAGCTGACGGAAGAAAGCGCTTCGGGGAATGACTTCCTGGCGGGCGTTTGCCGCGCGTGGGAAGAAGAGGCAGCGAAAGCGGAGAGACACGGGATGCGCGTGGTGCAGTTGCGCTTCGGGATTATCCTGGCGAAGCAGGGTGGGGCGCTGCAAAAGATGTTGCCGCCCTTCCGTATGGGCGTAGGCGGACGGCTCGGGTCGGGGCAGCAGTGGATGTCCTGGGTGACTTTGGCGGATGTGGTGCGTGTCATTCAGTTTGCGTTAGAAGGGAGCGGGATGCGTGGCGCGACTGGCGTAGCCCCGCTAAGGAGCGCCGTAAATGTCGCCCCGGTAAGAGGCGCCCTAAACGTTGTTGCGCCGCAGCCGGTGCGCAACGTGGAGTTCACGCGGGCGCTGGCGAAGGCGCTGCGGCGGCCGGCGATTTTCCCGGCGCCGGCGTTTGCGCTGCGACTGGCGCTGGGAGAGATGGCGGAGGCGCTGCTGCTCTCGAGCCAGCGGGTATTGCCGAAGAAGCTTGAGCAAGCCGGCTACACCTTTCTGCACCCGGAGATCGGGGGCGCGCTGGCTGCCATTTTGACCACGAGGTAGCGAAGGCATCTGATACTACTTGACCACATTCAAAGTTACTTCGACCTTCGTGACGCGCCCCGAGACTGGGTCGGTCGCCATGGTCGATTGGATTGTTTGCCCGTCGCGAATAAGCAGATTCACTTGGTAGTTAAATCGCTGGATCACCGGGGGAGTTTCATTTCCCACAGGTGAAGCTGGTTTCTGACTGGAAGCGGACGAGTACACGGACGACTTCTCAACACCCAGCTGCAAGCGAAACCGACCGTCTTCCGCCCTCTCGGCTCTCCCATCTATATTGGTCCCGACATCCTGATACGTAAACTGGCCTGCTGCTCCTGTCGGGGTCACAGTCCCTATGGGCACCCGCAACCCCATGCGGAGGATAGAAACGACCAAGCGTGTTCCGTCGCGCTCGTCTGCGTTCACCAGCAGTGTGTATGGCAAGCTGCTTATTTTCTTCTCGCCATCATATTCAGTGAAGACTACCTGGACTCGTACCGGCGTGATCCCTTTAGTGCTTTCGGATTTCTTCTCAGTGTCCTCGGGCTTTGGCTTGTCTTGCGCCGACACGAACGCAAGTGGAATGAACAGCGTGGAGAATAAGAATGACAAAACCAACCGTTTCATGTGCCCCTCCTCTAAATTCGCTTGCCTGCAAGACGGCGCCGCACAGACAAAGGTTCAGTGAAGTTCCGGCTGCGCGGTCTCCAGCGGTTTCACATCTACGGGTTCGAATTCCAGCGGAGCAATCGCGGGCAGGGGGAGCTCGGAGTTGCGGCGGTCGGCCAGCAGCACCTCTCCTTTGACATCACCGCGCTGCAGGCCAGAGAGGAAGCGGGCGACAGCTTCCTGTTGACCAGGGGACACGAGCACCTGTGGCTCGCGCGCCGTGACGGCCATCGTGTTGCGGGGCATATAGGCTTCCCTAGCTGCCGGGCGCCGCGCGGCTCGAGCGAACGATTCCGGCTCTGCGGGTGCGGCGCTTTTGACCGACGGGACCTCTGTGGCGATGTTGGCCGGCTTTGGATTCCGAGGTCCCGACGCGCGCCAGTTGACTTGAACCCATACAAAGCAGGCGGCGAAGACTGCGAACGCGGCGGCGAAGGCCCAGGCGGGAATTGAGCGCGGCAGCGGCACAGGTTCGCTCTGAACAGAGGCGCGGATTCGGGCCGCAAGACCGGGGGGCAGAACGGGATTGAGTTCCTTGCGGAGGGCCGCATCGAGCCCGCGGAAGAGCTCCAATTCGACGGCGAGAACGGCGCGGCAGGCGGCGCAGAGTTCGAGATGTGTGCGCAGCGCGGCCTCGCGACGGGGCGAAACCGCTTCCGCCGCCAGTTCCTTCAGGTCGTTCTGGTAGGCCCGGCAATCCATGACAGTTTCTCCGCAAGCTGCTTTCTCGCAAGGTGCATCCGCGACTTCACGGTTCCTTCGGGAAGACCTAGCATTTCGGCGGCATCCGCGATCGTGTGGCCTTCGATGGCCGTGAGGATCAGGATGATCCGCTGCCGTTCGGGCAGGGCGTCGAGCGCTTGCTGCAAATGGCGGTGAAAATCGGCCGCGGCCGCACCGTGCCCGATCGCGCTCCCCGGCGCCATTTCCATCCACGACGTCTCGCGTAAAGTGCGGCGTTTGGCGGCGCGCAAGCGGTCCAGCGCCAGACGAAACGTGATGCGCACGAGCCAGGCCCGGAAGTTCTTCGAATCGCGCAGCTGATTCAGTTTGCGGTAGGCGCGAAGAAAGGCCTCCTGGGCGACCTCTTCCGCGTCGGCGGCGTTGTGCAGAACGCCGCAGGCCACACGAAAGGCCAAGCCCGAACATTCAGCCACGCGCTCCTCGAACCCGCGCTCCAGGGCTTCTCGCTGGCTCTCCTGGCTCACCTCGCTCTTCGCCTGGCCAAACGCTCGCGCAAGCTTCCACCCCGGTCCGGCAGGCCGGAGGCCCACCGCCATGTCCGAGACCAGCTCCTGCATTGTGTCTCCCTGTCTGTTCACGAGACGCCGCCGTGGCTGGAAAGGTTCATCGCTTGGGGGCCCAAATCCTTCTATAAGTCGAGCTGCTGTAGGAAGCCGTCCAGATTTGCCTGATCCACGCGGAGATCGATGCTTGCGGCGCCGCCAGCGTCCAGAGGAGCGTTGAGCTCGTCAAACGCCTGGAAGAGGCGAAGTTTGGCGACGGCATACTCTTCCGTGCCGGTCAGGCCGCGGCGGGTGCGCCGTGTCGAGGCGCCAAGCGCGTCCTTTTCCACGAAGATCTTCAAAGGGAAAACCGACCGGCGGTCGGCCGAGACCATGTAGGTGTATTCGCGGCCCTCTTTGCCGGTGCGGCGCGCGGGGAGCACTTCAAAAAAGTAGTACTGGTAGACGAAGCCCGAAGCGGCCGAGTAGCTCTTCACGCGACGCGCGGCATCCGGACGGGCCATGCACGGAGTATCCAAGGGGAAAAGAGCGCTGTCAACCCGAGCAGTGAAGGGCGCGGAAGGATTGCAAAATGGGAATGTGCCATCCCGGCGCAGTTCCAAAGCGGAATTCCCGAGCGGGACAGTTGGACGGATAGCCCCAACATTCAGCCGCATTCGAGTCCATTAGAGAAAAGGAAATTAAGTCAGAAAGGCCGGCAAAATATAAGGGTTGCGATGAATTAAGGCAGCGGCGCGTGAGCCAAGCGCTGCGGCCATTGTCTACAAGCTTTCGATGGCCCTTCGCCTGCTATTCGCGGCGGCATGCCGACCCTTCCATGGGATCGCCGACAGCGCGGGACCGGCCGAGCGCTTCGGGTTCTCCTCATGGCGAGTGCGTGGACACTGGGCTGCGGCGGGGGAGGCGCAAGCCCTGTAGCGCCCCCGCCGCCACCACCTCCCTCACCGATCTCGGTCAGCGTGACGCCCACGAATACACAGAATTTTTCCGCGGAAGTCGTGAACGCCACCAACACGCAGGTCACATGGAGTGTGAACGGAATCGGCGGAGGTAACGCGAATGTAGGCATGATCGCAACGCACGGGCAATACACAGCCCCCGCTGATTTGCCGTCACCTGCGAACGTGGAAATCCGCGCGACAAGCCAAGCCGACCTGGCGAAATCCGCCAGCGCGCAGGTCACGGTGACGAGCGATATCTCCCTCAGCGTGGCGCCGGGGGCGGCAAGCGTCGAGCTCGGCGCGATTCAGGCGTTTCGGGGTTCGCTTGTGAGCAACGGACACCCCGACCCCGCAGTGCGCTGGAAGCTCGCCGGCGCGGCGTGCCCGGCGAATTGCGGCGCAATCGACGCCAGCGGCAATTACACCGCACCACAAATCATGCCGACGTTCGGGAGCGTCACGATCAACGCGCAGAGCGTTGCCGATTCTTCGAAACAGGCGAGCGCTAACGTCACCATCACCAGCAATTTTGCATTGAACGTCACAGCGCCCGGGAGTGTCGCTGCCGGAAGCTCGACGAGCATTACGTCCACACTGCAGCCGGTGGCCGGCTCGAATCCGAGCACGGCGTTGAGCTGGACGCTCGCCGGAGCGGGCTGCACGGGCGCGGCGTGCGGCACCCTGACGGGCGCGACGATTCAGTCCGTCGGCGGCGCACTCACTGCCACGGCGGCGTACACTGCGCCCAACACACGTCCCAATCCTAACAGTGTGACCATCACGGTCACTCCCCAGGCGGACCCCTCGCGAATCGCGCAAGCTACATTGACGATCCTGCCTGGCTCTTCCGGTGTTTCGGTGACCCTCTCCCCCGTGTCTGCGACACGCGCCTCGAGTCATCGCTTGACGCTTTCCGCGCAGGTGAGCGGCACGAACAACAGCACGCTGAACTGGAGCGTGAATGGTGTCGCAGGAGGAAACGCAACCTTCGGGCAGATTTGCGTGGCGGGCTTGAGCCCATGCCAAACGGTGACTGCGAGTTCCGCCGCCCAGGTGGACTATCTTGCCCCGGGAGCGATTCCCCTGCCCAATCCCGTGACCGTGCAGGCCGCGAGCCAGGCGGACCCGACGGCGAGCGCGACCGCGCAAATCACGGTTATCGCGCATATTCAGGTGACCGTGTTGCCTGCGAGCGTGACGTTGGCTCCCGGGGCCGTCCAGGCATTCACGGCCGGCGTCCTCGGCACGGGCAACCAGGATGTCGTCTGGGAAGTGCAGGGAGCGGCGTGCGCGGGCTCGCCCTGCGGGATGATTGACGCAAACGGCATCTACACGGCTCCCCCCAGCGCGCCGGAGTCAAATGGTCTCCAGGTGGTGGCCGTCAGCTCCGAAGACACGACGCAAACCGGCGCGGCAAACGTGAGCGTCTCGAGCGGCGCAAAGATACAGAAACTGCTTCCTGCGAGCGTTTACGCCGGAGGCACAGCGGGCTTCACGCTGAAGGTCGAGGGCAGCGGATTCGCGCCGAGCAGTCCGGGTCCCGGGTCGTCGCTCGAGATTGCCGGCACGGTACGCACGACGGCGTGCAGTTCCGCGAACCAATGCACGGCGCCCATGCAACCGACCGATGTCGCGGTGGCGGGAAACATCTCCGTCCAGGTCCAGAACCCCGACGGAACGCCGTCGAATCAAGTTGTCCTAGTGGTGCTTGCGCCGTCGGATATGGATGACGTCATCGCATTGAGCGCGGCATCGCCCTCGGCGGGCGGAAAAGACATTGTCGTCGTGGAGCCGACGACGGCTGGCGTAGATCTTCCCGGCGACACGGTGGATTTGAACGTCGCCGCCATGGGAGTTTTTTCCACCGCGAATAATTCCTGTACGCTCGCGGGGAATCCAGTCGTTCTGGTTCGCCCGGCGAGCGGGACCGCTACTGCAGATTTGTGTCTGTTTTCTGCCAGTGGGCTGGACGCGAGCATGAACTACACGGTCTCGGGCCCGGGCGATATCGCGGTCATTGCCAAGCAGCCCGCGGGGCTCGGCATCATTCACCTCACGCTGCAGATTGCGTCGAGCGCGCTGCCGGGCGCGCGCTCTCTCTTCATTCAGAACGCCAATCTCGATAAGACCGCCGCCAGCGGGGCGCTGGAGGTCGAATGAGATGAGTTTCGCCGATCGACGACGATTTTTGTGGATTCTGTTTTTGGCCGGGCTCGTGCTGATCGCGCTGGTCGCGCAGGCCACCACGTTCTCGCGGCTGCGGTTCGAAGAGCTTGCGCGACAAGCGAGCGGCGTCGCGCGACTGCGCTGCCTCTCTGCGGAGAGTCATTGGGAAAATGGAGAAATCTGGACGGAGACGCGCTTTGCAGTCGAGGAGACGGAAAAAGGGCTGCTCGGAGCGCTCACCATGGTGCGCCTGCCCGGGGGCCGCGTTGGACACATCGAGGCGCACGTGGACGGTGCGCCGCGCTTCCATCCCGGCGAAGAGGTCTATCTCTTCCTCTGGGGAAAGCGGGGAGAACCTTTTCACGTGCTGGGCTGGGCACAGGGCACTTTCCGCATCACGCGGAATCCGCGCACGGGACGCGAGAGCGTGACGCAGGATTCCGCGGCGACAGTGATTTTTGACGCTGAATCGCGGACGTTTCGCCGTGACGGAATCTCGAAGATGCCG
>Ga0209160_1002479_pt1 | contig 15357 bp, 15 predicted proteins | sample GraSoiAngelo_153_FD_186167 | JGI IMG/M metagenome (GOLD analysis project Ga0209160, IMG submission 186167) | Grasslands soil microbial communities from the Angelo Coastal Reserve, California, USA - 14_1009_12_40cm (SPAdes) (version 2) | ecosystem: Environmental > Terrestrial > Soil > Grasslands ... | reverse complement strand
AGAAGGACCGCGCGGGGTTCGCGCCCGGCGACACGGTGCGGGTGCACGTGAAGGTCATCGAGGGCGAGAAGGAGCGGCTCCAGCTCTTCGAGGGCATCGTCATCCGGCGCCGCGGAGAGGGCGGCCGCGCCTCGTTCACGGTGCGGCGCATCTCGTACGGGGTCGGCGTCGAGCGCACCTTCCCCCTGCACTCGCCCCGAATCGAGCGGGTGGATGTCGCGCGGCGCAGCCGGGTGCGGCGCTCGAAGCTCTACTACCTCCGCTCGCTCGCGGGCAAGGCCGCGCGCCTGAAGGAAAAACGCGCGCCCCTGGTTCCCGCCACCGGCCCCACCGAGCAGTAATCGATCGACCCCTCGTGACGCCGCCTCCGTCGGCGCCCTATCACTACGAGGCTCGAGCGTGGAAGACCGGTGTCACTCGGCTGGCGGGCATCGACGAGGCAGGGCGCGGCCCGCTGGCGGGGCCGGTCGTGGCGGCAGCCGTCGTCATCGGGCCCGACCGGCGCATTCGCGGGCTCGCGGACTCGAAGCTCCTCACGCCGGAGCAGCGCGAGGTGCTCTTCCACGTCATCAGTGAGCGCGCCATCGCCGTGGGCGTCGGCATCGTCGATCACGAGACGATCGATCGCGTGAACATCCTGCAGGCCACGCGCCTGGCGATGGCCGAGGCGCTCGCGCGGCTCACCGTCGCGCCCGATCTGGTCATCACCGACTTCGTCGCGCTCCGCGATCTCGCCTGTCCGCAGCGGAACCTCGTCGACGGCGACGCGCGCTGCGCCAGCGTCGCTGCCGCCTCGATCATCGCCAAGGTCACGCGCGACCGCCTCATGCTGGAGGCGGACCGCAGCTTCCCCGAGTACGGCTTCGCCCGTCACAAGGGCTACGCGACCCCGGAGCATCTGGCCGCCCTCGATCGCTGGGGGCCGTGCCCCCTGCACCGGCGTACCTTCGCCGGCGTCTGGCGTCAGGGCGAGCTGTTCGTGCTGGAAAAGGACGACTAGCCCCGGCGGCCCACGGCTCCATTGACTCGGGGCCGGTCGGCGGTATATATCTCACAGATATATATCGGACCGGTACACGGAGGACCCCATGAGCCTCGGCGTCGGACCCCTGTGGGCGCGGTGACGGGATCCGCGCGCGAGAGCACGAGCCGCTTCGCGATCCTCGGGGTGCTGAGCCTCGGCGCGATGTCAGGCTACGACGTCAAGAAGCTGATCGAGCGCTCGATCGCCCACTTCTGGAACGAGAGCTACGGGCAGATCTACCCGGTCCTGAATCGGCTGGCCGCCGAGGGCTTCGCCGCGCGGCGGCGCGAAAAGCAGCGCGGCAAGCCCGACCGTCACGTCTATTCGCTCACCGAGAAGGGGCGTGGAGAGCTCGCGCGCTGGCTCGCCGTCCCGGCGCGGTACGAGCCCTTCCGCAGCGAGCTCTTGCTCAAGCTCTTCCTCGGCGACGCCGGCCGGGCGGCGGACAGCATCGCGCAGATCGAGCACTACGAGGCCACCCAGCGCGGGCTCCTCGAGACCTATCTCGGGATCGAACGACGGCTCCGCGAGGAGATGGCCGGCCATCCGCAGCTTCCGTTCTCACTGGTGACCCTGCACTACGGCCAGCACCGGTGCCGCGCGATGCTCGCGTGGTGTGCGGAATCGAGCCGCGCCCTCAAGCGGCTCGAGGGGCGACGCCGCTGTCGACGGCGGCGCTGAGGAGATCGAACAATGGACAGCCTGGTCACGACGCTTCGCTGGATCCACATCTCCGCCGGCATGATCGCCCTGGGCCTGGCGCCGATAGCCATGCTCACCGTGAAGGGCGGCCGAGCGCACCGGCGCTGGGGCAAGACCTACTTCTGGGCGATGGCGGTGGTCGCGTCGACCGCCGTCATTCTCGCGCTGTGGCGGCCTCAGATCTTTCTGGCGCTCCTGGCCGTCTTCAGCTTCTACCTGGCGTTCACGGGCTATCGGGTACTCTGGCGCAAGCGCCCCGACCGGGGGCAAGGACCCGTGGCGGTCGACTGGGCCGCCGCGCTCGTGACGTTCGCCGTGAGCGCGGCGCTGGTGGTCCTCGGGCTGATCCGGCCCGGCCCGACGTGGCAACGGCTCGGCGTCGTTCCGGTGGTCTTCGGTGTTCTCGGGATGGTCCTGGCCGGGCTCGACATCCGGAAGTTCGTACGTCCGCCGGCGGACCGGAACGCGTGGTGGTTCGCTCACATGGCGGGCATGCTCGGCTCGTACATCGCGACGGTATCGGCCTTCTCGGTCGTCAATTTCACGTTCCTCCCGATCGCGGTGCGCTGGCTCTGGCCGACCGCCATCGGCATACCGCTGATCGCGCTTTGGATCACCTACTACAAGATCCGCCTTCGCCGCGTGCCGAGCGCGCGCATCGAGGCCGCGTCCGTGAACTGATCCACCACTCGCACCCCCGCCGATGCGAGAATGCCCAACCAGAGCTCGGAGGGGGCAATGGCGAACGTAGAGTTCGGAATGTTCGACTGGATCGATCGCCGGCAGCAGGGGCCGCTCGGGCAGCTCTACGAGGATCGGCTGCGGCTCCTGCAGGAGGCGGACGCGGCGGGGTTTTTCTGCTATCACCTGGCCGAGCACCACGCCACACCCCTCGGGATGGCGCCCTCGCCGTCGGTGTTCCTGGCCGCGGCGGCCCAGCGCACGCGGCGCATTCGGCTGGGGCCGCTCGTCTTCCTCCTGCCGCTGTACTCGCCGCTTCGATTGCTGGGCGAGATCTGCATGCTCGATCACCTGAGCGGCGGCCGGCTCGAGCTCGGTGTCGGCCGCGGCGTGTCGCCGTACGAGGTCGGCTATCACGGCTTCGATCCGGCACGCACGCGGCCCATGTTCCAGGAGGCGCTCGACGTGCTCGTCGCGGGGATGACCAGCGCGCGCCTGACCTACCGTGGGGAGCACTATCGCTATGACGACGTGCCGATGGAGCTGGCGCCGCTCCAGCGTCCGTATCCTCCGCTCTGGTACGCGACGAGCAACGTCGAGAGCGTGCCCTGGGCCGCGTCTTTGAACATGAACCTGGTCGGACTCGGCCCGGCGGCGGCATATCGCCCGTTCGTCGAGAAGTATCGAGCCGTCTGGCCCGAGCATCGCGACGATCCGCGGCGTCTCAACCCGCACGTCGAGACGCCGCGCATCGGCATCAACCGCCAGGTCGTCGTCGCCGACACGGACAAGCAGGCGGAAGCGATCGCGCGCGCGGCGCATCCCCGCTGGGCGGCGAGCTTCGTGAAGCTCTGGGCCGATCACGGCGACACGACCGTCGCTCACCGCGTCAACATCGACGCGGCGCTGACTCACGAGACGATCGTAGTGGGCTCGCCCGAGCGCGTGCGCGATCAGATCGCTCGCCTGACCGAGTCGACCGGCGCGAACTACGTCATCGGCTGCTTCGCCTGGGGCGACCTCAGCCAAGACCAATCGCTGCGCTCGCTGCGCCTCTTCGCCGAGAAGGTCATGCCGGCCTTTCAGAGGAGCATGCCATGAACCGACGCCGTGGCGACCGGGCCGTGCTCGTCGCCTTCGTGGTCTTCGCGGTGCTTGGCGCGCGCGTGGACGCGTCCGCGCAGGCGCCGGCGGCCGCCGGCCCGATCACGATCGGCGTGCTGGCGCCCTCGACCGGGCCCTTCGCGACCTACGCGCGCGACATCATCGACGGCGCGCGTCTCTATTCCGACGAGGTCGGCGGGCAGCTCGGTCGGCGCAAGCTCGAGATGGTGGTCGAGGACTATCAGACGCGACCCGACGTGGCGCTGACCAAGATCCGCAAGCTGGTCGAGCGCGATCGGGCCCAGGCGATCGTCGGCCTCGTGCTCTCCGCCGCCGCGCTCGCGGTGAAGGACTACGTGAACACGCAAAAAGTCCCGCTGCTGATCTCGGGCTTCGCGGTCGCCGAGAGCCTCACGCTTCAGCCGAACCCGTATGTATTCCGCCTCACCTACAGCGCCGCCATGACCGGTGCCCCGATCGGCCAATGGACCTATCGTCATCTGAAGGCCCGCAAGGCGGCGATCATCGCCTCGGACAGCGTGGGGCCGCTCGAGCTCATGATGGCGTGGGCGCGCGCCTTCGAGGAATCGGGCGGCAAGATCGTCCAGGAGATCTACCCGCCGCTGGGCACTGCGGACATGGCTCCCTGGGTCGCGAAGCTGCGGCAGGACGTCGACGTCATCGGCGTGCAGACGGTCGGCGCCGATGGCGTGCGCTTCGTGAAGCAGTATCAGGAGTACGGCCTGAGGGGGAAGATTCCGGTCGTCGACGCCTCGGTGGGCGTCAGCGAGATCTCGCTCTTGCCCGCCGCAGGTGAGGCCGCCGTCGGCGTCTACAACAGCCAGCCCTATCAATACACGATCGACACGCCGCGGAACCGGAAGTTCGTCCAGGACTTCCGCTCGAAGTTCGGCCGCGATCCCGGCTCGCCCGCCGCGTTCACGTACGCGGCGATGGCCGCGATCAATCAGGCCGTCGGCGCGTCCGCCGGCAACATCGAGGACTCCGCGAAGTTCATCGAGGCGCTCCGCAAGACCGATCTCGACGCGCCACAAGGCCGCGTGCGCTTCGACCGGTTCCAGAACGTCGTCACCGACATCCACATCAGCCGGATCGAGAAGGTGGGCGACCAGATCGTCCCGGTGGTGATCGAAACCGTCCGCAACGTCGACCAGTTCCTCGGCCTCGACCCCGCCGACTACCTGAAAAAACCCCGCCTCGTCACCCTGAAAAACTCCTTCGCCAAGTAGCCAAGGATCCCTATCTCCTTCGCCAGCGACGAGGCTCGATCGCCAAGTGTGCGGAAGACTCATTCGCCAGGAGGTCGGGGGCTCAAATCGTCGAGGGGAGCCCGGGCCTGGCGGGGGCTAGGGGAGGGGGCGCGGGACCCGTTGCCGTCAAGCGGCGTCGGACAACGTGCGCCGGGATGCAGCCCAGCCGCCGCGGGGAAGCGCACGCGCGCCGCGTGGTCGCCGCGCCCCCTCCCCCAGCCCCCGCCAGGCCCGGGCGGTTACGCGAGAGCCTTGAGCCGCGGATACACCTCGCGAACGAACATCTGCATGCCTTTGACGGTCTCGTCATGGTCGAGGAACCCAGCCTGACCCATGATCAGCAGATGGCCGAAGCCGCCGACGTGCTCGTACATCTTCATGATCTGCCGGTAGACCGAATCCGGGTTACCGGCGAAGACCAGCCCGTTTTCCATGAGCGGCCCGAGCGAGGGATTCTGGAACATCTTGAAGATGCCCGGGTTCGTCCCCTTCATCGCGTTCACCGCCGACGCCGTCGGGTGGTAGCCCGGCGGGCTCGTGAACTGGGGCGGAACCTTGTTGGACTCCAGGTACCACATGAGCTTGCGGGCTCCGGCGTAGCCTTCCTCGTCGGTCTCGCCCACGTAGACGAGCGCCGCGTACGCGAAGCGATCGAGCGCCGCGGTGGGCAGCTTCAGCTCGGCGCGGCGCTCGCGATACGAGCCGAACACGCTCTTCGTGCCCTCGAAGCCGGTCAGGAAGCAGGCGACGATGTAGCCCTTCTCGCCGACGGCGCGCGCGCTCGACGGGCTGAGCGCGGTGATCCAGATCGGCGGATGCGGCTCCTGGAACGGGCGCGGCCAGATGTTCACCTGGCGGTGATGGAAGTACTTGCCTTCCCAGTTGAACGGACCGTCGTGGCTCGTCCACGCCTTCACGATGAGGTCGTGAGCTTCCCAGAAGCGGTCCATCATCCGGGTCGGCCGATGGTTTCCCGCCGACATCTCGTACGGCACCCCGCGCACGAATCCGCACTCGAGCCGGCCCCGCGAGTAGACATCGACCATCGCCATCTCCTCGGCCACGCGCACCGGCTCGCGACGGTTCGCGATCGGGTTGCCGAGGATCAAGAGACGCGCCTTGCGCGTGTCGCGCGCGAGGGCCCCCATGACGACCGCCGCCGACGGGTTCAGGTTGGTCGCCGTCTGATGGTGCTCGTTCACCATGATCTCGAGGCCGAGATCCTCGGCGATCTGCCACTCGTCGATGAAGCGATGATAGAGATCGGCGCCGATCTTGGGATCGTAGTAGCGGTTCGGCAGCTTCACCCTGATCGAGTCGTATTCCTTGGAATCCGGCAAGAGGTGATACGCGTTCTCGCTGAAGAACCAGGCCCGCATCGCCACGAGGGTCCTACGCCTTTCGCTCGCCGATGAATCCGCGGATGCGCTCGACGAGGGCCGCCGGCTCTTCGATGTGCGGGAAGTGGCCGGCCCGATCGATCGTCTCGAACCGCGCGCCCGGAATGGCGGCCCGGAACGCGTCGCCGTAGTACGCGGCGGTGACGAATCGATCGTCCGCGCCCCACAGGAGCAAGGTCGGCAAGGTGATCCGGTGCAGCCACTGCCGTAGCTTGGGGTTGTGGAAGTAGGGCTCCCAGGCATACAGGGCGGTCGCCTCGCGATTGCGCGCGATCACGGTGAGCTGGTCGTCCGAGAGCTGGCCGTGATCGACGGCCACCTTGGCCGGGTCGCGGTACTGCAGGCGCGCGACCTCGTCGGGCGGGAGCGCGAAGATATCGGGGATGTCGCGCGTCTCCCGGTCGCCGACCTTGATGCCGAGCGGGGCAACGAGGACGAGGCCGCTGAAGCGGTCGCTGCACTTCACGGCCATCTCGGCCGCGATCCAGCCGCCGAGCGAGGACCCGACCACGGTCACGTCGCGGAGGTTCCGCTCGGCGAGCACGTCCAGGTAGAGATAGGACAGGTCGTCGACGGTGTCGATGCTCGCCACGTCGGGCGAATGGCCGAAGCCGGGATGCGACGGCGCGAGCACGCTGCCGTGAGCCGCGAGCAGGTCGAGGAACTGCGCGCCCGGGTCGAGGCCTTCCTCGCCGTGGAGCCAGAGGATCGGCCGGCCCTGACCTCGCTCGACGATCTCCAGCCGTACACCATGCACGCTCATCCAGCCGGGGTGGGTCACGTTGGTGGCCATAGTCGATCGGACTATATCAAGAATGAGCCTCGATCAAGAACGCCGCTGAAGCAGCGCCACGATGCGTGCCGCCGTCACCGGCGTCTCCGTGATGCGCACGCCGAAGGGCGCCAGCGCGTCCTCGATGGCGTTGGCGATCGCCGCCGGCGGCGAGATCGCGCCCCCTTCGCCGAGCCCCTTGACCCCGAGCGGGTTGCGCGGCGATGGGAACTCCAGGTGCACGGTCTCGATCAGCGGGAGGTCGTCCGCTTTGGGTACCGCGTAGTCCATCAGCGACCCGGTCAGGAGCTGGCCCGTGTCGTCGTAGACCATCTCCTCGAACAGCGCGCCGCCGACGCCCTGCGCGACGCCGCCGTGCACCTGTCCCTCGACGATGATCGGATTGATCACGCGCCCGCAGTCGTGGGCCACGACATACCGGAGGAGAGTCACGCGGCCGGTGGCCGTGTCGACCTCGACCTGAGCCACGTGGACGGCACTCGCGTAGGTCACGGTCGGCACGTGATGGTAGGCGCTCGCCTCGAAGTCGGGCGAGGCGACGCCGGGCTTGGCGAAGGTCGGGATCGACGCCTGGACCACCCGCGCGATGTCGACCGCCGAGCTGGGCGCGCCCTTGACGAACACCCGGCCGTCCTCGATCTCGATGTCGTCGGGGCCGGCCTCGAGCAAGGCCGCCGCGGCCCGGGCGAGCTTCGTCCGTACCTCCCGGCAGGCGTCGGCGATCGAGTTACCCGCCGTCACCGCGCTGCGGCTCGCGAAGGTCCCGACGCCGAAGGGCACGGCAGCAGTGTCCCCGCCGATGACGGTCACCCAGTCCAGCGGCACGCCGAGGGCGTCGGCGGCGATCTGGGCGAAGCTGGTCTCGTGCCCCTGCCCGGAGTTGATCGCGCCGGTCGCCACGAGCACGCGGCCGGTCAGATCCAGCTTCACGGTCGCGCCTTCGTACGGGCCGATCGCCGTGCCCTCGACGTACCCGGAGATGCCGATGCCGCGATGGACGCCCCGAGCACGGAGAAGCGCCTGCTCGGTCCGAAACTGCTCGTAGCCCGCGGCCTCGAGCGCCTTCTCGAGCGCGTCGGGGAAATCGCCGGTGTCGTACACGAGCGGATTGCCGTCGCGGTAGGGCATGCCGAAGTCGTACGGAAGCTCGTCCGGGCGGATGTAGTTGCGACGCCGGATCTCCGCCGGATCCATCCGGAGCTCGCGCGCCAGGCAGTCGACGATCCGGTCCATCGCGAACACGGTTTCGGGCCGGCCGGCGCCTCGATACGGCGCGTTCGGTGTCTTGTTCGTCACCACCGCCTCGACGTCGACCCGCATGTTCTTGATGCGATGCGGACCGATCAAGTGGGCGACCGTGTTGTACGGCAGCACCACGCCCCAGACGTTGTAGGCGCCGAGGTCGAGCCAGATGCGATCGCGCACCGCGAGGATCGTGCCGTCGCGCCTGGCCGCGAGCGAGATCGCATGCACCTGATGACGCGCGTGCGCGGCGCCGGACATGTGCTCGCGCCGGCTCTCGATCCACTTCACGGGCCGCCCGAGGATCCGGGCCGCAATCGGAACCAGCGCGTCCTCGGCGTACCCGGACGCCTTCGTGCCGAAGCCGCCGCCGAGGTCGGGGGCGATGACGCGGATCTTGTGCGGCGGCAGCCCGAGCGCGCCGATGAGTCCTTGCTGAACGAAGTGGGAGACCTGGGTCGAGTTCCAGGTGGTCATGGTCCCGTCCCGTCGGTCCCAGGCCGCGACGACGCCCCGGCCCTCGAGGGGCATGCCCACGTACCGCTGGATGTTGAACGTCTCGGCAACGGTGGCGTCGGCCTGGGCGAACGCACGGTCGGCGTCGCCGATCGAGTGCGTGAAGCCGATCCCGACGTTGCTCCCCCACTCCGGATGGATGAGAGTCGCTCCGGGCTCGGCGGCGCGCGTCATGTCGACGACGGGCGGCAGCAGATCCCACTCGACCTCGATCAGGTCCACCGCGTCCTCGGCGCGCTCGGCGCTGTCGGCCACGACCATCGCGACGATCTCGCCGACGTAGCGCACGCGATCCCGGCAGAGCGCCCACTGGGGCGCCTGGCGGATCTCGAACTTGACGACGGCGGCGAGACCGGGCGGCACGGCGCCGAAGAGCGGCAGCGGCTTCATCCAGCGTTCGAGATCCTTGAACGTCAGCACGCGCACCACGCCCGGCGACGCCGCGGCCGCGGCGGCGTCGATCCTGACGATGCGCGCGTGGGCGTGGGGCGAGCGGAGGAACGCCGCCTGCAGCAGGCCGGGCAAGGTCACGTCATCGATGAAGCGCCCTTCGCCGCGAAGGAATCGCGGGTCTTCCCGCCGCTTCACCGCCGCGCCGAAGAATTTCGCGCCCATGGCTCGTTCAGCCCGCGACTATACACCCGCTTGTCACGGGTGGAATCATGAGTCCCATGCACGACGTCCACCACATCAGCGTCTACATCGCCCGCCGACCGACCGAGGTCTACGCGTTCGCCTCCGACCCGAGGAACCTGCCGCGCTGGGCCGCCGGGCTGGCTCGCTCCGAGGTCAGGAAGGACGGCGACGAGTGGGTCGCGGACGCCCCGTTCGGCAAGGTCAAGGTGAGATTCGCGCCGCAGAACTCTTTCGGCGTCATGGATCATGACGTCAAGCTGGAGTCAGGGATCACCGTCCACAACCCGATGCGCGTCATGCCCAACGGAGAGGGCAGCGAGTTCGTGTTCACGCTGATCCGCCGGCCGGAGATGTCCGACGCGCAGCTCGCCCAGGACAAGGCGGCGGTCGAGAGCGATCTCAAGACGCTGAAAGACCTGCTGGAGCGGCGGTGATGGCGTGTGGCGAACGATGCACGGCCATCGCGATAACGAGATGGCGGAGAATATGTTCGGTCCTGTTCGAGGCCCATGGCCGGACGAAAGCTCGAAGGGCTGGTGGGGTGGCGAGCCGCCGTATCACACACCCGTGTTCGTGCTGACGCATCATCCTCGGGCGCCGCTCAGGATGGCGGGCGGTACGGAGTTTCGCTTCGTCACCGAGGGCATTCAGAGCATCTCTTGAACGACATCGACCTGCGCGCGTTGGGCTATGAATGCGCGCAACACGTCGCGGGCGAACGTGCGATCCACGTCTTCTTGCGGAAGCACGCGTGACCCGTCCGGCTCGCCGCTGACGCCGGCCGTTCGGTCGCCCGCCAGAGGCGTGTCCCTGGTCCGCCCAGCCCACGACGATACCTCGCTTCCCGCGAGTGGAATCGTGCGCTATTCTCGCTGCCACATCTCTGATCCCGCAGGAGGCCTTCGATGGGCAAACGGTCGATCGTGCTGGTCGCTCTCGTCCTGGTCGCGCTCGCCGCGCTGACGGTCCCCGGACACTCGCAGTCGCCGATCAGGATCGGCGTCATCGAGCCGCTCTCCGGCCCCGTCGCGGCCTCCGGCAACTATGTCCGCATGGGCGCCGAGATCGCGCGCGACTGGATCAACGCCAAGGGCGGGATCGCCGGCCGGAAGGTCGACCTCCTGATCGAGGACAACAAGTCCGATCCCAAGGAAGCGGCGAGCGCCGCCGAGAAGCTGATCGTCCGCGACAAGGTGCCGGCCATCATGGGCGCCTGGGGCAGCTCGATGACCCTGGCGGCGATGCCGAAGCTCGAGGAGTACGGCGTGCCGATGGTCGTCGAGACCTCGAGCGCGGCGTCGATCACCAAGCGCGGCAACCCGTGGATCTTCCGGATCAGCCCGCCGTCGGAGATGGAGGCGCTCGGCCTCGAGCAGTACGTGGACAAGCTCGGCGTCAAGCGGGTCGACTTCCTGGCCGTCAACACCGACTGGGGCCGCGGGTCGATCACCGCGTTCGGCGACATGCTGAAGAAGAAGGGTGCGGTGGTCGGCGTGGCGGAGTTCATGGATCAGTCCGCGACCGACATGAACGCGCAGATCACCAAGATCAAGGCGGCCGGGGGCGATACGCTCTTCCTGACGACCGCCGTCGAGCAGATCACGCTCGTCATGAAGCAGGCGCAGGAGCAGCGGCTCACCCGCAAGATCGTCACGACCGGCGGCAGCTCGTCGCCCACCCAGCTCATCAAGCAGGCCGGCGCCGCCGCCGAGGGCAGCTATCACATCGTGTTCTTCATGCCGTGGTTCCCCGAGTCGATGCCCGACGGCAAGCTCGCCAAGGCGTTCGTCGACGAGTGGGCCAAGCGCGGCCATCCGTTCGAAGGCCTCACGGAAGGCTTCCGCGGCCACGACGGGATCGCCACGATCGCCGAGGCGATCCGGGTGGCCGGCAAGGACGAGGCCTCGGCCGTGCGCGACGCCTTGTGGAAGGTGAGTCTGATGGGCGTCAACGGCCCGATCAAGTTCGAGAAGGACGGCCCTGCCGGCAAGGAGAGCGGACAGAGCAAGCCGAGCATCTTCGTCGTCCAGATCCGCGACGGCAAAGTGGCGCTGCCCGATTTTCTCGCGAAGAAGTAGTCCACTGATCGGATGGCAGAGCTCCTTCAGCACCTGCTGAACGGCCTGGTGCTCGGCGGGACCTACGCCCTGCTGGGCATCGGGCTCACCCTCATCTTCGGTCTGATGAACGTCGTGAACTTCGCGCACGGCGAGTTCTATACGCTGGGCGCGTACGTGTCGTTCGCCGCACTGGCCCTCGCGGGTGCCGGGTTCTTCGTGGCCCTGCTGGCGGCGATCGTCGTCGGCGCCGCGCTCGGCTGGCTCTGCGAAGTCGCGCTGCTGCGTCCCCTCCGCAACGAATCGATCGACACGACGATGCTCGTGATGATCGGCGTGTGGATCGCCATGCAGAACGCCGAGCTCCTGGGCTGGGGCGGCGTCGCCAAGTCGATCCCGCATCCGTTCCCGACGGCACCCCTCGTGCTGGGACCGGTCGCGATCGCGCCCTTGCGGCTCTTCGTGCTCGTGCTGGCCGCGGGACTCATCGCGGCGGCGTGGCTCCTCATCCAGAAGACGAAGCTCGGGCGCGCGATGCGCGCCACGTTCCAGGACCGCGATACCGCCGCGCTCATGGGCGTCGGCATCGGTCGCATCCACGCCGCGACGTTCGCGTTCGGCTCCGCTCTGGCCGCGGCGGCGGGCGCGCTCCTGGGTCCGATCTTCCTCGTCTACCCGTCGATGGGCGACCTCGCCTCGCTGAAGGCGTTCTCGGTCGTGATCCTCGGCGGCCTGGGCAATCTGCCGGGCGCCACCCTGGGCGGCCTGCTGCTCGGGATCGCGGAAGAGCTCGGCGCCGGGTACATCTCGTCTGGGTACCGCGACGCGGCGGGATTCGTCATCATCATCCTGGTGCTACTGTTCAGGCCCTCCGGGCTCTTCGCACGCCAGGAGCGCATCGCATGAGGCGGGCGGGCGGCTGGCTCCTGGCGGCGGGCGCGCTCACCTTGCCGCTCTGGCTTCAGAGCCCCTATCACGTGCACGTCGCGATCATGGCCGGCATCTTCGGCGTGCTCGCGATGTCGCTGAACCTCTTGCTCGGCTACACAGGCCAGCTCTCGCTCGGTCACGCGGCGTTCTTCGGCGTCGGCGCGTACACCTCGGCATTGCTCACCCTGAAGCTCGAGTGGTCGTTCTGGCCGGCGCTCGCCGTGGCGGTCGGGCTGGCGGGCGCCGCCGGTTTCTTCATCGGCCGGCTCGCGTTGAAGCTGCGCGGCGCGTACTTCGTGCTGGTCACGATCAGCTTCGCGGGCGTCATCTCGCTCCTGAGCGTCAACTGGATCGAGCTGACGAACGGTCCGCTCGGCCTCCCGGGCGTGCCGGCACCGGCGCTCGGGCCGTGGTCCTTGCGCACCAAGACCGCCTACTACTATCTGGTCCTCGCGGCGGTCGTGCTCTCCTACGCGGTGTGCCGGCGGATCGTCCGGTCGAGAATCGGTCGCGCCCTCGTGGCGCTCCGCGAGAACGAAGCGCTGGCCGAGTCGATCGGCGTCGACGTCACGCACTATCTCGTCCTTGCCGCCGTCGTCAGCGCCGCGATGGCAGGACTGGGCGGAAGCCTCTACGCGCACTACACACGGTTCGTGAGCCCCGAGGTCTTTCTGTTCACCTACACCGTAACGATGGTCATCATGGTCGTCGCGGGTGGCAAGGGCACGCTCGCCGGCCCTCTGGTCGGCGCGGTGCTCTTCACCGTGCTCCCGGAGGCGCTACGCGCCGTCGCGTCGTGGCAGTGGCAGATGCTCGCCTACGGCGTGCTCCTGGTGGCGCTCGTGTTCTTCCTGCCCCGCGGCATCGTGCCCCAACTCAGCGCGGCAATCGGGGGACGCCGCCGAGCCGAGCCGGCATCGCCGACGCCGCGATCGTAAGATGCTGGCCGTCAACGATCTGGCCGTGCGATTCGGCGGCGTGACCGCGCTCGAGCGCGTCTCCTTCGAAGTGCGCCCCGGCTCGATCACCAGCGTCATCGGCCCGAACGGTGCCGGCAAGACCACCGCGTTCAACGCGATCACCGGCTATCTCAGGCCCACCGGCGGCCGCGTCACGTACGACGGTGCGGCGCTGACCGGCCTCAGGCCCTCGGCGATCGCCCGGCGCGGGATCGTCCGCACGTTCCAGAAGACGAGCGTCTTTCCCGCGCTGAGCGTCGAGGACAACGTGGTGACCGGGCTGCACCTGCGCTCCACGGCGGGATTCCTGGCGGTGCTGGCCGGCCGGCGCCGCCTCGCCGCCGAGGAGCGGTCACTGGCCGCTGAAGCCGCCGACATCATCGAGTTCGTCGGCCTCACCCACCGCCGCCGGGAAGCAGCCAGCGGCTTGCCGTACGGCGAGCAGCGGCTCGTCGAGCTGGCCGTGGCCCTCGCAGCACGGCCGCGCGTGCTCCTGCTCGACGAGCCCGGCGCCGGCATGACGGGTGCCGAGAAAGTCGTGGTCAGCGGTCTCATCCGGCGAGTCCGCGAGCAGGGCGTCACGGTCTTACTGGTCGAGCACGACATGCGGATGGTCATGGGCATCTCGGACACGGTGATCGTGTTGAACGGCGGCCGCGTCATCGCCGAGGGCGCGCCCGCGGCGATCCGGGCGCATCCGGAAGTGATCCGCGCCTACCTTGGAGCCTCGGCTGGCTCGTCCTGAGGCGCCGGCATTGCTTCGACTCGAGAACGTCCACGCCGGCTACGGCCCGATCACCGCCCTGCGCGGGCTCGACCTCACGGTGGCGGCGGGAGAGCTCGTCTGTCTGATCGGCGCCAACGGTGCCGGGAAGAGCTCGACCTTGCGGGCGATCTCCGGACTGCTTCCACCGTCCCAGGGGCGGATCGTGTTCGACGGCCGCGAGATCCAGGGTGAAGGCCCGGCCGGCATCCTCAAGACCGGCATCGCTCATTGTCCCGAAGGTCGGCGCGTGTTCCCGTATCTGAGCGTCGAGGAGAATCTGGCGATGGGCGCATACGTGCGAGCCGATCGGAGCGCGATCGCCGCCGACATGGCGGAAGTCGGCCGCCACTTTCCGATTCTGCTCGAGCGCCGCCGGCAGATGGCCGGCACGCTCTCCGGCGGCGAGCAGCAGATGCTGGCCATCGCGCGCGCCCTGATGGCGCGGCCGCGGCTCATCCTGTTCGACGAGCCGTCGCTCGGCCTCGCGCCGACCGTCGTCGAGATGACGTTCGCGATCATCGCCGATATCCGGCGGCGCGGGACGACCGTGCTCATGGTCGAGCAGAACGCCTACGCCGCGCTCCGGATGGCCGACCGCGCCTACGTGATGGAGACCGGGCGCATCGTGCTCGAGGGCCCCGCCCGCGACCTGCTCGACAACGACCACGTGCGGCGCGCCTATCTCGGGGGATGACGAACGTCGGTCACTTCCGACGGGCTTCCTGTATATGATGGCCTTCATGCCCGTGATCTCGATCCTTTCGGCCTTCAAGAAGGCGAGCGGCTGACCGTGCGTGAGCGATTCCTGGTCGCGAGCCTCATGGCCGGGACGGTCGCGATCGCCGCCGGCTGCGGCCTGATCCAGAAGAGCGAGAAGCCGCCGCCCGAGCCGGTGACGGTGACCACCGCTCAAGCGGGCACAGGCGTCGAGCTCGCGGCGGGCCAGGCACTCCTCGTACGTTTGCCGAGCAATCCCACGACGGGCTACCGCTGGGTGTACGTCGAGCCCAAGGACGCGGTTCTCAGGGTCGATGGGCCGTCCTCGTACGAAGCCGCCCAGAGCGCGGGAAACACCGCGGGCGCCGGCGGCACGGAGATCTGGAAGCTCGCGCCGCTCAAGGCCGGACAGCAGCAGCTGCGCTTCGAATATCGACGCCCATGGGAGCAGGATGTCGCGCCGTCCCAGGTTGCCACGTTCGCGGTCACGGTGAAGTGAGCCATGGCCGCGCCGCACTACTGGTTCCCGGCAAAGCGCTACGGCTGGGGCTGGGGGCCT
>Ga0209160_1002478_pt1 | contig 15358 bp, 14 predicted proteins | sample GraSoiAngelo_153_FD_186167 | JGI IMG/M metagenome (GOLD analysis project Ga0209160, IMG submission 186167) | Grasslands soil microbial communities from the Angelo Coastal Reserve, California, USA - 14_1009_12_40cm (SPAdes) (version 2) | ecosystem: Environmental > Terrestrial > Soil > Grasslands ... | reverse complement strand
AGTTCCTTTCCCTGCACAGTGTGCCTTTTTCCGAGTGTCTCATTTTTGGGGTTCAGTCCAAACTCCAAGGGCTGGATCCGGCACAGAAGAGGAATTTGAACGAGCATACCAGCGGTGGCGCAATGTCCCAGATACTGTGAGGATTCTCTTCTATTTCAAGAGTGCTTCAGACGTGCCGCTTCAAGAGTTGGACTTGGCGCAACTCGGGAAAGTGCAAGAGTTCAGGAGGCGCATTAGTCCTCAGGTACTTTATTCGAACTTCAAAACAGCAGACGACTTCCTTAAACAAGTTCGAGACCATTTGTGGCAATTGATAATACGCGAGTGGAAAGCCGGTAGGTGGACCGTTCCGACGTCGGCACCCGTGAAAATTGAAGCTCAGCTCCCATCAAGTCTATCCGACGGGGACTCGACAGGACAAAAAAGGCCGGGGGAAACGATCTCCGAATCCGAAGGGGAAGAGGAAGAAGACGCGGCAGGAATGCTCGATGCAGTTGTCGAAGCTCAGGAATCTATGGACGCAGGGTTGGCAGCCCTCAGCCGCATCACGATCATCAATGCCGAAAACAATAGCAAACTCGAAGAACAGCGAAGGAGATAGCAGCGATAAACTCAAGCGGATGTGAACGCGCGCCACTTGAGAACTGCCGTAAACGCTGCAGCTGATGATATGGCGCATTACGCTCGTTCCTTACGAGCCGAAGTCCCAGTTTTCATCGCGGGGTCTAGCTTAGCCTTTTCGTCCCTTGAGACAGCACTTGCGGCTTGGATTGAAGAGGGTCACCCCAAGCGCACAGATCTCGTGGAAATTCGCGAAGGTTTGGACAATGGTATTGCGGCGATTCGGTCTTCTCGCGATTCGGTTGTCCACTTTCGCGAAACAATTGCGGCGATCCCCAGACTTACGTCCCGACTGAAAAAGGCCTTGCGTTCCACGAAAACACAGCTTGACGAACTCATTGCAGGCATCACCATAATTTCAGATCGTGGAGCCTCTATCCTTGAACGATTGAAGACCGCCAGTGACATGCCAGAAAATGATTAGGACATTGCGTCGTAAACGTTGAGAGAAGAACCCAAACCGATCGCCGCGATAGGATCGCCCCAATTACCTGGTTGGTGTAAGTGAAATAGTAGGGCGTGGTTTCATATTCTGCGTCCAATAGTGAAATCCTTTTAAATTACCTTTTTGCGATCTCCATCGGACATGACTGCCGAGCTGGCGCTTCGGTGGACAGGCGAGTCGCCTGTCGCTACGTGGGCGGTGCCGGATTGGGAAGGTCAGCGTCACGCTATTGGAGCCTCCTCAAGGAAGAGTCATGTCAGACATTTGTGCTATCATGTCTGACATGAGTTCCGACCGGGTTACAATTCGAATCCCGCAGACTCTGGGGCAGCGTCTTCGCCATCGCTCGCGCATCCAGGGGCAGAGTGAATCGGAGCTGGTACGGGAGGCGCTGGAAACTTACCTTGGTCAATCTCCGAAAGAGCGTCCGGCCTTTGAGCTGGCCGAGGAAGCGGGGCTAATCGGATGCGTGCGGCGCGCTCCGAAAGACCTGAGCACGAATCGCCGCTACTTTGAAGATTTCGGCAAGAAGAAATGAAGCGGGTGCTGGTCGATACCGGCCCGCTGGTTGCCATTCTCTCCCGCAGGGACGAGCATCACACAACCTGCGTCCATGCGCTGCGCGATCTGCCTGGGCCTCTTTTCTCCTGCTGGCCGGTGATCACTGAAGCAGTGTGGCTGTTGCGTGCTTACCCGCGAGCCGTTCAACAACTGCTAAAAAGTAGCGGTTTTGTCGAACTGCTTCCTCTCGGCAGTACCGAGGCCAAAGCCATTGCCGATGTCATGAAACGCTACGAGAACATCCGCCCGCAGCTCGCCGATGCCACCCTGCTGTATTTGGCTGACCGGGACGGGATCGATACCATTTTCACTCTCGATCAGCGTGACTTTTCTGTGTATCACTCCGTCCGCAAGCGTCCGTTTCGGATCATTCCTGGGGCGCCAGATCGATGAGCCTCGCTTCCCGCTAAGCCGAGCGAGGCGAATCACTTTCTCCTGTCGCTACGTGAAGCAGTGTCGAATGGACACGGTTAGCGTCCCGAGCAGGAGGTGCCAGGATCTTGCTATCTTCACGAAAACAACTCCTTACGAGTATCGCTCGCGCAGCAGCGCGACGTGGTGGGCGAAGTGTCCCGGAATGATGTAGGCCAAGGCTCGCACGGTGAAGGGATTGCCGCTGGCGATTCCGCTTCGCGTCCATGCTTGCGATGGCATATTTTTGAAAAGAGAGATGGTGGAGAGGCGCACGCTCCGGAACTCATCGACATGGGCAGCCCAGGAGGTGCGATCGGCTTCGGCGCCAGTGGCCGCGATGTTTTGGTCGTAGCTGGGTAACGGAGTGTCGAAACCGCGGGCAAACCAGAGAGCGCGGAAGGCGAAGGCGCGCTCGGTGTCGGTAACATGGTTCAGCACCTGCCGGATGCTCCATTTATCGGGGGCGTATCGGTGTAGGGATTTTTCTTCCGAGATCTTCGCGAACAGTGCCTGAGACTCTTCGAGTTGATGCTCGATCGCGCTAACCGGATCGTCGCTGGTCACCTGGTTGATGTAAGTGAAGTAGTAGGACGCGGCTTCGGTGGGCTGCGGGCGTGTCATGGTTAGATAATACTAATGGTTTGGACGCGCTTTTGGGCTGGACGGTTAGCATCTTCAAAAAGAAGAACGCCGAGGAAGTGGTTTCTTTCGCCCCTCGGGGCTGGTCGCGGCCTTGAACTGCCCACGGCTGACGCCGTGGGCTGCATTCTTGCGCCGCTTCGCGGCTAACACGTCATTTTTGCAGATCTAAACTACTTCTGTACGTACATTTCTATACGGACAAATGTTCCACGTGGAACATAAACTCGCATTCGCGGGCGGGGGCGCACGTGCCACATGTCTTCTTCCTGGCCACTGATTACCGGCCACTAAATACTGGCCGGGCTTCTTCTTCACGGTTGGCAGATTGAGGGTGTTCGGCTTTCCAGCGCATGGCGGCGGTGATGCGGGTGCGTCCGCTGGGGTGGTCGAAGAAGATGAATTCCTCGAAGGGGCCGGGATCGAGTTTGCGATATTCGCCGAGCATCAGGTCAACGTTGGCCTCGCCATCGGGTTGCTGGGATGCGTTCAGGCCGTACATGTCGGCTTCGTATTCCATGGTGCGGGTGATGGTGTTGCTGACGGGCGTCATCACAAAGAAATAAATTGCCAGCACGGCAATTGCCAGGGGCAAGACTGCGACGTCCGTCATGCCGGCGATGCCCCATTGCTCTCCCCAGCGGGCGAGAGCGAAGGTGATTCCCCAGTTTAGAAATGCGAAGCCGAGCACCATCACCACGCCATTCATGATCAGGTTTTTGTAGACATGATTGAGGACGTAATGGCCTATCTCGTGTCCCATGACGGCTTCGATTTCGGGCAGGGTACAGCGCTTGAGCAGATTGTCGTTGAGCGAGATGCGTAGTGTGCCTGCAAATCCGCTGACGTTGGCGCTGACCCGGTTGGTTTGGCGGGATGCATCGAACTCGTAGACTTCGGTTGCGGGGATGCCGTTGGCGCGGGCTAGGCTGAGGATGGGATCCTTGATGTGGGCGTCTTCCAATTTGTTGAACTTGTTGAATAAGGGAAAAATGTAAACCGGGGCGATCAAAGCAACGAATGCTAGAAATAGCATCGCCACGACGGCGCTCCATACCCACCAATTTTTCCCCAGGCGGGGGATCACCCAAAACAAAAACGTCAGGAGAATGACGCCGAGGACGATGTTGACGGCAAGCATGATGAACTGTTCCCGGAGCCAGGGGCCGAAGGTTTGATTCAGAAGACCGTACTTGTGCTCGCGGTAATAGGCTTCATAAACCGTCAGTGGGAAGGCGAGCAGGGAGACGACGACGATGAACTGAATCCAATAAGCTGCGGGTTGGAGAAAGCGAGAGCGCGTAATCCGGCCTGCGAAGTTGCGCATTCTGGCGGACCAGCGCGTCCGCAACAGCACGCGCATGACCACGATGGTGTAAATGAAGTCGACGAGGAGCAGCCAGTATCCGCCTTCGAAGTAAGCGTCGGAGCGGGCACGCTGGGCGGGCGGCACCTTTGCGAGGTAATCGTCCACGGCGGCTTTGATTTCAGCCTCGCGAGAGTTTGTTTGTGCTGTCAGTGACGGCAGCACGACAGCCAACAACACGACGAGAAGAACAATTCGCCTTGCGCGCATCAGTAAGTCTCCGGTGAGCAGGGGATTTTGGCCCACGCCATCAGTGGAACTCCAGAGTAATGAACTTGGCCTCGGATTTTCCTACGTTCGTCACGGTGTGAGAGTAGCCGCCGGGCAACCACTTCACGTCGGCGGATTTGAAATGTCCCGGCATGGGGCCCTGACCAACGACATGGCTACGAATTTCGAGATCGCTGACTGCGACCAGGAGGTGTGGACCCGCGTGATGATGCTTGGGGAGCGTCGCTCCGGGTTGGAGAATGATTTCCGAAGCGCGGACACCGTCTTTGACAAAGAGAATATCCTGGGTGCCGCCTTCGAGGATGTGCATGCCGCGCTCTTCGTCCCACTTGGGCGGAGGAGATTTGCGCGCTTTTTCGTCCTGCATGAATTCGATGGTGACATTGCGGAAGGGCTGGCCGGAAAGATTTTTGGCGATGTGGGTGAAGCCTCCCGGGAGGAAATAGGTGTCACCATCTTTTAATTTCAGCGCGGCTGACGGTTTGCCTTGCACGTCGTTCTCAACTTCGGAGGGGCCCAGGGTGACGAAAACATAATCATGGCGGTGACGATGCATGAGCGTGGCGGCTTGGGGTGCGAGCTCGACCTTAAACACGCGTACGAATGGATTTTGCAGGGCGAGATGATGATGGGGCTCGGCGGTGATCTCGACTTCGGGCGCTTGCGCGGACAACAGGACAGCACAACTGATAATTAGCAAGAGTGCGGAGCGCAATTTCATGCGCGGATTGTAGCATTCGGGGTCAGGTCTCAGGCCCCAGGTCTACGGTGCCGGGTCTCGTGCGGCAACTGCCGGAGGGCGGATCTCAAGCTTCAGTTCTCGGATATCGGGTCCCAGTTCTCCGATGAGGCTGACCATAATATCCCTATGCGCAAGGATGTAAATCCTGCTATGCCATGCGCACTACAAGAATATTGAGAGAATCATAGTTGCTTCTTCCTCTAGACTGAACTTATGCCGAATCTGGGCAAATTGCTGCTGTTCTTTGGGCTGATCCTGGTGGTTGGCGGGCTGGTGCTGATGTTGTTTGGCCGGATGAATATCCCGCTCGGGCGACTTCCAGGGGATATCGTGTATCGCGGCAAGAACACGACGTTTTATTTTCCGCTGGCCACGTCGATTCTGTTAAGCGTAGTGCTTTCGGTCGTGCTGTACGTGATTGGGAGATTCCAGCGGTAAGCGGCACTCAGCAGTCAGCATTCAGCATTCAGCACTTAGCATTTGGCCAGCTGAGGGACTTGCCGCTTCAAATCGAATCAGCCATTGGCTTTGTTAGCAGCTTCAAGTCGCTTTAAGGGCTAAATGCTAAATGCTAAATGCTAAGTGCTAAATGCTAAGTGCTGTTTTAAACTCCTGCCATGAGTTCCACCGACCAGCTTGGATTCAGTTTCAGGCCCGCAGAGCGCCGGGTATGGACGGTGCGCGATTTGGTGGTCGCAGTCCGAACTCATATCGAGCGGGAATATAGCGACATCTGGGTGGAGGGAGAGATTTCTAATTTTCGCGCGCATGATTCTGGACATTTGTATTTCACGCTGAAGGATTCGAATGCGCAGATCAAGGCGGTGATGTTCCGCTCCCAGGCTCGGTTGCTGCGCTTCCGTCCGGAGAATGGAATGCAAGTCGTGGGGCGCGGCCGGATAACGATTTACGAAGATCGGGGTGAGCTTCAGATCTCGGCGGAATATCTGGAGCCGAAAGGGGCGGGGGCTCTCCAAGTCGCATTCGAGCAGCTGAAGGCCAAACTGGAAGCCGAAGGACTATTCGACGCTGCCCGCAAGAAGCCGATTCCCACTTTGCCGCGGCGCATCGGGATTGTGACGTCGCCACAGGCAGCGGCGTTACGCGACATTTTGAATGTGCTCAGACGGCGGCATGATACGGCTGGGATTCTGATCTTTCCGGCACAGGTGCAAGGCGAAGCCGCGGCACTGGAAGTCACCGCCGGCGTTCGCTACTTCAACAAAGCTCGCAATGTAGATGTGATCATTGTCGCTCGTGGCGGAGGATCGGCGGAAGACCTGGCGGCGTTCAATCATGAAGGACTGGCTCGCGCGATTGCGGCTTCGGAAATTCCTATCATTTCAGCGATCGGGCATGAGACCGATTTCACCATCATTGATTTTGTAGCCGACCTACGCGCGCCGACTCCCTCAGCGGCGGCGGAACTGGTGATCCGTTCGCGGCAGGAAGTTGAGGAACAAACCGAGGCACTGCGCCAACGTCTCACGCGAGTCATGCGATACCGATTGCTGATAGGCAGACAGGCGCTCACCGAACTGGCGCGGCATGGGGCATTCGCCCGCATGATGGAGCTCATCAACCAGCGCCAGCAAAAGCTCGATGATCTGCTGTACCGGTTGGAGCGATCGCAGCGGCAGATGCTGGAGCAACAGCGGCGGCGTTGGGAATCGGCGGCTGCCGCAGTGCGGCACTATGACGTGCGCCGGATGCTGAGCGGGATTGGCAAGGAACTCGACGCGAGGATAGCAGCCATGGCTGCGGCTACGCGAAGATTGTTGCTGCAACGGCGATCGCGTCTGGAGCAGCTTTCAGGACAGATCGAGGCTTTGTCACCGCTGGCTATTCTGGAACGAGGCTACGCGTTGGTATTCGATTCTTCGGCACGACTTCTTAAGGATGCGGAGCAAGTAAGTCCGGGCGATGAGATCTTGGCCCGACTGTCACGAGGCACTGTTACTGCTGTGGTGAAGAAAAGGACTATCTAATTACAACACGGGGCTTTTCAGCAGCTCCTTACCTCACGCGGGCGGGGGGCCGCGCGCCACACACACAAAAAGCTGGTGGATTACAATTAGGTTGACCTAACGGGCCAGAGCGAGGCCCATCCGGGGGGGATTGCATTGACGCAGTTTTCCGCGCCGTGGCCACATTTGTCGCTGATTTCCATCCTCGACATTCTCCTGGTCGCGATCGTTATTTACGAGTTTCTGGCGCTGGTCAGGGGCACGCGCGCCGCGGTCATGCTGGTGGGCGTGGCGGCGCTGGTGCTTGCGTTTTATTTCTCCCGCGTGGGCGAACTCACCACTTTGAATTGGCTGATCAGTACCCTGCTGCCTTACGCGGTATTCGCCTTGATCGTGGTCTTTCAGGCGGAGATACGGCAGGGGTTGGCGCGGCTGGGCCGCAGACTTACCCTCAGCCGGACGCCGGCATCCGAAGCCGATGCTTACGACGACATTGTGCTCGCGGCGAATCTGTTTGCGCAGAATCAGACCGGCGCGTTGATGGTGATCGAACGTGAAGTGGGGTTGCGCACTTATATTGAAAGTGGTGTGCCACTGGACGCGCATTTATCCTACGATCTGCTGGCCACAGTTTTTCGGCCAAGCGCGCCCCTGCATGACGGCGCCGTTATTGTGCAGAACGACCGCATTGCTGCCGCAGCCTGCTTCTTGCCGCTTTCCATGAATCCAGTGTTATCCACCCAGCTTGGCACACGCCATCGGGCCGGAATCGGCGTGACGGAAGAGACCGACGCTATCGCGGTGATCGTCTCCGAAGAAAGTGGCGCGATCAGCCTGGCGGTGGGAGGACACATCGAGCGTGACTTGACGGTAGAGCAATTGCGCGAGCGTTTGGGAGGATTGCTGCGTCTGTATGTTCCTCCATCCACTTTGCCGACCGCTATTACCAACGGGAGTGAAGATCTAGAACCCTCGGAGGAGCAGATGCCGCGGACGGCTCTACCTCGAGCGGCGGAAACCCGTTTCACGCCTGGAACGGATCGATAAGTCATGGCCGAATTCTTTCGTCATTACGTGCTCCATAACCTGGGACTGAAGCTGATCTCGCTGGGGCTGGCAGTGGGTTTATGGCTGGCGGTGGCGCGCGATCCTGCGCCGTCGGAAATTGTGGTCGAGTTACCCATAGAATTTCATCACGTTCCGGATAATCTGGAGATCAGCTCGGAAAGCATTCCTCAGGCACAGATTCGAATACGGGGTCCGCAAAGAGCGGTTCGGCGTCTGCAACCTTCTGACATCCACGCGGAAATCAACCTCGATGGGATTGGTCCCGGTGAACGGACATTTGATTTGACGTCACAACAGATACATCAGCCGCATGATCTGGAGGTTGTGCAGGTGATCCCAAGCCAGGTTCATCTCACGTTTGACCATCGGCTGACGCGCCAAGTTGAGATCCGTCCCCGTGTGATCGGATCGTTTGCAGCCGGACTAAAAATCGGACGCATTGTAGTTGAACCGCCGACCATTACCATCAGTGGACCGCAAAAACGAGTGGAAGTGGTGGAAGCAGCGATTACCGACGCGGTGGACGTAAGCGGAACCCTGGACCGGGGCACATTTGTGACCCGTGCCTATATTTCCGATCCCATGGTTCAGGTTGTACGCCCGATTCCGATTCGGGTGACCATTATTATGGAGAAGGCTTCCAGCGGGAACTGACCTCCACGGATCGGAATGACCTCTAACACACGACAGCTATTCGGGACCGATGGGATTCGTGGGGTCGCGGGCGAATTTCCGTTGACTCCGGAAAGCGCATATCTGATTGGCCGCGCGCTTGGGCACGATTTAATGCGGAGCAGCCCGAAACCACGGGTTGTAATTGGCCAAGACACACGCGAATCGAGTTCGTGGATTGCGGATCGGGTCACGATTGGCTTGGTCTCAGCCGGTGTGGAAGTACATAGCGCGGGAACGATCACTACTCCCGGGGTCGCCTATCTGGCGCGTTCGCGGAAGTATGCGGCGGGCGTGGTGATATCAGCGTCACATAATCCGTGGACTGACAACGGCATTAAGGTTTTCTCCGGCGATGGCTACAAGCTGCCGGACTCGCACGAGTTCGCCATTGAGCAGGAAATTTTCGCTTTGCTGCAAAATCCGCAGGCTCACAGCGAGCCATCGACTGTGCCGCCGCCTAGCCTTCCTGGCGAGGCCGGGCTTCGGCGGGCTTACATCGACTGGTTGGCGACCAATGCGAAGGCGGATCTCAGCGGGTTACGAGTCCTGGTGGATTGCGCGCACGGCGCGGCTACGGCCGAGGCGCCTGAACTGTTCCGGGATTGCGGAGTGCAGGCAACATTTCTTAACGCGTCGCCCGATGGCAAGAACATCAACGAGAATTGCGGCGCTCTGCATCCGGAAACTGTGGCCCGCGCGGTGGCTGGGAGAAAAGGAGAATTTGATCTCGGCGTTACCTTTGACGGAGATGCGGACCGGGTTCTGTTCAGCGATGCCGATGGCCGAGTAGTGAACGGCGATGGCGTCCTACTATTAGCGGCGCGGGATATGAAAGTTCGCAATGCGCTGGCCGGTTCCATCGTGGTTGCGACAACGATGTCGAACATGGGCCTGGAAATCGCGCTGCGTAATTCGGGAGTACGCATGTTGCGGGCGAATGTGGGGGACAAGTATGTCCTGGAGGAGATGCTGAAATCGGGCGCGACCCTGGGTGGAGAACAATCCGGGCACGTCATTTTCCGCGATGGCGAATCGACCACCGGGGACGGGCTGCTTACGGCGCTGCGGGTGATGGAAATCATGGCGCGCGCGGGGAAGCCTCTTGCGGAATTGATCAGTGATCTCAAAGTGTTTCCGCAGACCATTCAGAACGTGCGAGTTCGGGAGAAAGTGCCTTTCGCGAAGGTGCCTGAAATTCAGCGAACAATTGAAGATGCCGAACGGGAACTCGATGGCAATGGACGAGTCGTGGTGCGGTATTCCGGAACGGAAGCGCTGGCCAGGGTAATGGTGGAAGCGGAATCGGCAGCAAGGATGCGCGCGTTGGCGAGCGGCATTGCGAGTGCGATTCAGCGCACGTTGGGGATTTTGTAGCTCACTCCAAGTCTCGCCAATTTTTTCCTACTCCAATTTCCACCAACAGCGGTACGGTCAGGGGATGAACGGTCTCCATCTGCTCGCGGACCAGAGTTCGCAAAGTGTCGATTTCATTTTCCGGGACTTCGAACACCAATTCATCGTGCACTTGAAGAGTCATTCTTGATTTCAGTCCCTGCTCCCGCAGTGCGGCGTCGATGCGGATCATGGTCAGCTTGATTAAGTCCGCGGCCGTCCCTTGCAGTGGAGTGTTCACGGCTGTGCGTTCGGCGAATCCGCGCAGGTTGGAGTTTTTGCTATTGATGTCCGGAATCGGTCGCACTCGTCCGAAAAGAGTCCTTACCTTTTGTTCGCGGCGGGCTTCTTCGAGTGTTCGGTCGATGAACTTGCGCACTCCGCTGTACTTCTCAAAATAAGCATTGATGAACTGTTTCGCCTCGGAAGGCTCGATGCCGAGATTCTGCGATAACCCGAAAGCCGACAATCCATAGACGATGCCGAAGTTCACCACTTTGGCCTGTCGGCGGTGATCGGGCGTGACCATCAATGGGGGCACGCCGAATACCTGGGAAGCGGTGAGGGTGTGGACGTCATCGCCCCGGCGGTAGGCTTCCACCAGGAGTGGGTCATTGGAAAAATGTGCCAGCAAGCGCAACTCGATCTGCGAATAATCGGCGGCGAGAAGCAGGTGTCCGGGCTCGACGGTAAAGGCGGCGCGAATTTCTCGGCCTAATTCGGTTCGGATAGGAATGTTCTGGAGATTGGGATTGGCGGAAGAGAGTCTTCCGGTCGCGGTGCCGGTCTGACCAAACGTGGTGTGCAGGCGTCCACTCACGGGATTCAGGAGTGCGGGCAGGGCGTCGACGTAAGTGGATTTGAGTTTTGAAAGTTGACGATACTCCAACACGCGGCGCGGGACTTCGTGGGCTGCCGCCAGGGATTCCAGGACGTCCACCGCGGTGGAGACGGTTTTTCCTTTGCCGTACTTTACCGGCTTGGGCAGATTGAGTTTATTGAACAGCACGTCGCCGAGTTGCTTGGGCGAATTGATGTTGAATTCATATCCTGCCAGCTCGTAGATTTCTTTGCCTTTGACTTCCACTTCGCGTTCCAGGCGCGAAGACATTTCCGCCAGAGCCGCACGGTCAATTTTGACGCCTGCGTGCTCCATGACCGCGAGCACGGGGACGAGCGGCAGATCAATTTCGTCATAGAGCTTGAGCAGGCCGGCTTGTTCCACTTCGCGGCGCAGTCTGGTTGCCAGGCGGCCGGTGATGTCGGCCGACTCGGGGAGAGTTCCACTTAGCTTGAGATTGAAAGCACGCAGTGCGACGTCGGCGATCCTATGCGAAGAATAGGTTGGGTCAAGCAAGTAGGAGTACAGCATGGAATCGTGGCGCAATCCACGGAGTGTGACGCCTTGCGGTTCGAGAGCGTGGATTGCGGATTTGTAATCGTGCACGGACTTGGGAAGATTTTCGTCGGCCAGCGCGGACGCTAAGCGCGATTTGGTGGCGTCGACCTGCAACGAAACAGTTGTGGCCGTGCCAGGTATGGCGGAAATCGCAATGTTCCGCGCCAGCTTCGGCGACGCTGGCGCGGATGTGAGCGGCAGCATGCCACTTTCGTTTTCAACTTCTTCGGATTCCTGTTCGTTGGAGGTGCTCGGCTCAGCTTCTACGGCGACAGCCAGAGTTTCTCCCCGCGCGAGAGACTTCAGTACTGCTTCGACTTCAGCGGGCGACTTGGCTTCGGTGTAGTGGGCGTCGGTGACTTCCACGACGGGGAGGAGTTCCTTCAGCAACGAAGAAAACTCAAGTTCGGTGAAAAGCTGGCGTAAGGCTTCTATGTCAGGCTCTCCCATCTTCATTGAGTTCACGTCTAACTCGATGGGGGCATCGCAATCGATGGTGGCCAATTTTTTGCTGAGCAAAACCGCGTCACGATTGTTTTGCAGCGACTCACGGTAAGTTTTCTTTTCGACTTCCGCGGCGCGGTCCAGGGCTTGCTCGACGGTGCCGAAGCGTTTGATCAGTTCGACGGAACCTTTGTCACCGATGCCGGGAGCGCCGGGGATGTTGTCGATGCTGTCGCCGCGTAGAGCCATGACGTCCACAACACGCTCGGGCGGGACGCCTAGAATTTCTTCGACTTTTTGGGCATCGCAAATCAGATTGTCTTTCGGCGGATTCAGCACCAGAACACGATCGTTCACGAGCTGCAGCATGTCCTTGTCGCTGGAAACTACGTATACCCCGTAAGACTGTTCGACGGCTTTGCAGGCCAAAGTGCCGATTACGTCGTCGGCCTCGTATCCGGGGAGTTCAAGGATGGGAATGCGATAGCCTTCCAAGGCATGGCGGATATAGGGCAACTGTTGTGCCAGGTCGCCGGGCATTTCCGCGCGGTTGGCTTTGTATCCGGCATATTTTATTTCTTGGAATGATTGAGTTTTCAGATCGAAGCGGCGCACACTGGTGATGGCCTCCGCTTGCTGGTCACGGAATGTGGGGGCAGCTACGTCGAATACGGCCGCGAGGTATTTTGGCGAGAAGTCGTCGCGCAACTTGCGCAGCATATTGACGAATACATACGTCGCTGCAGTTGGCAATCCTGTTTTGGTGGACATGCCGCGCTGCCGCGCCATGGCGTGATAGGCCCGGAAGATGAAGGACATGGCGTCGATCAGGAAGATTTGGCCTTTGTCGCTCGCTATGAGCTGAGGTTTCTGGACGGAAGAAGGTTTGGACGCGGCGGGGCTCTGGGCGGCGTCTATGGCTGCGGGTTGCTTCTTGGGGGACAACGGATAAGTTTAGCATTCGGCGGACAGCACTCAGCATTCAGCAGTCAGCAATCAGCATTGGCACTTAGCATTTGGCCATCACAGAGCCGAATAGCTTTCGAAGAAGCTATTGGCGAGTTGCCGCAATACTTGTTGTGCCGGGCTTGCTTGACAGACGGTATGGATGGAAACGACCGAACCGGTCCTTCAGGCAGGAACTACCGTCGAGTAAAGCCGCAATAGAGATAACTAAATCCGGCTGCGTCTGAGTGCATGGTGTACATCAAGGTTGCCTCTAGGGCAGCTTCTGGTTTAGGGCTTTATCCTTTTTTCGTGTTTTCCAGAATGAGCTCACGCCGAACCAGGCAAACATCACAGTGAAACATATTGCAGCTACCATGCGCCTCGGATTTGCTTTGCCACCCTGGTACTGGGTGTACTCACGAAAGAGCGCCAAGCTTCCGATGCCAGCTAACACCAGGAAAACAAAGCCCGTGACCTCAAGCCAGAGCTGGTGCAGTATTCGCCCGATATGCGTGGCGGTGATCCGGCCGGCGCGCAGGAAGGCGGCCCAAGATCGTGTCTGCTGTGCCTGCCGGAGACCGAACTTGGCGAGAAGGCTCAGCTTGCGAGCTGTCGAGAGATTCACCATTGGCATCGATTTTATCAATTTTCAGAGGTACAATAGCGCCGCATAAGAGCGTTGTCGTGACGAAACATTGTGAGCCGAGGAAGCATCCAATGTATTAGAGGATCGAAAGGCGCTCCGATCCGAAATCGGTTTGGATTGGCGCTTATTCCAGGGGGTGGTGTGGACCAGCAATTAAAACAGTTGATGAAGGAACTGGGCGAGGCAATCAATGAGTCGCTGGCTGACTCGGAGCAGATTGCCGAAGTCGTTTCCAAAATCAAAGACGGCGGATACGACATTTTCCTCGTGTTGGAAGCCACCATTGGGGTCAGCAAGCCGGGGGAGAAATCGAGCGACAAGACTTCCCTGGTGACTACGCTAACCAGCAACCCTGAGTTTAAGATCAGCGAACAGGATCTCAAGTTTCTCAAGTCTCTGCGGATCAAGATTGAGGACGACGCCGCGTAAGGAAAGGCAGTCGTTCGTCGTTGGCCGTTCGCAGAGAATCAACGACAATGACCGATTAGCTCGTTACTTCCCTGCAAGATTCCAATCCTTCTGACCCCTAATCCCCGGGCTTTCCGGCTTCGTTTTCGGGCTGTGCTAGTATTTTGGACGCCGTTGGTGCCAGTTGTGCGCCAATGCACGCGATAGCAGTCGCAACTAGCATCAGACCGGACGCCAAATGAAAGACACGTTGGGAGTCCTGTTGGCCGGAGGCGCCGGGGAGCGACTGTATCCACTCACCCGTGACCGAGCCAAGCCTGCGGTCACATTTGGCGGCATCTACCGCATCGTTGATGTCACCCTCTCCAACTGCATTAATTCTGACCTGCGCCGCGTCTACATCCTTACTCAGTACAAGGCGCTTTCGCTGAACCGCCACATTCGCGAGGGCTGGAACATCGTGGCACGGGAAATGGGCGAGTTTGTCGAAGTACTGCCGCCCATGAAGCGGGTCAGCGATCAGTGGTATCAAGGGACGGCGGATGCGGTCTATCAAAACATTTATTCTATTGGTTCGGAGCAGCCCAAGCACGTGCTGATACTGTCCGGCGACCATATTTATAAGATGAATTATGGGCGGATGCTCAAGCAGCATGAAGACGGAGGAAGCGATGTGACGCTGGCGACCATCCAGGTCGATCCTGACGAGGTTTCCAGATTTGGAGTGGTGGACGTAGACCGCGAGCACCGGGTACTCGGTTTTTTGGAGAAGCCTAAGGAGACGGATTTACGGTCTCCTCATAATCCGGATAAGGTTTCTGCCTCCATGGGTATTTATCTGTTTAATACCGACGTACTGATTCCAGTGCTTCTGAAAGACGCGGAAGATCCGGATTCCAGCCACGACTTTGGCAAGGACATTCTGCCCCGGATGGTGGGTGAGTATCGGGTTTACGCCTACGATTTTGTAGACGAAAACAAAAAGGAAGCGCTTTATTGGCGCGATGTGGGGACCCTCGAGGCCTACTACGAAGCCAATATGGACATCGTCGCGGTGTCACCAGTGTTCAACTTGTATGACTCCGATTGGCCCATTCGTACGCATCAGCGGCAATATCCGCCGGCCAAGTTTGTGTTTGCGGAGGCGGGGCGAACCGGGACGGCGGTGGATTCAATTGTTTCGTCAGGCTGCATCGTCTCAGGCAGCATGGTGCGCAACAGTGTGCTCTCGCCCGATGTGCGGGTAAATTCTTATAGTGAAGTGGATGCCAGCATTCTGTTCTCACATGTGAACGTTGGTCGCCACTGCCGTATACGTAAAGCCATCATTGACCGTGATGTACATATTCCGGAAGGCACGACGGTTGGTTACGACACGCAGGCCGACCGCCA
>Ga0209160_1002473_pt1 | contig 15367 bp, 11 predicted proteins | sample GraSoiAngelo_153_FD_186167 | JGI IMG/M metagenome (GOLD analysis project Ga0209160, IMG submission 186167) | Grasslands soil microbial communities from the Angelo Coastal Reserve, California, USA - 14_1009_12_40cm (SPAdes) (version 2) | ecosystem: Environmental > Terrestrial > Soil > Grasslands ... | reverse complement strand
CCCCCGGATAGTCCGGCTCGCCGTCGGAGAACAGCACGACGTTGAGGGGCGCCAGCACCAGATTGTTGCGCTTCACGTGCAGGGCGGCGCGCTGGAAGAACGCGTTGAAGTCGGTGATCGGGTCTTCCTGGGGGAACCACGCCCGCAGGTCCGACGCGATCTGCGCGGGCGACTTCCCCGACAGATCCTGGATCGGGTGGAACACCTTGGCCTGGCCGGTACGCTCCCCGCCCAGCTCCCCGACGAAGATCGCCGTGTTCGGCTGTAGTCCGCCGACCCCGTTCAGATGACCGTAGATATAGAGCGAAGCGAACTCGATCGCCCCGTTGAAGCTGGGGTTGCGGCGGAACGAACCACTGATGTCGAGGCCGATCACGAGCGTCGACCGGGGAGTCTCGGCCTTTTTTGAGGGCGCGCACGCCACCGCGCTCAGCCCCAGGACCAGTGCGGCGACGCGACGCCTCATGACGCACCTCCTTCGACCGTGTGGGTCTTGCCGGTCGCGAAGATCGGCGTGCTGTGGAGCACCTGGTCGAGCGACCGGAAGGGCAAATTGAAGTGCGGCTTGCCCATGATCACGACGACCAAGAAGTTGAATCCGCTGGCGACGAGCTGCAGCACCGGCAAGGTCAGCAGCTCCATCAGGTGCTGGGCCTCCTTCTTGAACCACTCGTGCTCGGCCTTGAGCGCGTTGATCGGCCCGCGCCAGAACTCCACGTCGGCGGTCGCGGCCGCCCGCACGGCACCCAGACCTTCCATCGCCTTCCGGCCCAGGATGGCGAGCAGCGCCGGTGTGCCGAACCGCCCGAACAGGAACCACGTCATGCCGCGCACGCCCACCCACCCCAACAGGGCCAGCCCCAGGGTCCCGACGATCCCCAACTGGAACCCCTGCTGGGCCAGCCACGGCGTGATGGCGTCGATCAGCTCGCGGTACAAGAAGAGCACCTCGAACAGGGCAACCGCCAACTCGACCAGCACCATCGAGACGATCTGCCCGATGGCGCGAGTCTTGATCGCCTCGTTCAGCACCTGGATACAGGCGAAGCTGCCCCCGATGATGATGAACAGAAAGAACCACAGGAGCACGACGAGGGCCAGCGCGTTCACCTGGTAGCCCGTCAAGTCCGAGAGCAGCTCGCTCATCGTCGGACGCAGCGTGAAGGTGAAGATCGTGGCCTCGATGGCGGACCAGAACAGCAACAGCAGGAACGCGATCCACGGCACGCCCGGCTGGCGCGAGCTCGAATCCAGCATCGCGAAGGGCGACGTGACCAGGTTCTTCAAGGTCCGCCACAACAGCCCGACGCCGAGCCGGAGCAGGCCCCAGATCCAGCCGACGAACACCAGGACGAAGCGCGCCAAGCCGAACCAATAGAACCACGCCATGCGGACCGCGTCCCACCAGGACATCAGCAGCGCCGCCAGAAAGCGTCCCCGGCCGGAGCGGAACGGAATGGTGTACAGCGAGACCATCGTGCCCCACACGCCCGCGACCAGCACCGTCGCCGGGAAAAAGAGCAGCAAGACCTTGCCGAGCACCTCCCAAAAGGACGACCCCGTCACGACCAGATGGAACACCTGTGCCTGCCAGTCGACGATCCAAGACAGGCCGCCCCAGATCCATCCCCAAACGGTCTGGAGGATCCAGCTCCACTGCTCAGTCTGGGCGGTGCCTAGTGGGTTTTGCATGTCTCGAGTCCCTTCCCTGGGGTCGAACGGGGAATGGCGGCCGGGCGCAGTCCGCGGCAGGCGCGCATTAATAGTGCGGCGCCCAGTTCTGTCAAGCGGTGCACGTGATCCACATCACCATTCCGGCCGCGGCTGCGCCCGGGTCTTGCCCGCCGGGGGCTCCCTGCGCGACAAAACGACGCAGCCACTCCGGGAGCCCCCGGCGGCCTCGACCCTGCGTCACGGCAAGTGATATACTGATGCCATGCCGGAAGAGCCGCCCAAGCGTTTGATCGTCGTCGGCGACCGGGTGCTCATCGCCCCCGAGGAGGGGGAGGAGCGCACCAACGTTGGCCTGTACCTGCCGCCGACCGCCGTCGAGACCCGCCAGGTCCAGGGCGGACGCATCGTCGCCACGGGGCCGGGCACGCCGATGACCGAGCCTGCCAGCATGGATGACGAGCCGTGGAAGATCCACGGCGCCGATGTGAAGTATCTCCCGATGCAGGCGCGCGCCGGAGACTACGCCCTGTTCTTCCGGAAAGCGGCAGTGGAGATCACGTTCGAGGGAACGAAGTACTTGGTCGTCCCGCAAGCGGCAATCCTCGTGCTCGTGCGGGAGCGGACTCCCGAGGAACTGGAGTAGCGCGCATGGCCGACATCGGATGGGTCCGGAGTCGCGGTGAGCGAGCCGAGAAGGACGGCCTGCGGCGCGGCGCCTGGTACCGCATCGTCGAAGACGCCAAGCAGTCCTGGGTGGTGGTGGACGTGCACCAGGTCGAGGTCCGGGTTGCCAAGGACGACCTCGAGATCCGCAAGGATCGGCCCAAGGCCTGGAGCGTCGTCCACGAGCCGCACCTCGTCTGCCCGGGGTGCCATAAACGGCAGCACACGTCGGGCCAGCCGAAACAGGTGAAGTGCTTCGAGTGCGGCAACACCTATGCGGTAGACTGGGCGGACCGCGCGTAATTCCGATCCGCGTGGCGGCATTCGGGCCCCGGCGTCCGGCCGGGGCCCGTTTTCTTTGACCACCATGTCCCCGTTCACGGGCGGGCTGGGCCGCGCCCGGGAGCTCTTGACCCAGCGCTTCGGGCACCCGGCGTTCAGGGTGCACCAGCTGAAAGTACTCGGGCCGCTGCTCGCGGGTCGCAGCGTACTCGCGGTGCTCCCCACAGGCGCGGGAAAGTCGCTGTGCTATCAGCTGCCGGCGCTCATGACGGGAGGGCTCACGCTGGTCGTCTCGCCCTTGATCTCGCTCATGCAGAACCAGGTGGCGACGCTGCGCCGACGGGGCGTCGCCGCGGCGTACCTGAACAGCCTCCTCGCCCCGGACGAGCGCCGCGTGATCCTCGACGCAGCCCTGAGCGGCGCGCTCGCCATCCTGTACTGCGCCCCCGAGCGGCTCGGTTCGCTGGTGCGCCGCCTCAGGCGCACGGGCCGGAAGGTGTCGCTCCTGGCGGTGGACGAGGCTCATTGCATCGTGGAGTGGGGCAACGAATTCCGCCCCGTCTACCGGCGTCTCGACAAGTACCGCTACTTCCTCGGCGATCCAGTGACGATCGCGCTGACGGGCAGCGCGACCCCAGCGACCCGCGCCGAGATCGTGCAGGTCCTGCGTATTCCGGACGCCGTCGTCGTGCTCACCTCTTTCGACCGACCCAACCTCACGTTCACCGTGGAGCGCGTCCGGGACGATCGCGCCCGGTTCGCGAGGGTGCGGGCGCTGCTCTGCGGGCCGGAGGGATGCACGATCGTGTACACGCCGACGCGCAGATTGACCGAGCTCGTCACCCGCGCACTGCGGCGTCTCGGTATACGCGCCGCACCGTACCACGCGCGCTTGACCGGCCGCATACGGCGGCGCGTCCTGGCCGCGTTTCTGGCCGACCGGGTGCCGCTCGTCGTGGCGACGAGCGCCTTCGGGATGGGAATCGACAAGCCCGACGTGCGGCGTGTCATCCACTGGGGCCCGCCCCGCACGCTCGAGGCGTACTACCAGGAAGCCGGGCGGGCCGGACGAGACGGGCGACTCTCCCAGTGCGCACTGCTGTGGCGACCGGAGGATTTCGATCTCGCCGACCCGACCGCCGCCGTGCGGCGCTATGTCGAGTCCCGGGGCTGTCGCAGGGCTACGCTGCTAGCGTACTTCGGGGAGCGGGTCGAAGGGTGCGCGGGATGCGATCGCTGTCGCGTCCCGCTGCCCCCCGAACCAGGCGGGTAACTCCCACCCGTCTGTATGGTTGCGGCCTCGGGGGTGCGGAATACCTTAGCGGAGGTAGTTTAGAGCGAGAGCCGGTGGTTCTCGCTTTGTTTTTGCATTCCCCCTCTCTCGAGGACGCCCTATGCCCGGCCGCAACTTCCTGTTCGTCCCCGGACCCACCAACGTCCCCGAGCGCGTGCTGCGTGCCATGGACCGGGCCATGGAGGACCACCGCTCGTCCGCCTTCCCCGAGCTCGCGACCGGCGCGCTGCGGGACCTGAAGCAGGTGTTCAAGACGGCCACGGGGCAGGCGTTCATCTTCCCGGCGACGGGGACGGGCGGGTGGGAAGCTGCGCTCGTGAACACGCTGTCGCCCGGGGACCGGGTGCTGGCGCCGCGGTACGGGCAGTTCAGCCACCTGTGGATCGACCTGGCGCAGCGCCACGGGCTCCGGGTGGACATCATCGACGTCGAGTGGGGCGAGGGCGCGCCCGCCGAGCGCATCCGCGAGATCCTCACTGCGGACCAGCCGCGTGACATCAAGGGCGTGCTGATCGTGCACAACGAGACGGCGACCGGAGTGACCAGCGACGTGGGCGCGGTCCGCCAGGCGATCGACGCCGCCGGGCATCCCGCGCTGTTGTACGTGGACGGCGTCAGCTCGGTCGGGTCGCTCGACTTCCGGATGGACGACTGGAACGTGGACCTCGCGATCACCGGGTCGCAGAAGGGATTGATGCTCCCCGCCGGGCTGGGCATCGTGTGCGCGAGCCCCAAGGCGCTCGCCGCCCGCGAGCAGGCGAAATGCCCACGCGTGTTCTTCGACTTCGGGGACATGATCAAGGCGAACGCGGCCGGGTATTTCCCCTACACGCCGTCGCTCCCGCTGCTGTACGGGCTGCGCGAGTCGCTCGCCATGCTGTCCGAGGAAGGACTCGACAACGTCTTCGCCCGCCATCACCGCCTGGCCGAGGGCGTGCGCGCCGCGGTCCGGGCGTGGGGATTGAAGCTGTGCGCCAAGGCCCCCAAGTGGTACTCGGACACGGTGAGCGCGATCATGGTACCGGAGGGCTTCAACGGGGCCGACGTGATCGATGTCGCCTTCCGGCGTTACGACCTCGCCCTCGGCGCCGGGCTGGCGCGCATGTCGGGAAAACTGTTCCGGATCGGACACCTGGGCGATTTGAACGAGCTGATGCTGCTCGGCGCCATCGCCGGGGCGGAGATGGCGATGCGTGACCTCGGGATCAAGATCGAGGCGGGCTCTGGGGTCGCCGCGGCCGCGGAGCACTACCGCTCGACTGCGGCACCCCTGGCGCCGCGCGCCGCGGCACCGGCGTCGCCCGACGCGCAGCAACAGGCTACGGGCAAGGCCACGGCGCCTCGCGCCCGCGTGAGGGCATGAGCCACACCCGTTACGAGCCGGCGACCGCCCGGCTGCAGCGCAGCGAGCTGGCCGTCCCGGGCTCGCAGCCGGCCCTGTTCAAGAAGGCCCTGGAGAGCGAGGCGGATTGCGTCTTCCTCGACCTCGAGGACGCGGTCGCGCCGGCCGACAAGGAGCAGGCCCGCAAGCACGTCGCCGCCGGACTGCTGGAGCACGACTGGAAGAGCCGCGGCAAGACGGTGTGCGTGCGCATCAACGGGATCGACACCCATTACATGTATCGCGACGTCGTGGACGTGGTCGAGCAGGCGGGGCACCGCCTCGACATCGTGCTGGTGCCCAAGGTGGGCGTCCCAGCGGACGTGTACCTGGTCGACGCCTTGCTCACGCAGATCGAGGCCGCCCGGCGCATCCCCCACCGCATCGGCATCGAGGTGCTGATCGAGACCGCGCTGGGCATGGCGAACGTCGAGGGGATCGCGCAGGCGAGCCCGCGGCTCGAGGCGATGCATTTCGGGGTCGCCGACCTGGCCGCGAGCCTGCGCGCCCGCACCGTGAGCATTGGGGGCCTGAATCCCGATTACCCGGGCGATCAGTGGCACGCCGCGCTGGCGCGGATGGTGACGGCGTGCCGCGCCTATGGGCTGCGCGCGATCGATGGGCCCTACGGGGATTTCCAGGACCCGGAGGGCTATCTCGCGGCGGCGCGCCGCGCGGCGGCCCTCGGTTACGAGGGGAAGTGGGCGATCCATCCCTCGCAGATCGCGCTCGCCAACGAGGTGTTTACCCCCCCGCCCGCGGAGGTCGAGCGGGCGCGGCGGATTCTCGGGGCACTCGACGAAGCGGCGCGGGCCGGCCGCGGCGCCGCCCAGCTCGACGGTCGCATGATCGACGCCGCGTCCGCGCGTCTGGCGCAGAACATCGTGCAGATCGCCGCCGCCATCGCGGCGCATCGGGCGACCGCGCCGCCGCTGGCCGGCACGCGAGCGTAACTCGTGGATATCCACGAATACCAGGCGAAGGAGTTGCTCGCCGGTTTCGGCGTGCCGGTGCCGCGGGGCGGCGTGGCGTACAGCGCCGACCAGGCCGTCTACCGGGCGACGGAGATCGGGGGCAGCCGCTGGGTGGTCAAAGCGCAGATCCATTCGGGGGCGCGCGGCAAGGCCGGCGGGATCAAGCTGTGCGACAGCGACCTCGAGGTGCGACAGGCCGCCAAGGAATTGCTGGGGAAGACGCTGGTCACGTCCCAGACCGGCCTCGAGGGGCTGCCGGTGCACCGGCTGCTCGTCGAGGAGGCGGTGCCGATCGAGCGGGAGCTGTACGTCGGCCTCGTGCTCGACCGGCGGCACGAGCGCATCGTCGTCGTGGCGCACCCGCATGGCGGCATGGAGATCGAAGAGATCGCGCAGCGCGAGCCCGCGGCGATCCTGCGCGAAGTGGTCGAGCCGGCGGTCGGCATGCGGGCCTTCCAGGCGCGCGAGCTGGCGTTCGGGCTCGGCCTCGGTCCGGCGCAGGTGAGCCAGGCGGTCACGATCATCCTCGGCGCATACGGAGCCTTCCGCGACCTCGACGCCACCATGGTCGAGATCAACCCGCTCGTCGTCACGCAGGACCGCCGGGCGCTCGCGCTCGACGTCAAGATGAGCTTCGACGACAACGCCATGTTCCGGCGCCCCAACGTGGCGGAGCTGCGGGATTCCGCCCAGGAAGATCCCCGTGAGGCCGAGGCGGCGCAGCACGGGCTCAACTACGTGGCCCTAGACGGCGACATCGGCTGCATCATCAACGGCGCTGGGCTGGCGATGGCGACGATGGACATGATCAAGCACGCGGGAGGCGAGCCCGCGAATTTTCTCGACATCGGCGGCGGCGCGGGCCCCGATCGCGTCGCCGCCGCCTTCCGGCTCGTCCTCTCGGACAAGAGCGTCAAGGCGATCCTCGTGAACGTGTTCGCAGGCATCAACCGGTGCGACTGGGTGGCGCAGGGCGTGATCCAAGCGGTGCGGGAGGTGCAGGTGCCGGTCTCGCTCGTCGTCCGGCTGGCGGGCACCAACGTCGAGGAAGGCCGCCGCATTCTCAAGGAGAGCGGGCTCGAGATCGTCACCGCCGATACGCTGGCCGAGGCCGCGGCCCGAGTCGTGGCCGCGCGCGACGCCGCGCGGGCGGAGGTCGCGTGAGCATCCTGCTCGACGAGAAAACCCGCGTCATCGTCCAGGGCTTCACGGGCGACAAGGGGACGTTCCACGCGAAGGAAATGATCGCGTACGGCACGAACGTCGTGGGCGGCGTCACCCCCGGGAAGGGCGGCACGACTCATCTCGGCCGGCCCGTGTTCGACACGGCGAAGGAGGCTGTGGCGAACACGGGAGCCGTCGCCAGCCTCATCCTCGTCCCCGCGCCGTTCTGCGCCGACGCCATCATGGAAGCCGCGGACGCAGGGATCCGGCTGGTCGTCACCATCACCGACGGCGTCCCCGCCCAGGACATGATGACCGTGAAGCGGTACCTGTGGCGCTACGCCAAGGAACGGCGCACCACGCTGATCGGGCCGAACTGCGCCGGGGTGATCAGCGCGGGCCGGGCGATGATGGGGATCATGCCGGGCCACATCTACGCCCGGGGCCCGGTCGGCGTCGTCACCCGCTCCGGCACGCTGGGCTACGAGGCGGCCTCCCAGATGCAGGCGCTCGGCATCGGCGTCACGACCAGCGTCGGCATCGGCGGCGATCCCATCAACGGCAGCTCGTTCGTCGACATGCTGGCACTGTTCGAGCAGGACCCGGAGACAGAAGCCGTCATGATGATCGGCGAGATCGGCGGGCCGCAGGAGGCGGACGCCGCCCTGTTCGTGAAGGAGCATATGACGAAGCCGGTGATCGGCTACGTGGCGGGGCTCACCGCTCCCAAGGGCCGCCGTATGGGGCACGCCGGCGCGATCATCTCCGCGTTCGGCGACACGGCGGCGGAGAAGGCCGAGATCATGCGCTCCGCCGGCCTCGTCGTCGCGCCCAGCCCGGCGGCGCTCGGGACGGCGGTGGCGGAGGCACTGGCGCATCGGGCGTCACGCCGCGTCGTGGTCCAGCGATGACCCGGCCGACGGTCGTCGTGACCCGACGGCTGCCGGCCCCCGTCGAACAGCGGCTGGCGGCCCAGTTCGACGCGCGCTTGAACCGCGACGATCACCCCTTCAGCGCCGCGGAGCTGCAGCACGCGCTGCGCGACGCCGACGCGCTCCTTCCGACCGTCACCGACCGGCTGAACGCCGAGGTCCTCGCGACCGAGCCCCTACGCACCAAGATCCTCGCGAACTACGGCGTGGGGTTCAATCATATCGATGTGAACGCCGCCAAGACCCGCGGCCTGGTGGTCACGAACACGCCCGACGTCTTGACCGACGACACGGCGGACGACGCCGTCATGCTGATGCTGATGGTGGCGCGGCGCGCCGGGGAAGGGGAGCGCCAGGTGCGGGCCGGCGCGTGGACGGGGTGGGGTCCGACCCACCTGCTGGGCACCAAAGTGAGCGGCAAGACGCTCGGCCTGATCGGCCTGGGGCGCATCGGGCGGGCCGTGGCGCGGCGCGCGCACCACGGCTTCGGGATGCGAGTGATCTTCCACGACCCCTACCCGCCGCCGCCCGCCGTGACCGCCGAGCTCGGCGCGGAGCCGAAGCTGAGCGTCGACGAGGTGCTGCGCGAAGCCGACTTCGTCTCGCTCCATTCCCCCGCGACGCCCGAGACCCGCCACTTGATCGATGCCCGCCGCCTCGCCCTGATGAAGCGCGGCGCGTTCCTCATCAACACCGCGCGCGGCGACATCGTGCACGAAGCCGCCCTGGTCGACGCGCTCCAGCGCGGCACGATCGCCGGCGCGGCCCTCGACGTCTACGAGCGCGAACCGCAGCTGACGCCGGAGCTGCGAACGCTCGAGAACGTGGTGCTCCTCCCCCACCTGGGCAGCGCCACCGCGGAAACCCGCGCCGCGATGGGCCTCCGAGCCCTCGAGAACCTGACCGCCTTCTTCGCCGGCGCGCCGCCGCGCGACCGCGTGGTGTGACCCACCCGCCTGATTACCTGGAGAGCACGGCCGACCTGCTCTTCGACTGCTTTATCGACGTGATTCGGGCGCACCAGCCCGAGCTCGAGCGCGTGCTGCGGGGCGAGCCGCTCGAACCCGGCGCGTCGCCCGACCTCGTGGCGCGGGCGATCCAGGCACAGGGCATGTGGTTCCAGCTCCTCTCCATCGCGGAGCAGAACGCCGCGATGCGCCAGCGGCGCCAGAGCGAGGTCGAGCGCGGCCCGGACCAGGTGCGCGGCACGTTCGCACAGGTGATCGGCGCCGCGGCCGCGGCCGGCATCCCGGCGGACGAGGTCCGCGCGACGGTAGCGAGCCTCCGGGTGCGGCCCGTGATCACCGCCCATCCGACCGAAGCGAAACGGGTCACCGTGCTCGAGAAGCACCGCCGCATTTATCGCCGCCTGGTGGAGCTCGAGGCTCCGCGCTGGACGCCGCGCGAGCGCGGCGCGCTGATCGACGGCCTCCGCACCGAGATCGACCTGTTGTGGCTCACCGGCGAGCTGCGCCTCGAGAAGCCGACCGTGGACCAGGAGCTCGCGTGGGGGCTGTATTTCGTCACCGAGAACCTGTTCGACGTGGTGCCCGAGCTGGCGGACCGGCTGGAGCGGGCGCTGATGCGTGCCTATCCGGACGCGCCGTTCGCCGTACCGCCGTTCTTCCAGTTCGGCTGCTGGATCGGCGGAGACCGGGACGGCAACCCGTTCGTCACGAACGAGGTAACCCGGCGGACGCTGTACGAGACCCGCCTCGCCAGCCTGCGCCGCTACCGCCAGCGGCTCGGCGACCTGTTGCGGAGCCTCAGCGTCACGGAGCGCGCCGCGCCGATCTCGCCCGAGTTCCGCACGGCGCTGGCGCGACAGCTCGAGCGCGCCGGGGACCGTGAGCGCATCGCGCAGCGGAACCCCGGGGAGGTGTTCCGCCAGTTCGTCGCCTGCATGCTGCGCCGCCTCGACGCCACGATCACGAGCGCGGAGCGCCACGGCGCGGCGCCGGAGACCTCCGCCTACGGCGCCGCAGACGAGCTAATCGGGGAGCTGCGCGAGCTGGAAGCGGGCCTCGCGGCGGCGCGCTGTCGCGACGCGGCTGATCTGCTCGTCCGCCCGGTGCGTCGCGAGGTCGAGGCCTTCCGCTTCAGCACGTTCCGGCTCGACATCCGGGACAACTCTCCGCGCCTGAACGCGGCGCTTGCGGCGCTGTGGCGCGCGCGGAACGAAGCCGATCCGCCGGCGCCGGCGTCCGCGCCGTGGCGCACCTGGCTCCAGGCCGAGCTGGGACGACCGCTGCGGCCGGACCGGGCGCCCGAGGTCCCGGCCGAGGCCCGGGAGACGCTGGAGCTGTTTCGGCTGATCTGCGCGCTGCGCCAGCAGCTCGATCGCGAGGCGATCGGCAGCTTCATTCTCAGCATGACCCACGACGCGCAGGACGTGCTCGGCGTCTATCTGTTCGCCAAGGAGGCGGGGTTGTTCGCCGACACGGCCGGCGTCGAAAGCTGCACCTTGCCGATCGTCCCCTTGTTCGAATCCATCGACGATCTGCGACGGGCACCGGACGTCGTGCGCGAGCTGCTGCAGGTGCCGCTGGTGCGGCGCAGCGCGCGCGCGCAGGGGGGCGTGTTCGAGGTCATGATCGGGTATTCCGACTCGAACAAGGACGGCGGCTTTCTGTCCTCGAACTGGGAGCTTGCCAAGACCCAGCTGCGGCTCACGCGCCTGGGGCGGGAGTGCGGCGTCCCGATCACCTTCTTCCACGGGCGCGGCGGCTCCGTGAGCCGCGGCGGCGCGCCCACGGGCCGCGCCATCGCGGCGCAGCCCGCGGGCTCGATCCGCGGGCGACTGCGCATCACGGAGCAGGGCGAGGTGGTGTCGTTCAAGTACGCGAACCGCGGCACCGCCGCGTACCAGACCGAGCTGCTCGCCGCGAGCGTGCTCGAGCACTCGCTCAAGTCCGAGCGGGAGCAGGCGCTTGTGCCCACGGCCGAATTCGACGAAGCGATGGAGGCGCTCTCGGGGGCGGCGCACGCCGCCTACCGCCGCTTGATCGAGCATCCGGGCCTCGTCGGCTACTTTCAGGCGGCGAGCCCGCTCGAAGAGATCGCCCTGCTGAACATCGGCTCCCGGCCGGCCCGCCGTTTCGGAGCCCGCACCCTCGCAGACCTGCGGGCCATTCCGTGGGTGTTCGCGTGGACACAGAACCGGCACTTCATCCCGGGGTGGTACGGCGTCGGCTCCGGCCTCGCGACGTTCGTGGACGTGCGGGGCGCCCGCGGAGCGACGCTGCTGGGGCGCATGTTCAGTACCTTCCGCCTGTTTCGTCTCATCCTGGACGAGGTGGAGAAGACGCTCGCGTACGTCGACCTCGACATCGCCCGTGACTACGCCGGGCTGGTCGCCGACGACTGGGTACGCGCCGAGATCTTCACGCTCGTGGCGGACGAGTATCACCGCACGGTGGACGCGGTACGACGCCTTGCCGGGTGCACCGAGCTGGCGGAGCGGTTTCCGCAGTTCCGGCGGCGGCTCGCCAGCCGGCTGCCGATGCTCAATCAGGTGAATCGACAGCAGATCGACTTGTTGCGGCGTTACCGGACGGGGCAGGACGACGCGTTGGCGGCGCTGTTGCTGTCGATCAACTGCATCGCGGCGGGCTTTGGCACTACCGGGTAGATTTACCGCCATGCACGACGCCCTCTACTTCACCGACGACCACCTCCAGGTCCGCGACATGGTGCGCGACTTCGCCGACCAGGTGGTCCGGCCCAGCGCGCGCCGCTGCGATCTGGAGAGCCGCTTCCCCTGGGACAACGTGAAGCAGATGGCGGAGCTCGGCCTGTTCGGCATCCCGTGGCCCGAGGAGCTCGGCGGATGCGGCATGGATTACCTCTCCTACATCATCGTCATCCACGAGCTCGCCAAGGTGGACGCGAGCCACGCCATCACCGTCAGCGCCCACACTACCCTGGGTACATCGCCCATCGTGGATTTCGGGACCGCGGAGCAGAAACAGCGCTTCGTGCCGCGGCTCGCGGGGGGGAAGGTGCTGGGCGGGTTCGGGCTGACGGAGGCGGGCGCGGGGTCGGACGCCGGCGGCACCAAGACCCTGGCCGTCGACAAGGGCGACCACTTCGTGCTCAACGGCTCGAAGATCTTCATCACGCACGCGGGCGTCGGCGAGATCTTCGTCGTGAGCGCCCGCACCGACCCCGCCGCCCAGCGCACGCGGGGCATCACGGCGTTCATCGTGACCAAAGAGACGACGGACCTCGCCGACGCGGCGCGCGTGGGGATCGGCCACGACGCCGCGCTCCCCAAGTGCCCGGGCGTGATGGCGGCCAAGAAAGAGGACAAGCTCGGCTGGCGCGCCTCGGACACGCGCGAGCTGGTCTTTCAGGATGCGGTGGTGCCGAAGGAGAACGTGCTCGGGCCGGTCAACGATGGGTTCCGGCAGTTCCTCCACACGCTCGACGGCGGCCGGATCGGCCTGGGGGCGCTGGCGCTCGGCATCGCCGAGGGCGCCCTCACGGCGTGCCTCGCGTACACCACGACGCGCCGGCAGTTCGGCAAGCCGATCGCCAGCTTCCAGGGCGTGCACTTCGCCCTCGCCGACATGGCGACGGAGATCGAAGCAGCGAAGCATCTCGTCTACCATGCCGCCTGGCTCAAGCAGCGCGGCGAGCCCTTCAAGCGCGAGGCCGCGATGGCCAAGCTCTACGCCTCCGAGCTCGCGATGCGCGCCACCACCAAGGCCGTCCAGCTGCACGGGGGCTACGGCTACACGACGGACTACCCCGTGGAGCGGATGATGCGGGACGCCAAGATCTGCGAGATCGGCGAAGGCACCAGCGAGATCCAGCGGATCGTGATTGCGCGCCAGCTGCTGGGGGAGCTCGTCGACTAGGGTCGTCCGCCGGCGCCCTCCAGCGCCAGTTGCTTCACCAGAAACGCCAACCGGTCCGCCTGCTCCTCGATGATCTTGCTCGTCGGCTTGCCGGCGCCGTGGCCCGCCTTCGTCTCGATCTCGATCAGCACCGGCTGGGGACCCGCCTGCGTGGCCTGGAGGGTGGCGGCGAACTTGAACGAGTGTCCCGGCACCACGCGATCGTCGTGGTCGGCCGTCGTGATGAGCGTGGCGGGATAGCGCGTCCCCGGCCGGAGGTTGTGGAGCGGCGAGTACTTGTAGAGATAAGGAAACTGCGCCGCGCTGTCGGCCGAGCCGTACTCGGTCACCCACGCCCAGCCGATCGTGAACTTGTGGAACCGCAGCATGTCCATCACGCCGACCGCCGGCAGCGCCGCCCCGAACAGCTCGGGCCGTTGGGTGATCGCCGCGCCGACGAGCAGCCCGCCGTTCGACCCCCCGCCGATCGCGAGCTTCGCGGGGGTGGTGTAGCCCTGGGTGATCAGATAATCCGCCGCCGCGATGAAGTCGTCGAACACGTTCTGCTTCTTCTCGTGCATGCCCGCCTCGTGCCACTCCTCACCGTACTCGCCCCCGCCCCGCAGGTTGGGCACCGCGTACACGCCCCCCCGCTCGAGCCACGCGAGCGTCGCGACGGAGAAGCTCGGCGTCAGGCTGATGTCGAACCCGCCGTAGCCGTACAGGTACGTCGGGTTGGTGCCATCCCGCTTCAGGCCCTTCTTGTGCGTGAGGAACATCGGCACGCGGGTGCCGTCTTTGCTGCGGTAGAACACCTGTTCGGTCTCGTAACCGGACGGATCGAAGTCGATCGTCGGCGCCTTGAAGACGCTCGTCTGTCGGGTCGCGAAGTCGTAACGGAAAATCGTCGTGGGATAGAGGAACGACGTGAAGGCGTAGAACATCGCGTCGTCCTTCCGCTCGCCGGAGACCGTCCCCACCGAGCCGAGCGTCGGGAGCTCGAGGTCCTCCAAGAACCGGCCATCGAGTGCGAACAGCCGCAGTCGCGAGTGCGCGTCGTGGAGGTAATTGGCCACGAACGTGTCGTGGATGATCTGGACGCTCTCCAGCACGTCGTCGCCCTGGGGAATGAGCTCGCGCCAGCGGGCCCGCTCGGGGTGCCGGGTATCGATCGCGATCACGCGCTTGCGCGGGGCGTCGCGATCGGTGAGGACGTAAAACACGGGCCCATCGGTGCCGATGAACGCGTAGCTCGCGTCGAACTCGTCCAGCAGTCGCACCACCTCGCCCTTGACCCGCGGGTGCCGCGCGTCCTTCAGATCGAGATAGTAGAGCCGGTTCCGCCGGTCGGTGCCGAGCCACACGCTGAGCACGGCGTAGCGCCCGTCGTCGGTGACGTCGGCGCCGAAGCCCCAATCCGGCTGGTCTGCTCGTTCGTACACCAGCACATCCTCGGCCTGGTCGCTGCCGAGCCGGTGGTAGTAAAGCCGCTGGAAGCGATTCACGTCGGTGAGCGCCTTGTCCCCGGGCTGAGGATAGCGGCTGTAAAAGAATCCCGCTCCGTCCTTGGTCCACGAGGCGCCCGAGAACTTGATCCACTGCAGATGATCCGGAAGGTCCCGCGCGCTCGCCACGTCGCGCACGTGGAACTCCTCCCAATCCGACCCGCTCGCCGATGTCCCGTAGGCGAGGAGCTTGCTGTCCTCGGACACCGCCAGCGTGGAGATCGCCACGGTGCCGTCTTCCGAGAGCAGGTTGGGATCGAGTAGGGTCTCGGGACCGGCGGTGAGTGAAGCCTGCTTGTACAGCACCGACTGGTTCTGGAGCCCGTCGTTCTTGAAGAAGAAGTAGCGCCCCACCTTGTGGAACGGGGCGCCGTACTTCGGATAGTTCCACAGCGCCGTCAGGCGCTGGCGCAGCGCCGCCCGCTCCGGGATCTGAGCGAGGTAGCTCTCCGTGAGCCGGTTCTCGGCATCGATCCACGCGCGGGTCTCGGGGGAATCGGGGTCCTCGAGCCAACGATAGGGGTCGGCCACCTTGGTGCCATGATAGTCGTCCACCACGTCGCTCTTGCGGGCGAGCGGATACGGGGCTGTTTGCGCCGACGCGGCGCCGGGGCGGGCGGCGGCGCCGCCGAACACGATGCCAGTCAGGATCAGACT
>Ga0209160_1002472_pt1 | contig 15383 bp, 15 predicted proteins | sample GraSoiAngelo_153_FD_186167 | JGI IMG/M metagenome (GOLD analysis project Ga0209160, IMG submission 186167) | Grasslands soil microbial communities from the Angelo Coastal Reserve, California, USA - 14_1009_12_40cm (SPAdes) (version 2) | ecosystem: Environmental > Terrestrial > Soil > Grasslands ... | reverse complement strand
TGCCGCGAAATCATGGAGCTTGAGCGGACCGGCGACTGCCGGCGGCAGGTGATGCAAGGCGTGGAGAGCCGCCCCGGCGCGCTCCAAGCACTCTGCCACGCCCGCCCCGGGGCGCTGCAGGCGTTCGGAGAGCGGCGCGCCGACTACGCGCGGATAGAGAACAACCGCGTCCTCGGCCACATACGCGAGCGGCCGCACAGCAGTGACGCCCTCTCCGTGCTCTGCGAGCCAGTCGGCCGCGCGCCCCGCCACACGGAAGGCGCGCGCTCCGTCCTCGCCAGTGTAGAGCTTGGCGAGCACCGTCTCTCCCTTCGCCACGTCCAGGCGGTCGTAGCGCAGTACGTGACGCTGGCCCGGGTGATAGCGGATAGCGGTGACGGCGTACCGGCCGGGCCGGGCCTGATCCGGTGTTCTATCACTCGCCGTGTAGGCGCCCGCGAGCATGTCGTGCACGTGCCGCGGATCCGATAAGCGCACGAGCTGGGGGAAGCGCGCGTCCAGCGGCGAGATCTCAAGATGCATGCTCCGCTCAGGCAAATCCGCCGTGAGCTGCCGGAACGGTGCCGCCACGCCCTGGCGAAGCGCCTCGGCCTGGATCCCAGATAGATCAGCCGTCCCGCCATGCTGATCTTCGTCTCTATCCGATCTCCAGGTGACTGCGATGGCGCGAGGGCGATATCCATCGGTGCCCTCGACGTGGACGAGCGCGTCGTAGTAGGCCGTTAGCTTGTGGCCAGGTTTGAATCTCGCGCGCCGTAAACGACAGGGCCCCAGTGTGGCCGGAGCGGACAGCAGCCCCGCCAGTTGATCCCGCAATGCTTTGCGTGGCGCCCGAGAGAGCAGCAGCCACTGGATGACTTCTAGCTTCGCACGCCCGGAGAGCCCGTCGGCGAGGTTCAAGGCGAGCATCCGCGTCGGCACACTATGCTCCGTTCCTATCGAGAAGCCCATGCGAGAAGCGCGGTGTCGCGGGTAAACCGAGCGTCAGCTCAAGATCGTTCATCACCGCCTGGGCGCGGCGGATCACCTGCTTGGTAAGGGCCGCCCAGTCGCGGTCGAACAGGGGCACGCGACGGGCTATTTTGACCAACTGCACCGCCTCGTAGAGACGGGCGCGGAGCAGGCGCTCCTGCGGCGCCCTCGGAGCGTACCCGGCAAGGAAGTGCTCTTGCACCTGCTCCAGCCCTTCCCGGTCGTAGGCGGTGAACCACAACTGCAGGTCAGCCAGGAACCTCCCGACGTCGTACGCCGGGTCGGCCAAACGGCAACCGTCGAAATCGATCAGCGTGGACCCGCCAGGGCCGGCCCAGATGTGTTCGGATTTGAAGTCCCCGTGGGTGAAGGTGGGCGGCTCCTGAGAGAGCCGCTCGTGCAGTTCTCCTGCGCGGGCGAGGAGCCCCTCGATTGCCGGGCCCACTGACGGTAGCAGCGCCGGAATGTGACCGCTGGCTTCGGCGGCCTTCCGGACCTCCGCCTCGAAGTCATGGAGCTTGAGCGGGCCGGCGACTGCCGGCGGCAGGTGATGCAAGGCGTGGAGAGCCGCCCCGGCGCGCTCCAAACACTCTGCCACGCCGGCCCCGGGGCGGTGCAGGCGTTCGGAGAGCGGCGCGCCGACTACGCGCGGATAGAGAACAACCGCGTCCTCGGCCACATACGCGAGCGGCCGCCCAGCAGTGACGCCCTCTCCGTGCTCTGCGAGCCAGTCGGCCGCGCGCCCCGCCACACGGAAGGCGCGCGCTCCGTCCTCGCCAGTGTAGAGCTTGGCGAAGACCGTGCCCCCTTTCGTCGCGTCCAGGGGGTCATAGCGCAGTACGTGGCGCCCGCCGGGGTGATAGCGGATAGCGGTGACGGTGTACCGGCCGGGCCGGGCCTGATCCGGTGTTCCATCACTCGCCGTGTAGGCGCCCGCGAGCATGTCGTGCACGTGCCGCGGATCCGATAGGCGCACGAGCTGCGGGAAACGCGCGTCCAGCGGCGAGACCTGAAGATGCATGCTCCACTCAGGCAAATCCGCCGTGAGCTGCCGGAACGGTGCCGCCACGCCCTGGCGAAGCGCCTCGGCTTGGATCCCAGATAGATCAGCCGTCCCGTGATGCTGATGTCCGTCTCCATCCAATCTCCAGGTGACTGCGATGGCGCGAGGGCGATATCCATCGGTGCCCCCGACGTGGACGAGCGCGTCATAGTAGGCCGTCAGCTTGTGGCTGGGTTTCAATTTCGCGCGCCGGAGGCGACACGGCCCCAACATGGCCGGAGCGGACAGCAGCGCCGTCAGTTGATCCCGCAATGCCCTGCGCGGCGGCGCGAAACGCAGCAACCACTGGATCGCTTCCAGCTTGGCACGCCCCGAGAGCCCGTCGGCGAACTTCAAGGTCGATCGCTTCTCCTCACCCAGAAATGGCGGCGGGCTGTTTTCGATTTACCAGTGACCGAGTCAGATCGAGGACACTCTGGAGATTGTTCATCACGGCCTGAGCGCGGCCAATGAGCCGCTCGATTCGGTACGCCGCGTGGTGCTCGAACAGGCGTGCGCGAAGAACGGTCATTTGGACCAACTGGACCGCCTCGTAGAGACGGGCACGGAGCAGGCGCTCCGTCGGTGCGCCGGGAGCGTACCCGGCAAGGAACCGTTCCTGCGCCTGCTCCAGCCCCTGTTGGTTGTAGACGAAGAACCACGACTGCAGATCGGCCAGGAACTTCCCGATGTCGTAGGCCGGATCGGCTAAGGCGCAGCGGTCGAAGTCGATGAGCGTCAGCCGCCCAGGAGCGACCAACAAGTGTTCGCATTTGAAGTCCCGGTGCGTGAAGGTCGGTGGCTCCTGGGGTAGCCTCTCGCGCACTGCTTGCGCGCGGTCGAGGAGCGCCCCGATCGCGGCGCCGATCGTGGGCAGAAGCGCGGGGACGTGAGCACTGTCCCGCGCGACCTCCCGAATCTCCGCGGCAAAGTCGTGGACGGGCAGTGGGCCGGCCACCGCCTGGGGCAGGCTGTGCAAGGCGTGGAGAGCCGCCCCGGCGCGCTCCAAGCACCGTGCCACGCCCGGGCCGGGCCGCCGCAGGTAGTCGCACAGCGGGGCGCCGACCACACGCGGGTAGAGGACAACCGCGTCCTCGGCCACATACGCGAGCGGCCGCACAGACGTCATGCCCTCTCGGTGATCGTCCAGCCATTCGGCAACTTGTGTTGCCACGCGGTGGACTCGCTCGCCCTTTTCGCTAGGGTAGAGCTTGGCGAATACAGTCCCGCGCTCTGGCGTTTCCAGGGGATCGTAGCGAAGCACGTGGCGCTTGGCAGGGCGGTAGCGAACCAGCGTGACGGCGTAGTGGCTGGCCGGAAGTTGATCTCGGGCGACCTCACTTGCCGCGCAGGCGCCTGCGATCGCGTCGCGCGCGTAGCACGGATCGGACCAGCGCACGAGCTGAGGGAAGCGCGCGTCGAGCGGCGCGACCTGGAGATGCATGCTCCACTCGGGCAAATCCGCCGTCAGTTGCCGGAATGGTGCCGCCACGCCGTGTCGGACCGCCTCCGCCTGGATCTCGACGAGATCAGCCGACCCGTGATGCCGATTGTCGTCTCCATCCGGTCTCAAGGTCACTGCGACAGGGCGGGCACCATATCCCTTGGTGCCCTCGATGGAGACGAGAGCGTCGTAGTAGGCGGTGAGCGTGCAGCCGGGCCCGAGCCTCGCGTACCGCAATTGGCAGGGCCCCAGCATGGCCGGGGCGGCCAGCAGTGAACTCAGCTTGCGCCGCAACGCCCTGCGCGGCGCCCCGCTGCGCAGCATCCACTGGATGCCTTCCAGCTTGGCGCGCCCCGACAGCGCGTCGGCGAGATTCAAGGTCAACGTCCTCCTTCAATGTGCCTCTTGGTTCAGGATACGAAGGCCTTCGTCCAGCATCGTCTCGGCCCTCTTGCGCCATCCGGAAGTCTGCTTATCAAGATCACGTTTCGCACGCTCGAGGCAGATCGCTGCTTTCTGAAACGCCACGCGGGTCGTAACAGGCGAGCGGCCGGTGGTGACATATGTCTTCAGAAATACGTCGGCGACCCCATCGAGGGCGTGGAGGGAACCGAAGTGTTCCAACCCCATCCGCTTGAAACCAATGAGCATCCTTGCCACGTCGTAGCTGGGGTCTGCCACATTATGAGTGTCCCAATCGATCGTCACGGTGCGGCCCTCAGCCAAGAGGACCTGACCACTCGTATACATGCCATGGCCAGCACACATGTCGATGCGGTCGAGCCTCGGTGCGATGGCGTTCAATTCGTCGAAAAGCCGGCTCGCTTTGTCGGCAAATGGCCAGCCAAGATCGGCAAGGCACCGCCGGTGTCCTTCCAAGGAAATCAGATGATCGTTCAGGCGAAAGACCCGCCCGGAACGGGGTGCGATCGCGTGAAATCGGGCCAGCCACCGCGCGCACCGCTCAGCGGCTCGGACGCGATCGGATTCATTCGGATTCAGAATTAACGCTGTCGCTCGAGTGCCAGGAACTTTTTCGTAAACCAGGAGGCGCAATGGCGCGAGAAACGCTACTGGTCGAGGAATCGCGAACTCGTCTTCCGAGCCAAATCCGGCTCGCCTGATTTCCTCCATCGCGCGATAGACATCTGACCGGTCCTCGGCGTAGACCTTGCCGATCAGCGAATAGCAGCCTCTCGTAGTCCCCAACCTGATTTCAAACGTGCAGCACCCCTTCCCGGGCTCGTGCTTGAGAACTTGCAGTCGAACGTTTCGAATTGTTCCCCACTCCGAAGGCAAGACCTCAGGAAGGTATTCCCCCAGCATGACGGCGTCGAAGGCTTTCTCGAGGGTCGGGATGCCTGGGTCGCTCACCAAGCAGGACGTTGAAGAGTCGACTTCGATCGCGGCCAAGTGCTGACCAACGTCTCCGACGGTTGGCCTCGGCTCAGGCTGGACGTGCATACGTTCCTTTACGCACAGCGTCCACGACGTCACGCGCGACCTGCACGAGGCGGTCGACGGCCTCCATGAGGCGGTCGGCGGCGTGTCGTGCTCCGTCCATCGGAACCGCGTCGCCCCCTGCCGGGTAATCGTTCCTCTCCAGGTCCGCGATCAAGCGCTCCGCGAGCGTTTCGGGAGAAAGGTCGTTCGGATCGAGCATGTCGACGAGATGCCTCGCGGCAAAGAGCTCGGCTCGCATCCTTTGTTCCGCACTGGGTCCGCTGCGCGGGACGACCAGCGCCTTCTTCTTCAGAAAGAGCACCTCCGACAACGTGTTGTACCCCGCCATGCACACCACGAGGTCGGCGGCAGCGATCTGGCTGAGACTGTCATCGACGTGGGAGACGAGCCGCACAGGAAGCCCTCGCGCCTCGGCCTCCAGCTCTCGTCGGATCTCGGGCGGCGCGTTCACTCCGACGGCCATCAGCGTTTCGAAGACAGCGCGGGGACCGAGCAGGCGAACGGCTCGGAGGTACGTCCGCATGAGCGAGTCCCCGTCGCCGCCTCCTCCCGCTGAGACGAAGACGTATCGGCGTTTCCGAGACTTGACACTCGTGCGGACCTCTTCCGCCCGTCTGACGGGGCCTTGTTTGACCACGTAGCCGCAGTAGTGGGTGCCATGCGGGAGCGCAGGGAGACGATACGTGCCGCCGGTATCGAAGATCTCTTTGCTGCCATAGATCAGGAGGCGACCGTAGTAACGGTCGAGGGCTTCGTAGGCGCCCTCACTCTCCCAGACCCGCTTGATGACGTCTTCGGCATCCAGGATGTCCCGGATGCCGAGCACCACCAAGCACTCAGGAACCGCTCGCTTGAGCGCCTCGAGCGCCGGGATCAATTCGCGCTGGGCACCCCCCGGCATGTGATCCACCAGGAGAACGTCGGGTCGGAAATTCAGGAGCCCGCTGCGCAACAGATCGGCGCGGAATCGAATGAGCTCTCGGTCGTCGACCCGGAGTCGCGTCGCTTCCCAGCAACCCGCGCTGACCTTGCGGATCGACGGAAGCTTGACGACGTCCATCCCGTTGGGAAGCTCGAAGAATGGAGCCACCGGCGAATCGGCGAAGAGGAGAACATTGCTGTCCGTGTCGGCTCCGAGAAACGCTCCGCCGATGAGGGTGGTCCGTCGCAAATGGCCCAACCCCAGGCTGTCCTGAGAGTAGATGGCCAGGCGCCGACGCGGGACCTTCGGCGAGCCTGCGCGAATCTCAGTCATAGTACTCAGCGCCGAGGTGGGTGATCAGGTCTTCGCCCATCATCCAGCGCAGCGTGTTCTTCAGCTTCATCGACTGGATGAACAGATCGTGCTCGGGATAGAGCTGCGGCGCGCACATGGGTGACTTGAAGTAGAAACTCAGCCACTCCTGGATCCCGCGCAGCCCGGCCCGCTGGGCCAGATCCATGAACAGGACGAGGTCGAGGACGATCGGTGCCGCCAGGATCGAGTCGCGGCAGAGGAAATTCACCTTGATCTGCATGGGATAGCCGAGCCAGCCGAAGATATCGATGTTGTCCCAGCCCTCTTTGTTGTCACCGCGCGGCGGGTAATAGTGGATGCGCACCTTGTGGCAAATCTTGTCGTAGAGCTGCGGGTAGAGCTGTGGCTGGAGAATGTACTCCAGCACGCCGAGCTTGGACTCCTCCTTGGTTTTGAACGAACCCGGATCGTCGAGCACCTCGCCGTCCCGGTTGCCGAGGATGTTGGTCGAAAACCACCCCCGCAGCCCCAACATCCGCGCCTTGAAGCCCGGGGCCAGGATCGTCTTCAGGAGCGTCTGGCCCGTCTTGAAGTCTTTGCCGCAGAGAGGCACGTTGTGTTCGCGGGCGAGCTCCTGCAGGGCCGGGATATCTGCGGTGAGATTGGGCGCGCCGTTGGCGAACGGCACCCCACTGGTGATCGCGGCCCAGGCGTAGAGCATCGAGGGCGCGATGGAGGGATGGTTCGTCTTCATGGCGTTCTCGAACCGCGCCGGGTCGGCGTGCACCTCGCTGGGGGACAGAAACACTTCGGTCGATCCGCACCAGACCATCACCAGCCGCTGCACGCCGGTCTCTTTTTTGAAGTGCTGAATGTCGTCCTTGATCTGCTGAGCCAGGTCGAACTTCGTCTTGGCGTGCTTCACGTGCGTCCCGTTGAGGCGCTTGACGTATGCCTGATCGAACGCCGCCGTCATCGGCCGGATGCTACCGAGCAAGCCCTTGACCTCTTCGAGATGCAGCGGCTCGAGCACGCCGGCCTTGACGGCGGCCTCGTACGCCGTGTCGGGAAAGATGTCCCAGCCGCCGAAAACGAGGTTGTCGAGCGTCTCGAGTGGCACGAACTCCCGGATCAGCGGGGAACGGTGCTGCGTGCGTTTGCCGAGCCGAATCGTGCCGAGCTGGGTCATCGAGCCGATCGGCGCCGCTGCACCCTTGCGGACGAGTTCCACGCCGGCCATGAACGTCGTGCTGACGGCCCCCATGCCGGGCGTGAGGACGCCCAGCTCGCCCTTCGGTGGTGCAATGCTCGTGGGTCGGCGCATCTCGAATCCTCCATTGGCCCGTGAAGGCACGGGCTCAAGTCTTTACTCGTAACGCAGGGCTTCGATGGGGTCCAGGCGGGACGCCTTTCGCGCCGGATAAAAGCCGAAGAAGATTCCCACCGTCCCGGCAAAACCAAAGGCAACGAGGATCGCGTCGAACTGGATCAAGGTTCGCCACTCGGCGACATAGGCGGCGCCGTAGGCACCCGTCAACCCCACGCCGACCCCGATGAGCCCCCCGAAGAGGGACAGCGTGACGGCTTCCACCAGGAACTGCCCCAGGATGTCTCGGCTCCGGGCTCCCACGGCCATCCTCAAACCAATTTCTCGGGTTCGTTCGGTCACCGAGACCAGCATGATGTTCATGATCCCGATGCCGCCCACGAGCAGCGAGACCGAAGCGATCGCTGCCAGGAGCATCGTCAGGACGCGCGAAGACTCTTCCTGGGCCTGAAGGATCTCCGAGAGGTTTCGCAGCCAGAAGTCATCGGGGTCGGTCGCCTTGAGGCGATGTCGCTGACGAAGCAGGCCGCGGACCTGCTCCTCGGCCTCTTTCATCGCGTCAGGGTCGCGCACTTTGATGGAGATGGAATTCACTGAACCGATCTTGACCTTCTTGCTCGAGATCAGCCTCTGGGCCGTCGAGAGCGGGACCAGGATGACGTCATCCTGGTCCTGGCCGAAGGTGCTCTGCCCCTTCCGGTCCAACACTCCGATGACGGTGAAGGGCACGTGCTTGATCCGGATGATCTGCCCGAGGGGATCGGCATGCGCAAAGAGGTTCACCACCACGGTCTGCCCGACCAGCGCCACCTTCGTCGCACCTTCCACGTCCTCTTCGGTGAAGGGCTTACCCGCCGCCACGTCCCACTCGCGTGCCACGAAGAATTCCGGCGTGACCCCTTGCACCAGGGTGGTCCAGTTGAGATTCCCGTACACGATCTGGCCGTCCTGAGCTTTGCCCTGGACGGATGGCGCGGCGACGTGCACGCTCGGGACCTCCCGCTGGATGGCCCACGCGTCCTCCTCGGTGATGGACACTTTGCTGCCGGTGCCGAGCCGCACCCCTCCGGAGGTGACGGTACCGGCGAGCACGATGATCAGATTGGAGCCCAGGCTCCGGATCTCCTCGGCGACTCGGGCCTGAGCGCCGGCTCCTACTCCGACCATCGTGATGACGGCACCCACGCCGATGATGATGCCGAGCATCGTGAGGACGCTCCGGAGCTTGTTCACGCGAAGCGCTCTCACGGCAATGCGCGCGCTGACCCAGACGTTCACGCCGTCACGAGCTCGTCGACCGTCAACGTGGACAGAAGACGCCGGGCATCCGTCGGCTCGCTGACGAGGTCGTCTGTGATCAGCCGACCGTCGCGGAAGGTGAGGGCCCGCTGGGCATGCCTGGCCACGTCGGCCTCGTGCGTGACGAGGACGATGGTGATCCCGTTCCGGTTCAACTCCTGGAACACCGCCATGATCTCGACGCTGGTGCGGGAATCGAGGTTGCCCGTCGGCTCGTCGGCCAGAATCAAGACCGGGTCATTGATCAGCGCACGCGCGATGGCGACCCGTTGCTGCTGCCCTCCGGAGAGCTGGGCGGGATGATGGTGCTGCCGGTCAGCCAGCCCAACAATTTCGAGTTTCTCTCGAGCCTTGCGCCGGCGTCCGCTCGCAGCGGCGCCGCTGTAGAGGAGCGGGAGCTCCACGTTCTCGAGCGCGCTGGTCCGGGGCAAGAGATTGAACCCCTGGAACACGAATCCGATCTTTCGATTCCGGATGCGTGCCAGCGCATCCCGCGAGAGATGGGAGACGTCGTCTCCGTCGAGGATGTAGCGCCCGGCGGTCAGCGTGTCGAGGCACCCCAGGAGGTTCATGAAGGTGGACTTGCCCGACCCCGACGGTCCCATGACTGCCACAAACTCGCCGACCCCGATCTCGACCCGCACTCCCCGGAGGGCGTGAACCACCTGCGTTCCCACCCGGTAGTCTTTGACCATCCCCTCGGTCTCGATGAGCGCCCGCATCTGGAAAGCGCCTCCCTACAACTTCAACGAGCTCGAGCTTTGGCCTCGACCGGTTCGCGGCGCGGGTCGCTCGGTAGACCCGACGATGACCTGCTGCCCCTCGCTGAGCTCGCCCTCGAGGATTTCGGTGGCGTTGGCGTCGGCCAGTCCCAGCCGCACGATGATGGCTTTGGGCTCGCCGTCGGGCCCGAGCACCCACACGCTCCCCGAACGCTCCCGCCGCGCCGCGGGCTGATCCACCATCGACGGCTCGAACCGCGCCCGCTGCTCTTTGGTGAGGAGTTCCATGATCTTTTCGCGGGCGGCGTCGCGGATGTTCTGCTGCTGGCTCCGCCGTTCGGCCTTGGCCACGGCCTTGCCGCCGGCCTGGACGGCCGCCAACTTCTCCTGGCGCTCGCTCAGAATCGGGTCGAGCTTGCGCTGCTGCTCATCCGTCAGGTCGAGCTCCCGAACGAGCCGGTCGCGAATCGGATCACCCGACCGACCTGCGCCATCCCCCGGCTCGAGCAATGCCGCGGCTTGGGCCTTGCCCCGTGATGGGGGTGCCTCCCCCTCGACACCCGCCGGGCGGAAGCGCAACGCGGCGTTCGGAACTTTCAGGACCGAGGACTTCTGGTCCACGACCAGCCGGACGTTCGCCGTCATTCCGGGTCGAAGCTTCAGCTCCTGGTTCTGAGCGGACAGCACGACATCGTAGGTGGTCACGTTCTGGATCACCTGGGGCGCCTGCCGAATCTGGATGACCTTGCCCGAAAAGGTCTCTCCCCGGAACGAATCGACGGTGAAGGTCGCGCGCTGACCGGAGCGGATCCTGCCGATGTCGGCCTCATCGACATTGGTGTCGACCTGCATCCGGGTCAGATCCTGGGCGATCGTGAACAGGGTGGGCGCCTGGAGACTGGCGGCGACGGTTTGCCCGACATCCACGTTCCGCGACACCACCACCCCGTCAACCGGCGCCCGGATGGCGGTGTGATCCAGATCCACCTGCGCCTGGTCCAGTCCGGCTTTCTTCTGCCGGACTTGCGCATGGGCCGTCTTCAGCTGCGCGTCGGCCACTCTGAGCTGCGCGGCCGAGGACCGGACTGCGGCGGCCAGAGCGTCTTCCTGCGCGCGATTGGCCTCGAACTGCGCCACCGCCGAATCATGGGTGGCCTGAGAGGTATCCCGGTCGCTCTGAGCGACGAGCCCTTTGTTCAGCAGTTCCGTCTTCCGAACCAGATCGCGCTTCGCGTCAAGGACGGCGACCTCAGCCTTCGCGGTCTGAGCCTTGCCCACGGCGAGAGCAGCGCGCGCGTTCTCCACATCGGCGCGCGTCCGTTCCACCAGCGCCTCCTGGTTCAGGATCGTAGCCTCGGCCGCTTCAAGATCGGCCTGGGCCTGATTGACCCTGGTCTGGAAGATCTCAGGGTCGATGCGCGCGATCAGCTGGTCTTTCTTGACCTGAGAGTTGAAGTCGGCGAAGAGCTCCTTGATCTGCCCGGAAACCTGGGAGCCCACCTGGACAGTGATGACGGGATTCAGGGTACCGGTCGCCGAGACCGTGGCTGTGAGAGGCCCCTTTTCCACCGTGGCGAGCCGGTACTTGGGCGTGGCGCTCCGCCCCTGGGTTTGGAACCAGGCTGCCGTCGCCACGACCGCCAAAACCGCGATCACGAGGAGAATAAGGAACCGGCGTCTCGTGGCTGTCGGATGCTGTAGAGGAAGGTTTTGATGTGCCGGCGGATCGAACCGGCTCGCTCGAGGGCCGGCACTCACACCATCGAGCACGCCGTCCACGCGATTGAGCGAGTCCCGACGCTCGATGGATTCGACCGCCTGTTCGCCCACTTCGGCCAGCCGCACGCGTCGCCCCGCCATTTCCCGCCTCCGCCGCGGCGATCCGGACTGGAGGAATGGTGCAACACCGATACCAGCACGAAAAACCAGCCGGCTCGGGCGCTCACTTTCCCGGCACGGACGTCTCGGCGAGGCTTGCTTCGCCAGAGCGCCTAGACCGTGCTCTTGCCGACGACAATTCTTGTCACGAGAACGCGACAATTCTTGTCACGAGAAGAGGTTGCGTCGATGGCGCCGTATGAACAATCGGGTGACTCCCTCAATCGAAGCTCGGAAAATCCTTTAGGGATGGATCGCCTGCCTCCTCGAGCAAGCGAAAGGGAGAGAGCCCCGCATTTCTGGGCAAATTCCTTCCGGGTTGAAGCAGAGATATTCCCATTCTTCCCGTTGATGCAGGACGCCGCCAACCAAGGAGGTATAAGGAGGTAAAGAGGTAAAAATGAGAGGCGCGTGATGGCGAGGTCTTCGCCCGAGTGCTCGAGTACGTTAGTCAGCCGGGAGGGTCAACTCCGCCCGCAGCCCCCGGGGCTGGAGCTCCAGAGCACGATGGAACCGCTGTAGAGACTCGCCAAATCGTGCACCATGGCGAGCCCCAGGCCGGTCTCCGACACCTTCTCATCGAACCGGGCGCCGCGGAGCGTATCCGTGGTGCGCCGCCGGCAACCCTGGACCGTCGTCCTCGAGTGCGATGGTCAGGCGGCCATCCTCGCGTTGGCTCGTCGCCGCGATGCGGCAACGAGCCCATTTGCAGACATTGTTCATCAGGTTGCCGAAGCGTTTCCTCGAGGTCGTGCTGCTCGCCGCGGAAGACATGATCAGCCGGGATACCGATCGCGAACTGCACGTTGTACGGCTCGGTGTCACCGAAGGATCCGCATCAGTCGTGCTGCTGCCGCCGCGCCGGCTCAGCATCGCGGCCCTTGACCCGAAGCAGCCGTCCGTCGCGGGCATCATACTCGAGCTTCACGATCGCCCCGGCTGGTGTCAGCAGCTTCACCTTGTAGATCCAGGGGCGTCGTCCTCCTCGAGCTCGACGGCGACCAAGGATCCGGTGAACTCCGCCTGCACGCGGGTGACGATCGCCTGGAGCGAGACGATCTGGCCGGCCTCGCTCGCCGCTCGGGCGTGGGCGTGATCATCGTCGGCCCTCGCCGCCGCCCCGCACGCGAGAACCAGCGCAACGGCGAGGAAGCTCAGCCGGAGGCAGGGGTCCATGCCGGACGATACCGCGCCGCCATCTGAACGGGCGATGAACGGCGAGCTCAGGGACGGTTCAGGCACGCGGGTCCATGGTCGAGTATCTAGTGAAGCAAGGAGAAAGGCCATGCGAGCCACGCTCCCCGTCATCGCAGCCGCCACCGGGGCGGCGCTGTCGTCCTCCCTCCGCGCCGAGCACGAACTCCTCGCCACCCGGCGCATCCGTTCCGGACGCGCAGGACGCGCGTGCCAGGGCGGACAAGCTCAAGAAGACGAACCAGCTCTCGATCGCGCCGTCGATGCTCTACGCCTGGACCGCGATCACTTGGTCAAGGGAGGCCTACGTTGATCACCATTCGCGGCGGCAAGCAGTACACCCAGGGAGTCTCAAGCCTCATTGCCGGAGGAGTTCTGACGGCCCTCCTCGCAATCGCCCTCGGGCCCGCACGGGGGTACGCACAGGGAGCGCCCGGCCCGATCCCCGCGGACCCTAATCTGAAAGTAGCCTTCATCGGCGACAGCGGGAACGGCTCAGATTTCAGACGCGTCCTCCAGCTCATCAAGGCCGAAGGAGCCCATATGGTCTTGCACCAGGGCGACTTTGACTATGCCGATAACGCGCGTCGGTTCTTTGCGACCATCGACAGCATTCTCGGAGACGATTTCCCCTACTTCGCTGCGGTCGGAAATCATGATGCCGGAAGCTGGAGGCAAGATTGCTCACGCCGAGACGGGTGCTATGCCAAATTCTTGAAGACCCGCATGGCCCGCATCGGCGTAACCCCGGACGATCCTGACCTCGACGATCAGATGTACTCGGTGACATACCGAGGGCTGAAGCTGGTCTTCGTCGGCGAAAGGGGCGCAAGCGCTGGGGACAACATCTACGCCCGGTATATTCAGGACCAATTGGCCACCGACAATCACGTCTGGAAAATCTGCAGCTGGCATAAGAACCAGCGAGCCATGCAGGTCGGGGGTAAGGCCGACGAGATGGGGTGGAGAGTCTACGAAACCTGCAAGGACCATGGCGCAATCATCGCCACGGCCCACGAGCACAGCTATCACCGGACCCGGACGCTGACAAGCATGCAACATCAAATCGTCGATGCATCATGTTCCAGCCCGAATAATCTCTGCATCGCCCAGGGAAGTCCTGGAAAATCCTTTGTCTTCGTCTCGGGCCTCGGGGGAAGGGACGTCAAGGACCAGGAGCGTTGCCTCCCTGCCACGTTCCCTTACGGCTGCAACGGGGAGTGGGCCAAAATCTATACCCGTAACCAGGGGGCCATGTCCGGTGCACTCTTTATCGTCTTCAATATCAACGGCGATCCCAGCAAGGCGCAGGGCTACTTCAAGAACATCAACGGGCAAGTCGCCGATACATTCGATATCACGGTACAGGCGAGCGAGGCCAAGCGACAGGCCCGTCGGCCGTGATCATCGTCGACCCTCGCCTCGCCCCGAACGCGAGACCCGGCGCAACAGCGAGGAAACTCGGCCGGATGCGGGTCGGGAGGAGACCATGATGCGTACGTCGCTCACTATCGCCACGGTCGCGGCTGAACGCCTCATGAACGGCAGGCTCAGGTGCGGTTCAGGCCCGGCCGTCCATGATCGGAGCATCGATGAACAAGGAGGAATGCCTTGCGACCCACGCTCACTCATGGTGCTCGCCCGAGCGGCGACCCGGCCGACACGAAACGTTCACCTGGTTGTCATCCTCCTGCAACGCCCGTCCCGGATACTCCGACTATGGAAAAAGTCAGTGAACGCGCTGACGTCCCCCTCGAGCTCATGATGACGGTTCAGCCCCACGGTGAGAATCCGCGACGCCGCCGTCGAATTCTCGTCGTCGCGGACGAGGCCGACGTTGCCCAGCTGATCCGGGACAACCCGTGCACGGAAGGTTGGGAAATCTTCATCACGGGCGCGGGCGCCGATGTGCTCGCGTACGTGCGTGACGTTCGCCCCGATAACATCCTGCTCGACATTACGGGGTCTCGATTCGATGGTTGGGAAATCTACCGTCGGCTGAAGGAAGACCAGGAGACCCGCGCGATCCCGGTCATCATGATCGCCGGACGCTTCGAGCAACTCGACAGGGTGATCGACGTCGAGGCCGGCGCCGACGCGATCGTCTTCCTCCCGTAGAGCTTCCTCAGATCAGCGGCCAGGGGTAACGACGGCCGCTGTCGTCGCGGGGAAACCGACGAGCCTGCGAAACGGCCCGCGCCCGTTTCAGTAAAGCTGACTGTTCGCTGGCATCGATGAGCGTGGTCAGCGACGGTGGCATGCCGGCCTCGACGAGACGGCGAACGTCGGCGAGCAAACTCGCGGGAATCGGCTCGCCGCCGAAGTCCCAGATGACGGTGCGCAGCTTCGGCTCGGCGTGAAACGTCAGCGCGTTGTCGATCGCATACACGCGGCCGTCGGGGCCGAGCAGACAGTGGCCGGCCTTGCGATCGGCGTTGTTGGCCACCAGGTCGAAGAGACAAATGCGCTGAAGCCGCTCGGCATGCGAGGAGTCCTCGCGCAGCGTGAAGTAGTGCTGGGCGAAATCCGCCTCGACGAAGAGCTGGAAGGACCCCTCGCCGTAGGGCCCGTCGCGCTCGATCGTCGGGGGCACCAGGCCCCACGCGAGCGCCTCCGACAGGGCGTAGGCTGCCACCTCGCGCCGGAAGAGCCCCGGCGGAAAATCCCAGAGTGGCCGCTCGCCGCGCTCGGGCTTGTAGACGGCCTGGACGGTGACGCCGTCGCAGGCGACGTCGACGAAGAAGATGGCGTTGCTGCTGCCGGGCATACGGCCCCGGATGGTGACGTCGCCGCGCGTGAGCCCG
>Ga0209160_1002471_pt1 | contig 15383 bp, 16 predicted proteins | sample GraSoiAngelo_153_FD_186167 | JGI IMG/M metagenome (GOLD analysis project Ga0209160, IMG submission 186167) | Grasslands soil microbial communities from the Angelo Coastal Reserve, California, USA - 14_1009_12_40cm (SPAdes) (version 2) | ecosystem: Environmental > Terrestrial > Soil > Grasslands ... | reverse complement strand
ATGTTTGCGAGATCCCTCCCGGCAAGAGTCTCAAGCCCCAGCGCCATCTCTTCGAAGAGACGATCTATGTTATCGACGGCCAAGGAGCCGCCGCGGTTTGGCACCGTGAAGATCGGAAGCAAACTTTCGAGTGGCAGAAAGGCTCGCTGTTTTCGCCGCCATTAAATACCTGCTATCAGCTCTTCAACGGCAGCGGCAGCCAACCGGCGCGTTATCTGGCCGTCACCACCGCGCCGACCATGATCAATCTCCTGCACAATCATGATTTCATATTTAACAACAATTTTACCTTCACGGATCGATTCGACGCCCGCGAAGGTTATTTCAACGGCCAAGGGACCTTGCATGCCGGTGACTACCGAGGGCTCAAGTTCGCCGGCAACGTTTGGGAGACGAATTTCGTGCCCGATGCGCGGTCATTCAAATTGCTTGAATACAAAGAGCGCGGCGCCGGCGGGAGCAACATCAAATTCGAGCTGTCGGAAAACAGCACCGCTTGTCATATTTCGGAGTTCCCGGTGGGAACCTATAAGAAAGCCCATCGTCATGGACCCGGCGCTCACGTGATCATCTTGAGCGGCGAGGGCTATTCTCTGGTTTGGCCGGATGGGTCGGGGATCAAGAAATACGATTGGCATGAAGGCAGTATGATCGTCCCGCCGGAGAACTGGTGGCACCAGCACTTCAACGCGGGTGACAAACCGGCCCGCTATCTGGCCTTACGCGCCTTCGGCAGCAAGAAATTTCACGGCGTCGGCAAGAAGTACCAGAGTGCGGTCGACCGCAAAAAGGGCGGCGCCCAAATCGAATACCAAGACGAAGATCCCATCGTGCGTCAATGGTTTGAAGAGGCCTTGGCGCGGCGAGGCGCGCAGAGCGAGATGGCGAAGCATTACGAGAAAAGCTGATGAAGGACGCCATTACCCAAGCATTTGACGAAAGCATTCGTGTGAAGCGGGCCTTTCTGGGCGACAATATAGACACGCTCGTAAGCGCCATCGACGCAATCATTGCCTGTTTCCAAAGAGGCAACAAACTCCTGCTCTTTGGCAACGGAGGTAGCGCCGCGGATGCGCAGCATATCGCCGCCGAGTTCGTTAACCGTTTCCTCATTGATAGACCGCCCCTGCCCGCTATCGCCCTGACCACTGACACTTCAGCGCTGACGAGCATTGCGAACGACGACGACTACAAGGAAGTCTTCGCCAAACAAGTGAGGGCGCTGGCAAAAGAGGGAGACATCGCGCTGGCGATTTCTACTAGCGGCAATTCAGCCAACGTCCTGGTCGCCATCGACGTGTGCAAACAACTCAAGATCACGACTATCGGCTTAACCGGTGGAAACGGAGGGAAGATGGCCGGGAAAGTCGATTTCTTACTGAAGGTCTCTGAAGGCCGAAATAGTCCACGCATCCAGGAAACCCACATTCTCGTTGGCCACGTCATCTGCGACATCGTGGACCAGAAGCTCTTCCCTGCCAAATAACGGCTGCTGATTCCGTTCATGCCGAAAAAAACCTTCAGGCCGCTCAATTTCTCCAAGGTCAGAACCTACCCGGTCAAAAAAAGGTTCAGCAAAGTTCAATCTTTACTCTTAGGTAAGACGGTTCGAAAGGGTGCGCGGGTTCGTTCGCTCATTCAAGGGCTACCGAACATCCTGGCGGCGCAGAGCTTGAAGGCGATCGCGCGCAAAATCGCCCGGGTTCATCGCGCCAACAAGACGGTTCTTCTGGGGATGGGCGCTCATCCCATCAAAGTTGGATTGAGCCCACTGATCATCGATTTCATGGAACGGGGAATTATCAACGCGGTGGCGCTGAACGGCGCCGGAGTGATCCATGATTTCGAGCTGGCCTATATGGGCGAGACTTCGGAGGACGTGGCAGCCAGTCTGAAAGACGGCAGCTTCGGCATGGGCGAAGAGACCGGAGCTTTTCTAAATCAAGCGATCAGCGAAGGCTCAGGGAGACAGTTAGGCATCGGTGCCGCGGTCGGACAAGCGATTCTCAAAGCTCGTTTACCGCACCGTCGATTGAGTATTCTCGCCGCCGGGGCGCGCTGGGGGATTCCCATCACATCTCACATCGCCATCGGAACCGACATTATTCACATGCATCCAAAAGTCGATGGCAAGGCGCTTGGCGACGGAAGCTTAAGAGACTTTCGCACGCTCACCTCGATTGTCGCGACGTTAGGAGGCGGTGTTTACCTAAACTTCGGCTCGGCCGTGGTGCTTCCCGAAGTTTTTCTCAAGGCGGTGAGCTTGGCGCGCAATCTGGGCCATCCCGTGCAGAACCTCACCACAGTGAATCTAGACTTCCTCGCCCATTACCGGCCCCTGACCAACGTGGTATCGCGACCGACACAGCAAAGTGGCAAAGGCTATCACCTAACCGGCCACATGGAGATCATGGTGCCGCTTCTGTTCGCCGCGGTACTGGAAGAGCTATAACCAAGGTCACGCCCATTTACGCCGTTAAATTGCCCCGACCGGTTGGCTTGCCTAAAAATCGGTAAAAAGTCGCCGTCGTCAGTACGATCGATAAAACCGAGCACAACGAGAGACCCACCGGGGCGCCAAAAACCGTCGCAAAGGCACCCATGATCAGTGAACCCACTGATCTCAAGCCCTGGTCCATTAGAAAAACACTGATGACGCGGCCCAGTAACTCGCGCGGTGCCTCCACTTGAATGATCAGCCGACTGACCGTGCGAAAGAGTATCTGCGCCGCGCCGAGCAGTCCCATCAGCAACACCGACAGCCATAAGTTACGCGAGACGCAGAAGAGAATGAGCAATAGAGGCGTCGCTTTGGCGCTGAACCATAGGAGCGTCTCCCGCCTCCACCGCTTGCCAGCGGCATCCAAGAAGACCAGTGATAAGACGGCGCCCACGCCGGAAGCAGCCATGAGCGCGCCCAAGCCATCCGGTCCGACATTAAGGATATCTTTCGCGAAGACCGGCAGGAAACGCTGATACGTCCCAACAAACGTGCTCAGCGCATAGGCCGCGAGCGTGCTCGCGAGAACCAGCGGCGCGCCGCCAATATAGCTCAGGCCTTCTTTGACCTCTCGGAGCCAGTTCGACCCCGCACTGGGTTTGGCCGTATTTACCAATCGCACCAGGAGCAACTCAAACCCCGAAAACAGCAGAGTCACGCCATAGAAAATAAAGCAGCCGCCGACATTGATCCACAACATGAGCACACCGCCGAGAGACGGGCCAATGATGCGCGCGGAATTGAAACCGAGAGAGTACAAAGCGACGGCGCTCATCAGATCTTCCTCCGGCACAAGGTCACGCAACAGCGACTGGCCGGCGGTGGGATTCATGCTCCGAATGATCGACAGCAGCGTCTCGAGAACTACCATGTGCCAGAACTGCAGCACGCCGATAAAATAGAGCGCCACCATGGCGAATACGGGCACAGCGCATAGGAACTGAATGGCCGTTAATAGGGGCAGCCGGTCATAGCGATCGACAATGACGCCTCCCACGACGCTCAGTGCAAGCCGCGGCGTCGCTTCGCAAAGACCCAGAATCCCGAGCGCCATAGCGGAGCCGGTCATTTCATAGGCGAGCCAATAGAGCGCGATCTCGCGAACGAACTGGCCAATGGAGGCGATGAAGTCGCTGCTGCCAAAAAGGGCGTAATTTTTGTAGCGTAGTGGGCGAAAGATGCGAATCGGCGGGCTCCCTTGTCAAAGGTCAAAACAACTTGCTTTCTTATCCCATAATGGACCAATTGCCTAATGAAAAAAAATGCGCGGCATGCCGAGACGGTAAAAAGTCAGCTCGTAACGGCACTGTTTACCGGTTACGAGTTTTGCGTTAAATTCGTCTGACATTGGACACAACTGTATGATCATTACCTTAACGACCGACTTCGGCTACAAAGACCCTTTCGTGGGAATCATGAAAGGCGTCATCGCCGCGATCAATCCCAACGTTCAAGTCGTGGACTTGAGTCACGGCATTCCACCGCAGGATATAATGGCCGCCGCGCTCGTCTTGCGCCACTCCGTCCCATACTTTCGTCGCGGCGCGATCCATGTTGCCGTGGTGGACCCGGGCGTGGGAAGCACCCGACATGCGCTTTTGATCGAGTCCGACGGACAATATTTTATCGGGCCTGACAACGGCGTCTTGAGTTTGACCTTGACGGACAAACAACCGGATACGGTGATTCAGCTGTCCAACACGATTTACCATCTACAGCCCACCAGCGCGACTTTTCATGGGCGTGATATATTCTCGCCAGTGGCTGCCCATCTCTCTCTCGGCATCGACCCCGCTGCCCTCGGCGAGCCCATCGATAACTTTGTTCGCCTAGATTGGCCTAAGCTAGTGAAGTCGCAGGGCCGCATCGAAGGAGAGATTGTCTACATCGACGGCTTTGGTAATCTCTTCACCAATATTCAAGAACAAGACTTGGCGGCATTGCAAAGAGAAAATCTGTCGGTCACTCTGGGCGACATCACTATTCAAGGACTAGCGCGGAGCTATGCCGCCGGCGAGAACGGTCGTTGCATCGCTCTTATCAACAGCTGGGGATTAGTAGAAATCGCCTTCTATAGGGACAGTGCCCAGCGGCGTTGTCAGGCAAAAATCGGAGACAAGGTGCAGGTCTCCGTCAATAAAAAGTCAAACTAAACGGAGGGCCTCCTATGACCGAGCGGCTGAGTTGGGACCAATACTTCATGACCATAACGCAACAGGTGGCCGAGCGCTCCACGTGCATGCGGGCCAAGGTCGGCGCCGTGATCGTCCGCGATAAGAATATACTAGCAACCGGCTATAACGGCGCTCCCGCTGGGATGCCTCACTGTACGGACGTGGGATGCCTTATCTACGAATCTAAGACGCCGAATGGCGAAACAGAGCAAAACTGTTTTCGCACCATCCACGCGGAGATGAATGCCATCGCGCAGGCGGCGAAAAACGGGTCCAGTATCAAAGACGGCGCCATTTACATCACTCACACCCCTTGCATTCACTGCCTGAAGGTTCTGGTCAATACTGGGATTAAAGACATCTTTTACTTAAAACCCTACAAGCTCCACACGCTTGATGAGCTTCTGCGATACACTCAAGTCCACCTTCATAATGTAGAGTTGCCGAGCAACTAAAAGGGGCGAGGAGAATGCTCCCCCCGCCCCTTTTTTCTGTTTTTCTATCCCGCAGTTAGATCTTGCCCTGCAAGAGAAACGCGATCACGAAGCCGTAGAGGGCCAACGCCTCGATAAAGGCGAGACCTAGAATCAGCGGCAGAAAGATTTTATCCGCGGCGTTGGGATTGCGGCCGATGCTCTCCATTGCCGAGGCGCCGACGCGCCCCTGGCCCAAGGCAGCGCCGAAGGCGGCAACGCCTATAGCCAGACCGGCCCCAATAGCAACCGCCCCCCGGGTCGCCGCATCCGCCGAGGCTGCCCCGGCTGCCTCAGCTGCCATGGACAGCGCGGGCTGAAACCCCGCCAGCGCGAACGTTGCTGCAGATAGAAGTAGCTTTCTCATCCTGTTCCTCCTTTCCAGCGCTGCGACCTTTTGCCTCTCCTCTCTCCTCTACCTCTCCGCTTCGATCGCCCGCTAATGTTCATGACTGATAGCCAAAGCCACATAGACCACGCTCAACACCGTGAACACAAACGCCTGGATGACCGACACCAACGCGCCGAGAATGTAAAACAGCACCGGCACGACTAATTTGGTCAAATCTATGAACGCCTCAAGCACCTGATGGTCGCCGAACATGTTGCCGAATAACCGGAGGGAGAGCGAGACCGGCCGAAACAGATGGGAGGAGCCCTCAAGGATGAAGAAAAACACAACTGAGAGTAGCAAGACCGGCACAAAAAGCAGCCCCATCAGCCAGTTCCTCGTCGGTGGCAGAGAGTGCATCGGCCCAATGAATTGCTTGATGTAGCCCAAGCCGTTGGCCTTGAAACCAAAACAATTGTACGCCGCAAAAGAAACCAGCGCCAAGCCGACCGTGGTATTGAGATTGCTCGTCGGCGGAGAAAATCCCGGCACCAATCCGATCAGGTTGGCAAAAAGAATGAACAGAAAAAAACTCCCGAACAGGGGAACATACTTGCGGCCCTTTTTTCCCATGACCCCATCGGTGAGCGAGACCACGATCCCGATCAACAGCTCCAGCACATTTTTCACGCTGATGCTCGTGTCGGGAATCACCGGATCGGAGCTTCGCGAAAGCGCGCCCCGGGCGACAAGCGCCACTAGTACGAGCAGTAGCGTCACCACTGACGCGGTAAATGAATGCTCCGGCAGCACGGTCAAAGGGTAGGGCAAAAGAGCATACCAGCTGAAAGGATGCTCCATTAGGGACTCCGCCTTACACAGAAATAGAATCCCTCGCAGATGATAGCAAGCAGCAGCGTTGAAAAGCCCAGGGCGAAAGAGAGCACGAAAAACTCAAAATGAAAAAAGAGTAAGGAGAGCAACCCGAGAAACATGACAAATTTCAAAAGCAAGAGCGCAGCTCCCATCCAGACCCTGCCGTGATCCCCTAACGGCGTTAACACCCAGCGCACGCCTAGGGCCAACAAGAAAAAATTGACCGCCACGAACACCCCGCCGAGAAAAAAAGCGCGCGGCTCCAAAAGGCTCAAAGGCATAAGACTGGCGAACAAAACCCCGAGGAGGATTACGTGCCACAGCTCGATACGGTATACGCTACGCATCATTTCTCGTTGCCGAAGCGCCGGACCCACTGGATTAGCTGCGCGACGGCGCCAACAAAAGCGACAAAGGTTAAAATAGTCACACCCCAGGGGGACGTACCGAGGAATTTGTCCACCAGGTATCCCAACACTAAACCGCCGATGATGGTGCTGGGAAATTGAAGGCCGATGGCCGCGTACTTGGCGATCCTGACGAAGCGAGAATTGCTTTGATCTGCCCTATCTTCCGAAGGGTCCGCTTCTGGCCTCACTCCCAAACTCGTCTACCAAGAAATTTGCTAAGCGTCAACCTAACGACGCCTCTCTTCTCTTGCCCAAGCGGAGAATGCTTGCAACGTTTTCGCGATGTCCTTTTCCAAATGGCTCAAGGAGACAAAGGCCGCCTCAAATTGGGAAGGCGGCCAATAGACGCCCCGTCTGAGCATGCCGTGAAAATACCGCGCAAACTGCGCGCAATCACCGCGGCGCGCGTCGGCCGCGCTTTGGACGCGGTCCACGCCGAAGAAAATCGTCATCATGGAGCCAACCCGATTCACGGTTCCATGAATTCCGTACTGGCGCAAAACCGCGCGGTATCCCTCTTCCATTTTTCTCCCTAGATCTTCCAAAGCGCTGTATGTGCCGCGGCGGGATAATAGCCTCAGGACTGCCAATCCGGCAGCGACTGCTATCGGATTGCCGGAAAGCGTGCCAGCTTGATACACTGGTCCTTCGGGGGCCAGAAGATTCATAATCTCCCGCCGCCCGCCGAAAGCCGCCAGAGGAAGCCCGCCGCCCAAGATTTTTCCCAAGCAGGTAAGATCCGGCTGGAGTTTATAAAGCTGTTGGGCACCGCCGAGAGCTACGCGGAAACCCGTGATGACTTCGTCGTATATCAAAAGCGCGCCATAAGCGTGCGCGACTTTTCTCATTGCGTCGAGAAATCCTGGCGCCGGCGGAATCACTCCCATGTTGCCGCAGACGGGTTCTACAATAACAGCCGCGATATTTTTTCCGTGTCTGTCGAACAAACCCTCCAGCGACCCGGGGTCGTTGAATCTCGCCACGAGAGTTTCTCGAGCGAAGCCCGGCGGCACCCCTGGGCTGTCAGGCAGCCCTAGCGCGGCGATCCCTGAGCCGGCTTTTACTAACAGCCCATCTGCATGACCGTGGTAACAGCCGTCGAACTTGATGATTTTTGTTCGCCCGGTACAAGCTCTGGCCAGGCGTACGGCGCTCATGGTCGCCTCGGTTCCGGAGCTCACCAATCGGACCGCTTCGATAGAGGGTACTAAACGGCAAACAAGTTCGGCCAACTCTACTTCGCCTTCCGTTGGCGCACCGAAGGTTGTTCCCCGCGCCGCGGTTTTTTTTATTTGCTGGACGATTTTCGGATGCGCGTGTCCCAAAATGAGGGGTCCCCATGAGGCAACGAAATCGATGTATTTTCTTCCTTCGGTGTCAAAGAGGTACGCGCGTTTACCTCGCGCGATGAACGCGGGAGTACCGCCGACCGCTTGCCATGCTCGGACTGGGCTGTTAACGCCGCCAGGAATTTTCTTTCTGGCGCGTTGGTAAAGCGTTTTGGATTTATTCCTGGGCATGGGTGAGTCCTCCTAGCACTGCGTCAGTAGTGTGTCAAGGTAAATGAAAAGAATCGAGCGAAGATAAAAAATTTTTATTGCATTTTTTTCTTGCAAAGAAAATTGAAAAGGATTATGAATTTTTCTTCTGACTTGCGCCGGAGCAATCTTTGCGTTGTGATTGATGCGCACGAGGAAGAACAGCGTCGTAATTTTCTGGCGGCCTCTTTAATGACTCAATAATATCGCCTAATGCCGACCTTGATATTCGTGTTCTCAACGCTATCTAAGCAACTAATTAGTGAAGGCTTTTTGAGTTATCCACAGCTGTGGATAAAATTGTTTGTAAGTTATTTGTCAGTTTTCTCTTGATAATTAAACAGGTTAACGGTGCCATCATGGATGATTTGTGGCAAGAAGCCCTTGGTGAAATCGGAAAGCGGCTCGGCAAACAGAATTTTGAGACGTGGATAAAACCGATTCATTTTGATTCACGCGCCAAGAACGAGGTTCGCCTGGCCGTTCCAAATAAGTTTTTTCGCGATTGGCTGACGGAGCATTTCCTGCGTCAAATTGAGGACGTGCTAAGTTCGCTCGCGCATCAAGAAGTAAAAGTTTGTCTTAACGTTAACCAATATTTACAAACTAAGACGGGCGAAAAAACCGAACGAAAAGAAGAGAGGGAGAGAGAAAAACCGCAGCGGGTGAATAATCTCATTCCCCGGTACACTTTCGAGAACTTCGTCGTCGGCGCCAGCAATCAATTCGCTCACGCGGCGTCTGTGGCGGTCGCAAGCCAACCAGGTGAGAGTTACAACCCCTTATTCATTTACGGCGGTGTGGGCCTTGGCAAGACTCATCTGGTTAACGCGATCGGTCACAAAGGAGCCGCTAAACGTCCTGGGTTAAAAGTCTATTATCTCAGTTCTGAGTCATTTATGAACGAGCTTATAGGCTCACTTCGACGAGACAAGATGGATGAGTTTAAGACGAAATTTAGGAATATAGATATCTTGATCCTCGATGACGTCCAATTCATCGCCGGCAAAGAACGGACCCAAGAAGAGTTTTTTCATACCTTCAACTCACTTTACGAGTCGCACAAGCAGATCGTCATAACTTCGGATAAGTTCCCCAAGGAGATTCCTGGCTTGGAGGACCGTCTCCGCAACCGGTTCGAATGGGGCTTGATCGCCGATATCCAACCCCCGGACATGGAGACCCGCGTCGCGATCCTGCAGAAAAAAGCCGAAGCCGAGGGTATACAGCTGCCCCATGACGTAGCGATTTTTCTAGCGACGAACATCGACTCAAACGTTAGGGAACTGGAAGGTTCGTTGACGCGTTTGGGTGCCTTCGCATCCCTAACAAAGACACAGATCACGGTGGAGCTAACAAAAGAGGTATTGCGCAACACACTTAAAGGACCTCAACGCGAGATAACAGTAGAAGGCATCCAAAAAACCATCTGCGACTTCTACAACATCAAACTGGGCGACCTAAAGGCAAAGAGAAGGACCAAGAATATTGCCATTCCACGGCAGGTCGCTATGTATCTTTGCCGTAAGTACACGGAAACCTCCTTCCCAGCGATCGGCGACAAATTCGGCGGCCGCGACCACTCGACGGTGATTCACGCTTCCAAGACGGTCGAAAGAAAACTAAAAGAAGATCCCTACATGCAGACCACCATCGAGAAGCTCGAGAGGAACCTGAACGTCAAAAAATAGCTGTGGGTATCTCTGTGATTATCTAAGGATTAAGCTGTGGATGAATGTGGATTAATCTCCCTAATTCGCTGCCTCGGTTGAATACAGAGCAATTATGATCGAACTAAGTCACAGACCAATCTATTAAATTATCTACTCTATTTGGACTTATCTATTTTATCCACAACCCCTACTATTACTTCTTAATTACTTATATATTAAAGAATTAGAAGTCAGTGGGAGGACACATGGAAACTAAAGCTAAGCGGGGAGATCTTCTCGCTACGCTTTATTGGACGCAGAGTATTGTCGAGCGTCGGAATACCATGCCGATCTTGGCCAACGTGTTAATCGAGTGTCAGAGAGGCGAGATCCGATTAACGGCGACCGACTTGGAAGTTGGTGTCAGGGGTCACGTGGACGGGGAAGTTGCAAAAGAGGGCACGGTTACCGTCAATGCGAAAAAACTGTATGAAATCATCAGGGAAGTTCCCAATGAACAGGTTCAACTAAAACGATTGGAGAACGATTGGGTCGAAATCAAAAGCGGTAAGTCAGTCTTCAAGATTGTTGGAATGGACGCGCGCGAGTTTCCCCAATTCCCGAAAATCGACAGCAAAGGACTGTCGACAACGCCGGCTTCGACTATCCGGGAAATGATCGAGAGAACCATTTTCTCCGTGTCCACCGACGAAACGCGCTATAGTCTGAACGGCGTGTTTGTTGAAGAAAGCGAGGGCGGGAAAATCAGGATGGTATCTACGGATGGTCATCGACTCGCTTTTGAAGAGAGGGTACTGGGATCGTTGGGATTAACCAAGGGAGTCATTGTTCCGCGCAAAGGCTTATCTGAGCTGAAAAAATTATTAGAAAGCGGTGAAGATGGAGTTGTCTCCATCGGTTTTAGGGAAAACATGGGACTCGTGATCAAAGACAAGGTTGAGCTGTTCATGCGGCTCATTGATGGGGATTTCCCTGATTACACGAAAGTTATCCCTAAGGGGAACCCTAACATCGCCAAGATCGAGCACCAAGAACTTTTACAAGCCCTAAGACGCGTATCGATCTTATCTAGCGAAAGATACAAGGGAATAAAGATGGAATTTGCCGACGGCAGGGTTTCGATCTCGGCCAATAATCCAGATCTCGGTGAAGCGGTGGAAGAGATTGAAGCAGAATATAAAGGTAAGCCAATCTCGATCGGCTTTAATGCCCGCTACCTCCTTGATGTTCTTACCGTATTGGACAGCGAAGGAGAGGTTGATATCGAGTTGAAAGATGAACTCAGCCCGAGCGTGATTCGAAAAACAGGAAAAGAAGGCTACCTCTATGTGCTCATGCCTATGAGATTATGACCGCTCGCCTATTTTGTGGATTAGTTCTTGTACCGAGCATCAAGGGAATATTTTTCGTCTAGGCCCACGATCTCGTTAAACTCATTAAAAGGCATCAGTCTCTCTAAAATCCCGAGCGTAGAACCATCTCGGCGCAGAGTCGAGTAAACTTCCCGCAAAGATTTGGCCACCGTATAGATCGGGGCCAAGGGCCAAACAATCAGCGCAAAGCCGAGATCTCGTAACTCTTGTGGAGCCATAATAGGTGTGACACCACGCTCGAGCATGTTCGCCACAAGCGGCCCTGGCACGTGGCCTGCAATCTCTTTCATTTCTTCTTTACTCTCCGGCGCCTCAATAAACACCGCGTCGCACCCCGTTTCTTTAAAGGCGATCCCACGTTTGATTGCCTCATCTAAACCGAGCGCTTGGCGCGCGTCCGTGCGCGCGACGATATAGAAATCATGCTCTCCTTTAGCTTCTATGGCGGCGCGGAGCTTCTTCAGCTGTTCGTCCAGAGGAATGACTTGTTTGCCTGTCATGTGGCCACATCTTTTCGGCCAAACCTGATCTTCTAAAAACATACCGGCAGCTCCGGCGCGAATTAGATCCTGAACGGTCCTTATCACATTGACGGCGTTACCATAGCCGGTATCGGCATCGACGATCACCGGCGTATCAACAACGGAGCAAATCCGCTGTGCCGCGTCGATCACTTCTGTTTGTGTAAGAAGACCAAAGTCCGGCTCACCCAGAAGCGTAGCCGAAAGACTATAACCAGTAATGAAAATCACCTCGAAGCCAGCGCGCGAGGCGATTTTGGCGCTGAGCGCGTCATAGACGCCGGGCATAATCAACTGACCCAGATCGCTTAAGGAGTTCCGAATAAGCTTGGCCTTGTCCATAGCGCCTCCCGTGATAAGAATTGCTAGGCTATACGCGTAGACAAAGCACAGCCTAGTGTCGGGCAAAAGTAAAATCTAGTGCGGTCGTTCTACTACGGTGACTGACAGTACCGTCGCGCGAATCTACGACAATACGCTGGGAAGATCAATCAGCTGTGATGGCGCACTACATGTTATAAAGAAGGAGCTTAGAAGCTCTCTAGGTAAGGGCGGACGTCGATCTCGTGCGTCCAGGCATTACGGGGTTGTTTCAGCGTGTGGATTACTGCGGCGGCTATGGTGTCAGGAGGTATGACAGACTCGGCTGATCGCTGCGGGTCCCGGGCCTGGAGTTTTGGGGTATCGATCTGTCCGTCGACAATCACGTGAATGACGTGAATGCCCCTGGGATGAAATTCTCTAGCGAGGGATTGACCGAGCATCCGCAACGAGGACTTGGCGATGGCCAAAGGAGCAAAACCAGCACGCCCCCTTAATGCCGCAGTAGCACCCGTCAATGAAATAAAACCGTGACCAGCGTTGAGCATCTGCGGAATGATCGCTTGGGCTAAATGAACGGCGCCCATGACGCCGACGTCGAAAGATTGCCGAATTTGCTCCGGTTCGATTTCCAAAAAAGCGCCGCGGCCATAGCCACTGGCATTGTAAGCCAGAGCAGTGATGGAACCCAGTTCAGCGCTGGCCCTTTCTACTGACTTCAGCACCGCCTGGCGCTGAGTGACGTCCGCGGGAATGATAATAGCCTTGCCACCGGCGGAGCGGATTTGCTCAGCAACTGGTTCGCTGGATTCACTGCGCCGAGAGATAAGCGCAACGGCATAGCCTTCTCGGGCGAACGCGCGGGCAAGAGATGAACCCAATCCTGGGCCGACGCCGGCGATAACCGCTGTCTCCATGGTCATGACTGCGCAGCCGTATTGATGAACAGCTCGTCAAGGGACATTTTTCTTCCGAGCAAACCTTGCTCTTGAGAATACTGCATCAAGGCCTCCAGTGTTTTTCGATTCGCGTCGCCGAGCCCATACACCCAGGGATCGTCCCCAAGAATCTCCTCTTGTTCTTCCAAAAAATACCGAAACCAAGCGAGCGAAACAATCCTCGGGTTTTCCATACGCTTATACGCGGCCTTTTTCGACTGTTCAAAGGCCTGCATCAGATTAATTGGTACCCAAGGGTATTTTTCCACCACTTCTTGCTTAATCGCCGTCGTGTGCATGATCGGGAAGATGCCGGTGCGCTTGAAATATTCGATTTCGAGATCCCGGTAGTTCGGAAACAGACGAGTGACTCTCTCGTCTTTTTGCAGTATCGGCCGGATTACTTCCGGGTGAATCAGAGCATCGAGCTCGCCGTCAACGAGCATTTTCTCAACGTTCTTCCCCGGTGCGATCCGTTGGATCTTCAAGTCGGCTGGCGGTGTCCACTCCACCTCTTCTTCGTCCTGTTTAAACCATTGGATCTGCCGGTGCGGCACCCGGTATTCGTGCTCCAGGAGGCCGCGAATCCACAAATTTGCGGTCGCTTGAAAGTTCCGGAGCCCGACCTTCTTACCGATCAAATCGGTCGGTTTGCGAATGCCCTTGGCAGTGTTTACAAAGATAAACCCATGGCGAAATCGGCGATGCAGAAAGACCGGGATGGCGACAAGGGGCAAGCCCGTGTACTTCGCCATCAAATAATTCGACATCGATAGCTCTGCCGCGTCGAACTCGCGGTTGCGTATCATGCGCCAGTGACGAATATCAGACGTCATGTCGGTGAGGACGGTCAACTCGATGCCGTCGGGTTTCACGGTTCCCTCTTTAAGGGCGCGAATGCTCTCGTAATCGCCGGTAGCCAATGTCAAATGAATTTTCTTGCTCATGCGGCCTATCTAACACGGCGAAGGCACTTTGCCAATCCGTTAACTATGATAAATAATATTTGAGGGCTTTTCTTAGGAGGTTTTTCAAATGAAGCAGCTATCGCTAAGATTTCTGGTTTTATTTCTCGCGATACTCACAGCGCCACCCGCCTTGGCGCAGAAGACGCGCATCAACTGGACGGCCGTAACCGGAGCGCAAAGCGGCATGTTTCTGGCACAACAGGAAGGGCTCTTCAAGAAAAACGGTCTGGACATTGAGTTGATTCATATCCCATCTAGCTCCCGAGCCATCCAAGCGATTTTGGCTGGCGAGATCGCCTTTTCTTTCATGGACGGGAACAACGAAGCCCAGGCGAATCTCAAAGGAGCGAACCTGGCAATGGTCGCAGGTGCCACGAATCGCATGGTTTTTTCCCTCATGGCGAAGCCTGAGATCAAAAGAATCAACGATCTTAAGGGAAAAAAGATCGGCATCACCCGGGTCGGCTCGTCCACTCACACTTCCGCGCTTTACGCCCTGGGCCAGGCTGGTTTGAAATCGGCGGATTATCAAATTTTACCGTTGATGGAAGTGCCGAACATCTTCACTGCTTTGACGGCTGGTCAGATCGATGCCGGCGTCGTTTCTCCGCCGACGAACAGCCGGGCGCGCAAAGCCGGCTTCAACGAGTTGATGAACCTGGCCAAGGAAGGGCCTGAGTATGTCTCAGTGGCAGTCGGCGCGAGCCGTTCATACGTACGCGCCAACGAGGATATCGTCCGCCGGGTCATCCGTTCATATGCCGAAGGCGTGCAAATCTTTAAGACCAATAAAGCGGCGGCTCTGAAGATGATCCAGAATCAGCTCAAAGTGAAGGAACCTGACATCCAGGAGGATACTTACAATCAATTCCGTGAATATTTAGAGTTTCCCCCGTACGTGAGCCGCAAAGGAATGGAAGCGGTTATCGCGGACTTGGCTGAAACCAATCCCGCGGCCAAGGCGGCGAAGCCCGACGATTTCATGGATATGCGCTTCGTCGCCGAGCTGGAAAAAGAGGGATTTTTCAAGAAGGTGGGCGGCAAATGAACAGGCTTGTAGGTCGTCTAGGCGCGTTTTCAAATATTTCGGGCGTGAACTTTGGCATCGATCCCGTTCGTTATCGTCGCACTCCCCGCAGGCTTATTCCGAACCGCGTGGCTCCCATCAGCTGTTGCGATAACATCAACATTTTTCTTTACGAGTAAATAAGTGGGCGACAACGTCATCTCGTACATTGAGATGTGCCGACGGGAGGGCGTGAGCTTGCAGCAAGGCATGAACTTCGG
>Ga0209160_1002470_pt1 | contig 15388 bp, 14 predicted proteins | sample GraSoiAngelo_153_FD_186167 | JGI IMG/M metagenome (GOLD analysis project Ga0209160, IMG submission 186167) | Grasslands soil microbial communities from the Angelo Coastal Reserve, California, USA - 14_1009_12_40cm (SPAdes) (version 2) | ecosystem: Environmental > Terrestrial > Soil > Grasslands ... | reverse complement strand
AACGGCGGAACCTCGGTGAGCGACAGTGCTGGTACCATTCTCGCCTCCAGCAGCAACTCGTCGAGTTTTGCCAAGGCGCAAAATGTTTGCGTACTCCCGGTGAGCGGTTCGTGCACGGTGCTCGCCAGCGCAATCATTTCGCAAGCCAACAGCTCCTCGGGTGGCGGAAAATCTTCATCCGACGCGAAGGGCACTAGTCTGCTTGGACTCTCAGTCGGAGGCATGTCGGTGAGCGACAATCCTCCGCCCAACACGACTATCCTGGTGCCCGGGATCGGCTCGGTCACCCTCAACGAGCAGACCTGCGATGGCGGAGGCGCTCCACCATGCGCTGGCACCACCAGCAGCGGTATACGAGTACGTGCAATCCATGTGATCGTTGACAACCCGAATGCTTTGGGCGTTCCTCAAGGCGCGGATGTCATCGTGGGCGAGGCGCACGCCGACTCGTCTCACCCGTGACAACCTCTAAACGGACGAAGAGAGCCCGGCACGAAGCTGGGCTCTCTTTTTTTTGGCCAAGGCAGGTGGACGAGACGCCGTTGATTCAGAGACTAGCAGCGGGCAGATTTGAGGCGCAATCATCTGAAAGCGGCCTTTCCTTCGTGCCTCCGATTGATCCCGGCAGCCGCGGGCCGGGCGGCGGGATTTGAGAATCTTGGGTTGACCGATGGGGGAATCGAGTCAAGAATGTTTGGACTATGACTAGCCATACAGCGCAAAAACTAGCGGACAAAAAACTGGCGGTTTTGGGAACGGGGAAGCTCGGCGGGATACTGCTGCGGGCTTACTTGAAGCAGGAGCTGTTCCCGCCGAAACGGGTGACGGCGACGGTGAAGCACAGCGAGAAGGCCGCGGCGCTCGGGAAAGAGCTGGGCGTGGCGGTGACGACGGAGAACCGCAAGGCGGTGCACGGCGCGGACATCGTGTTGCTGTGCGTCAAGCCGCAAGTGGTGAGCGAGGTCTTGAAGGAGATCGCGCCGGAACTACATGAGAAGACACTGGTGATCTCCGTGGCGGCTTCCGTGCCGACGAATTACATCGAGCAACACCTCGGCGGAAAAATTCCCGTGGTGCGCGTGATGCCCAACACGCCTGCGACGGTGGGATGCGGCATGACAGGGATTTGCCGCGGCGCGCATGCCGGGGCGGAGCATCTGGAGATGGCGCGCGCCATGTTCAATGCCGTGGGGCGCACGGTGGTCGTCGACGAGAAAAATATGGACGCGGTGACGGGGCTTTCCGCGAGCGGCCCGGCGTTTGCGTACATTATTCTGGAATCGCTCGCGGAGGCGGGAGTCAAAGTGGGCCTGCCGCGGGACATAGCGACCTTGCTGGCGGCGCAGACGATGAAGGGTGCGGCAAGCGTGGTGCTGGAGACGGGCGACCATCCCGCGCTGCTGAAGGACGCGGTGACTACACCGGCGGGCTGCACCATCGATGGAATTCTGGAATTGGAAGAAGGGAAGCTGCGCGTGACGCTCATTAAGGCTGTGGTGAAGGCCACCAGCCGCGCGGGCGAATTGCTCTTCGAGAAGTAACACACTCCTAAGAATCGAAATTAGTGATACGATGCTGCGCGTGAGGGGGACATGCCCGGAGCATACCTACCCGTTTTGATCTACGCCGTGCTGGTGATTGCGTTTCCGGCGGTGACGCTCATCCTGGCGAAGTATATCCGGCCGACGTCAACGTCATACGGGGCGAAGCTGAAACCCTACGAGTGCGGGATTGCGCCGGAAGGCGGCTCCCGGGGGCGGTACTCGGTGCGGTTTTACATCATTGCCATGTTGTTCGTGATATTTGACGTGGAAACGATGTTTCTCATTCCGTGGGCCATCTTGTACCGAGGTTGGGTCGCGGCGCACACGGGGCTGTTTGCGCTGGTTTCGATGTTCGTCTTCCTGGGGATCTTGCTCGTCGGGTACGTGTGGCTGTACAAGAAGGGCGCGCTGGAGTGGGCGTGATTTGCAAGATTCAATTTGCTTCCACACGCTACCTTTCGAATCCGAAGCTCTTGTGATAGGTTTTCTGCATGTGTTAGAAACGCGGCGTCTGCAATCACATTGTTGGGTACCGTTTTGTTGGGATCGGAGAGCGATTGTTTTTGCACTCCGGCCGCAGAGGGTGTGACCGCGGCGCATATTGCACAGGGTCCATGGCCGACGAGCCCAAGGAACAACAACCTTCTGCCCCACCCGCGGGCGAAAAGCCCGCAAGCAGCCCGTCTTCCGCGTCAGCTCCCCCCGCCAAACCCGCCGCCCCGCCGCCACCGCCGGGCGGCGTACCGGCAAAACCCGCAGCACCTGCGCCTCCCAAGCCGCCTGTAGTGCTGCAAACACCGCTGAACAATGAACTGGTCGAACGAGTTCGCGCCAAGTTCGGCCCGGCACTTGTGGAAGCCACCGAGGACCGCAAACAAGCAATACTCACAGTGGAATGCGCGCGGCTGGCGGAGATTGCGCTTTATTTCCGCGATGAAGAAAAGTTCGACCTGCTCTCCGATTTGACGGCGGTGGATTGGCCGAAGCGCGAAAAACGGTTCGATGTGGTGCTCAATCTTTATTCTTTTGCGAAAAATGAGCGCTTGCGCGTGAAAGCGCGGGCGGGCGATGGGGAAGAAGTGCCTAGCCTGCACGGAGTGTGGCCCACGGCAAATTGGCTGGAGCGCGAGGCGTTTGACATGTTCGGGATTGTCTTCGCCGGGCATCCGGACTTGCGGCGCATTTTGCTGCCCGACGAGTGGAAAGGGTATCCGCTACGGAAGGACTACGACATCATCGAGCAGGACACCGCGTGGGTGAAAGAAAACCTGGGGATCGAGAGCGGGCAATAACGAGCGTGGCGAAGACCTCCATCACGGATAGCGGCGAGAAGCAGCACACGCTGCTGGGCGCGGATGAACTCATCCTGAATATGGGTCCGCAGCATCCGTCCACGCACGGGGTGCTGCGCGTCAAGCTCAAACTGGATGGCGAGCGCGTGATCGGCTCCGAATGCATGATCGGATACCTGCACCGGGGCGTGGAGAAAATCGCGGAGCACCGCACGTACCAGCAATTCGCGCCGTACGTGGACCGCATGGATTACGTCGCGGCGGTCAGCAACGGGCTGGGATATTGCGAAGCCATCGAGAAATTGCTACTGGTGGAAGCGCCGGTGCGCGCGCGGGTGATTCGAACGATCCTGACGGAGCTCCAGCGGATTGCCAGCCACCTTTTGTGGTTGGGGACGCACGCGCTGGACATCGGCGCGCTCACACCTCTGTTTTATTGCTTTCGCGAGCGGGAAGAAATTCTGAAAATTTTCGAAAAGTATTGCGGCGCGCGGTTGACGACGCACGCGTTTCGAATCGGCGGATTGCAATACGAAGCCTACGACACGCTGGAAAAAGACGTCGAGCGGTTTTGCAAGAATTTCGAGTCGCGCATCGTCGAATACGAAGATTTGCTGACGCAAAACCGCATCTGGCTCGGGCGGACGAAGGGTGTGGGGATTTTGACGTCAGCCGAGGCCATTGCGTTTGGGGCCACGGGGCCGGTGCTGCGGGCCAGCGGCGTGAAATGGGACATTCGCAAGGCCATGCCGTACGCGGCTTATGACCAATATAAATTTGAAATTCCCGTGGGCACGGCCGGCGACACCTACGACCGGTACCTCGTGCGCATGGAAGAGATGCGGCAGTCGCGGCTGATCTGCTTGCAAGCGATCGAAAATATCCCCAGCGGGCCGATTCTCGCGAAGGTGGGCAAAGTGCTAAAGCCGCCGCCGGGAGAGGTCTATCATTCGATTGAAGCGCCCAAGGGCGAATTGGGCTACTACGTTGTGAGCGACGGGACGGTGCAACCGTACCGCGTGCGCATCCGGCCACCGTCGTTCGTGAATCTGCAATCGTTTGACCGCATGGTGAGAGGACACCTGGTGGCGGATGTGGTCGCCATCATTGGAACGCTGGATATCGTTTTGGGAGAGGTCGACCGCTAGTCGCAGCACAAGAATAGCGATTAGATTGACGGAGACATAAGCTCAGTGATGCAGGCCGTAACGCAAGGCACGATCGAATTCCTGAAGCTGTACTGGGCGCCGCTGCTTTGCGGCGTGGTCATTGTTGCGTTTCTGCCGCTGATCGTCGGATATGTGGTTCTCGTGGAGCGCAAGCTGATGGCAGACATGCAGGCGCGGCTGGGGCCGATGCGCGTGGGGCCGCACGGTTTGCTGCAGCCCATTGCCGACGCGGTGAAGCTTCTGATCAAGGAAGACATCATCCCGGAGGACGCGGACAAGCTCGTCTTCTGGCTCGCGCCCGTACTCTCGGTAGGAGCCGCACTGCTATCCTTGGCCGGCATCGCCATCGGTCCGGCTTTCCAAATCGCCAAAGACATCAACATCGGAATTCTTTTTGTCGTGGGCGTCAGCGCCATGGGGATTTTTGGCATCGTGCTGGGCGGCTGGGCCTCGAACAGCCACTACTCGTTGATGGGCGCTCTGCGGAGTGCGGCGCAGTTGGTGAGTTACGAAACGGCTGCGGGCATGGCGCTGGTGAGCGGGTTGCTGTTTGCCGGCACGCTGAATATCACTTCCATTGTGGAGGCTCAGCGACAGCAAGGAATTTGGTTCGGATTGCTCGCACCGGTGGCGTTTTTCACTTATCTAGTGGCTTCCATCGCCGAAACAAACCGCGCGCCATTTGATTTGCCGGAAGCGGAATCCGAATTGGTCGCAGGTTACATGACGGAATTCAGCGGCTTCCGGTGGTCGCTTTATTTTCTTGCGGAATACACGAACATGATCGTCGTCGCGTCCGTGGCGACGACCCTGTTTCTTGGTGGATGGCTGCGGCCGTTTCCCCGGACACAGTGGCTGAATTTTCTGGATTTTCTGCCGCCGCTCCTGATGGTGGCCATTGGCCTGTATTGCCTCGTTCGCGTGCCCAAGCAGCCGGCGCGCGTGCAGCAGTTTTTCATGGTGGCGGTGGCGGGACTGTGTTTTTTCTTGGCCCTGGTCCTGGCGGTGCCGGTGCTTGTGCCGGTGGTGAACCCATCGCTGGCCGCAGGCGTGAAGCCACTTTACGAGGGGATTCACGGCAGCTTCTGGTTTCTCTTCAAGGTGAGCGCGTACCTTTACTTCTTCATGTGGCTGCGCTTCACGCTGCCGCGCTACCGCTTTGACCAGTTGATGCGCCTGGGATGGCATTTCCTGATTCCCTTGTCCATCATCAACGTGCTGGTGATCGGTATCGCCATGATCGTCGGAACGTACTTGCACCTGGAAGGCTGGTGGCTGCTGCTGGCCACGCTTCCTGCGTCCATCATCGCGCTGCTCATCGCGCTCTTCATTCTGGCTGCCGAACAGAAAAGCGGGCAACAACAGGCGGGGGGAGCCGCCTCGGATTCCTATGCTGGATAAAGTTATCTTTTACTTTTTTGCAGGCATTGCGGTGGCCAGCGCGGTGCTCACCGTCACACGGCGCAACGCCGTTCACAGCGCCATCTTCCTGATTACTGCGCTGCTCGCGACGGCAGGGATTTTCCTGCAATTGCGCGCGGAGTTTTTGTTCATCGTGCAAATTATTCTCTACGTCGGCGGCATCATGGTGCTTTTCGTTTTCGTGATTATGCTCGTGAACCTGGACGTGGCGGTGCGCCAGATCCAGTTTGCGCGGCAGAAATGGGTGGCTTTGGTTATCTCACTAGCGCTGGCCGCGCAGGTCGGCCTGATGTTCTGGTCCAGCGGGAGAATGCCCGGGCAGGGGCTGCCTGTGTTGGCGGCGGCTCCGGCGGACAAGCTGCCGCCTAATTCCGAAGAAGTAGCGAAAAGTCTGTTCTCGTCCTATTTATTACCATTTGAGATTGCTTCGGTTTTGCTGTTGGTGGCCATGGTGGGCGCCGTCGTTATGGCAAAAAAGAGGACATAAGAATCCGTGCTTCCGATTGGACACTATCTGTTTCTAGGCCTCGCGCTCTTCATCATCGGAGTGATCGGCGTGGTCACGCGGCGCAATGTAATCATCGTGCTGATGTCCATCGAGCTGATCCTGAACGCAGTGAACATCAATCTGGTGGCCTTTTCGCGCTTGTACGGTGATGTCGCCGGGCAGGTTTTCGCGCTCTTTATCATCGCAGATGCGGCAGCGGAGGCAACCGTGGGCCTGGGCATCATCATCGCGTTTTTCCGCAACCGCGAAACGGTGCTGGCAGACGAAATGGATTTGTTGAAGTGGTGACGCAGCGCGCGAAACCATGAAGCTAGGAAAGAACATCGCATGACGCCCACGGGCTATTTGCTCCAGCATCTATGGCTCATCCCGCTGTTTCCGCTCGTGACGGCGGCGCTGATGCTATTCTTCGGCCGCCGAATTCCCAAAAATGCAGTCAGCATGTTTTGCGTGGGCAGCGTGGGATTGTCGTTCGTCTATGCGTTGGGCGCGGTCATGCAATTACTGGCCGCGGGGCCGGAGCAGCGCGTCGCGCAACAAATTCTGTTTGAATGGCTGACGCCTGGCCCGATGCAAATGAGCGGCGGGCACCTGGTGCGATTTGTCGCCGATTGGGGCTATCTGCTGGATCCGCTTTCCTGCGTCATGGTGCTGGTGGTCACCGGCGTCGGCTTCCTGATTCATGTTTACTCCATCGGGTACATGGGCCATGAAGGCGGCTACTACCGTTTCTTCGGCTACATGAACCTCTTCATGTTTTCTATGCTGACGCTGGTTCTAGCGAACAATATGCTGCTCATGTTCGTTGGCTGGGAAGGCGTGGGCCTGTGCAGCTATTTGCTCATCGGGTTTTATTTTTTGAGGAAATCGGCTACTGATGCGGGAAATAAAGCGTTCATCGTGAACCGCATCGGGGATGCGGGGTTCATTCTCGGCATCCTGCTGACGGCCATGACGCTCGGAACGGTTCGATTCACTTCTGTTGGATTGCCGGATGTCGCGGCCAATCCTGGAATCTTGCAGTCGCTGAACAGTGCGGTGGCCGCGCATGCGCTGGCCTCCGGAGCCCCGGTGCTGACGGCCATCGCGCTCCTGCTTTTCGTTGGAGCAACGGGGAAATCAGCGCAGCTCCCGCTTTACGTGTGGCTGCCCGACGCCATGGAAGGCCCAACGCCGGTGAGCGCGCTGATCCATGCGGCCACCATGGTGACCGCGGGCGTGTACATGGTGGTGCGGATGAACGCCATCTACCAGCTTGCGCCGATTGCGATGGACGTGGTCGCGGTCGTTGGAGTGGTCACCGCGATTTTTGCCGCCTCTATGGCGCTGGTGCAGAACGACATCAAGAAAGTCCTCGCTTACTCCACCATCAGCCAACTCGGTTACATGTTCTTGGCCTTGGGCGCAGGCGCTTTTGCAGCTGGAATCTTTCACTTAATGACGCACGCTTTCTTCAAAGCGCTCTTGTTTCTTGGCGCAGGCAGCGTGATTCACGCGATGTCCGGCGAGCAAGACATTCAAAAGATGGGCGGCCTCTGGAACAAGATTCCCGCTACCGCGCGGACTTTCTTCGTGGCGACTCTGGCGATCGCAGGAATTCCTCCGCTGGCGGGATTCTTCAGCAAAGACGAAATCTTGGGACGCGCGTTCGAAAGGCACCCCGACTTGTGGTTCGTTGGCTTCCTTACCGCAGGAATGACCGCGTTTTATATGTTCCGGCTGGTCTTTCTCACTTTTCTCGGTTATTCGCGAGCCGACGAACACGCCGAAAAACATATCCGCGAATCGCCGCCTACGATGACGGTGCCCCTGATGATTCTTGCCGTCCTTTCCGTAATTGGTGGATGGATTGGCTGGCCCGCGGCACTGGGCGGAAGCAACCAGTTTGAGAAATTCCTGGAGCCGGTCACACAAAGCTATTTTGTTGCGCCTTTTGAAGGTCGACTTTCCGTAAACGCCACACCTCTTTTGGGCCATGAAGGCCCCTTTGCAACCGAAACATCCCGGGAGGAACTGCTTCGTGTTGTGGAAGAAAGGAATAAGAAACCCTCCGCCCTCGAGTATCTCCTGATGTTCGCTTCCATCGGCATTGCCGTTGGCGGAATTTGGCTCGCGTATCAGTTCTATCGTACCAAGCGAATCGCGCCGGAATTGGTCGCGGCGAAGGTTCCGCGTTTCTACCAACTGCTCCTTCACAAGTATTACGTCGACGAGATTTACGATGCCGCCGTTGTTGACCGGGTAAAGGACCTGGGCACGGCGCTCGGCGTCTTCGATGCCAAGGTGATTGACGGCGTCGGCGTGGACGGCACAGGCTGGCTGGCGCGCTTTGGCTCGACCCTTTCGATGTGGTGGGACAAGTGGATCATCGACGGGCTATTGAACTTCAGCGCTAAGCTGACGCAACTCAGCAGCTTTCCGGTGCGCTTCTTGCAAACCGGGACGTTTTCCAGCTACGCAATGCTCATCCTGGTCGGGCTGGCGATTCTGCTGGCGTATTACGGGCACCACATGCAGGTCCTGATGCGCGGAGCGCGCTGAGAGGCGAAGAATGGACTTTTTTGCAAATCACATCTTGAGCGTAGTTCTCTTCACCCCGCTCGTCGGGGCGCTGCTTCTGCTCTTCGTTCCGCGCGAGAACGAGAACGCGCACCGCATCGCCGGCAATGTCTTTGGCGTGCTCGGATTTCTCGTTTCGCTTCCGCTGATTCGCTGGTGGCATCCCGGCGCGAGCAAATTCTCGTTCGAGGAAAACGTTGCATGGATTCCTTCTATCGGCGCGAGGTATCACCTCGGCATTGACGGCATCAGCTTGCTGCTGGTGCTGCTCACCACATTCCTCGGAATGATCGCCATCCTTTCTTCCTGGAGCGCGATCCACCAGCGCACCAAGGAATATTACATTCTGCTGCTTCTGCTCCAGACGGGCATGATCGGCGTCTTCATGGCCCTGGATTTCTTCCTCTTCTACGTTTTCTGGGAAGTGATGCTCGTTCCGATGTACTTCCTCATCGGCGTCTGGGGAAGCGACCGGCGGCTCTACGCGGCCATCAAATTTTTCCTGTACACGCTGGCCGGTTCGGTGGTCATGCTGCTGGGAATTCTGGCGCTGTACTTCTATGCGCCGTTGCCGGCGGGCGCGACGCGCACGTTTGATGTTCCCACGCTGCTTGCCGGCGCACAGACGTTTTCAGATCCGCTGAAGGTCTGGCTCTTCTGGGCATTCTTTTTCGCGTTTGCCATCAAGGTGCCGATGTTCCCGTTCCATACCTGGCTGCCGGACGCGCACACGGAAGCGCCCACCGCGGGATCGGTCATTCTGGCTGGCGTTTTGTTGAAGATGGGCACGTACGGTTTCATCCGCTTTTCACTGCCGCTCTTGCCCACCGACACCGCCTTGCGCTCACGAATCATCTCCATCGTTATTTTCCTGTCGCTCGTTGGCATCGTCTACGGCGCTTTGGTCTGCCTGATGCAGAAGGACATGAAGAGGCTGATTGCTTACAGTTCCGTCAGCCACCTGGGTTTTTGCACGCTCGGAATTTTTGCCCTCACGCCCAACGGCCTTTCCGGCAGCGTGCTTCAGCAGATTAATCACGGCATCTCCACCGGCGCGCTCTTCTTGATCGTGGGCGTGCTTTACGAGCGGCGGCACACCCGCATGATTTCCGACTTCGGCGGTTTGGCGACGCCCATGCCGAATTTCGCGGCGATCTACCTGATCATCAGCCTCAGCTCTCTGGGAATGCCGCTGCTGAACGGCTTCATCGGGGAATTCACCATTCTGCAGGGCGCATTCCAAGTCAGTAAAGCCTGGGCCGCCTGGGGCGTGCTGGGCGTGATTCTCGGCGCGGCCTATCTGCTGTGGCTCTACCAGCGCGTGATGTTCGGGCCGGTCACGCAGCCTGCCAACGAACATCTGCCGGACTTGAACCTGCGCGAACTGGCGACGCTTGTGCCGCTCGTGTTTCTGGCGTTCTGGATCGGCATTTATCCAAAACCATTTTTTGCGCTGATCGAAAAGCCCGTGGAGAACATTGTCCGGCAGGTGAACCCGAACTTTTATCCTGCGGAACGCGCAAAATTGCCCGTGCCGGAGCTTCCTTCTGCCGCGGCAGAAACGAAATAAACGCGCCGCATGCATATCCCCATCCTCAGCGCGTTGATGAATTACTTCCAGGGAGATGGCAGGGTCATCCTTCCCGAGATCGAACTGACTCTTTTTGGACTGGGAATTCTGCTGATCGATTTCACCCTCGGCGTCAAAGAAAGATATCTGAATGCCGGGCTGGCGCTGTTGGGCACGTTGTTCAGTGCCTACACAGTGTGGAAGCTGCGAATCCCCGTTGACGCCGATGGTTCGCTGCTTGGATTTCATGACTCCGTAGTTGTAGACCCTTTCTTCCTCTTTTTTGCAGCACTCTTTCTTGCCGCTACTGTGCTCGTGGTTCTGCTCTCGGTGAAATACCTGGAGATTGAAGAAGAGCAGGAAGGGGAATACTACGCGCTGCTGCTCTTCGCCTGTGTCGGAATGATGTTCATGGCTTCGGGCATCGACCTCATCGTGATGTTCCTTGGCCTGGAGACGATGGCGCTGAGTTTCTATGTGCTGACCGGCTTCTTGCGCCGGGAAAAGCGTTCCAATGAAGCGGCCTTAAAATACGTCTTGCTGGGGGCCTTCAGTTCCGGAATTCTCGCGTACGGATTCTCCTTGCTCTATGGTCTGAGCGCTTCCACAAACATAGTTAGAATCAGCGCGATGCTGGGCAGGCGCAGCGCGTTCATAAGCGCTATTTTGCATAGCCCGCAGCCTGCAACGGCGCAATTCAATCCCTTCCTGCTTCAGTTGTTGCCTGTCCTGGCTTTCGTCTTGATAGCGGTGGGACTGTTTTTTAAAGTGGCAGCCGTGCCGTTTCACCAGTGGGCGCCGGACGTTTATGAAGGCGCGCCGACGCCGGTCACCGTGTACGTCAGCGTGGCCTCCAAAACGGCGAGTTTCGCTCTGCTTCTGCGATTGTTCCTCGTGGTGTTTGGCGCCACTCAGGTGAACTGGATGTATCTCGTCGCCGGAATTGCGGTTGCGTCACTCACCTGGGGCAACCTCGCCGCCCTGACACAGACCAACGTGAAGCGGCTGCTCGCCTACTCTTCCATTTCCCATGTGGGCTATATCCTGCTCGGCCTTGTCGCCGGGAACGACACCGCCCGCACGGGAATTGCGTTTTACCTATTCGCGTATGTGTTCATGACCGCGGGCGCTTTTGCGGTGCTCATCGTCCTGCGGCAGAAAGGCCTCATCGGCGAGGAACTCGAAGACCTGAACGGGTTGTACCAGCGCAGCCCCGCCGCTGCCGTCTTGCTCTTGATCTTCATGCTTTCGCTCTCAGGCATTCCCCCCACCGCCGGCTTCATGGGCAAGTATTTCATTTTCCTCTCGCTGATCGAAACCAAGCATCCCGTGCTCGCGGTTTTCGCCGTGCTCTACATCGTGCCTGCGCTGTACTACTACTTCCGCATCGTGGTGCACGCCTGGCTCAAGCAGCCGGGCGAGGCGCCGCGTATCGCAATGAGCAGCGCGCAAGCCGTGGCCCTCGGCGTCGCCTTATTTGTCACGCTCGCGGCCGGGTTGTATCCTGAGCCGTTCACGCGGCTCGCTCACTATGCCCTCACCTTCGGACCATAAGCCGGACAAAGACGAATCGCCGAGACCAGCGCTCCGGAAGGTGCAAAACACTTCTAGCCAACTCGCCACCGCGATGGAGTTGCCATTTACCTTTGTTGCGGCTGTTGCTGTGGGTGGGCTGATCGGCTATTTTCTCGACCAGTGGCTTCACACAGGCCCATGGCTGATGGTCCTCTTCGGCTGTTTCGGCTTTGCCGGGGGGATTCTCGAAATCTCTCGAAGGTTTCGTCCCAGAGATTCGAGTAGCAATGACGACAAGCCCGACTCCTGAGCCGGCAATCGCATCTCCCGTCGGTGAAAGAACCGTCCGCCGGATTGCCTACTTGATTCCCCTTTTTGGGGTGGTGGGTGGACTTCTGGCCGCTCTACTGCACCGGTTGGATTGGGCCGAAGGCCTTGTCCTCGGCTCAGGCCTCGCGTGGCTTAATTTCCGGTGGTTGAAGCGAGGGTTAGAGGCTTTTATTGCCGCTGCTGGCGGGCAAGTCGGCACCGAAAAACCTCGCCCGTCTGGCGCGACCTACCTAGCCGCGCTTTTCCGCTACGTCTTGTTAGGCTTCGCCGTGTATGTTATTTTTAATTATCTGCACGTTCCACTTGTAAGTATTGTGCTCGGGTTGTGTGCTTTCGCAGCCGCAACAATCACGGCGAGTGTGTGGGAAATTCTGCAACCGGTTGAATGAGGAGTTGAGCCCATCGCGGGCGCGCAGAAGATGGAAGAGAATCTCAGTCCGATCACACACCTGGTGAACCACTACCTTGGGCCTCTGGCTTTGGCAATACTTCACGCACTGCACATTCAGCCAGAGAACCCCGACCTTCCGATCCCGGAGCACGTCATTATGGGATGTTTGGTCCTTGTTCTGGTCACTATTCTGGCCCTAATCCTGAAATCGCGCCTTTCTGTCGAGAAGCCCGGTGCAATGCAGCAGATCGCAGAGCTTTTGATTACCAATCCCATGCGTCTTGGGATTCAGGATATCCTTGATGAGAGTGCTGGAAGTAACGCGCGCTCGTATATCTATGCTGTAGGGACCGTCAGTCTTTTCATTCTCTTCTCCAACTTGTTTAGCCTGTTCCCTTGGTTTTCTGCGCCTACTGGCAATGTTACTGTGCCACTGGCATGTGCCACCGTTACCTTCCTCTATTTCAACTGGCAAGGGATACGCCACCACGGGGCGCTCAATTACGCCAAGCATTTTGCGGCTGGGACGCAGTGGTGGATTGCCTGGCTGATTCTACCTGTCGAAGTCATTAGCACGCTGGCACGGTTGTTATCTCTTACTGTCCGCCTCTATGCCAACATATTTGCAAGCGACATGATCTACGTTCTGTTCTTGGGTTTGCTCGCTCAGGCAACCACGATCGCTTGGGAAAAATCCCCCGTGGCAGGCATTCTTGTGGGAGTGTTTCCCGCGCTGATCCCGCTTTTGTTTATTGCCTTGCACCTTCTTGTGGCTTTTGTGCAGACAATCCTATTCACGGTCCTGCCGGCCTCCTATCTCGGGATGGCCACGGCTGAGGAGCATTAAATCGATATTTGCCGGTGACGTCTGCCGGCAAGTTGCCGTTCCAGCGTGAGCCTGGCTGCACGGTGTCCGGGGAACCACCTCCTGGCGGCACTCATAAGGAGGCAGTATGAAGAAGTGGAGCATGCTGTTGATGGCAATAATTACCGCCATGGCCTTTGCCCCGGCGGCGTTTGCGCAGGGAGGCACTGGAGGAGTCGGAGAAGGGCATTCCGCATTGTGGATTGCCGCTGCGTTTGGCATGGGTATCGCTGCGTTTGGTTGCGGGCTGGCACAGGGTAGAATCGGCGCAGCAGCCCTTGAGGGTATTGCACGCAATCCGGGGGCTGCCAAGAATATATTTACTCCGATGTTGCTCAGCTTGGCCTTCGTAGAAACGCTGGTCTTGTTCACATTTCTGATGATCATTCTCAAGGTGAAGTAGAATCTGGTTTGGCGGCATCTAGAAGTTTGGCCCGGGGCCGAAGCCTCCGGGCAATTTTCATTCTCCGGCATCGATTCGACAATGGACCGCGCCGCCGAAGTGGGGTCACATAGGGTAAATTTTTCATACAAAATGAGATACCCTATTTCGGCAGGAGCGGGGGAGACGTCACGAGGCCACCCATAAGCTAGCTTGCACGGTAAGCTAGCTCTCAGAAGAGACTACTTTGCAAGGCAAAGTGGCTAAGATTTTACCTGGACTCTGCTCGCGATGACACCTAAGAAGCCCCCGGCAATTTCAGGATACGGTAGCAGGCCAGCTTCCTGATTGACCGCTATTCTGAACTCAGGCCGATTCACGGGGACTTGTCAGTGGCCGAGAAGATTCGGTTGCAGAATGAAGTTAATGACGGGATTTGGGTACACGCCGAACAAAATGGTTCCGGCGAAGGTAATCAGAAGCGCGAGGTTCACGCCAACAGGGAACTGCACCGGGGCCAGGGCTGCAGCCTCCGCGCTGGGCTCGCGCATGTACATCACCACAATCACGCGCAAGTAGTAGTACGCGCCAATCACGCTGTTAATCGCCATCAGCACGGCGAGCCATAGCAAGTGCGAGTTCACCGCTGCCTTGAAGATGTAGAACTTGCCGAAAAAACCAGCCGTCACCGGCAGCCCGAGGAGCGACAGCAGGTACACGCTCAACATGGCCGCCACGAACGGCTGGCGCTGGGAAAGCCCCGCGTAATCGTCTAGCGAAAGATTCTTTTCGCCCGCGCCGCCGAGCTGCGAAACGACGGTGAACGCTCCAAGCTTTACCAGCGCGTAGCTCAGCAGATAGAAGAGCACCGCCGCGTACGCCGGTGCCGCGCCGACGTCTGAATTCGAAGTCATCGTCGTGACGGCAGCAAACGCCACCAAAATGTATCCCGCGTGTGCGATCGAGCTGTAGGCCAGCAGCCGCTTGATGTTCGTCTGCACCAGCGCGCCCAGATTGCCCACGAACATCGTCAGCACCGCAAGCATCCAGAAAGCCCAGAACCAGAACTTCGTGGCCGCCGGAACCGTTGCGAAGATGCGAAGCAGCAGCGCAAACGCCGCGGCTTTCGGACCTGCGGAGAAAAGCGCCGTGACCGGCGTCGGCGCGCCTTCGTACACGTCCGGCGTCCACACCTGGAACGGCGCCGCGGCCACTTTGAATCCAAGCCCGATTAAAATCATGGCGAGGCCCAGCTTCAGCAATGTGCTCGTCGTGTCGGCCCCCGCCATTTTGTCCAGCATGGTCGTGCCCGTCGCGCCGTACACCAGCGCAATGCCATAAAGAAAAAACGCCGTCGCGAACGACCCCAGCAGGAAATACTTCATTGCCGATTCGCTCGATTTCAACGAATCGCGCCGGTAGCCCGCCAGGATGTAACTCGAAATCGAGCTCATCTCCAGTCCGATGAACGCCGTGAGCAACTCTTGCGCGCTTGCCAGTACGCCCATGCCCGCCGTCGCGAAGAACAACAACGCGTAAAACTCCGGAATCGGCAGCCGCTCGCGGTCCAGATACGGCCCGGCAGCCAGCAGCACCAGAAACGCGACCGTGCCCACGAGCAGCCGGAAGAAGAAACTGAACGAGTCCGACTGCACCAGTCCGTAGAAGCCCGGCCCGCCGTGAATCAACGCGAAGACCGAAGCAGCGGTTCCCGCGAGCGAGCCAAGCAACGCCAGAAACGATAAAAAGTGCCGGTTGCGCACGAACGGCTGCACCAGCATCAGCAGCACGCCGAAGCCGCACCAGATCAGTTCCGGCAGCACGCGTTGAATGTCGATGGC
>Ga0209160_1002468_pt1 | contig 15398 bp, 12 predicted proteins | sample GraSoiAngelo_153_FD_186167 | JGI IMG/M metagenome (GOLD analysis project Ga0209160, IMG submission 186167) | Grasslands soil microbial communities from the Angelo Coastal Reserve, California, USA - 14_1009_12_40cm (SPAdes) (version 2) | ecosystem: Environmental > Terrestrial > Soil > Grasslands ... | reverse complement strand
ATGGAGCAGCTCATCGCCGCGCTCGACCGCGTGTTCGAGACGGCCGATCCGCGGCCTGACATCGGACGGCCTCGGCTTCCCATAGATCGGGTCTTCACGATGAGCGGCTTCGGCACCGTCATCACCGGCACGCTGATCGATGGCGAGATTGCGGTCGGCGACGAGCTGCAGGTGCTGCCAGGCAGCGCCACGGCCCGCGTGCGCGGCCTTCAGCAACACAACGAAAACGTCGAGACCGCGACTCCCGGCAACCGCATCGCCGCAAACCTGATCGGGGTCGAGAAGAATCAGGTCGAGCGCGGCGACGTGCTCGCCCGGCCGGGGGCGCTGCAGGCGACACGACGAATGGACGCTCGCGCGCGCGTCATTGGTTCCGCGCCGCACGGCCTGAGGCATGGCGCTGAGCTGCTGCTCCACACCGGCACCGTCGAGGTCGGGTGCCGGGCGATCCTGCTCGAAGGCGACACCATCGAACCCGGCGCGCGGGGCTGGGTCCAGCTTTACCTGGAACGCCCGATCGCGGTAGCGAACGACGACCGATTCATCCTCCGCGTACCGAGTCCTTCGGCGACCATCGGCGGCGGGCAGATCAAGGACGTCGCGCCGCGCAGGCATCCACGTCACGACGCTGCGTCCCTCGAGTCGCTCGAGCGGCGCGCCGCCGGCGACGTGTTGCAGGAAGAGCTCCGCAAGTACCCGCGTGGCGTCGCTGTGAGCGCCCTCCTCAAGGCCACGACCGCGGCGGACGCCGACATAGCGCGCCTCGAGGCGCGTCGTATTGGGGAGTGGCTGTTCGCCGAAGAAGCGTGGTCGGCCATCGGCGATCGAGCCGGTCGAGAGGTCGCCACGTACCACAAGGCTCATCCGCTCCGCCGCGGCATGCCGCGTGAGGAGCTTCGGAGCAGGCTTGGGATTCAGCCCGGCGTTTTTTCCGCTGTGCTGAAGGCTCTCGCCGGCGAGCATCGATTGGTGGAAAGCGACGGAGAGGTGGCCGCGCCCGAGCATCAGGTTGCCGTCGCCCCCTCCGGCGGCCCCGCCGCGCGCCTCCTGGAGGTGCTGGCAGCGCAGCCGTTTGCTCCCCCGTCGCTGGCGGAAGCGATGCGCGCGGCCGGTGCCACGTCCGAGATGGTGCGCGCGCTTGCGCGAAGCGGCGATCTAGTACGCCTGAGTGACGACGTTGCGTTCACGCGCGACGCGTACGCGAAGGCTGTCGAGGTGGTGAAGGAGTTGATCGCCGGCGGCGGGTCCGTGAGCGTCGCGCAGATGCGCGATCGCCTCGGGGCCAGCCGGCGCCCGATGCTGGCCCTGCTCGAACACCTCGACGCCGCGAAGGTGACGCGTCGAGTCGGGGACGCCCGCGTCCTGCGGTAGGCTTCGGCCGAATGCATATCGCCGAGATGCTGAGTCGAGGGCGGCCGACGGTCTCGTTCGAGTTCATGGCGCCTCGGGATGAAAACGAGGTCGAGGTGCTCGAGAAGACGGTCGCGACGCTGGCGGGCCATGCGCCTGATTGGGTTTCCGTGACCTACCGCCTGAGAACCGGCGAGCAAACCCTCCAGCTTGTGACCCGGATCAAGCGCCAGTACCACATCGAGGCGATGGCCCACCTCACATGTGCCAACGCACGCGACGAAACGCGTCGAATCCTCAACTGGATGGAGCGCGAAGGTGTTGCCAACGTTCTCGCATTGCGCGGCGATCCTCCCGGACCCGGCGAGCCGTTTCAACCGACCGACCCAGGGCTCGAGCACGGCAGCGACCTGGTGGCGTTCGTGCGCGGCAACGGCTACCGGCTCGGCATCGGCGCCGCGTGCAGCGCCGAAAAGCACCCCGAGAGCCCGGACCTCGAGCACGAGTTTCGTTACATGCGGCTGAAGGTCGAGGCCGGCGCCGATTTCCTGATCACGCAACTCTTCTTCGACAACCGCTTCTATTTCGACCTGGTCTCGCGCGCTCGTGCCGCCGGCATCAAGGTGCCGATAGTTCCGGGCCTGATGCCAATCCCAAGCCGCCGATCGCTCGCCTTCGTGACCCAGATGTCGGGGGCCACGGTTCCCGAGGCGCTGCAGCAGCTGATCGACGGACAGCCGGACGACGAGGGCATCCGCAAAGTGGGCGTCGACCACTGCATCAAGCAGTGCGCGGGGTTGCTGGAGGCCGGGGTGCCGGGCCTCCACTTCTACACCTTCAATCGGGCGCGAGCCGCCACAGAGATCCTCGGCACATTGCGCGGTCAGCAGCTGCTCGCGTCTTGAACCGCGCGAGCCGATAACCTAACCGAGCCATGCTGGCCGGTATCGACCTCGGCGGAACTCAGGTGCGTGTGGCCCTGGCGCGCTCCGATGGAAATTTGATCACGAGCGTCAAGACCAAGACTCCTCTGCTCAAGACGCCGCAGGGCCTGGTGGATTGGGCAGCGACGGAGATCGAGCGCCTTCGCGGCAACCAGAAGGTGACCAGCATCGCCATCGGAGCTCCGGGTCCGATCGACATCAAGCGTGGAGTCCTCGTCAACCCGCCCAACCTGCCGTGGAAAAACGTGCCGCTGGCGGCGATGCTCAATCGCGCCACCGGAGCCAAGGTGCACCTCGCGAACGACGCCGACATGGCCGGGCTCGGCGAGTTCCATCGCGGCGCCGGTCGCGGGACCCGCAACATGGTCTACATCACGTGGTCGACCGGCGTCGGCGGCGGGCTCATCATCGACGGCCGCCTGCACCGCGGCGGTCACGGCACGGCGGGCGAGATCGGGCACATGATCATCGACCCCAACGGGCCGCTCGACAACTGCGGCCAGTACGGATGTCTCGAGGTCTTCTGCGGCGGCGCCAACCTCGCGAAGGAGACCGGGCATCCCGCATCGGAGCTGTTTGCCGCCGCCGCCCGCGGCGAGAGGCACGCACGCATGGTTGTCGAGCGGTCGGCTCGATACATGGGCCTCGCGCTGATCAGCCTGACCAACGCGATGGACCCGGAGATGTTCGTGCTCGGAGGCGGCGTCACGCGCTCCTGGAAGCTGGTGGCCCCCACGATGCTCGAGACGCTCCGTTCGTCGCCGTTCATCAAGCCCGCCCGACGGCCCAAGGTCCGCCGAGCCCGATTGGGCGACCGCGCCGGCCAGGTCGGGGCCGTGGAATGGGCGCGGATCAACCAGTAGCGGATCGACCCATAGCCGACGAGGAGATCCGCCGGCTCCTGAAGCAGGCCGCATCCGAGCTGGGGGCGCGCGCGTGGATCGTCGGCGGATACGTGCGCGACAGCCTGCTCGGCCGCCCTCACCCCGACCTGGACATCGTCGTCGAGGGCGGTTTGGGGTTCGATCTGGCACGCAGGTTCGCCACGCTTGCGGGCGCGGGCGAACCGGTGATCTTCGAACGCTTCGGCACGGCGCAGGTCACGCTCCCGGGCCACCTGGTCGAGTTCGTGTCCGCGCGTCGCGAGTCATACACTCCCGAATCGCGCAAGCCTTTGACTCAGGACGCGACTCTCGACGAGGACCTCCGCCGTCGCGATTTCACGGTCAACACGCTGCTCATAGATTTCGACGGCAAGGTCCAGGATCCGCTCGGACGAGGCCTCGCCGACCTCGAGAAGCGCATGCTGCGGACTCCTAACGATCCGCTGCAGACGTTCAATGACGATCCGTTGCGAATGCTGCGGGCGATCCGCTTTGCGGCCCAGCTGGGGTTCGAGCTCGCGCCGGACGTGCTGCCGGCGATGCGCAAGATGCGCGACCGGGTCGGCCCCCCCGCGCTCTCCGTCGAACGGGTCGCTGATGAGCTTCGCAAGATGCTGGTGTCGGACCGGCCCAAGCTGGCGCTCGAGCTCCTCGACCAGGGTGGATTGCTCGAGTCGATCCTGCCCGAGGTTGCGGCCTGCAAGGGCGTCCAGCAGGGCGGCTATCACACGGAGGACGTGTACGGTCACACGCTCCTTGCAGTGGCGGCCACGCCCCCGGAGATCATCGTTCGGCTCGCCGCGCTGTTCCACGATGTCGGCAAGCCGGCCACCGCTGCGGGCGACGGAACGTTCATGGGCCACGACGTCGTCGGCGCCGAGATGGCGGCACGGATCCTCGAGCGCCTGCGTTTTCCGCAAAAGGACATCGAAGCTGTCGCGAAGCTCGTGCGGCTGCATCTCCGGCCGGTGTTTTACAGCTCGGAGTGGACCGACGGCGCCGTCCGTCGCCTCGCCCGCGATGCGGGTGACCTGCTCGACCCGCTCATGCTCCTCGCGCGCGCCGACATCCGTGCGTCCGCTTATCCGCACCCCGAGAAGCTGGACGAGCTCCAGGCACGACTCGACGCTGTCCTTTCGGAGCGGCCGTCGCGCATGGCCGCCCCGGTCGACGGCGAGGACATCATGCGCGTGCGAGGGATCAAGCCCGGGCGCGAGGTCGGCCGCATCAAGCAGCGGCTGACCGAGATGGTCATGGACGGCGCGATCGAACCCACCCGCGAGGCTGTGCTGGCGTACCTCGAATCGCACCCCGACCTTTGAGTGAACGCTCAACGCCGCGTTAGCGTCGGGCGCGCGCAGGGCGCACTTCTTAACTAGCACCCGCTATGCTGCGGAAGGAGTTGGGGCTGCGGGGAGGCTGGGGCATTTGGGAGGCGCAATGACTGAGACGAGTGTGGAGACGTTGGGAGCCCCGGCTGTCAATGGGGGACGTGAGGCGGCCGCTGCCGCAGAGGCGAAGCCGACCGTGCTGTCGCGCGACGACACGTTCAACGGCCGCCTGCAGGTCAGAGGCAGCGGTCAGATCCTGGGCAACTTCAGCGGCCAGGTGGAGTGTGACGGCGACCTTTTTATCGGTCCTGAAGCGCACATCGAAGCTGACATCAAGAGTGCGCGGGTGACCATCGCCGGCTTCGTGCGCGGGAACATCGTGGCCGTGAGCCGGCTGAAGATCACCAACACGGGACGGCTCGAGGGCGACGCGCGGGTGGGAGCGCTGGTCGTGCTGGAAGGCGGCGTTCACCACGGCGTGATCCGGGTCCACCCGGAAGGCGTGCCGGAAGCGAAGGACACCTCGATCATCGAATCGAACGTGCGCCCGGCGCCTGTTATGGCCCTGAAGACCCTCCCGAACTCGGTAAGCCGGGTCAGGAAGTTCTGGGGTGAGTTCTTCTAGGCGGGAATCCGGTAAAGCACGCTCGGGCGGCCGCGCCTCGAAGGCTCGGCCCGCTCAGGCGAAACGTGTCGGTAAGAAGCCTGAACCACCACCGAAGCCAGTGCCCGCACCGCCCAGGCCGAAGCCCTCGCTGCGACTTCCTGGACCCGGATCGTCCAGGCTCACGATCAAACCAGGCCCGCCCGGGATGGTCAGGGCGCAGCTGGTGCTTTCCACGAAACCCCGGCCGTCGGGCCCTCGCCCGCTCAGCGAGGTCGAGCTCGACGAGGATGAGGTGCTGATCGATGCGTTCAGCGCCACACTGGGCGGCGAGAGCGTCCGGGTCACCGCCGTGCTGGAGCGCACGTGCGTTTACGTCGATCGAGACGGTGACCGCCGGCTCGCCCGGAAGATGGATCTTTGGGTCGAAGCGGATAAGCTGCCGATCCGGCGCCGGGGCATCGGCTAAGCTACCGGCCGCGATGCCGCTGAAGAGGGCCGATTAACCGTGATCGAACCGCGCACCAATCGCAACCTGGCGCTCGAGCTCTTGCGAGTCACAGAAGCCGGGGCTCTCGCGGCCGCCCCCCTCCAGGGACGAGGCAACAAGATGGCCGCCGACCAGCGCGCCGTGGAGGCGATCAGGAGCGCCATGGCCGCCGTCGACATGAGGGGCACCGTCGTGATCGGCGAGGGGGAGAAGGACGAGGCGCCCATGCTCTACTTCGGGGAGCAGATCGGCAACGGCCTCGAACCCGAGGTGGACATCGCCGTCGACCCCATCGAAGGCACGAGCCTCACCGCGTCGGGCTTGCCCGGCGCGATCTCGGTCGTGGCCCTGGCGGAGCGCGGATCCATGTTCACGACCCACGTCCACTACATGCAGAAGCTGGTTGTCGGCCGCCGTGCACGAGGGGTCATCGACCTCGAGATGCCGGTTGAGTGGAACTTGAGGCGGATAGCCAAGGCCGAGGGCCTGCCGGTGCAGGAGCTGACGGTCGTAGTCCTTGAACGGGAGCGAAACCAGGCCGTGGTGGCACAGATTCGGGACGTCGGCGCGCGCATCAAGCTGATCACCGCCGGAGACGTTGCCGGCGCCCTCGAAGCCGCGCTGGAAACCCGGTCAGGGATCCACTGCATGATGGGTTCGGGCGGCGCCACCGAAGGCGTGCTGGCCGCGTGCGCCATCAAGACCATCGGCGGCGACATGCAGGCCAAGCTTTGGTTCCGCGACGAAAACGAGAAGGCTCTCGCCAAGAAAGAAGGACATGAACCAAACAAGGTCCTACACCTCGACGATCTGTGCTCGGGCGATGACATCTTCTTCGCCGCCACGGGCATTACGTCGGGCGAGCTGCTGAAGGGCGTCCGCTACGAAGACGTTTACGCGTACACGCAATCGATGGTTTTGCGGTCGGCATCCGGCACGATGCGCATCGTGGATGCGTATCACCCCATCGAAAAGCTGAGAGCCAAGGGCCTGCTCCCCGAGCAGGTCGCCGCCTCCTGAGCGCCGGCGAGGCGGGGCAGTTCCTCGCCGCGGCTGTCAAGGCCTTCGGCAAGGCCCAATGGGAGTGGATCGCGACCGCTCGCGTGCTTTCTCGCCAGCGCCCGTCGACGGCCGAGGTCGAAGACCTGCTCGACAAGCAGCTCTCAAACGCCGACCAGGCCATGGTGAACGCGTTCACCACCGGGTTCAGGGTCGCGCAGACCAGGCTTGCGATCATGAAGGTGGTGCCCGAGGCGGTTGCGGCGGTGGCGCTCGAGTCGGCGCAGGTCGTGGCCCTGGCGATCCTGGTGCGCGAGCAGCTCGACCCCGCGACGTTCGACGTGCTCTACCGGCCGTTCGCCACCGTCCTGCCGGGCCCCAACTACCAGCCGCCGGCGACTGTCGACCGCCAGATCGCCGCCTTCCTGGCCCGCCTGCCGAAGCTGTCAGGCCCGACCGAGGCCGAGGCCGCGGCCGTCGCCAGGGTGCTCAGCGAACCGCCCAAGCCTTCCGCGCCATCCGCAGCCGGCGCTCCCCCGCTCGCCCCCATGACTCCGGCGGCTCTCGATCCCGCGGCGAACTACCAGGCGGCCTGGAAGGCGGTGATCGATGCCGCCCATAAGTCGGGGCGGACGATGGCGTTCCGTGCCGCCCAGGATGGGGCGGAGATGGCCGCGCCGCACGATGGTTCGGGGATCGTCGGCCACGCCGGCGTGGCCGCCGGCGGCATCTTCATGCGCGACGTGCTGCCGGTCGAGCAAGTCCTGCTGCTCTACGAGCCCTTCGCAGCGGCATTCCCGTACGAGAGCCTCCAGTAGGCGCTACGCGGTTCGTATCTCGGCTGCTTTCTCGAGCCCCAGCTCTCCAACCGAGACCTCGCGCATCTTGAATTTCTGGACCTTCCCGGTGACGGTCATCGGGAACGAGTCCACGAACTTCCAGTGGCGCGGGATCTTGTAGCTCGCGATCTTGCCCTTGCACCACGCCTCGAGCTCGTCGCCGGTCACGGCGCCTCCCTCGCGCAGCTTCACCCACGCCATCACTTCTTCGCCGTATTTCTCGGACGGCACACCGATGACCTGGACGTCGGCGATGGTGGGATGGCCGTACAGGAACTCCTCGACCTCGCGCGGATAGATGTTCTCGCCGCCGCGGATGATCATGTCCTTGATCCGGCCCACGATGTTGACGTAGCCGAGCTCGTCGATCGTGGCGAGGTCGCCGGTGTGCATCCAGCGGGCCGCGTCGATGGCTGCGCGTGTGGCCTGCTCGTTGTTCCAGTAGCCGAGCATGACGATGTAGCCACGGCTGCAGAGCTCGCCAGATGTCCCGCGCGGAACCACCGCCCCGGTCGCGGGATCGACGATTTTGATCTCGACATGTGGTTGAACCCGACCGACCGTCGAGACGCGCTTCTCGAGCGGGTCGTCGGTCGCGCTCTGCGTCGATACGGGCGAGGTCTCGGTCATGCCGTAGGCGATCGTCATCTCGGGAATGTGCATCACCGTTTGCACCTTCTTCATGACCTCGACCGGGCACGGCGACCCGGCCATGATGCCGGTGCGCAGCGAGCTGAAGTCGAACTCCTTGAAGCGCGGATGCTCGAGCTCGCCGATGAACATGGTCGGCACGCCGTAGAGAGAGGTGCACCGCTCCTTCTGCACCGTCTCCATCACGGCCTGGGGTTCGTAAGCCTCGGCGGGGACCACCATCGTCGCGCCGTGCGTGGTGCACGCAAGGTTGCCGAGCACCATCCCGAAGCAGTGATAGAAGGGCACCGGGATGCAGACCCGGTCCTGCTCGGTGTAGCGCAGAGCCTCGCCGATGAAAAAGCCGTTGTTGAGGATGTTGTGGTGGGTTAGGGTGGCGCCCTTCGGAAAACCGGTCGTGCCCGAGGTGTACTGGATGTTGATGGGATCGTCGAACTGCAACGAGGCCTCGACCTCGCGGAACTCCTCCGCGCGTGTCCCCGCTCCATCACGCCGCAGAGCGTCCCAACCGTCGTCCAGCACGAGCGCCTCGCGCAGCTCGGGGCATTTGCCCTTGACATCGGCGAGCATCGCGCGGTAGTCGGCCTGCCGGAATCCGGCGGCGAGGATCAGAAACGAGATGCCCGACTGGTTCAGCACGTATTCGAGCTCTGACGTTCGATACGCCGGATTGATGTTGACCAGGATGGCGCCCATGGCTGCGGTCGCGTACTGGGTGATCACCCACTCATAGCGGTTGGGCGACCAGATGCCGACCCGATCGCCTCTCCGCACGCCTCTGGCGAGAAGGCCGCGGGCGACCAGCTCGCATTCCTGAACCAGCTCTGCATAGGTGGAACGGTGGTTCTGATGGGCGACGACCAGCGCCTCTCGATCAGCGAAGCGGCCCGCGGTGCGCCGAAGGTTGCGGAAGATGGTTTCGCCGAGGAGCGGGGTGTCGCTGGCGCCGTGAACGTAGCTGAGCTCGGCCATATCTCCCCCGGTCCGACGCTTAATTGTGCGCCTCTTGCCCACGCATGCCAACCCCTTGACACCCTCCTTCGAACGGGGCAAGCTGAACCTAATTCGTTCGGCGTCGAGTCCACCGCAGATCGCGCAAAGGTTGGCCTCCATAAGTAGGCAACGGCCGTAGAGCGGCGCAGAAACCAGCAGCGTGTCACCCGGTGGAACCCGGCCGAGGCGGTGTCCGCTGCAGGCGCCGCCTCGTTTTATTCCTCTGGGGTCCCCGCGACGAAGTCGCGGGAGAGTGCCCCTGCGCGTGCCCTGCGTGCTGCGAGGCCATAGACTCCCGGCAGTGGCTTGGCTACTGGCGTTGGCCAACCGGCGTTTCAGTGGCCTGCTTCTAATTTGGTCGGGCGTCCCGATCGTTCTCTTGTATCTGTGGCAGGCGCTGATCCAGCCGCTCGTATTCGGATCTGAGCTCGGCGATTTCCAGGGCAGCTACATGCGCGCCGCGGCCCGACTGGCCTCGGGTCGCGACCCCTTCGACCTGTGCCAGGCCATGGGCTGCCTGGAGCCGACGGGCCCGCAGTACGTCACCCCTCTGCCGCTGGCGTGGCTCCTGCAGCCGGTGGTCGGCGTCGACAGCCACGCGGTCACCGTGGCGGCGGTCCTCGTGCTCAATGCCTCGCTGGCGATCTTCCTGTTCTTCTGTCTGCGCGCACTGCGAGTGCGCGACTGGCAGATGGGCTTGCTGCTGGTGCTGATCGCGCTGGCGTTCGAGCCCACGACGGCCAACATCGTCGAGGGCCAGATCAACCTGGTCCTGCTCGCTCTTTCGGGCGTGTGGCTGCTGGCATGGATCGGCGACCGCTGGTGGGGAGGCGTCGCCCTCGGTCTCGCGGTCGCGTTGAAACTGATCCAGGCGCCGGTCGGATTGCTGCTGCTGTGGGCGAGGCGCTGGGCGATGCTGGCCGCGGCCGCCGTCGCCGGCCTGGGGTTGTGGCTGCTGGCGGCGCCGCAGTATTTGCTCGAGTACCTGCTCAAGGTGGTGCCGGCGATCGGGCAGGGCACAGGCTTGTTCGAGAACCACTCACCCGGCGGGACGATCGCTCGGCTGCTCGAGCCGGAAACCTTCCTGGGCGCCGCGAGAGGCGCGCCGGTGGCGGCCAGGATCATCACCGCCCTGATCGCGGTCGCGGCGATAGTGGTCACGTTCTGGGTCCTGCGGTCACCAGCCGCGAGCGCCACCGGCCGAGGCCTGGAGGCGGCCGCCGCCGTGGCGGTCACCCCACTCGTGGCCAGCTACTCGTGGGGCACGCACCTGGTGCTTTTGCTGCTGCCGATGCTGGTCCTGGTGGCGTGGGCAATTCCCCGGCGCCAGTGGATCGTCTTGGGCCTGATCGCGCTGGGCTGGTTGCTCATCGGGCCGGGCCATCACCTGCTCCAGGTCCTTCTGGTCTCGGGTTACTCGAACCTGCTCGTGTTGAGACTGATGGCTGAGTTCGGCGTCATCGGCATCGCCGCGGTCTGGATCGCGAGCCTGTTGGCGGTTCGCAGAGAACGCGGTCAGCGGACGGACTTGATCCGGCTCACGAGCACGGTGCCAAGAAACAAGAACAGGACAGCGCTCGAAAAGACGACGCGATAGCCGGCGTTCGCCGCCACGTGCTTGTTGAGGTAGTCGATCAGCGCACCGCCGAACAGCGGCAGGATGGCTTGGGGAAGTGTCAGCGCGACGTGGAACAGCCCCATGTCTTTTGCGGACTTGGTCTTGTCGGGCAGGGTGTCGCAGGCGAGGGCCCAATCGACCGCGAAGTACAACCCGTACCCGACTCCGTAGGCTACCCCGAGCGCGAATATCAGCGGAATGGACTTCGGATAGAAGGCGATGAACACGATTGCGACGAACGCTTGGGCCGCCCCCGCCAGGTAAACGAAGATCTTGCGGCGTCGAATCCTGTCGGAGATCTGGCCGCCGAAGAATCCAAACGGAAGCGCGGTCACGACCACCACCAGAAGCCAGTTGTCCGTGAACTTCGCCGCATCCTCTTTGGGACCGAGGACGACGTCGCCGAAGAAGTTGACGAGGAAGTACAGAACAACCGTGATTCCCGACGAGACCATGAGGCGGGTGAAGACAACCCACGCGAAGTCGCCTTCGTGGAGCGGCCGCAGGAACTCGCGGACCGATTCTGCGAGCGGGCGCTTCGGTGGACGCTCGATGCGCACGAGGCCCTCTGTTCGCGCCGCCCACACGGTGGGGATGAGGGTGAGCGCAGCGACGGCTCCCATCACGAGATAGACGGCGCGGTTGTGAGCGAGCAGGCTGGTGACCCCGAGGCCGCCCCCGATCCCCAGCTGAGTCATCGTGGCGAGGAAGCCGCTGGCCTTGCCGACCTGCTGGGCCGGCACAACGTCCGGGATGATCCCGGCATAGGCGGCTCCCGCGGCGTTGAAGAAGAACTGGATGATGGCGTATCCGATGACGATCTCCGGGTAGTTGCTCGCCGCCATCAAGATCAGCAGGCCGGGAATCGTGAGGAGCGTGCCCGCGACCATGATTGGGCGACGGCGTCCCCACCGCGTGTTGAGCCGGTCCGACCATGCTCCGACGATGGGAGGTACCGTCATCGCGAGCAGGCCGCCGAGCCCGAGCGCGACGCCGATGGCGGTGTTCTGTGATCCCTTGGGGACGACCTGGTCGACCTGGGCCTGAATCAGCACAGTCGTCAGGGGAATCCAGAGGAAGTTGCTGCCGAACCAGAAGGCGCTGAGAGCGGTGTGCTGCAGGTTCCCGTAGTGGGCCGGAAGTTGCTGCCGAACCAGAAGGCGCTGAGAGCGGTGTGCTGCAGGTTCCCGTAGTGGGCGGGGGCGCGGGCGTCGACGGTGGCCGTTGCCATTGCGAAAGGCTAAGTTAAGTAGGTTCCTCCCGCGCGCCGAAAAGCGGTAGGCTTTGTCGGCCCCCATGCATCCTGTCCTTTCGCGCGCAAAAGAGGTTCTGATCGAGGTGCCACGGCACGGCAAGCTCGCGTACTGCTTGCTGCGCGACCCGCGCGTGCCCGCCGCGCCCAAGGCCGCTGTTTTGGGTGCTCTGGCCTTGATCGTGAGCCCGATCGACTTCCCGGCGTGGGTGCCTGTGCTCGGCGAGCTGGACATGCTCGCGCTGGGCGTGCTGGCGGTCAAGACGTTCATCGAGGCATGCCCCGAAGACGTACGGCGCGAGCACGAACAGGCGTTGGAAGCCGGCGAGAGCGTTTTCGATCATGACTTTCGAGACACGGTCTCGGCGGCGCGCGAAGGTAGTGGCAGGATCGCCAACCGGATCCGGGCGCGCGTGACAAGCGTGGTGCGCCGGGACCCATATCAATCGGTATCGGAGGGCTAGGGAAAAGTGCGGGTGATGTTGACAAAGGATGTCGCCAACGTTGGCAAGGCCGGCGACGTGAAGGAGGTCACCGACGGTTACGGCCGCAACTTCCTCCTTCCTCGCAAGCTAGCGGTGCCGGCTCACAAGGGAGTCGAGGCCGAGGCGAACCGGCTGCGCGATGCGGCCGTCAAGCGCGAGACGAAGGATCGCGTTGAGGCGCAGGCGCTGGCCGACGAGATCGACAACAAGACCGTCGTTGTGCGCCTCAAGGTCGGCGCTGAGGACAAGGCGTTTGGATCGATCACGAACGTTGACATCGCCACGGCACTCAAGGCCCAGCATCGCGTCGAGATCGACCGGCACAAGATCGACATGAAGGAGCCCATCAAGACGTTGGGCGAGCACCAGGTGTCGCTGAAGCTCCACCGCGACGTGGCCGCCCACGTCAATGTGATCGTCACCCAGGACCGGTAAGCGTTCGACGATGGCGACGATCGCGCTGACACCCGGGAGGGTGCCACCCCACGACCTCGACGCCGAGGTTTCGGTGCTCGGCTCGATCCTCCTTGATCCGCTCTCGATCGCCAAGGTGCTGCAGTTCCTGCACCCCGAGGACTTCTATCGCGAGAACAACGGCCAGGTGTACCGAGCGGCTTTGGATCTATTTGCGGCGGGAGAACCGATCGACAACGTCACCCTGGCGGCACAGCTGCAGACGTTGGGGATGCTCGACCGCATCGGCGGGCGCGCCGCGCTGGCGTCGATGCAGAGTGCGGTCCCGACTTCGGCCAACATCGAGTACTACGGCCGGATTATCAAGGAGAAGGCGTACAAGCGGCGGCTGATCTCCGCGGGCGCGAACATCGCGGGCTTCGGCTACGACGATGGGGTGGAGGCGGAGGAGGCGATCAACCAGGCACAGTCGCTGGTGTTCGGGGTCGCAGACGACCGCGACCAGCGCGAGCTGTCGAAGCTCTACGACCTGCTCGGTCCAGCGATGGAGCGCATCTCGCTGCAGATGGAGAGCGGGCAAGGTGTGGTCGGGGTGCCCTCAGGTTTCCATGACCTGGACCGGATGACGGGTGGGTTCAAAGACTCGGACCTGATCATCGTGGCGGGCAGGCCGAGCATGGGGAAAACGTCGTTCGCCCTCAACGTTGGTCTGCACGCGGCACTGGAGCGCAAGAAATCGATCGCGATCTTCAGCCTCGAGATGTCGAAGGAACAGCTGACCGAACGGTTGCTTACGGAGCAGGCTCAAATCGATGCTCAGCGTCTGCACCGGGGTCTACTGAGCGAAGCGGAATTCGATCGGGTGTCCAATGCATTGGGGCCACTCGGAGAGGCGTCGATCTACATCGACGACACGCCGGTCATGGATGAGCTGACGCTTCAGCTGAAAGCGCGTCAGGCCAAGATGCGCCACGGCATCGACATGATCATTGTCGACTACCTGCAGCTCATGCACGGTCGCTCGCGTGGTGATGACAACCGGGTGCAGGAGGTGTCATCGATCTCGAGAGCGCTCAAAGGCTTGGCACGCGAGCTCCGCATACCGGTGCTCGCCATCTCTCAGTTGAGTCGCGCGCCGGAGCAACGTCCAGACAAGCGACCGATCCTGAGCGACCTTCGTGAGTCGGGTTGCTTAGCGGGAGATACGCCGATCTATCTACCCGATACGGGCGCATACGTGCCAATCCGTGAGTTGGTTGGCAAGACAGGCTTTCGTGTGCTGGCGCTGGATGAAAAGTGGTGGCGCATGACGCCCAAGACAGTGACCAACGCATTCGCGACTGGCACCAAGCCAGTGTTCAAGATGACGACAAAGCTCGGGCGGCAGATCCGGGCGACGAGCAATCACAGGTTCAGGACGATCGAAGGCTGGAAGCGCCTAGATGAACTTCGCCCCGGTGATCGGATCGCACTACCGCGAGTTCTGCAGGGCCCCGAGAAGGACACGATGAGTTGTGAGGAGCTGGGACTCCTCGGACATCTGATCGGCGACGGTTGCACGCTGCCAACGCACGCGATTCAGTACACAACGGTCGATCCAACTCTTGCCGAGCTGGTCGCGGATCTAGCGATTCAGGTGTTCGGCGATCGAGTGCGGCCTCGAATTCATCCGGAGCGAACATGGATCCAGGTCTACTTGCCGCCTACTCGTCACCTCACACATGGTGTTCGCAACCCCGTGCGTGTGTGGCTTGAAGAGTTGGGTGTCTTTGGGTTGCGGTCATATCAGAAACGTGTGCCATTGAAAGTCTTCAATCAATCAGCAATTGGCGTTGCGGTCTTTCTGCGACATCTATGGGCGACCGATGGCTGCGTGCATTTGTCACATGGCGTGAGCCATTACGCGAATGTTTACTACGCCAGCAGCAGCGAGGGTCTTGCTCGGGACGTACAGAGCTTGCTCTTGCGACTTGGCATCAACGCCAGGCTCAGCCGACATCTTCAGATTGGAAAGGGCCGGGACCAATTCCATGTGACTATCAGCGGGCACCGAGAGATCCTGGCCTTCCTCGAGATTGTTGGCGTGCTCGGCAAGGAGAAAGCCCTACATAAAGCCGCAATCGTCGACTATCTGAGCTCGAAGCCATCGAACACGAACCGGGATGTCATCCCCGCCGAAGTTTGGAAATTACATGCCTTGCCAGCTATGGATGTGAGCTCAATGAGCACTAGGGCAATGCAGGCGAGCCTCGGCAGTCGGTACAGCGGAACGGGCCTCTATGAGCAGAATCTGAGTCGCGAACGAGCCAACCGATTGGCGGTGGCAGTGGGATCAGGCGAGCTCGAGCTGTTGTCCATTAGCGACGTTTACTGGGACTTGGTACAGAGCATTGAGCCAGCTGGCGAAGACGAAGTCTACGACCTCACAGTAGAAGATCTCCACAATTTCGTAGCAGGAAATGTGATATCGCATAACTCGATTGAGCAGGACTCTGACCTCGTCATGTTCTTGTTCAGGCCCGAGTACTACAAATCAGACGAACG
>Ga0209160_1002467_pt1 | contig 15400 bp, 9 predicted proteins | sample GraSoiAngelo_153_FD_186167 | JGI IMG/M metagenome (GOLD analysis project Ga0209160, IMG submission 186167) | Grasslands soil microbial communities from the Angelo Coastal Reserve, California, USA - 14_1009_12_40cm (SPAdes) (version 2) | ecosystem: Environmental > Terrestrial > Soil > Grasslands ... | reverse complement strand
TATCTGGGGGCAGCTCCACCAGTTATGGGAATTACGGAAGTCTGGTCATTCCTGTCCGAACAGGATGAAGTAAATGCGGTGGCTGCGTCCTGCGAGCAATTGAGAAACGCTGGGATGGCGGGAAGAGAGGATGAAATCCTAATCCTGATCTCGGATAGGGGGCTTCAACTTGGCCCGATCGCCCAGGCTTTGGGAAATCTGGGGCTTCCTTATGACCCACCCCCTGGCGAGGCATTGACGTCGGATGACGGTATTCGAGCGGTCTTTTGTTTTCTTCGCATCGCACGTGACCTATCCGCGGGCCAACGAGATTATGTTTGCCATCGTGCGCTGTTGGGCCTGCTTTCGGGAGTTGGAATTACGACGGCAAAAGGGGTAGCGGATGCTTGCGTACAGAACAATCAAAACTTTAGAGATTTATTCTACGCAGCGGCCACACCGCATTGGCTAAACGCGCGGCAGAGAGCCGCCGTTGCGCGCGTTAGCGCCATAGCCCAAGCCTTAAACGGATGGGCCTTGGGGGACACCTTAGGGGCAAGGTCCGCCGCAATTGACCAATTGCTTGCCGACGTATTTGCTGGCGCATCCCAAGGAGCCAAGGTAGCACCGTGGAACGCACTCGCTGGAACCTTGCAGCCCGGCATGACGTTGGAAGAGTTGCTCGCTTTTTTTGGCACAGCCAATGACGCTGACCGTCGTCTGGTGCTTGACCGGGTTAATCAAAGGCTAGGCATTGCAGTTGGCCCAGCCGCTCCGGTACAGCGAAGAATAAAAATAATGACTATGCACGGCGCGAAGGGGCTAAGTGGAAAGATTGTTTTCATTCCTTCAGTGGAGCAAGGAATTATGCCGAGCTATAGAAACATGCAGGCAGCGGGCCTGCTAATAGAGCACAGACGGCTATTCTATGTTTCTGTGACACGCGCTATGGCGGCCTGTTTCATTAGCCATGCCGCCCTTCATATCGGTGCGAGCGCTTTTCGGTTGCGTCAAGTGCCGCAAGTTCGACTTCCGAGGTCACAATTGCTAAACGAAATGCAAATATCTAGCGTCAACCGCTTTGGGGGCTTGACCGCGCAAGAAGCGGCAACGGTCATGACGGCGGTCAACAATCTCTGAGCAAGATCAATTCCTCAGCGGCTGCTGATGCGGGCACGGCATGCCGTGCCCCTACAGAAGAAAGCCGTGAGGAAAAGGCACAACTTATGTCGGAGCTCCCGACCGGGTCGGGACAGGTGCCGGTCCGACCCCTAGAAGGATCGCAAATACCCTACAGGGGCTAAAGCCCAAATTGATGACGAGCGACTTACGCCGGGGCTGAAAGCCCCGGCCTCCTAAAGAGTTGCCAGAAGTCAGAAGGAGAAATGGGAAAAGCGAAAATAGAAAGCCGTGCTCCTTCCGCATCCCTACTTCAATCCTTCCGGCCTCCCACGCTACACTATTGCTCCGTTTGGGAGAACGAAGCGCCCGACCGGGCCGGGATGAATGCCGCCCGGCCTTCTACACAAGCGAGAATGGCGCCCTTCCCGGTAGAAAGCACCGGGACGCAGCAAGCGCGAAAGGGCACCGCTACAAAAAGGGGGAGAGCCGCATGCCGACCCGCGAAGACGCCTGGAAACTGCTCTGTGAGTACACCGCTTCGGAGAGCTTGCGCAAGCACATGCTGGCCGTCGAAGCGTGCGTGCGCGCTTATGCGCGCAAGTCCGGCGCCGACGAGGAGGCCTGGGGGCTCGCCGCGCTGCTCCACGATTTCGACTATGAGCGCTGGCCGAATCACGAGCACTCGCCCGATCAGGGGCATCCCTCCGAGGGCGCAAAAATTCTGCGCGAGCAGGGCTACCCGGAAGAAATGGTTCGCGCGATTCTTTCGCACGCGGATTACTGCAACGTGCCGCGCCAATCCGCGCTGGAACACACGCTTTTCGCCTGCGACGAGATTGCGGGTTTTCTCACCGCCTGCGCCTACGTGCGCCCGTCGAAAAGCATCCTCGATCTCGAGGTGGATTCGGTGAAGCGCCGCATGAAAGACAAACTGTTTGCCAAAGGCGTCTCCCGCGAAGACGTGCGCAAAGGCGCGGAAGAGCTCGGCATCCCCCTTGAAGAACATATTGCCTTCTGCATCGCGGCGATGCGCGAGCACGCCGACGCCCTTGGCCTGCGCGGCAGCTTGTAAGAATTCCCTGCCGTGGATCGGGCTCTTGCGGCGCTGGGCTTTCACGGCGCTTTGTGAAGAATTCGCCAACGTGATAGGTTGCACGTCATGAAAGCTGGCGCATCTTGCTAACCTACCAGGAGGGCGACATGCGGCATTTTTTCACCACGACGAGTGTGTTCCTGCTTAGCGCGGGGATGACCCTGGCCCAGTCGGCTCCCGTAAGACCAGAACAAAAAGCTGATGAGGAGATCGCTCGGATGGTGGGTTACTCCATGACGCGGGGCGGCGCGTCGGCCTTCCTTGAAACTCTCACTGATACGATCGGAGGGCGGATCACAGGGAGCCCTGAATCACGTGCAACCGCCGAACTCATTCTGAAGACGCTCAAAGAAGCGGGGTTTGACAACGCGCACTTCGAGGAATATGAGCTCGGATCGGTTTGGCAGCACGGGGCGGCAAAGGGCGAAGTCATCAGCCCGGTGCGGCGCGCGCTCTACATCGGCTCATATGGATGGGTTCCGGGTACACCTGGCCCGATCGAAGTGCCGGTTGCCGATTTCGGAGCACCAGGCGAAGGTCACGTTCCCAAGCCGGAACAAGTGCGTGGCGCAGCAGTCATCGTCGACCTCCGAAGTAGCGGTGTTTCGTCCACGTACGCCGGAACACGCGTAATGATTGCCAGGCAACTGGAACAAGCAGGTGCCGCGGCCATGTTTATCGTTTCCGACAAACCGGACCGCATGGTATACACCTCCGCGTTCGGGTTCTATCCGCGCGGTCCCCTGCCCATCCTCTCCATTGCGAGTGAAGATGCGGCCCTACTTCGACGACTGCTTGCCAAAGGCCCGGTGAGAGTGCTGCTCGAGGTGCAGAACTCTTTTGGGGCCGACCCGGGAAGAGAACGTAACGTCATCGCGGACATCGAAGGGGCCGATGCCACGGAGATGGTGCTCTTGACAGCACACTTCGATTCATGGGACCCGGCGCAGGGTGCAAACGACAATGGCGCAGGCGTGGCCACGGTGCTGGAAGCAGCGCGCATTCTGAAGGCGCTAAAGATTCGACCCAAGCACACCATTCGATTTGTGTTTTTTTCAGGGGAAGAGCAACTGGCCAACGGATCGCGGGCCTACGTGGAACACCATAAGGGCGAGCTGGACAAGATCCGGGCGGTGATCAACACCGACGCAGGCGCGCAGGCGCCGCTCGGCCTGCAACTCAACGGCCGCCAGGACCTCGAAGCGGCAACGAAGAAATTGCTAAAGCCGCTGGCACCGTTCGGCGCGGACGGAGTTTTCATGGACGCCGACTTTGATTCGGATCACGAATCCTTCATGGTGGTTGGTGTGCCGGCGTACTCCTTGCGGGTCGAACGCGGCGACTACGACGTGCGTCACCACACCATCGTGGATACATTTGAAAGAATCGATCCGAGCATGCTGGGGATTCATACGGCGGTGATGGCCGTGGTTGCCTATCAGTTCGCCAATGCAGACGAACGGCCTGGCCGCAGACTTTCCCCCGTTGAGGTCGTAGAGCTGCTGAAACGGACGGGGCTTGAGCCGCTGTACCGCTTGGAGTATCCGGATGCCAAACCGTAAAGACAAGCGGCGCCCTGCTACGGGCTAAGGGAGCACCACACACGCGACGCGCCCTGGCCCCGGAACACCCGCTTCCGCAGCGCCAGCCGCTCAGGCTAGAATAGAAGAATAATGATCACGCAGATTGAAGGATTTGACGCGGTGGCGGGCCGGCATGCGCGCCGGAAGACGTATGGCGTGAAGGTGGGACACGTGCGCGTGGGCGGGGGCGCGCCGATTGTCGTGCAGTCGATGACGAATACGGACACGGCCGATGTTGAGGGCACGTTCCGGCAGACGGTGGAGCTCGCTGAGGCTGGATCGGAGATTGTGCGCTGGACGGTGAACGTGCCGGAAGCGGCGGCGGCGGTGCCGGAAATCAAGAAAAGGATGCTGGATGCCGGGTGCCGCGCACCGATCATCGGCGACTTTCATTACAACGGACACGTTCTGTTGACGAAGTATCCGGAGTGCGCGAAGGCGCTGGACAAATACCGCATCAATCCCGGAAATGTCGGGGCGGGCCAGCGCCGCGACGAACAGTTTTCCACGATTTGCAAAGTGGCGCGCGACAATGGCAAACCCGTTCGCATCGGCGTGAATGGCGGCTCGCTGAATCAAGAGCTGGTCATGCGCAAGATGCAGGAGAATACGGACAAGGATCTCGGCAAAAGCTCCGAAGAGATCATCAACGATTGTATGGTGATCTCCGCGCTGGAATCCATGGAGCTGGCGCTGGAGTGCGGCTTGCAGCATGAGCAGATCATCATTTCGTGCAAGACTTCGCGGCCGCGCGATCTCATCACGGTATACCGCGATCTCTCCGCGAAGACCGAGCAGCCGCTACACCTCGGTTTGACGGAAGCGGGCATGGGAATGAAGGGACAGATTTGGTCGGCGGCGTCCCTGGGGATTCTGCTGTACGAAGGAATTGGGGACACGATTCGCATTTCGCTGACGCCGCGGCCTGGTGGAGATCGCCGCGAAGAAGTGTACGCCGCGTGCGAATTGTTACAAGCACTGGGGCTGCGCTCGTTTTCGCCGAGCGTGACGGCGTGTCCGGGGTGCGGGCGCACGACAAGCACGACGTTTCAGGAATTGGCGGAGGCCATTCAGGGCTATATCCGGGACATGATGCCGATCTGGAAGACGCAGTATGAAGGCGTGGAAAGCATGACGCTGGCGGTGATGGGCTGCATCGTAAACGGTCCGGGCGAATCGAAGGCCGCCAACATTGGTATCAGCCTACCCGGGACCGGCGAGGCGCCGCGCTGTCCGGTGTACATCGACGGGAAGAAGGACGTCACGCTGGAAGGCACGTACGACGAACTGGCTGCTGCTTTTCAGGCGCTCGTGGACAATTACATCGCGAAGAAATACCCCCGCAAGTCTGCGAATGTGGTGCAGGCAGCGCGCTGATCAAGGGCATCCCGGAGTAATCAAGTGAGGAAGAACAGTGGAGTCCTTGTCCTTGGTTTATTGGGCGCGGCTGGTGCCTTTTTCCTCTACCCGTGGTACAGGAACTACAGGCGTCAGGTACAGGAGGGAAAGCAAGCGCTAAATGAATTGCATCAGTTTATTGCAGAGAGCAGTTCTCTGGCGACCCTCGGAGATATCAACATCGATCCAGCGGACGTGACCCTCAAGAAGTTAAATGAGGTTTTGCAGCGACCACCGCATGAAATCTCGGCTCGTCCGAAGAACTCGAAATCCGTTGCGATCGGCTGGGCCTGCGGCGGTGATCTCTGCACTGTTCGCGCTTTTTTCCTTGCACCCAACGGCGGCCAAGTATCCCCCTCGGCCGTGCCGATCACACTCTGGATAAGCCAAGATAACTTGTGGAAGTCTTTTGTAGGTTCTATCGGGGGAATTCATTTAGGCGACGCAACCAAGAAGCTGCTCGCGATCTGCGCGAAAAACGGCTACAAACAGCAGAACGGCGCGGATCGGATTTCCTGGAATAAAGATTGGGACGTTCGCTGGATCGCAAAGGACGACAAGATCACCAGCCTATTCTTTTTCAACATGACCCTAATGAACGGCGTACAAGTAAAGCCCGTTGAGTTCGAGGAGAAGCGATGAAAATCAGCAGAGAAGATGTGCTGCGAGTGGCGGAGCTGGCCTATCTGGACTTGAGCGAGGCCGAGCTGGAGACTTACCGCGCGCAAATTGACGAGATTCTTGAATACATCGGGAAGTTGAACGAGCTGGACACGGCTAAGGTCGAGCCGATGGCACAGGTTTTGACGACGGACCAGCAAGCGGATGCCACGCTGCGCGAGGACTTGGTGGTGCCGTGCGCGGTAGCGGAGGACGTTTTGGCGCATGCGCCGGATCCGGAGCCGCCGTATTTTCGGGTGCCGAAAGTGATTGAAAGATGAGGTAAAGGAAGTAGAGGAAGTAAACGAAGTAAGGGAACAGAGGTGCCAAGCAGGCGGGAAATGGCGACGAACTGGACCATTGACGCGGTGAGGGAGGCGCTGGCGGCGAAGAAGATTTCGGCGCGCGAACTGGCGGCGGATTTCTATAAGCGCATCGAGACGAGGAATCCGGAGCTGAATGCTTTCCTGGCCCTGACGCCCGAGCGGGCCCGAAGACAAGCGGACAGAATTGACGCGCTGGTGGCGGCCGGGAGCCCGCTCCCGCCGCTGGCAGGCGTGCCGGTGGCCATCAAGGACGTGATCAGTACCCGCGGAACGAAGACCACTTGCGGGTCGAAGATTCTGGAAAACTACACCCCGCCGTATGACGCGACGGCGGTCGAACGGCTAGAAGCGGCGGGCGCAGTCATTCTGGGGAAAACGAACTGCGACGAGTTCGCGATGGGCAGCTCGAATGAGAACTCCGCGTACGGGCCGGTGAAGAATCCGCTGGCGCCGGACCGGGTGCCGGGCGGGTCGAGCGGCGGATCGGCGGCGGTGGTAGCGGCGGGGCTAGCGGTGGCGTCTCTCGGAACCGATACGGGAGGCTCGATTCGGCAGCCCGGGTCGTTTTGCGGAATTCCGGCGATGATGGGGAGCTATGGGCGGGTTTCGCGGTATGGATTGATCGCGTTTGCGTCCTCGCTGGACCGAATCGGGCCGTTTGCAACCCAAGTGAAGGATGTCGCGGCCATTCTACGGACGATTGCGGGGCGGGACGCGAACGACTCGACTTCGACGACGGCCCCGGTGCCAGATTACCTCGCGGAGCTTGCGAAGCCTTTGAAAAGGTTACGAGTGGGAATCCCGAAAGATTATTTCGGTGAGGGGATGGATGCCGATGTCCGGCAAAAGATCGAGGCGGGCATCGCGCTCTTCAAAAAGCTAGGCTGCGAGCTGGTGGACATTCGCATGCCGCACACGGATTACGCAATCGCGGCTTACTACATCATCGCGACGGCGGAAGCGAGTTCCAATCTGGCGAGATACGACGGCGTGCGCTACGGATTGCGCGTGGAAGACGATTCCCTGCTGGCGATGTACCGCAAGACGCGAGGAAAGGGCTTCGGGCCGGAGGTGAAGCGCAGGATCGTGCTCGGCACCTACGTGCTGTCGGCAGGCTACTACGATGCCTATTATTTGAAGGGGCAGAAAGTGCGCGCGCTGATCGCGCAGGATTTCCGCGATGCGTTCACCAAGGTGGACGCGATCTTGACGCCAACTTCGCCGGTTCCGCCGTTCAAGCTGGGAGAGCGCACGAGCGATCCGCTTCAGATGTATCTTGCTGATATATATACAGTTACGGGATCACTGGCGGGAGTGCCAGGAATCTCCGTGCCGTGCGGAAAGATTGGCGGAAAGCTGCCCGTGGGCCTGCAAATCTTCGGGCCAGCTTTTGGCGAGGCACGGGTTCTGCAACTGGCCCACGCGTTCGAGCAAGCGGGCGGTGCGGAAGTCTAATTCTTGCGCGCAATTCATTCTGACGGTGCCCTCACCTAAATCCATCACCGAAAATCTGGCCCGCGCGGAGAAGGAATTCCTGAGCGCGGCGGAAGCGGTGCCAGCGGATCACTGGAAAAGGAGACCGGGCGAGGACTGCTGGTCAGCCGGTGAATTGGTGTGCCACCTGATCATGGTGGAGCAGGCCGTGATTAAAGGCGCAGACAGGCTGTTGCAGGGCCCTCCGAAACCACGGCCTTTCTTGAAGCGATTTCACATTCCCATGGCGCTGGTGGAATCGCGGGTAATCCGGCGCAAATCGCCCATTCCTCTCGACCCGGACCTGATTGGCGAGAAGGAAGCGATGCTAGGGCAACTCCGAACGGTCCGGGAGCGAACCTTGGCGTTCATCGAGGAGACTAGAGGGAAAGACTTAAGCAACTACCACATGGCTCATCCATTTCTTGGGACGTTAAACGCGTACGAATGGTTCCAGATGATTGCTTCGCACGAAGTGCGGCACAGCAAGCAGATGAGGGAGATTGCCGGAGCCCTACCGAAAAGCGTAACAACTTTAGAAAAGTAGACACGGATTGTCGCTTCCTTTCTCTTTGCTTTCCCTTCGTACCAGTCCGGTTGTAGTTGAAAAAGTGTGGAAAAAGGCCGGTTTTGCAACGTGTTAGAGGGGCAGTACTAGCCAGAAAGTTCCTGAACGGCAGAACGGAACGACTATTGCAGGGGAATTACCGGAACAAATAAGATGCTAACAGCATCTAAGGAAGTGTAGAGCATGTTGGGAGTAGAAACCAGGAGCCGGGCCATGGTTACCGTGAAATCGAGCCAGAAAATATTCACCGATTCGGAAGTTGCCAACCTGACGGGAATTTGCGTCGAGCATGTGCACAACTTCGCGAAGAGCCGCCATTTGGGATTCATCGCGCGAGCGGCGGAAGCAGCAGGCATCAATGCGGATCAATGGCTGTTCACCCTTTCGGACCTGATGGTTTTGGTGACCCTGTTCCCGAAGTGCACCCACTAACACTTCCGCAATAGAGCGAATTTGGATGGCTCCCCTGCACGGCTGGGGAGCCATTTGTATTTAATACGCATTCCGCAGTCGGTTGCGGGGACGGAAGCCGGGGGGTATGCTCGCTTTAGGGGCAAACCGACAGGCCTTCCATGCATCGCACATCTAAGAGAAAGCCGATGAAGTTCTCAGGCATGTCAGGCGTGGTGTGTTGCGGCGTGTTTCTAATGGGCATGGGTGCGACCACCTTCAGCCAGCCTTCGAGCTGCGGTTCTTCCCCAAATGAGCAATCCAGTTCAACGACCCAAGCAGGGGATAAGTCTCCCCGAGCGGGTGCTTACGCCTTGCCGCGAGGAAAGAAGCTCGTGCTGAAAGATGGGAATTTCCAATTGGTGAGAAGTTATGAGCGCAAGGGGGAGCGGGTGCGATATTACAGCGTTGAGCGAGGCACCTGGGAAGAGATCCCGGCGGCGATGGTGGATTGGGATGCAACGGCAAGGGCGGAAGCGGCGGAAAAGGCTGAAGAGGATGCGTTCGCCAAGAAGGTCCACACCCAGGAAGAAGCGCAGCGAATCGAAACAGTCATGGATGTCGACGCAAGCCTCCAGGTAGCCCCCGGCGTCTTTTTGCCTCCGGGGGAGGGGATGTTCGTGATCGAGGGAAAATTCGTAACGCAATTGGAGCAAGCTGGTTCGCAGGTCAGGACCGACAAGAAGCAGTTTCTCAAGCAAGTGCTCTCGCCCATCCCCATCATACCGAGCAAACGAAACGTGGAGATCCCGGGCAGCAGAGCCAAGGTTCGCGTGACCAACGCGCAGGTGGAGTTTTATCTACGCGAGGCGCCCCCCGATCCGGATCGGACCAGTCCCATCGTGAAGAGCAGCCGGCCGGGGGAATCGGGGCCAGAAGTGGAGCTGGTTCGTGCGACGGTCAAGGGGAATAAAAGGCAGTTGGAGTCGATCAAGAACCTCTTTGGACAGCAGGTCGAAGAGAACCGCAAGACGATTTCCATGGAACGCTGGGAAATTGCGCCCACCGTTTTTCGATTCACAGTCAGCGAACCGCTCCCCCCCGGTGAATATGCGCTGGCGGAGATTCTTCCGGATGGAATGAACCTCTACGTGTGGGATTTTGGGATGGACTCCACGACGGGCCCAAAGCCTGCAACGCGAACCAAGAAACCAAATTAGGTCCAAAGCAGCCAACGCCGAGGGACGCAACAGAGAGCATTGTGCCTGCACCGCAGAACGTGGAGATTACTAAGTGTGGTGAGTCTCCGCAGGGGCGGCCGGCAGCACTTCCCTGAACAGGGCCAGCACTTCGGCGATGCGAAAAGGCTTCTGCAAGAAGCCGAGTTCCACCCGCGCGGTTGTTCCCTGCGTAGAATCAATCAGATCACCGGTCATGTAGACCACGACGGGTTTTTGCGCCGTTGCAGCGTCGAGAATCCGGGCGGCAGCTTCACGACCATCTGTGAAATAACCGCCAGAGGAGAGGTGCACGTCGCACAGCAGGATATCGTAGGTGGAGTGCTGAACATGGGTGAGCGCTTCTTCCAGGGTCGCGGCGCAATCCACGCGCAGACCCTGGGCCGACAGGCCTTCCTTGAGCAGCATTCGCAGGCTCTCCTCATCATCGAGTACGAGCACGGCACGACCATTGAGGATTTCGGCTGCGGACGGATCGGTGACGCCTCCCGTTTCCGAAGGCGCAGGAAACGCTTGCGGCTGCTGCGCGCTGGCTGCAGGAAAGTAGACTGTGAACGCGGACCCGCCGGCGGGGAGGGCTTCTGCCTCGATGATGCCGCCATGCTCGCGAATGATAGACATGCAAATGCTGAGCCCGAGCCCCGTGCCGCCGCCGGGGCGCTTGGTGGTGTAAAAGGGATCGAAGATGCGCGGAAGCGCTTCCGGGCGGATGCCAACTCCATCATCCTGAAAGGTAATGCTCAGGCGATTGCCGATTCGAGCGAGGCGAATCTGGAGACGGCCGGCGTCGCGAACCTCGCGGATGGCTTGCTCTGCGTTGGTGACCAGATTGAGGAAAACCTGGATGAGTTGATTCGCGTCGCCCACGATGCCCGGAAGCTCGGGTTGCGGGAGGAAATCCACTTCGATGTTGTTGCGGCGGAGCGAATGTTCGTGCAACTGAAGGGTGCGGTCGATGAGATTGTTGATGTCCAGGAGCTTCTTCTGAGGCGAAGCCGGACGTGAAAACTCAAGAAGATTCTGGACGATACGTGCGGCACGGCGCGCCTGCCGATGGGTGAGCTCCAGCTGGCGTTTCGAGGACTCGTCGGATGCGACTCGCTCACGAAGAAGTTCTGTGACCCCGAGGATGGCAGTGAGAGGATTATTCAACTCGTGCGCCACACCAGCAAGCATCTGTCCCATGGCGGCGAGTTTTTCGGCCTGGATGAGCTGTTCCTCGAGACGCTTGAGATCGGTGACGTCGCGACCGGAAAGCACCACACCCTCAATATTACCTTTTTCGTCGGAGAGCGGACTGAAATTGAAACGGATACGGCGCCAATCCCCGAGCTTATGGCGGACGCGCACTTCCAGCGAAGCAAAGGTCTGCTTGCCAGCGAGGATATCTGCGTAGAGTGCCGTGATGGCGGGAGAATCTTCCGGATGGGTGCGCCCGCCAAATTCCATGCTTTGCGCTTCCTCAATCGTATATCCGAGCACTTCCTCGCAACGAGGGCTGACAAAGGTGTAGTGGGACGCGGTGTCGAGGACGAGGATGAGATCGGGGAAACTGTCGACGAGGCGATGGGCAAATTCCTGCTGCTGGTGGAGGCGGCGCTCCATCTCACGCCGCTCGGTGATATCCATGACTGCGCCCTGGTAGCGCACAACCTGTCCGCTGTTGTCACGGACGGCGGCTGCAGTGTTCAAACATACGATGGAGGTGCCGTCCTTGCGGACGAGGGTGATTTCCCGTCCCCGAATCATTGGGTTTCCCGCGATCTGTTCCACGAGGGCCTTGCGCTCGGTCCGATCCACGAGGATCTCGGGTACGGTTCTCTGGAGCAATTCTTCCTTCGAGTCGTAGCCCAACATGCGCACCAGAGCGGGATTGGCGTCCAAAATCGTGCCATCGGGCGTGGTGATATAGATGCCCTCCTGGAGCGTTTCGAAAAGCTCGGTAAAGCGGGTTTCATTTCTTCGCAGGGCGGAAACGTCGCGCGCAAGAACCGTAATACCCTGGATTTTGTCATCGCGCATCATGGCATGCGCGACACAATCAAAATAAAACGGAGACGCTTGATTTTTCAGGCGCACCTGGACAACCCCGGTCCAATGACGGCGTTCCATGAAGCGCGGCAAGGCACGTTTCAGGAGTTCCTGTTCTTGCCCGCTGCCTTCCTGAGCAAACTCGCCGAGGGGCCTGCCGATTAACTGCTGAAAGGGAGTTTCAACGAGATCGGAAAAGCTGCGGTTGACGGCGCGGATGTTCCCATCCAGAGTCACGGCTAGCAAGAGGTCATCGAAAGAGTCGATCAAATCGCGATAACCCTGCTGGGATCGGGAGATCATTTCAAAGAGCTGATCCATTTGCTTGTCGCTGGGCGGCTGCGTATCGCGCTCTTCGAGACCGCGTAAGAGCCCCCGGAGCTCGGAAATCTCTCGGATTTTTTTCCACATGTAAGCGGCAAAGAGCGCCACCAACACTACGAGACCAATCGGCAAGGCCTCAAAACGGTGAGCCAAAGAGCGAATCGAACTCCAAGAAGTCCACGCGTAGGCCAGGACCAGCAAAAAGAGAACTAGAAACGTGAGCCGCCAAAGCTCGTTCTGCCGCCTTTCGAACCGTTGGAAGCTCGATGTAATGGCGGAACGGCGGCTCTCTCCGGACGGTGGGCGGCCACCGTGGCGCTTAGCGATTTGGTTTTTGTCGGCCATTATAAGAGACGGCGGGTCCCTTGGAATCAGGAGCATCCGTCAATGATTCGAGTACTCTTCATTGTAAGAATCTCAACGAGGGTTCGGCAATGCAGCTCGCAATTAGGGGTTCCTGTGAGACACCTCTGCTGGCCCCTAAAACGGAAGCGGCGCCCGACTGGGTCGGACGCCGCTGAACTTTGCCGCGGGAGAACCTCGCGGCCCGCAAAGGGAGGATCCTAGCCTTCCGTGGCAGCGTCGGCTTCGCTGTCCTTCTGGAGGAAGTCGAGCGCGGCCGCTTCTTCGGCGGTGAGCTCGGCGGCTTCCGGAATCTCCTCGACCGGAGCGGGAGCGGGCATCTCCGTCAGCAACTGAATGCTGCGGTAATGCTCGAGCCCGGTGCCGGCGGGGATGAGGCGGCCCATAATAACGTTTTCCTTGAGGCCGCGGAGATAGTCCACCTTGCCGGCAACGGCAGCTTCGGTAAGGACGCGGGTGGTTTCCTGGAAGCTGGCAGCCGAGATGAACGAATCGGTTGACAGCGACGCCTTAGTGATGCCAAGGAGTAGCGGACGGCCCGTAGCCGGGCGGCCACCATCGGCGATGATCCGATCGTTTTCCTCACGGAAGCGGAACTTGTCCACCTGCTCTTCCAAGAGGAACTGCGTGTCACCAACGTCCTCGACCTTGACCCAGCGCATCATCTGCCGCGATATCGTCTCGATGTGCTTGTCGTTGATGTTCACGCCCTGGAGCCGATAGACCTCCTGAATGGCGTTGACGAGATAGGCTTGGGTGAACTTCTCACCAAGAACGGCGAGCAAGTCGTGGAGGTTCAGCGGGCCATCGATGAGGGCCTCGCCGGCCTTGACGTGGTCGCCCTCCTGGACGTTGATGTGCACGCCGCGGGGGATGGCGTATTCCTTGGTGGTCTTGCCATCCTCGCTCTCGACATGGATCTTGCGCATGCCTTTGGCGATCTCGCCGTAGCGGACCGCGCCATCGATTTCGCTGATGACCGCGGGATCCTTGGGCTTGCGGGTTTCGAAGAGTTCGACAACCCTCGGGAGACCGCCGGTAATGTCCTTGGTCTTGGTTGTCTCGCGCGGAATCTTCGCGAGCACGTCGCCAGCCTGCACTTCGTCGCCATCCTGGACCATCAAGTGGGCGCGGGAAGGCATGAGGTACTTTTTGCGGACCTTGCCGGAAGACTCGCGGATCAAGATCGCCGGCTGATGCTTTTCATCGCCCGGCGGCAGCGTGACCACGAGTTGCGAGAGACCGGTGACGTCGTCCACCTGCTCTTCGATGGTAAGGCCGGGCCGCAGGTCGTCAAATTTCACGGAACCGGCCGTCTCGGTCAGAATCGAGAAGGTGAAGGGATCCCATTCGGCAAGGATCTGTCCGTGAGTAACGTGTTCGCCGTCCTGAACACGGAGGCGCGCACCGTAAACGACGTGGTAGCGTTCCTTCTCGCGGCTCTTTTCATCGACAATGGCGATGAGGCCCGACCGGTTCATGGCGATGAGCGTGCCTCCACGACCTTCGACATGTTTTAGGTCGATGAATTTCACCACGCCGTTGTTGCGTGCTTCGAGCGTGGAGCGCTCGGAGACGCGCGTAGCCGTTCCTCCGATGTGGAACGTGCGCATGGTGAGCTGCGTGCCGGGTTCGCCGATGGATTGAGCGGCAATGACGCCGACGGCTTCGCCGAGCTCGACCATACGGCCGGTGGCGAGGTTGCGGCCGTAACACAGCGCACAGACGCCACGCCGCGATTCGCAAGTAAGCACGGAGCGGATGCGCACGCGGTCGATACCCGCCGCCTGAATGGCGTTGGCGAGCTCCTCGTTGATTTCCTGGTTCACATCGACGATGACGTTGCCCTCAAAGTCCTTGATCTTGTCGAGGGAGACCCGGCCCACGACGCGATCCCGAAGCGGCTCGACTTCTACGCCTGCCTCGATGATGGGCTCGACATAGATACCGTCGGAGGTGCCACAGTCGTATTCGTTGATGATCACGTCCTGCGCGACGTCCACCAGGCGGCGAGTCAGGTAGCCGGAGTCGGCGGTCTTCAGCGCGGTATCGGCCAGGCCCTTACGCGCACCGTGGGTCGAGATGAAATACTCGAGTACCGTGAGACCTTCGCGGAAGTTTGAAGTAATGGGCGTTTCGATGACCTCGCCGGAGGGCTTAGCCATCAGGCCGCGCATGCCCGAGAGCTGGCGGATTTGTTGTTTGGAACCGCGGGCTCCGGAGTCCGCCATGACGTAGACAGGGTTGATGTTGCCCTCTTTGTCCTGTCCTTCGAGGGCTTTGAACATTTCGTCGGCGACTTTTTCGGTGACGTCGCCCCAGATAGCAATGACCTTGTTGTAGCGCTCGCCGTTGGTGATGGCACCATCGAGGTACTGCTGCTGGACCTTGACGCCTTCCTTTTCGGCATTCTCCACGAGCTTGTACTTGTCGCTCGGGATAAACATGTCATCGATACCGATAGAGATGCCAGACTTGGTGGCATAAGTGAAGCCCAGCTCCTTCAGATGATCAAGCAGGACGACCGTGTCCGTGAGCCCGAAACGCAGGTAGGCGTAATAGACAAGCTGCTGGACACCCTTTTTCTTCAAAAGTCCGTTCACAAACGGAAATTTCTCCGGCAAGTGCGAATTAAAGATGACGCGGCCGACGGTCGTCTGGATGAACTGGCGCTCCATCTTCACCGGTTCGGTGTGCGTCACGTCCTGGTTGTCGTAGGCCGTGGTGAGGTCAATCACTTCACCGGTATAGCGCAAGCGAATTGGCGTGAGCAGCTCGACTTCGCCGGCTTCCAGCGCGAGAATAACATCCTCGGTGGAACCGAAGACGCGACCTTCGCCCTTGGCGCCAGG
>Ga0209160_1002466_pt1 | contig 15401 bp, 16 predicted proteins | sample GraSoiAngelo_153_FD_186167 | JGI IMG/M metagenome (GOLD analysis project Ga0209160, IMG submission 186167) | Grasslands soil microbial communities from the Angelo Coastal Reserve, California, USA - 14_1009_12_40cm (SPAdes) (version 2) | ecosystem: Environmental > Terrestrial > Soil > Grasslands ... | reverse complement strand
GCCGGAGAGCTCTTTCGTGCGCGCCGAAGACCTGGCCGTATTCGATCACGTCACGCGCCGGCTCCAGCTGCTGACCATCCACCGGCCCGACCGCGAGGACTACGAAGACGCCGTCGCCCGCATCGACGGAATGGAGCAAAGACTCGTCGCTGACCAGGTGCCGGCGCAATCCCATGGGGCCGATGGCGTGAAGTGGCAGTCGAACGTGACCCAGGGCCAGTTCCACGCCATGGTCGACGCCGCGCGGGAGCACATCATGGGCGGCGACGCGTTTCAGATCGTGGTCTCGCAGCGCTTCCACAAGCCTCTCGCCGCCACGCCGTTCGACGTGTATCGCTGTCTTCGCGCGATCAATCCCTCGCCCTACATGTTCTTTCTCGCGCTGGGCGGCGACCGCCACGTGGTGGGCACGTCGCCGGAGAAGCTGGTGCAGGTGGAGGGGCGGCGTGTCGAGACGCGGCCGCTCGCGGGGACGCGGCGGCGCGGCGCGGACCCCACCGAGGATGTGCGGCTGGAGAAGGAGCTCCTCAACGACCTCAAGGAGCGGGCCGAGCACGTGATGCTGGTCGACCTCGGGCGCAACGACGTGGGCCGCGTGGCGAAACCCGGCACGGTAACGGTGGATCGGCTGATGGAGGTGGAGCGCTACTCGCATGTGATGCACATCTCATCGACCGTCAGCGGACAGCTGCGCGAGGGCAAGACCTCGCTCGATGCGCTGCAGGCCGCGTTCCCCGCCGGCACCGTCTCGGGCGCGCCCAAGATTCGCGCCATGGAGGTCATCGCCGACCTCGAGCCGGACCAGCGCGGCGTCTATGCGGGCTCGGCCGGATACGTGAGCTTCGGCGGAAACCTCGATATGGCGATCACGCTGCGAACGGTGGTGGTCGCGGAAGGCGTCGTTTACGTGCAGGCGGGCGCTGGGGTGGTGGCGGACTCGAGGCCAGAGCGCGAGTACGAGGAGACGCTGGAGAAAGCGGGCGCGATGTTCAAGGCGATCGAGATGGCGGAGGCGATGTGATGGGCCTAGCCATGATCGACAACTACGACTCGTTCACCTACAACCTGGTGCAGTACATGGCCGAGCTCGGCGCGGAGCCGAAAGTCTTTCGCAACGACGGGGTGACGGTCGACGAGCTGGCGCAGTTCGACGGCGTGGTCATCTCACCGGGGCCAGGTCGTCCCGAGGATGCGGGAGTTTCGACCGAAGCGATCCGCGCGCTGAGTGGAAAGGTGGCGATTCTCGGCGTGTGCCTGGGCCACCAGTGCCTCGGCGAGGCGTTCGGGGGGCGTGTCATTCGCAATGAGCCCGCGCACGGTAAGACCTCGTGGATCCGCCACGACAACTCTGGCGTGCTCGCCGGCGTCAACGACCCGTTCGAGGCCACCCGCTATCACTCGCTCATCGTCGAGCGGTCATCGGTACCCGCGGACCTTCTGATCACGGCCTGGACCTCGGATGGCACGGTGATGGGATTGCGCCACGTGAAGCATCCGACCTACGGCGTGCAGTTCCACCCCGAGTCGGTGCTGACCAAGGAAGGCAAGAAGATTTTGGGCAATTTCGTGCGTCGGGCAGCGAAGTCCGCGGCATGATCGAGTCGATCGCGAAGGTCGTCAAGTGCCAGAACCTCACCGAGGACGAGGCTGCCGCCGCCTTCGAGGTCATCATGCGCGGCGACGCGACGCCATCGCAGATCGCCGGGTTCGTCGTCGCGCTGCGGATGAAGGGCGAGACGGTCGAAGAGCTCACCGGCTTTGCGCGCTCGGCCCGCGCCATGGCGACCCCGATCCATGTCGACGGCGCGCTGCTCGACACATGCGGGACCGGAGGCGATGGCCTGGCGACCTTCAACATCTCGACGCTGGCCGCCATCGTGTCCGCCGCGTGCGGCGCGCGGGTCGCCAAGCACGGCAACCGCGCCGCCTCGTCGCTTTGCGGCTCCGCCGATGTGCTCGAGAAGCTGGGCGTGAAGATCGACCTTGCGCCAGAAGGCGTGGCGCGCTGCGTGGAGGGGGCGGGCATCGGTTTCCTCTTCGCGCCGATCTTCCACCCGTCGTTTCGCTTCGCCGCGGTGACGCGCAAAGACCTCGGGCTGCGCACGGTCTTCAACATCCTCGGTCCGCTGTGCAACCCGGCCGGCGCAAAGTACCAGGCGCTCGGCGTCGCGGACGGCGCGCTCGCGGGCAAGATGGCGGAGGTGCTGATACGCCTCGGCGTTGAGCGGGCGATCGTCTTTCACGCGGCGGACGGGATGGACGAGCTCTCGGTTGCGTCGCCGTCCTTCGTGATCGAGATCGACGGAGAGCGAAAGGAATACGAGCTCGACCCCGCGGAGCTGGGCCTTGCGCGGGCGCCGGTCGAGTCGATGCGGGGCGCGGGGCCGGAGGACAACGCCCGCCTTGCGCTCGAGGTCCTCGGTGGCGCGAAAGGACCGAGGCGCGACGTCGTCCTCCTCAACGCCGCGGCCGCGCTGCGTGCCGCCGGGCTGGCGAGGGACTGGAAGGACGGGCTTGGCCTCGCCGCGGAAGCGATCGACTCGGGGCGGGCCGGTGAGGTTTTGCAGCGGTGGGCCAGAATCTCGCAGGAGTGAAGTCGGAGGATCTCTTGAGCCGCCTCGTCCTCGAGGCAAGGCAGGACCTGCAGCGCAGGCGCCACCTGATGGGTCCGGACCAGCTCGAGCTCGCGGTCGCCGCGTACACGCCGAAGGACTTCATCGGCGCGCTGCGCAAGCCGGGGCTCGCCGTGATCGCCGAGATGAAGCAGCGGACTCCAACCATGGGTGTCCTCGCCGACGACTACCGCCCGGCGGACATCGCACACGCCTACGCCGAAGGCGGGGCCGCCGCCATCTCGGTGCTGACCCACATGGCCGGCTTCGGCGGCCGGGTCGACCACGTCCGCGCCGTTCGGGCGGCCACGCAGCTTCCGATCCTGCGCAAGGATTTCGTCACCGACCCCTTCGAGGTGGCCGAGGCGCGCGCGTGCGGAGCCGACGCGGTGCTCCTCATCGTCGCGGCGCTGGAGCCGGGACAGCTCAAAGACCTGGTAGCGCTGACCAAGAGCCGAGGCATCGCCGCGCTGGTCGAGGTGCACGACGAGGCGGAGACCGCCGCGGCGCTCGACGCCGGAGCGCTCGCGATTGGCGTGAACCACCGCGACCTGCGGACCTTCAACGTCGACCTGGCCTTGACCGGGCGGCTGCGCCGGCTTGTGCCGCATGAGGTCGTGCTGGTGGCAGAGAGCGGGATTCACTCGGCGGCCGATGCGCGTCGCATGCGCGAGGCCGGCGCTGACGCGATCCTCGTCGGCGAGGTGCTGATGCGGGCGGGGGACCCGGCCGCCCAGATCAAAGAGTTGATGGCTTGATACGCATAAAGATCTGCGGCATCTGCGACCTCGAAGGCGCGAGCGCAGCAGTCGAGGCGGGCGCCGACATGATCGGCTTCCACTTCTGCAGCTCCGACCGCCACGTCACGCCCGAGGAGGCCCTGGCGATCCTCGATGAGCTGTCGGTCCGGCCCAAAGTCGTCGGGGTGTTCATCGATCAGCCCGCCGAGGAAGTGCGTCAGATCGCCGAGTACCTCGACCTCGATCTGCTGCAGCTGCACGGCTCCGAGCCGGCCGGCTTCGACGCCAGCCGTCCGGTGATGAAAGTGTTGAAGGTGAAGGACGGCGTGCTGCCCGATGCAGAACAGTGGCCCGACCCGATCATGCTCGACTCGTGGTCGGCCGACCAGCGCGGGGGGACCGGCCGGACCTGGGACTGGGACCTGGCGCGCCCCTTGCTTGCGGGGCGCCAGGTGTTCGTCGCGGGCGGTCTGGAACCGGGTAACGTGGGCAAGGTCGTGAGCGGGTTCAAGCCCTATGGCGTCGACGTGTCCAGCGGCGTCGAAGCTCGCGTGCGGGTCAAGGACCCTGAAAAGGTGCGCGCATTCATCCGTGCGGTGCGGCTCGCGGAGGTCCACTCCTGATGTCGCGTGCCGCGCTGACCCACCCGGTCGACGGGAGGTTCGGTGCTTTCGGCGGGCAGTACGTGCCGGAGACGCTGATGAGCGCGCTCCACGAGCTCGAGGACATGTGGCATGAGGCGAAGGCCGACCCGCAGTTCCAGCTCGAGCTGGCGGGACACCGCCGTGCCTTCATCGGCCGGCCGACGCCGATCTACGCCGCGACCCGGCTGAGCGAGAAGTTCGGCGGCACGCACATCCACTTCAAGCGCGAGGACCTCTGCCACACAGGCGCGCACAAGCTCAACAACGCGGTCGGGCAGGCGCTGCTCGCGATGCGCATGGGCAAGAAGCGGATCATCGCCGAGACCGGTGCGGGCCAGCACGGGGTCGCGACCGCGACGGTGTGCGCGCGCTTCGGTCTCGACTGCACCGTGTACATGGGCACCGAAGACATGCGCCGCCAGTCGATGAACGTGCGCCGCATGAAGCTTCTCGGGACCGAGGTCGTCGAGGTCAAAAGCGGGTCGAAGACGCTCAAGGACGCAACCACTGAAGCCATCCGAGATTGGGTGACCAACGTGCGCACGACCCACTACATCATCGGATCGGTCGTCGGACCGCATCCGTACCCGGAGATGGTGCGTGACCTGCAGCGCGTGATCGGCGACGAGGCGCGCGAGCAGTACCTGTCGCTGGACGGCAAGCTGCCCGACGTGGTCGTGGCGTGCGTGGGCGGGGGCTCCAACGCGATCGGCATCTTCACCGCGTTCATCGACGACAGGGACGTAGCGCTGGTCGGTGTCGAAGCGGCCGGCAAGGGGATCCGCACCGGGCAGCACGCGGCCTCGCTCGTCGGGGGACGGCCCGGCGTGCTGCATGGGTCGTACTCCTACGTCCTGCAGGACGGGGATGGACAGATCCTGCCGACGCATTCCATCTCCGCGGGGTTGGACTATCCCGGGGTCGGGCCGGAGCACGCGTTCCTGCGCGACATCGAGCGCGTCGAGTACGTCGGGGTGACGGACCAGGAGGCGCTGGCCGCGTTCAAGCTCTGCACGCGGCTCGAGGGCATCATGCCGGCGCTGGAACCCTCGCACGCGATCCACCAGGCGGGTGTCATCGCGAAAGAGCTGGGGCCTGGAGGCCGCATTCTCGTCTGCCTATCGGGCCGCGGCGACAAAGACATGGACTCTGTCGATGGTGGCTGACGCCGGGCGCGCGCAGGGCGCACTTCACAACCAGACGCGGCTTGAAAATGCCTTGCGCGCGAAAGGCGACCTGAAGCTGGTCGCCTACATGATGGCCGGCCACCCGAACAGGAAGAGGTCGATCGAGGTGGGGAAGAGGCTCGCCGGATCGGGGATCGCGGCCCTGGAGATCGGCATACCGCACTCTGACCCGCTGGCCGACGGCCCGGTGATCCAGCGCGCTGGTCAGGCCGCGCTCGCCGGCGGCATGACGGTCGAAGGCGCACTCGAGGTTGCCAAGGCGGTCGCCGCGGAGGGCGTGCCCGTCGTGCTCATGACCTACATCAACCCGGTGCTGCAGCACGACTCGCGCAAGTTCGCCGCGGCCTCCGCGCAGGCCGGCGTGGCGGGCGTGATCATCCCCGACCTGCCGATCGAGGAGGCCGAGCCGGTCGCCGGCTGGCTGCGCGCGGCGTCCCTCGACACCATCTTCATGGTCGCCCCGACGACGCCTCCCGACCGCATCGCCACGATCTGCTCGCACTCGAGCGGGTTCGTCTACTGCGTGACGGTGACCGGTATCACCGGGGCGCGCAAAGAGCTTCCAGAAGGTATGTCCGACTTGTTGGCCGAGGTGAAGAAGCACACGCAGCTGCCTGTTGCGGCCGGCTTTGGCATCTCCCGCCAGGAGCACATGAAGACGCTTCGGGGCAAGCTCGACGCTGCGGTCGTGGGCAGCGCGATCGTGGACGAGATCGAGCGCGGTGGCGACGGCGTCGCTCTGGTCAGGGAGCTGCTGAAGGCATGCCGGTAAGAGGAATCCGCGGCGCGACGACGGCAAGCGCCAACACTGCGGAGGCGATCATGGAGGCCACCGAGGAGCTCCTGGAGGAGCTCGCCGGCCTGAACGACCTGGATCCGACCGAGATCGCATCTGCCTTCTTCACGACCACGCCGGACCTGAACGCGGAGTTCCCGGCGCACGCCGCGCGCCGCCTCGGGTGGCTGGGCGTGCCCATGCTGTGCGGACATGACATGGAGGTGCAGCAGCCAAATCCACGCGGTGTGGCGATGTGCGTGCGGGTGCTCCTCATGTACAACACGCCGCGGCCGCAGTCGGCGATGCGCTTCGCGTACCTACGAGGCGCCGAAGCGATCAAGGCAGACCTCGATTACTCACGGAGCTCGATGAAGCCGTGATCATCGTCATGTCGCACCAGGCGACGCAGGCGGAGATCGAGGCTGTCGTCGATCGCGTGGAGGAGATCGGCCTCAAGACCGAGCTCTCGCGCGGCGAGGAGCGGACAGTGATCGGAGTGATCGGCGGCAACGCCTACGCGTACCGGGACGCGTTCTCGCACCTCGGCGGAATCCAGGAGATCGTCCCCATCACCAAGCCCTTCAAGCTCGCGAGCCGGGAGTTCCGGAAGGTGGACACGGTGATCGATGTGGGTGGCGTGAAGATCGGCAACCACGAGGTGGTGGTCATGGCCGGACCATGCTCAGTCGAGGGTGAGGAGATGCTGCTCGAGACCGCGCGGCACGTCGCGGCCCAGGGCGCGCGGGTGCTTCGCGGCGGCGCTTTCAAGCCGCGCACGTCGCCTTACTCATTCCAGGGACTGGGCGAGTCGGCGCTGAAGATGATGGCGCTGGCCCGGGACGAAACGGGGCTGAAGGTGATCACCGAGGTCGTCTCGCCAGGCGACGTGGCGCTCGTGGCGAAGTACGCGGACATCCTGCAGCTCGGCACCCGGAACATGCAGAACTACGCGCTGCTCCAGGAGGCTGGGCGCTCGGGCAAGCCGGTGCTGCTGAAGCGCGGCATGTCCTCGACCATCGAGGAATGGCTGCTGGCCGCCGAGTACATCCTGTCGCAGGGGAACCGCGATGTGATCCTGTGCGAGCGCGGCATCCGCACCTTCGAGACGGCGACCCGCTTCACCCTCGACCTAAATGCCGTGCCGCTGGTGCGCGAGCTGTCTCACCTGCCGGTGATCGTCGACCCCTCGCAGGCGACCGGCAAGTGGTCGCTGGTGGGACCGATGTCGCTGGCGGCCGTCGCGGCGGGCGCGAACGGACTGATCATCGAGGTGCACCCGACGCCCAACCAGGCCCTGTCTGACGGTGCTCAGTCGCTTGACTTCGAAGCCTTCGACCGCCTGATGGTCGACGTGCGGCGCCTGCTCGGCTCGATGCAAAAACAGCTGGCTTAGCTCGCTGTGTCAACGGTCGCGGTCGTCGGACTCGGACTGATGGGCTCCTCGTTCGCGCTGGCATTGAAGCAGGCCCGACCGGACACCGTGGTCGTGGGCAGCGATGCCAACCCGCTGGCGGTGCGCAAAGCGCTGGACCGCGAGATCGTCTCCACCGCCAACACCGACCTCAGCGTGGTGACGATGGCGGACGTGATCGTGATCGCCGCCCCGATCAGCGCGCTGCGCGCGATCTTTGCGAAGCTCGGCGCGGTCGGGGAAGGCAAACCCGTCACGGACATGGCCAGCACAAAGGCGACCGTGATGGAATGGGCCGCCGCCGAAGGCATCGACCTGGTGGGCGGGCATCCGATGTGTGGAAAGGAGAAATCGGGCATCGATGCGGCGGACGGGTCGATGTTCGATGGCGCGCCCTGGGTGCTGACTCGGGATGTGGCGGACATCACCGACCTGGTCCGAGCGGTGGGCGCGCGGCCGGTGATCATGGACCCGATCACGCACGACCGGCTCGTCGCGGGGGTGAGCCACGTCGCGTTTCTTCTGTCGACCGGCTACGTGCTGGCACTGTCGCATCGCAGGGATTGGCCAGAGGCTTCGCGCCTTGCGGCCGGCGGCTTTCGCGACATGAGCCGGCTGGCCGCGGGCTACCCCGACCTCTACGCGTGGGTGGCGCGCACGAACCGTGAAAACCTTCTCGAGGTGCTCGACGCCGTGAGCAAGGAGCTGGGGCGCCTCTATCGCCACCTGGAGGCCGACGACCCGAGGCTCGTTGAGCTCTTCGAAGAGGCGAAGCTGGTGCGCGAGCGCTGGGAGAAGCAGGAGGGATGAGAACCAAGTGATCGCCACGGTGCGCCGCGCTCACGGGCTGGAAGGCTCGATCAAGGTGCCCGGTGACAAGTCGATCTCCCATCGCGCCCTGATCCTCGGCGCCATCGCGTCGGGCGAGAGCACCGTGCAGGGCCTTTCCACCGGCGCTGACGTGAGGTCGACCGCATCGTGCCTGCAGGCGCTGGGAGCGGAGATCGAGGAAGGCAAGGTGCACGGACACGGCATGCGCGGTTTGCGCGCGGCGGCGAGGCCGCTCGACTGCGGCAACTCCGGCACCACCATGCGGCTGCTCGCCGGGCTGCTGTCGGCACAGGACTTCGAAAGTGAGCTGATCGGCGACGAGTCGCTCTCCAAGCGACCGATGGACCGTGTCGTCAAGCCGCTGCGCGAGATGGGCGCGCGAGCCGAATGGCCGCCTTTGCGCGTGGGTGGCGAAAAGCAGCTGCATGGCATCGAGTACGCCCCGCCGGTTCCGAGCGCGCAGGTGAAGTCGGCCGTTCTCCTGGCCGGTCTCTATGCCGCAGGCACCACGGCCGTAGTCGAATCAGTACGCACGCGCGACCACACCGAGGTGATGCTGGGCGCGATGGGCGCCAACGTGGCTGTCGATGGGATGCGTGTGGCGGTTGAGTCCGCCGAGCGTCTGCAGCCCCTGCACCTCCACGTCCCCGGTGACATCAGCGCCGCCGCGTTCTGGATGGTGGCCGGCGGATTGGTGCGCGGTTCGGACCTCCGGCTGCTCGGCGTCGGGGTGAATCCCTCGCGCACCGCGTTCGCCGACCTGCTGACCTCGATTGGTTTTCGCATTGACAGAGCCAATGCCCGGTTCGAGGCGCACGAGCCGGTCGCCGACCTGCGGATCCGTCCGACCTCGGAGATGCGACAGCTGCACGTAGAGCACGATCAGGCGGCGCAAATGATCGACGAGCTACCCGTGCTCGCGGTCGCGGCGACGCAGGCCTCGGGAACGAGCGTCATCTCCGGCGCAGCGGAGCTGAGGGTCAAGGAATCGGACCGGCTGTACGCGATGGAAGAGGGGCTGCGGGCCATGGGCGCCGACATCACCGCGAGCGAGGATGGATGGGTGATCAACGGACCCCGTTACCTCGAGGGTGCGCGCGTCAACTCGGCCGGCGACCATCGTGTCGCGATGGCACTCGCGGTGGCGGCAATGATTGCGGACGGGACGACGGAGATCGAAGGTGCAGAGTGCGTCGACATCTCGTATCCAGACTTCTTCGACGACCTGGAATCTCTTTCTTGAAGCTTCGGTGCGACATCGAGGTCGACGTCGTTGGCCTCGAGCTGTACGAGCTGGAGGTCACGCCGCCTCGCGAAGATTTCGAGCTCGAGGTCAAGCGGACGACCCAGGCAGCCCGGTCCGGCAAGGTCGAGTCGATCGACCGAGCGCGTCAGCTGTACCGCCGGTTCGGGGTCGATCCGACGCGGGTCCGGCCGTCGTCCGAGGCGCTGCTGAGACGCATTAAGAAGGGAGAGCCGCTTCCGCGGATCAACTCGCTTGTGGACGTCGCCAACGCGATGTCGGTCCAGCTGCAGGTACCGGTTGGGCTGTACGACCTCGGCAAGGTCAAGGGTGGAGAGCTGGTGATCCGGCTGGGTGGCGAAGGCGAGAGCTATGAAGGCATCGGCAAGGAGCGCATCAACCTCGCCGGCCGGATCTGTGTCGCCGACGCCGACGGACCCTGCGGCAACCCGAGCGCCGACTCCCAGCGCACGATGATCACCACGGACACGGAGGCCGCGGCGTGGATCTACTTTCTGCCGGTGCCCGATGACGACATCGATCGCACCGCCGAGCTCATCGCGGTTTTCGGACGCGGCCTCGTGCGGATGGTGCCGTGACGGTCGCGACGGAGCAGGTCCTGGTGGTGAGGCGGGAGGACATCTTCCCCGACGGCGCGTGGCACGGTTTCGTGACCGACGACCTCGAGCGCCATCAGCGTGTGATCCGCGAGAGCCACTTCTTCAAGCCGCGCGCCGAGGTGGAGAACGACTCGAACTTCCAGCAGATCATCCCTTACGTCGTGTTCAGGCACGGTGATCGCTACTTCCTGACTCATCGTTTGCGCGCGTCCTCGGAGAAACGGCTGCGCAAGCAGTACTCGCTCGGTGTGGGGGGCCACATCAACCCGGGCGACCTGCAGGGCGGCGATCCGATCCTCGACGGATTGAAGCGCGAGTGGGCGGAGGAGGTCATCTACGACGGGCGTTTCGAGGCCAAGCTGTTGGGCCTTCTGAACGAGGAGTCGTCCCCCGTGTCGAAGGTGCACCTCGGTGTCGTCTTTCTCGTCGAGGGCGACTCGCCGAACATCCAGATCCGCGAGACCAACAAGCTGGCGGGCGACCTCTTGACGCTGGATGAGATGCGCATGTACTACCTCGCGATGGAGTCGTGGTCGCAGATCGTTTACGAGATTCTCGCGGCCCCTCCGTCGGCTGCGCCGACACCTCCCCATGAATGGGGAGGAGCATTCTCGTGAGGTTCGTGGAGGCCGGCGGCGCGCGGGTCTCTGTGATCGGGCTGGGGACGTGGCAGTTCGGGTCGACCGAATGGGGTTACGGCCGGGGCTATGCAACCGGCGTTGCGGGGGACATCGCGCGCCGCGCGCTGGACCTCGGCATCAACCTCATCGACACCGCGGAGATCTACGGCCTCGGCCGCTCGGAGCGGATCGTCGGCGAAGCGATACGTGGCCGTCGCAACGATGTGTTCCTGGCCACCAAGCTCTTTCCGGTCGGGCTTCCCCTGATGGTCCGATGGCGGGCGAGGGCCAGCGCGCGGCGGCTTGGCGTCAACCACATCGACCTCTACCAGCAGCACTGGGCCAGCCCGCTGTTTCCTCCCGGCGCGACGATGCCGCGATTTCGGAAGCTGATCGACGAAGGCCTTGTTGGCCACGCCGGCGTGAGCAATCACAGCCTCCGCCAGTGGCAGGACTGCGAGGCCGCCCTCGGCGGCCCGGTGCTGTCCAACCAGGTGCGCTTCAGCCTGGTGTCCCGCGAGCCCGACCGCGAGCTGGTGCCGTGGGCGCAGCGGAACGGCCGCATCGTCATCGCATACAGCCCGCTGGGGCAGGGCCTGCTGTCGGGCAAGTACCAGGTCAGCGCGCCTCGTAACTTTCGCCGGTTCAGCAGCGACTTCAGCGCCGACGGACGTGCGCGCCGCGAGCCCCTGGTCGCGGCTCTGCGCGACATCGCGGCTAGCCACCGGGCGACCGCGGCCCAGATCGCGCTCGCGTGGGTCGTCAACAAACCGAACGTCGTCGCGATACCTGGCGCGTCGAGCGTCGCGCAGGTGGAGGAGAACGCCGCGGCGGCGGAGCTGAGCCTCGGCGACGACGAGGTGCAAAGACTGGATAGCCTGTCGGCATGAGGCTCGAAGCAGTGGAGCTGCGTCGCATCAGCCTGTCGCTGGTCGCGCCGTTCGAGACGTCGTTCGGGGTTCAGACCGACCGTGACGTGCTCCTGCTGAAAGCCATCACGGACCGCGGTGAAGGTTGGGGCGAGTGTGTGGCGGGCGAGGACCCGCTCTACTCACCCGAGTACGTGGACGGTGCGCAGCAGGTGCTGATCCAGCACCTGCTGCCGGCTCTCTTCGAACGCGACCTTTCCGCCGCGGACATTGAGCCGATCCTGCGCCCGGTGCACGGGCACCACATGGCGAAGGCGGCGATCGAGATGGCGGTGCTCGACGCCGAGCTTCGCGCCCGCGGCGAGTCGTTCGGAAAGTTCTTCGGCGCGGTGCGGGACGAGGTGGATTGCGGGGTCTCGGTCGGAATCCACCGCTCCATCGCAGAGCTGCTGGAGACCGTCGGCGCGTACGTCGAGCAGGGCTACCGGCGGATCAAGCTCAAGATCAGGCCCGGCTGGGACGTGGAGCCGGTCCGCGCGGTCCGCGAGCGGTTTGGCAACATCCCCCTGCAGGTGGACGCCAACACCGCCTACTCGCTCTCCGACGCCGAGCAGCTGGCGAAGCTCGATCCGTTTGACCTGCTCCTGATCGAGCAGCCGCTGCCTGAGGAGCAGGTGCTGGCGCACGCCAAGCTGGCCAAGCGCGTACGGACGCCGATCTGCCTGGACGAGTCGATTACGTCGGCCCAGGCAGCCGAGGATGCGATCGAGCTGGGCGCGTGCCGCGTCATCAATATCAAGCCAGGGCGAGTCGGCGGGTACCTCGAGGCCCGCAAGGTTCACGACCTTTGCAAGGCGCGCGGCATCCCGGTGTGGATGGGCGGGATGCTCGAGACCGGGATCGGCCGCGCCGGCAACGTGGCCATGGCCGCGATGCCGAACTTCACCCTGCCCGGCGATACGTCAGCCTCGGACCGCTATTACCGCCGCGACATAACCGAGCCGTTCGTGCTTCACGACGGACGGCTGAAGGTACCCAAAGGCGCAGGTCTGGGGGTGAGCGTTGACCACGAGTTCCTGGACTCGATCACACAGTGGAAGCAGACTCTCATGACTGCGGGCTTACGGCCGGTTTCGTAGCTGCGGAAGCGGCTGTACCGCCATCAGGTCCGTCATGGGACTCACCTGGGCGGCCTGGCCGAGGCGGGGCACCCCGAGCTGGTCCTCGATCGTCGCGAGCAGCGAGTAGTGGTCGTAGCTCTTCTCGCTCTGGTGATTCACCGGGTCGGGGTGGATGACCAGGGTGAGCACCGAGTTGGCGCTGTCCTCGCCCTCGTCCCACGTGATGAAGAGCACGCCGTTGTCCCGCCAGGCGCTGGTGTTCAGGATCTGCGGCACCGTCTGGGCGAGCCAGCTGTCGACCACGGAGTTGGAGCAATCGTGACCGTCATGGCAGAGGCCCGGCGTGATCCACACGAGCTGCGGCACGACGCCCGACATGTCGCCTGCAAACTGGTTGAACGAGACCACCTGCGACGGGCAGGTGCCTCCGTAATACGCGAACGGGTTGTGCTTCAGCGCGTAGGGGTACGGACTCCGGTAGCAGGTGCCGGTCATGCCCTCCATGTAGGCGCGCCACTCGACCCCGGCGGCGCTGAGCTGGGTGCCGAGCCCACCGGCGGGGACGTTGTGCCAGCCGTCGTCTGTTATGCCGAAGGTGCTGCCCGAGGTCATGGCGAGGTAGTTGGGCAGGCTCGGGTGGGAAACGCCGTGGTAGTTCGACGCCACGCCGTACTGCTGCGCCAGCTTAGCGATGTAGCTCGTCCCGATCACCTGGGCGTAGCTGCGGTTCTCCAGCACGATGACGAAGACATGCGCGGGGTTCGATGCGGGCGTCGCTTCGGGAGAGGCGCTGGGCGTGGGTGCGGTCAGGATCGTGGGCGGTGGAATTGGACTCGCGCGAACCTGTGAGGTCGTGGAGGTGCAACCGGCCATCAGCAAGAGCCCGGTGAGGCTGGCCGCCAACCGGTGGGAGATGGTGATCCGGCCGGAGCGGGGCGGGCGCATCACGTCACTTCGACTCGACGGCGAGGAGATCCTGGACCAGGGCATCGGAGTTGACCAGCCTACCGCGGAAGGGTTCGTCGAAGGCGGCGCGTGGGGCTGGGACGAGATGGTGCCGAACGTCGAGCCGACCGATGCGCTGCCCGACCATGGGGAGGCGTGGCGCGTGTCGTGGGAGGTTCTGCATTCGAGTCAGAGGTCCGCGGCGATGCGGGCGCTCGGGCGGATCGTGCCATGGGAGCTCACCCGGACGATCTCGCTTGACGAGGATGTGCGTGTTTCGTATGTGTATCGCAACGTCGGGGATTTTCCGCATCCTGCTTACTGGTGCGCTCACCCGCTGTTCAAATACGAGGGCGAGATGGCCCACGGGCTGCCCAGCCCAGGCCCCGGGTCCAGCAAGAAAGTTTTCCTGCCCCCTGGATCGACCAGCAGCTTTCAGCTGGGATGGAGTTCGGGCTTGGGGATCGAGATGAGCTGGGATCCTTTCCTGACGCCCGATGTGGCGATCTGGATATGCAACGGAGACCTTGGCGGCTACTACCAGATCGCCGTTGAACCGGCCACGGCCTCGCCTCTGCTTGCGCCTGGCGAGTCGTTCGATTGGTGGCTCCAGATTCGCGCTCTCTAAACTGAGCCGCAATGCCCAAGCTGCTCGGCCTGCGATGCCGCGAATGTGGAGCTGAATACGAGCTCCAGGCGACTCATGTCTGTGAGATGTGCTTCGGGCCGCTCGATGCCGTGTACGACGAGGCGGCGCTTAAGAAGATCGTGAGCCGCTCCCGCATCGAGCAGGGACCCAGCTCGATGTGGCGGTATCGCGACCTGCTGCCGGTCGAGGACTCGGTCGCGGTCGTGACGCTGGGCGAAGGCTTCACACCGCTCGTGAAGGCCGAGCGGCTCGGCGCCGAGCTTGGCCTGCGCAACCTCTATCTGAAGAACGACAGCATGAACCCGACCAACTCGTTCAAGGACCGGGTCGTCTCGGTCGCGATCAGCTGGGCGCGTGCACACGGCTTCGAGACGATCGCCTGCGCGTCCACGGGCAACCTGGCCAATGCGGTCGCCGCCTACGCGGCGCGCGCCGGACTGGAGTGTTTCGTGTTCATCCCCATCGATCTCGAGCCTGCCAAGGTGGCGGCCATAAGCGTGTTCGACCCGAACCTCGTCGCGGTGCGCGGCAATTACGACGACGTGAACCGGCTGTGCAGCCAGCTCATCGAATCGACGCCCTGGGCGTTCTGCAACATCAACATCCGGCCGTTTTACGCCGAGGGCTCGAAGACGCTGACGTTCGAGACCGCGGAGCAGCTGGGCTGGAGGCTGCCGGACGAGATCATCATCCCGATCGCGAGCGGGTGCCAGTTCGTTCGCCATCGCCAGGCGGCGCGGGAGCTGATGGAGTACGGGCTGGTGCGCGGCGAGCGCGTGCCGGCGTTCACTGGAGCGCAGGCGCTTGGCTGTGCCCCGGTCTACAACGCATTTCATTCCGACACCCCGGACCGCGTGCTGCCGGTCAAACCCAACACCATCGCCAAGTCGATCGCCATCGGCAATCCATCCGACGGTGTCTACGTCAATCGCATTGCACGGGAAACCGGAGGCGTGGTCGAGGCCGTGACGGAGGAGGAGATCGTCGAAGCGATCCGTCTTCTCGCGCGGACCGAAGGAATCTTCACCGAGACCGCGGGCGGGGTGACGATCGGAGTGCTGGCGAAGCTTGCTCGCGCGGGTCGCTGGAAGGGTGACGAGACGGTCGTCGCCTACGTCACCGGACACGGCC
>Ga0209160_1002457_pt1 | contig 15431 bp, 19 predicted proteins | sample GraSoiAngelo_153_FD_186167 | JGI IMG/M metagenome (GOLD analysis project Ga0209160, IMG submission 186167) | Grasslands soil microbial communities from the Angelo Coastal Reserve, California, USA - 14_1009_12_40cm (SPAdes) (version 2) | ecosystem: Environmental > Terrestrial > Soil > Grasslands ... | reverse complement strand
GCGCGATTCTGACGGCGGGCTCGACGAGCACTTCGGACCTCCTCCTGATCGCCCTGGCTCACGGACTCGCCATCGGGGTCATGGTGTCCGCCCTGGCCCACGTCTCCGGGGGCCACTTCAATCCGGCGGTCACCTTCGGCGCCCTCGTCAGCCGACAAATCTCTCCGCGCCTCGCTGTCGTTTACTGGGTCGCGCAGCTCTTGGGCGGTGTCGGCGGGGCGCTCACCCTCGCCGCCGTGTTCCCGGTTGACATTTGGCAGCCGTACCATCTTGGCACCCCGACGCTCGGGGCAGCCGCGTCGCTCGGTTGGGACGTGGGAACCGGGACCGGGATTCTCGTGGAGGCGGTGCTGACCTTCTTCCTCGTTTTCGTCGTCTTCGGCACGGGGATCGACCCGAAAGGATCCTTCCACGCCGTGGGTGGAATGGCGATTGGTTTGACGATCGCAATCGACATCATGATGGGCGGACCTCTCACCGGTGCCGCGATGAACCCCGCTCGATGGTTCGGCCCCGCGGTCGTTTCCGGTTTCTTCGTCAACTGGTACGTATACTGGATCGGTCCTCTCCTCGGGGGCGCCGTCGCGGGCCTCCTCTATGCGTACGTCTTCCTCGAAAAACCTCGCTAAGGTCCGCCCGCGGTGGATGCGCGTTAGTGTGGCGTGCGCTCCGCGCAACTCTGGAGGAAATGTTTAAATTGGCTTGGCGGGTGCCCAACTTTGCAATGATGCGGGGCACGGCTCCTGCGAAGGCAGTAACGCCGCAAAAACCGGTCGTCCAGGAGACCCCCGTCAAGTTCCGGTCGGGCAAGCACACCGTGATCGTGAAGGAAGTTTTCGACATCGCCCCGAAATTCCCCCAGACGTACCTCATCCGGTTCACGTTCGAGAACGAGCCCGTGTTCGACTTCGAGCCGGGCCAGTTCATCTCGATCTTCGCGGAGAAAGACGGCAAGCGCATCTCCCGCCCGTACTCGATCGCCTCATGGCCCGAGAACAAGGACTACCTCGAGCTCTGCATCAAAATCGTCGAGGGCGGCTTCATGTCGAACTACCTGTACCACGTGTCCCCCGGCACGAAGCTCCAATCAATCGGCCCCCTGGGCCGGTTCGTGATCCCCGAGCCGATTCGGTATGACACCGTGTTCGTCGCGACGGGCACCGGAGTCGCTCCGTTCATCGCGATGATGGGTCACATCTGGGAGCAGGGCTTGGACGATGGCCGTGACTTCACGGTCATCTTCGGCGTCCGGTACGTCCACGACCTGATCTACCGCGACCTCATGGAGAAGTGGGAGCGCGAGCATCCGAATTTCCACTTCTACCCGACGATCTCCCGCCCCGAGACGCCGGATTGGAAAGGCCGGGTCGGCTACGTCCAGAAAGTCATCCAGAACGAGATCACGGACTACGGCAACAAGCAGGTGTTCATCTGCGGTCTTCACGACATGGTCGAGGACGTGAAGAACCTCTGCCAACGCCTCGGCTTCGCGTACGTGCGGTTCGAGAAGTGGGATTGAGCCCGCCTATCGGCGCAAGCGGATCCAGACTTTTCCGATGACTTCCTCGAGGGGGATGGGCCCGAAGGTTCGGCTGTCGCGGCTCCGTCCCTCGTTGTCGCCGACGACCTCGATCCGTGAACGATTCACGTCGAAAATTCGCTTTACGAGAAACCGTTCCGGCGCCTCCGGGTCCCGCACCACCACGACGTCACCCGCGGCAGGCCGACGGAGGCGGTACGCCCATCGGTTGACGACGACGTAATCTCCGGGCGCCAGCGTCGGGCGCATGCTGTCGTCCTCGACGCGGAACCGGCGGAGCGGGAACGTCACGGACCGGATCACTTGTACTTCGGGTACACCGTCTGCCGCTCGGTGGGATACGGCGCCTTCGCGGTGATCGTCTCGAACCCTTTCGTCTTCCAGAAAATTGAGGCGATGTCGTTCGTTGCCTTGAGCAAATCCTCCGCAGCCTGCAGATTGATTTCCTGCCGCGCCTTCGACGCGGTCTTCAGCGCCTTCCAGACGAGGTCGTGGAGCTCCGGGAACGTCTTCAGGTGTTCCGGTTTGAAGTAGTCGCCCCAGAGGATGCGGATTTCGTTCTTCGCCATCTCCGCGTGCTGCTCTTTGGTCGCGAGGTACCGGGCAAGCTTGTTCGTGTACTCTTGCCGCTGCTCCGGCGTCGCGCTTGTCCCGGGCTTCTCAAGCTGGTTGATCAGGTCGTTCATGCGGACGACCGTGTGGGCCGCCAGCTGGGAGTGGTGCGGATCGTAGATCCCGCACGGGATGTCGCAATGCGCGTACGCGATCGCGGCCGGAGAAATCCGGTCGAGCAATCGGGCCAACGAATACAGCAGTGACATGGTCGCCTCGTAGCGGATTCCGTTATTTAAACGTGTGGCGGGCGCGCGAAGTGCCCCTGGAAATCGGCAGGAATTTCTCAACAATGTTATCATCCGTGTTCGCCTTCTTGACCCCGTGAAACGCGGCTATCGCGATCTCGGGACGCTACGCGCCGAGTACGATGCGAAGCGGCCGATCATCGAGTCTCGGCTCGAGGAGTTTCGCCGGACCGGAGCGCTGCCGGACCAGCGACTTTTCGAGGAGCTGTGCTTTTGCATGGTGGCGGTCCAATCGAACGCGCGGAGGTCGGACGCCGCCGTGGCCGCGCTGCGAAACGCGGAACTCCTGTGGTCCGGAGATTCCGACGAGATTGCCGCGTTCCTGCAACACCGCACGCGCTTTCACAATCACAAGGCTGCGTTCATCGTCCGTGCTCGAGAACGATTCTTCCCGAATGGGACCGCGCGACTTTCGGAAACCATCGATTCGTTTCCCTCTTCGAAGGACGTCCGCGCGTGGCTCGTCCGCGAGGTTCACGGCCTCGGCCTCAAGGAGGCGAGTCACTTCCTTCGGAACACGGGCCGTGGGGAGGACCTCGCGATCCTCGACCGTCACATCCTCCGCAACTTGATTCACCATGGCGTCCTTCGACGACTCCCGAGGACGCTTACCGCGAAGCGATACCTCGAGATCGAGGAGCGGATGGAGAAGTTCTCCAGGGAGGTCGGCATCCCGATGGCCGCGCTCGACCTCGTCTTCTGGAGCCGCGAGACGGGAGAGATTTTCAAGTAGCGTGACCGCGGCACGGCGGACCACCGTCGCGTCTCAGTCGAACGGTATGCTGTTAACCTTGTTTAAGGTTGACCTCGCCCGAGACCGTGGCCACATTGGCGTGGTCCGAATGCTGATGTATCTCGGGTCGCATGAAGCGCGCGATGGGCGAACCGTCCCCGACGGAGCTCCAGACGAGATTGCTCGCTTGGTACGATGCGAACCGCCGCGACCTCCCGTGGCGGCGCACTGGGAATCCGTACCACATCCTCGTCGCGGAGTATCTCTTGCAGCGCACTCGGATCGTGAGCGGCACTCCCTACTACGAGCGGTTCCTCCGCAAATTCCCGACGGTCCAGAATCTCGCGGCCGCCCCGCTCGATGACGTGTTGACGGTGTGGGAGGGCCTCGGGTTCTACGGCCGCGCCCGGAGCTTGCACGCCGCTGCGCGGGCGATCGTCGAACGCCACGGCGGAGAAATTCCCCAGTCGTTCGAAGAGTTGAACGCCCTCCCGGGGGTTGGCCCCTACACGGCCGGTGCGGTTGGGAGCATCGCCTTCGGACTCCCCGTGCCCGCCGTCGACGGGAACGTGACTCGGGTCATCGCGCGGCTCTTTCGGATCCGTGACGACGTGACGACCGCGTCCGTTCGTCGCCGCGTTGCGGAGATTGCTGCACGCCTCGTTTCCTTCGACCGACCCGGGGCGTTCAACCAAGCGATGATGGAACTCGGCGCAACGGTCTGCACCCCGACGTCGCCGAGTTGTCCTCGATGTCCCGTCGAACGTGTGTGTCTTGCTCGGGCCGCAGGAGAGGAACGGGAGCTCCCCATGCGGCGGAGTCCGCGCTCCACGCCCGTGGTCCCCGTGGTATTTGGTCTCGTCACCGCCAGCGGACACGTTCTCCTAGTGCGTCGCCCCCGCGGGCGGCTCCTCGGCGGTCTCTGGGCGCTCCCGGGGGGAGAACGGATCGGTCGGTCCGACAAAGGGGATCTGGTCGCGGCAGTCCGATCGCAGACCGGCGTCGACGTTGACGTGGCAGCACGATGGTCCCGGGTGAACCGCACGTTCTCCCATCGAAAATGGTCCGGGTCGATCTATCGGTGCACCCCGCGGGCGACACCCGTCGAAGGCAGGGCCGTTCGATGGCTCACCCGCGAGGATGCGCTTCGACTTCCTCTCGTCCCATTTCATCGGGAGGCCATCGAGGCGCTGGCCGGTATTGAGTCGTACCGCGAGGCTGACTAATATCCTCTGGATTGGATAGATAGAGGGGGTGTCACGCTCTTGGATCAAGACAGACCGAGCTGTCTCATGACGCCCACAAGGTCGTAGAAGAGCCGCTCTTCCAGAATCTCTCCCTTCTGGTTCCAGTGCGCGACCGTGCAGAACTCCACGCGGAACTTCTTGTTCGTCGGAGGGATCACCTTCCCGCCGGGTCCCGTCATCGGCCCCTTGTGGGTTCCGGTGTGGATGGCGATCGTGCACGTCCAGTCGCCTTGGCCGAACATCGTCAGATACGGCCGGTTCCCGACCCGGTTGTCGGGAAACGTCTTGAAGTACTCGATTGCCTCCCGGTGATGGGCATGCCGTCCCTTCGTCGGCTCGAGCGCGCCCGGCCAATAAACGGCGACGCTCTCCGCATGTCGCTTGTTGAAGGTCTCCCAGTCCTGGCTGTTCCACGCATCGTCCAAGGTCTGCATCCGTTCGAGGTTCTCCTCCACGGTCACGAAAACCACCGAACGAGGTAGCGCCTGATTGCGCCATGACCTTTTGCGATTCCGCGAGGTAGCGACGAGGGTCTCCGTGTCTGGAGCGCAAAAGCTCTAATACGCACAGAAAGTAGCGGCCTGGGGATCGATGCCCAAGCCCACGCCCGGACGCGATTTCTATCTCGCCACCGAGGACGAGATCCGGGCGGGACGGACGACGGATGTCTACTTCGTTCGGACGTTGGACATCCTGAAGAAAGCGGGCCGGAGCCGCGCAAACGTCGTCGCCGAAGCCACGACCGGCGGCCTTCCGAACGACTGGCCCTGGGGGATCTTCTGCGGCCTCGAAGAGGTCGTCCATCTGCTGCAAGGGAAAGCGGTTAGCCTCTGGTCTCTCCCGGAAGGCAGCGTGTTTCCCCCGAAGACTCCACGGGGCGTGCCCGTCCCTGTGCTCACGCTCGAGGGGCCGTACGAGGAGTGGGCGCTGTATGAGACGCCGCTCCTCGGGATGATCTGCCAGGCAAGCGGCATTGCGACGAAGGCCGCGCGGATCCGGAAGCTCGCGAACGGCAAGCAGGTCCTGTCTTTCGGAGTGCGACGCATGCATCCGGGGATCGCGCCGCTCATCGAGCGGTCCGTTACGATCGGTGGACTCGACGCGATCACGACGCCGCTCGGCGCCGACCTGCTCGGGGCTCCTGCGATGGGAACGATGCCGCACGCCCTCGTCATCGTCATGGGCGGACCCCGCGAGGCGTTCGCCGCGGTCCACAAGTACCTCGAAGCCAAGATCCCTCGGATCGCTCTCGTCGACACGTACTACGACGAGAAGACGGAAGCCCTGCTCGCGGTCGAGGCAATCCCGGACCTCGCGGGGATTCGGCTCGACACCCCGGCGTCCCGACGAGGAAACCTCCCCGCGATCGTCCGAGAGGTGCGCTGGGAGCTCGACCTCCGCGGCCACAAGGACGTGAAGATCTTCGCATCCGGCGCCGTCGACGAGAAATCGATCCCCGCGCTCCTCGAGGCCGGCGTCGACGGCTTCGGCATCGGCACGAGCCTGAGCAACGCGCCGACGATCGACTTCGCGCTCGACCTCGTCGAAGTTGAAGGCAAGCCGGCGGCGAAGCGCGGGAAGTTTGGCGGGCGGAAGGACCTGCAGCGCTGCCCGAAAGACGGCACGTACGAGGTCGGGACGCGGACGTGTCCCACCTGCGGGGCGAAAATGGCCCCCGCGTACACGCAGTACTTGGATCGCGGTCGCTCCGCGGCGCCATTGCCCGCCCTCTCGGCGATTCGGGAGCTTGCGATGCGCGACACGGAACGAGCCGCCCTGGAACCGTGACCCAGCCTTTATTCGGGACCCACTCCCTCATCCGTGTGTGGGTCGCTCGAGAGCGGATGTCCGCGCGACGTACGACCGGATTGCGGAGTCCTACGCAGCGGCGCGCGTAAAGCCTTGGGACAGCGTGCTCGACTTCGTCGCCGACCTTCCCGCGGGCGACCTCGTCCTCGATGTGGGCTGTGGACACGGTCGGCATGCCCGGTCGCTGGCCTTGACCGGCCATCGCGTGGTCGGGGTCGACATCTCGCGACGACTCCTCTCGATCGGCCGGAAGGCGACCGCTTCGTCGCGGGAGCTTGGCACGATCTCGTGGATTGGGGCGGACGCGACGGCCCTTCCGTTTCCAGACGCGACCTTCGACGCGGCGCTGTGCATTGCGGTCCTCCATCACCTTCCGTCCCGGGACGATCGCATCCTGGCGCTCTCCGAGATGCGCCGCGTGCTCCGGCCCGATGCGGAAGCCCAGATCAGCGTGTGGTCCGTGGACGATCCATACCTCGAGAAGGCCCTGGGCGGACGGCCGAAGAAGGCCGATGTCGAGATCCCATGGCGTCTACCGGACGGAACGACGATCCCTCGGCCGTATCATCTCTTCCAGGAGGGCGAGTTGGAGCGACTAATTATCGAATCCGGGCTTCGCGGAGAAAGGTTCTTCCGCAGCGCGGGAAACTGGTTTGCCTTGGCGAGAGCCCATGGCTGATCCGCTCGGAACGGTGGAAGGCTTCTTCAGTTCGATTCTGCAGGATCCGGTCTATCTGTTGCTCACGGTCGGTGCAATCTGTTTCTTCATCCTCCTCCTGGTCGTCCACCGGATTCACAAGATCCACAGCCAGGAGATCTTTGTCCATCAGGCCTGGGGCGCGAACTGGAAGGGTCGCTAGGCCGCGAAATCCTCATATCCGGACCGCCGCATCGAGGCGGCTCGGTGGGTCGATTTGTCGAATGTGCCCGAAAGCGTTCGCTACACGAAGGATCACGAGTGGGCGAAGGTCGAGGGGAAGCGCGCGCGCGTGGGAATCACGGATTATGCGCAGGATCAGCTCACGGATGTCGTGTACGTCGAACTGCCGCCGATCGGGAAGGTCTTCAAGCAGGGGGACGCGATCGGCACGGTCGAGTCCGTGAAAGCCGTGAGTGAGATCTTCGCACCCCTGGCGGGCAAGGTTGTCGATGTGAACAAGGCCCTCGCGGACAAGCCCGAGATTGTCAACAAGGACCCCTACGGAGAGGGCTGGATGGTCGTCCTCGAAGCCGCCGATCCTACCCAGGCGAAGTCCCTTTTGGATGCCGGCGCATACCGGAAGCTCATCGGCGAGTGATCGCACTTCTCCGCGTCAGGTCTTTCGAGACGTCCGGCAAATCGCGAGATCAGCGGCAATCTTCATCCTGCGATCGGTGAGGGCCTTTTGTGCGCGGCGTGCGGGAACCCTTTTATCGCGGGGGACGGTTCGACCGCCGGGCACGTCGGCTAGTTTGGACTAGGCTATGGGCCTTCGGAGCCTAAGACGGGGGTTCGAATCCCTCCGTGCCCGCTTCTCTCCATGCAAAAATTGGCTCAATCAGCCGGAATTAAGTGTCCGGGGTGTTGTACCCTGACGATCTTGGGCGTTTCAGATGGGTTCAAACCTCATGCGGAATCATGAATCAAGTGGCCGACGGAGAATCGGTTGGACGATTGTTGTGTCCTCCGTTGTAGGGCTGACGTTTGTTGCTATGGGCGTCGTTGCAGTCGCCGGCTTGTCGTCGGGAAGGGAACCGGGCACTTTCGTCTACGTCTTGACGGTCGCGGCTCTTGCCGCTGCCTACACCGTTGCCCCTTTCGTGAAGGACGACCATGCAATACTGGTCGCTTGGCCCGGGGTCATGTTGGGTTTGGCGGGTAGTGGCCTTTGGATTGTCGCCGACGTTCTCGGGCCCCCTAGGAATGTCATCGTAGACTTCAGCGTTGCGCTCCTCTTGGTCCTCTCGTCGATTGCCCTCGTCAAATCGACCTTTGCCACCCTCGGCCAAGATGCTGTGAGTCTGACCCACCCATTACTCCTAAAATCCATGAAAGGCACGCATTCGACCCCCGAAGGCCCAGTCCCCCTCACGCTTCCCTTCGTGTCGTCGAAGTTCGCCTCCTGGGCGCCGCTTGGGAATTTCATGCGAAAGGAGCGGCTAGCCGATCTCGTCGTTGTCGGCCGTCGGAAGGTCACGATTCGAATCGGGAGGGTCATCGGGTTGGGCAGATTCCTGTCGATCATGCTGCTCCCGTTCGGCGCGACAGTCATCAGGGCCAATTCGCATGGCTTCGTCGTGATCTCCGTGGACCCGCACACATACAATTTGCTGGATCGACCAGGTCCTTACGACCAGTATTGCCGGAATCTCCTCGGTTCGTTGGAAGACATCGCGACCGACGTGTCTCAGGGTAGATTGGCAGAGGCGAAGCAAATGGCTCTTGCGAGAGTGCTTTCCTAGCGCTAGGTGTACCGCCCTTCGTGAGCCTGAGGGAGGTGAGTCTGGGAAACCTCGGGAAGCCCACGGGAGTCGGTGGCTGCGACGGTGTCGGTCGTCTTTCAGACTCGCGTCACATGATCAGTCGGAATTGAATGTCGAGACGGTAGCCGGGTTTATCGCGCGTTGAAATCCCGTGTGGGCAGGGCCTGTAGGAGGCCTAAGATTTCATCGATCCGAGCGAGGACTTGCTCACCCTTCGTGTACCATTTGTTATCGAAGAACACCGCCGCGGCCATCCATCGAGGGGAGGCCGAGGGAAGATTGATGGCGGAACCATGGCCGCGGAGCAAGCAGAGCCCCTTCTTCGCGCCGAGCCGCGAGCGGACCGTCTCAAGGATGGTTTGGCTCTCGGGCGGACCCTTCTTCCGGGTCACGATGCCGACCATCTCTCGTAGCGGTCGAAAGGACTTCGCCCATCTGGTCGCATCGTCGATGCTCGGTTTCAGAACGGATCCGTCTGCGGCGATGAAGGCGGAGAAGAGGAACCCCGTCGGCCCGCGGACTCCGGAGACGTATTGCTGGAAAGGCCAAGCCATTGTCAAAGACCACCCGAGGGCCAATCAGGCGCTCCCACCCTGCCTGCACCGTGCGTGGTTGGAGTCGTCGGAGGAACTCAGTGATCCTCGAACGGTCCGGGCCACGGCCATCGGGAGAGTGGCGGCGATCACGATTGTAACCGCCAGGATCACGTAGAGATACCATGTGCGCCAATCCGAAAGGGGCAGCGCCGCGAATACCACGAGGAGAAGTCCCATGATGACTAAGACAGCGGTCGCTACTGCGCTGACGACGATGCTTACGCGAACCCTCCGGCGCTGACGTTGCTCGATCTCGGTGAGGGAGTTTGGAGTCTCCATGGAGATGCTTGTGGAGCTCTCGCGACTCGTTAAGACTTCCCACCACCAGAGACTATACGAGGCTTGGCTCAAGAATCTCCGGCCCTCTGCTGCTCACGATTTTCAGGACGCACGGTACACCGACAGCCACCGGCTTTAGCCGAACCTACCGGGCGAGCCTGATGTCGATTTCGCGTTCGACGTAGTCCCATTCTCGCGTTTTGCGCAGCCGCGTTACGAGCTGCTCGAACGGGGCCGCGTCGGCGGGTGCATACTCGAACCAAGTCAGGAAGTCAAACGGCTCGTCAAGGCCGCGGCAATGGTAGAGACGTCGGGCGATTGCGGGGAGGTACTCAAGGCCGATCGCGATATGGTGCGAGTCCTCTTCGAAAATCGCTCGTCGTTCGTCCTGAGACAACTCCCACCATTCGGCCGACTTGGCGATGGGGATGAGGGCGGCTCTGGTCGCTTCTGCCCGGTCGAGGGGAGGTTGCACGGCGGCGATGCGATCGTGCTCGGCCCTCGTTGCGTACCGCTCGTGGCTAGTCACTCCGTGAAGTATCCAGAGAGCGTGCTGCGGAGTCGTTTTTGAGCCGAGGCTGACCTCCAGGTGGCTCGCCGTCGCCAAAGATGGCCCGCGTATACCTTCGAGTCTCTCGACTTTCCATCTCCCCGTCGCCCCAGCCAGGAAGGCCGTTTGTACCATCCAGGAAGCCTTTGTTCCCCGTGCGATGATCGGACCGCCTCGCGGACTGAACTTGCCCGCGGACTAGAGACGGTGTGCCCATTACATAGTGTTTGACTGAGAAGAAAATGCTCTTCTCCGGGGGACGTCACGCGCGGCGTTTCACTTCGCCATGACTTCGCGTTCCTCCGGAGGACGGACTTTCCGGAAGTTCTCGTAGATTAACAGGTCGTACGCCAACTTGAGGGCCCCCGCAGCCACCAACGGTGTTCCGAGCCAGACGTTCGCCAAAGCATAACCCGCCAGTGACGGGCTTACCGACGACGACAAGGTGCGTGTCGTGCTCGTGAGTCCTGCCGCCGCGGTCCGGTCCTGCTCGTCCACGATTGACATGACGTAGGATTGCCTCGTGGGCACGTCCATCTGCGACAACGATTGACGACACAACAGTAGGAACACGGCGATGAACGGCGTGGGGGCGAGTGCCACTCCGATGAGGAACACGTTCGAAGGCACGTGCGTGAAGACCATTGTCCGTAAGAGGCCGATCCTCCGCGCGATCCGCTCCGCCAGGAGAAACGACAACGCGGTCACGAGCTGGGTCGCAAAGAAGATGGCGCCGAGGGTGGCCAAATCCAGTCCGAATCGGGCATAGAAGTAGTAGGCGAGGATGCTCTGTCCGATGAAACCGCCGCCAAACGAGTCGACCGCGAACAGGGCGGATAGTTTGGCCACGATGGGACGGCCGCGTGGAGAGAGCACGGGCCGTCTCGCAGGACCGGACTCCGGTTCGACTTTTCCTGATAAGGAAGAGTACAGCACGGCTCCGAGAAGTCCGGAGACCATGTAACCGACGAAGAGCGGCGAATATCCGATGTACCTCTGAAGCCCTGCGAGAAGCGCTCCAGCCGAAGCCGCTCCGTATCCGACGAAGTTGTAGACGCTGAACGCCAAGGTCCGGCGATCGGAGCGAGACGTCCGCGGAAGGATCGCTTGTTCGAGGGACAGGAACGGCCCGACTTCTCCCGCCCCAACGGTCATGTTTCCGACGATACCCGCGAGCACCGGGGCCCACCAGTCCGTCGAGACGAAGAGCAGAGTTCCCGCGACGAAGTCGGTGAGCGCGAAGAAGACCAGCGTCTTCCGCCGGCCAATACGATCCGCGACGAAGCTGATGACGAAGGTGTAGAGCCCGCTGCTGAGCACGGTCGCGGTCAGGACGATTCCGATTGCAACTTTGGTGAAACCGAGTTGGTCCAGGTAGACGCCGAAGATGACTCCGAGGAAGCCGTAGGGGACCGTTCGGACCGTCTTCTCAAGGAAGATGAGCCTCCCGTCTCGATCGACCCAGTCTCCGAAACCCGTAGATCCACCACGCTCCGCTGGTACTTTTCGAACGCTTCGCGCGCGGCGAGGACGTGAAAATATACATAGATGTCCTACCTGACTGGACATTCAAGTCTGGGAGGGCTTCCATGAAATGGGTAACTCGAGAGAAAGCGAAGGTGGACCGGATCGCGTGCCCGTGGCTCATCACGAAATTCGTTGACTCGAAGGCGGATTTCTTGTTTGTTCCCCGGGAGAAGGTCCTGGACGTCGCGAAGGAGCAGGGCGCGATCGCGTACGACAGCCCGGGCGCCGAGCTATTCCACTACAAGGAGGGCGGCGACGAGCGGTGCAGCTTCGATGCGATCATCAAGAAGTACAAGCTCACGGACCCGGCGCTCCTCGACATGGCCGAAATCGTGCGCACGGCAGATGCAGCCCCGCGAATGCGGCGTGCCGAGGGTGCGGGGCTCGAGGCGATGGCCCTCGGGTTCCGGACGAATGCGAAAGACGATTTCGAGAACATGCGACTCCAGTTCCCCGCGTACGACGCGCTCTACTCGTACTGCAAACTCAAGGTCGAGGGGAAAGCCAAGTTGGAGCACGCGACTTGATGAGCCTCCGGTTACTGGGCTCCATAGAGCTTCCCGCGCATGCAAAGGATGGCGGTTTCGATCACGCTGCGGTTCATCACGGATCTTCTCGGCTCTACGTCGCCCACACGTCTAACGATGATGTCGACGTCGTTGACTCCTCTTCCGATCGTTTCCTTGAGTCCATCCACGGACTGAAGGGCGTCGCGGGCGTACTCGTCTCGGACGAACGCGATCTCCTCTTCACGGCGAATCGGGGCGAGAACACGATTAGCATCTTCGTGGCGGGCAGAGAACAACAAACGGCGAGGCTCTCCGTTGGCATTCGTCCTAACGGGCTCGCATTCGACCCCTCTCTTGGGCTATTGCTCGTGGCTAATGTCGGCGATTCCAATGTCCCGAACTCCTCGAGCGTATCACTGGTCGACGCGGGCCAGAAGACGGTGACCGGCACCCTGGTCCTTCCGGGGCGCCCTCGGTGGCCCGTTTACGACGAGGTCACGGGCGCATTCTACGTGAATATCGCGGATCCCCCACTTATCGTGGGGATTGACGCTAACCATCCCTCGGAAATTCGGGAGACCTTCGAGATTCCCTCCAAGGGACCCCATGGCCTTGATCTGGATCCCCGTGCGAGACAACTCTTCTGCGCCTGTGACGAGGGGAAGTTGGTGACGGTTCACTTGGATACCGGAGAGGTCCGTTTGATCGGGGACCTCAGTGGCCCACCCGACGTTGTCTTCTTCAATAGGGCGCTGCGGCGGCTCTATGTCGCCGTTGGATTCCCAGGAGTGGTTGACGTCTTTGACGCGGGGCCCATGCGAATCCTCGAAGCCGTGCCGACGGAGAAAGGAGCCCACACGCTCGCCTTCGACTATCGGAAGAACAAGGTCTACGTCTTCCTACCTGCCACCCACCGGGCGGCGGTGTATCAAGATGACTGACATGTTGGAGTTGTGAGTGATGGATCAGCACGAGATGTTCACACAAGTCGTAGAAAACGTCGCGAAGATGTGCGCCGTCAGTGCAATGACCGCTCCGAAGAGCGGAGGGCAGCTATTCCTCAAGGGATCCAAACCTTTCATCGAGACCGCGATCGTCAAGGACAAAGAAACGCTTCATCGCCTCGCGGAATGGCTCCGAGCGCGAGGGACGACACTCAAGAACCCGATTTTCTTCCGCGACGCCGACACGGCTGAGAAGGTGGACCTAATCTTATTCATCGGGCTCGAGAAGTGGTATCCGCCGATGTATGACTGCGGCGCTTGTGGATACGGCACCTGCAACGAATTTCTGCGCGCGAGTCCCGCTCATCACACGGGGGAGTCGCAGGATTGGGAATTCCTCGGACCCATTTGCCAGATTCGATGCATCGACCTCGGGATCGCCGTAGGATCCGCAGCGAAACTCGCGAGCATGAACAACGTCGACACCCGTTGTCAGACGCGAGTCGCCGCCGCCGCGAGACACCTCGGAATCATTCACTCGGACCTAGCAGTCGCGCTTTCGATGAGTGTGTCCCACAAGAGCATTTTCTTCGACAAGAAAATTCCTCAAATCGAGTTCGAAGCTGTGCCGACATCGTGAGCAAACCCAGCGACGGCCGCTGCCTCTTTTTTCTACGACATCGAACCCAAAAGCTGTCGAAGGTTTGCGAGACCTTCCCTTAGATTTCGGGTCTCCCCACCCAAGCCCAGGCGGAAATGGTTCGGCGCCCCGAAGAAACGACCTTCCGCGATGACGGTCCCGTACTGCTTCAGCAATCGATTCGCGAGTTTCGCCACGTCCACCGTGCAATGGGGGAACAGCACGATCCCGCCTCGCGGGACATCCCCCTGCAGCGCGGGCATCTCGTTAATCGCTTCCGCGACAATCCGTCGGTTCGCATCGAGGATCCGCTTCGCCCGCCGAAGGAAAAAGTCCCATTGGCCCAGTGCCCACGTTGCAATCGTCTGCGAAAGAATCGATCCGCCGCCGGTCGTGTAGTCCTTCAAACCGGCGAATCGGTCGAGGAGATCGGGGGCTCCAATGATCCATCCGACGCGCAAGGTGCCGAGGCCGCACACTTTCGTCACTGTCGAGAGAGCGATCATTCGGGGGCCGAACTCCGCGGCACTCGGTGGCTTGTCCTGGAATGCAAGCTCGCGGAACGTCTCGTCGACGAGCACGCGGCCGTCGCACTCCTCCGCGATGTCGGCGAGTTCCCGGATGTCGGAGCTGGAGAGCGCGGTCGATGTTGGATTGTTCAGGTTCGCGAAAACGAGAAGGGAGGCCCGTCGTCCCGCCGTCTTCCGCCAGCGGTCCAGGTCGAGTCGCCATCCGTCCTCACAGTTTCGCGGGATCTCGACGACCTTCGCGCCAACGCCCCGGGGTACGTCGCGTAGGGGAGAATAGATCGGAACGTCCACGAGGACCCGTTCCCGCGGATGGACGAGACTCGCGTTGACCAGGAAGTTCGCCTCCGTCGCCCCGGTCGTCACGAGGACCCGTTTCGGACTCGTGCGGTGCCGTTTCGCAATCAGCCGCCGCAACTCCGGCGTTCCATTTCGGAAGGTCCAGTTCAGGTCGAGGTCCTTAGGCAGGTTTCGCCGGAAGCCGTCGAGGTGGAAATCGCGGATGTTCGAGAAGGAGATGTTCAGCCGGGCGCCGTGGACCTTCTCATAGTGCAACAGGTGCTCGAACGGAGGGAAGTCCATCCGGCGGAGCGGATGGTCCGCCAACCTATGAACCTTAGGCCTATTTCCATCCGATTAGAAAAATAAAAGTCGGGCCGCTCAGAGCGGCCCGCAGGTGTAGGTGGGGTGGTGGGGGATTCCGAGGCCGTCCGGTCGCTCGGCCCAGAACTTGAACGAGAGGCTCCCGCGGGTTTGCGGGTGGACTTCCACCAAGAAGCCGTCCTGGGCACCGCCACCGAACGCGATGAACCGATCCGCGAACACGGTCGTGAGGGTCCAGTCCGCGAGGTTCGAACTCTCGTTGTTCTTCGAGGCCACCATGGCGTAGTAGTTGAGGACCCTCAGTAGGGCGGATCCCGAGTTCCGTACCCCGGCCGATGCGTTCCGACCCGGGTCCACGAGGGAGGCGTAGCCCGCCGGGTCTCGGTCCTGGATCTCGTGCAGGACCGGGGGCCAGTACTCCATCCTCCCGATCGCCGCGTCGACGGCCGCGACGGTCGACCCCGCCGCGAAGCTCAGGCCTTTCGGAGCCAGGAGCGGGCCGTGCCAGCCGATGTAGTAGATCAGCCGCGTCCCGGAGACGACCTCCTCCGCGCCGCAGCCCGCGTAGACGGTCAGCTCGCTCGGCGTCGTCGTGTTGGGATTC
>Ga0209160_1002456_pt1 | contig 15433 bp, 19 predicted proteins | sample GraSoiAngelo_153_FD_186167 | JGI IMG/M metagenome (GOLD analysis project Ga0209160, IMG submission 186167) | Grasslands soil microbial communities from the Angelo Coastal Reserve, California, USA - 14_1009_12_40cm (SPAdes) (version 2) | ecosystem: Environmental > Terrestrial > Soil > Grasslands ... | reverse complement strand
TGGCTATCACGAACCCGCAGCGCTTGAGTTAATCGAGGGATACCACGGACAGCAGAAACAGCCACAAGCCACCTGGAGTATTCGCTCCAATCTGATACACACAACCCATCCGAGAAGAGATTCCCAATCCACCAAACTCATCGTCCTGCAGGCACTTCAGGAACTTGTCGATAGTTTTGGTCAATTCATCCAGACTCTTTGCAAATCTTCCCTCTTTGCCAGGCGTTGCTTGATCCCGATTCCCGGAGCAGGACTTTACTACGACGAGCATTTCCTCGCGCCAGAAGAAGCGACCCAGTCGTTCAACGCGCTGCTGAGCAAGTGCGCTTGGTAACGGCGGAGGGCTTCATTTGGACATGCCGTTCCTCGCGACGAAACCTACTACGGTGATCCCGGAACGCATTACACGTATTCACGGCGCGAGTACAAGCCGCTTGCTTGGATATCGGAATTGCTCTCGTTGAAGGACCGTGTCGAAGAAGCCACTCCAACTGCTGCATATGTGAATTTGAGCTCGCCGAAGTTGGGCTACAACGCTGCGGTCGTCAACGTTTACCGCAAATGGAAGCAGATCACGATGACCAGAGAAGAAACACGTGAGCAGCGCCCGGCGCTGAAAGGCCAGCAAAATTCTTCCTAAGCTGCAAATCAGAGGGAGATCAGGATGGCGCGATGCAGTCTTCGCTGCGCTTCGGGAATTTGAGCCGAGCAGTGGACGGACGCTTCGTGTGCGGCTGGTGAGTGTCACCGATTAACACAAATGCAGCAGACCGCGCCTGGTACAGGGAAACGAAAATAGGGTTTAAACTTCTAAAATCTCCAGCGAGGGAAAATTTTTTTCGCATACGCCGCCCCGAAAAAATCAGCCCCGAAAATCACAATGAGCCTGCTTTCGTTTGGAGTGACTTGGCCTCATGTCCCTATTCGCCCAGAGCATGCATCTGCCAAATCGCGCGTGCAGACCCCAAGATACTGCTGCATCACAACTGGTGCAGCGACCCGCGCTAGAATCGTGCATTAAAGGAGGTGTCGCATGACTCCGAAAACGCAACAGCCTCTACACTCATACTCGGTGAAAATTGAGACCCCCACAGGCAAATCCGCCACTCTCCCCGTCACCCTCTTGACGCCGAAGCAAGCTGAACAAGTTCAGGTTGAGTTCAAGCGATTGGCGCACGAAGCGGGGATCAAAGGTGCACGCATCGATGTGCAACGGGTCGGCGGCCGACTTGTACCAATCCTTCCGCTGCTCAGGAGGTTCATACCGGGCTTAATTCTTGGCTAACCTCCTGGAAGGGAAACACCGGCTTCAACTGAAAGGTGGAAATTGTCGACTGGCGATGTGTTCTATGAAGCGCGCCCGGCAGAATCCATACTACCTTCGGGCAACGCCAGCACAACCAAGCCAGCGAGAATTTCTAACCTTGGCATTCGCAGAAAAGGGAAGGAAATAACAAGACTGTTATGAACAATGAACGTGTTTTGCAAATCGCTAGAGTGGTTTTGCGCCTGGCCCTAGGCATCACTTTTCTCGTTTCAATCGCTGACCGCTTCGGCTGGTTGGGTGTCTATGGAAGTAAGAATGTGTCGTGGGGCGATTGGACCCACTTTGTGCAATATGTTGCCCAGCTTAACTCGTTTGTTCCGAAAAGCCTGATTCCCGGACTCGCTGTCTTGGAAACAATCATTGAGCTTGGGCTAGGCATCGCGCTCTTGTTGGGAATCTATCAACGCGTAGTCGCTTGGAGCAGCGCAGCGCTGCTGATGTCGTTTGCACTGACCATGAGCATTGCCCTGGGGATCATCGCGCCTCTAAGCTATTCCGTGTTCACGGCGCTCGGCGCCGCGTTGTTACTGGGCGCGGTAGCGGTGCCGCATCCCGCTCGCGTCCCAGCCGCAACACGCTCAACGGCCGAGTCGTCGACGAACCGCGGTCCAAACCCTGTTCCGGCTAGGCAGCACGGCGGAACAACTGGAAGCTGAAAATATGGCCTCTCCAAAATCTACTTTTGATTGCTGGGGTCCGCCTCGGCAGCGGCAACCAACCCATCGATGTGCGGATGCTCACGGCCTAGAAGAGGGCTTCCGGGGTTGCGTTCGCCGGCAGAGTGCTCGACAGAAAACGTAAATGTGGCGGTTGGGCCGTGCCCGGAGCCACTTCTTTGTAAGAGGCGAATGCCGTATTGCTGCTCAAACTTAGTAGTATCGATCTTGGAGGGGTGCTCCAACAGAGAAACGGGAATCAACGGGCTTTCCGACACCAGATCTAGATTTCAGATACAAAGGTGTCGTTGCGAGTGGCAAGCTTCTGAAGGCGACCCCGTACAAAGAGCTGGATCTGAACCTTCCTGGGAGACCTTCGACGTGGCAGACGAACTGGCCACTAAGAGCATCCAGAAATTTGCGCCTGATTATCAAAGCACCCTGATGGTCGGCGTGGAGACTTGCGCCGCTTGTTGATCTTTCTACGTCCGCCGGAGGGAGAAGTTTCGACCTGCTGCTATTCCTGCTGAAGGAAACGCGCGGCTTCGCGCTGAGAGGCCGCCCTGAACCCGCGTGATAAGAATGCGGGAGAAGGCATGAAACGTTGCCGGAACGCGAAGTCGAAGGAGAAGAACAACAGAAATGAAAAGGGCCGTGACATTGGTTGTGCTCTAGCCGCCAACTCCTGCGAGGGAGCCAGCAGCGTGGAAGCACGCACCATCACAGCCCTCTGATGCGATCACTGCTTTCGCAGTCCCAAACCCCAACTGGTCCTCGCAGAGCCAGTCGGATTTTTCGGGTCTGGTTGCCCAGCAGGTTGCCCTACCGAGCGGATCACTCAATCTACTTTGGACTGGCTAATTTTATTTGAACCAATCCTTTCGATCGTCGACGCTGCGCACCCTAAACGGTCTATCGATTGTTGTCAATGCCGCTTTTCGGTGCAATGTCCAGCGTGATGGGTGTGCACAGTTAGAATTGCAATTCATTGAACGGCTGACTGTTATTGGATCTTAAGAACACATTGTAATGGTTTTCCACAAAAGTTCCACAGCGGAGGGAAAACCCCCGGCCCGGCATTTGCCAAAGAACCAGATAAATATCTTGACCTCAGAAGCATTCTGCGGCATGTTTGTTCAAACAGGAGCGAATGTTAAATCTCGTAGCCTTCGTGGACGGCGGCTCTCTGGGAAATCCGGGGCCTTCTGGCATTGGGGTGGTGATCGAAGGGTCTGAGACAGGCACAATCAGAATTGCCAAATGGATCGGCCACCAAGATAACAATGTGGCTGAGTACGTGGCGCTGCTAGAAGCCCTGCAGTGTGCTCTGTCGCTTAGGGCCAAGGCGCTGCACGTCTACTCCGACTCCGAAGTGATGGTCAGACAGATGAGGGGTGAGTACAACTGCCGCTGTCCGCGCCTCTATTCTCTGAATTGGATCTGCCGCAAGTTGGCCCACTCCTTCAATTTCTCCATCTCCCACGTCCGCCGTGAGCACAACTCCGAGGCCAACGATCTGGCCAACTCCGTCGTCCGCAAGCGGCTTTCATAAGCGCCAGCGTTGCTAAACTCTCCGTTTCTTAGGCCAGAGCCTCACTCAACGAGGCGTCTCCCGCGCAAGGCCTAGGTCCGACTTGGGTCTCGACAGTCCTTATGCGTTTCTACAGCGCACGTTCGGTCTTTTTCGGGGAATCAAGGAGTGCGTGCTGGGGTGGTCGGCGGCGCGCCACAGCACGTATGGGCTGGATATCTATCTGCAGGCAATGGATCATACGACGCAACGTATTACGGTGCATGCCGAGATCTTGGGCAGCTCTAACCTGATTACCCTTTTGCCCTTGTAAGACTGTAAGAATGAAACCCTTTTCAAACTCACGCACCGCCTCAGAGTACCCTATGCCAGTCTTGTACATATGCAGTACGAGATTTTCGAGCTGAATTTTCACGACGAATTCTCCTTCGCCTGCACTCGTCAATTACGGAGCCCGGAGCGGAGATTTCGTCGGGAGATGCGCCATCTTCGCGACTCAAGGCCCACCATCAGTGTTTGTTAGCACACGCTTCTCTAGACCGTACTGGCTCGGTCGTCAATGGAATTCTCACCGTGCTATGTGGTTTATCGTCAGTGGCCTGCAGATCGCCGAAACGCGCGTGCCAGAAAACTGTGCAGTCGAGCTTCGGCGTGCTCTAAGGACACAGCAGTCCTAGAGTTGCAGCTTTGCCGTGTGTATCTTGCGCGCCCGCTGCACTGTGGAAATCTCGAAACAGCATAGAGACGCTTAGAAGCTTCACGAAGCAAGTCAGACTTGACGCTCGCTCGTTTTCGTTTCGTACTGCGAAGACGGTTCACGCAGCCCTCGCGAAGCGTTTCACCGTCTGCTCCCACTGGCCGCGCGAGGCCTCTTCGAGAGAGATCTCACCAGGCCAAGTCAGTGAAAGGTAGAGCCGCGGTCCAGCGAGGAAGGCGAAGCGCTGTCGCGGACTCACATCCCTGATCTGCTCATAGAACTCGAGTGCCTCGCCGGGAAGGTGCCCGCGAACATCAAGCAGGATTAGATCGTACCGACGGGGCCGCCAAAGAACGCGTGCCCTCTGCAGGGAATCCGCGGCATCAACCTCGACGCCTTGACCGCGAAGAACGTTCGCCCGCGTGCCACGCGTCGTTTGTTTTTCGTCGATGAGCAGAACTTTCTTGCCATCGAGGGGCGAGCGGAGGCGAAGTGGCGGTGGGTGGTACATGGGACAACTCCCAGCGGTTGGAAATGGCTCTTCGGATAGGCGAGTTCGCGGAGATTGTGCGCCGAGATTCGGACGAAGATTTGAAGATTGCCCGAGCATGACGCCCTCCGGCGTTCGTGGCAGCCAAACCTATCGAATGCGGGCTGCCTTATCTAAGTCGGATACAGAAAGCACCACAGTAGTCTTCTTGGAGTTCTTCCCGCCTGTAGCGTACCCAGAAGTGATGTTGATGTTGTTGTCGGCGAGTTTCATCGCGAATTTTCCTAGCGCCCCAGGCTTATTCGGTAGTTCAACATGGAGCGCGTCGGCCTCCGTGTAGCTTAGCCGGGCGCCCGCGAGCGCTTTCCTCGCCTTGTTGACGTTGTCGACCAAGAGGTGCGTGGTTCCTTCCGTCCCTGACGTCGTCGTGAGGCAGCTCAGGATACTGACTTTCTGGTCGCCGAGCGCCTTTGCGATTTCGGCCAGCATCCGGGCCGGTTTTCATGGGAGACACTGAACTGTTTAGCCTTCGGCATGACTGGAACTCCTCGAAAGGAGCGCGGACTAGATGTGCCAAGAATTCCGCGCTCGTCAGAGCAGCGAGTCAAGGATCGTCAGGATTAGGAGAGAGGAACGAGGTTGACAGAAGCGTGTTTTCATGTCGTCGTAGATCAAAGCTAATTGCATGAGAGGTGCTATATGCCTGCAGTCGTGATTCTCAGTCGCATTTCCCGGGCGCATTCGACGATCCCAAGGACTTCAAAGCCTTGGCCAAGGATGTGTCGGAGAAGATTAATCGCGAGTGTCCGGGAGTGACGTGGAAAGAAAGCTTTGCCACGCTGGGTCGCTTTGACGTGGTGGACATCGTCGAAGCTGCCGATTTGAAAGAGGTGGAAAAGGCGGCAATGATTATCCGCGCTTACGGGCATGCATCGACAGAGACTCTGGTTGCAACGCCTTGGAAGGAATTTCTCGCCGCGATTTAGCAGTTTCGACGGAAAAGCGACGCATTAGTGGAAATAGGAAAAGCGACGCCAGGCCCAGGTCGTTACCGAGGGAAGGTTTCTCGCTTTTGACGACTGCGTCTACCAGGCGCTTCCGGCAGGGAGTCATCATCCTATCTAGCGAGGGTCGTCGTTCACGAGAGCCGCTGATTCCCTTGTCAACGTATTCCTCGACGATCTCAAAGCCACGGCGTTCGCAGTAGGCACGCAGTTCGCGCAATTGAGCTTCGGGCTCTTGGCCATGGTTCAAAGTGCTGACTCTCGCGTACAAAGCGACCCGTTTCGTTGTCTCTCTTGTCTCCTGCTGTCAGTGATCATGCCAGCACCAATCCCGCATCCTTCAGCCCTTGGGCGAGACCCCAAGCGAAACGGTGCTCGACGACCAAGGCGCTCCCAAACCACTGAGCGTCCGGCTGGACGTGCTCCTCAATCCACTGTTTGCCTCGGGAAGTGAGAGGGCAGAACAAGAAAACTGTGCCCTCATTGCGAACTAGAACGTCAGGGGTATTCGGGACAACTTGCGACGAACTGCTCATGGATGCGTGCTCCTTTGGTCGAACACGCATCAGGTGACCAAAACAGAAAAAGCGCCCTCGTATCAGGCGCTCTCGTGGAAACCGTTTGCACTCTGTGCCACATCAGCCTTTCGGCTTACCACCGTGCGTCTCCAAACGTCGGTTGGCCGCGCTTTCGCGCTGTCCTGATGCTGACTGGATTCTACCTGCGTCAGCGATAGGGTGGAATGGCACGAAAGTTTGGAACGTAATCCATCGAGATCTGGTAAGTAAAATTTCCAGGCCAAGCAACCCAGGGTACAGGCGGGGAAGGGACTCCGGGCGACGGCCGCGGCGGACGGCTACGCAATTTTTCCCTAATACGCGGGGCGTTTTCGGGCTGGCATTCGTGTGATCTGGCCTGTGCGGAATTGGAAATGTTATAAGTTGTACGCCGACTGGACCAAACTAAGTCAAAAACTACAAACGTGCAGCAAATCCCATCATAGCAATCGTGGTTCGGAGTCAGGGCTGTGGCTGAATAGACCCTTCCTTAATCAAATCGGTTTTGATCTGGAACTTTTGATTCGGTACGAGATCTACCTCTGTATTAAAGGTTTGATAGCCAGGTAAACTGATCGTGATTTTGCGGTGCCCAGGCGCCACCAGCAAGCTTTTTGCAACGCCTCCGAACTCCCCAACGTGGCCAACGTATAGCCCGTCTACGAACACTGCGGCCCGATCGGGAGTGACAGAAAGTTTGATCTCGGAAAAGACTGATGGCATCTTGAAACGCGGGTCTTTTACCATCCTGACAGAAATCGCCTGCTTTTCCCCCGGCCGAACCGTGATCTTATCCGTAAAGTCTTGAAAGCCATCCTGTCGCACTACAATCTCGTGTTCGCCCGGAAGCAGCAGGATCTTTTTCGATCCCTTGAGCTCCTTTAGGTAACCAAGGTACTGGCCATCAACCCAGACACCAGATGTCTTCTCAACCTTGCTCGGGCCAACGAGCTCGATCTCACCCAAAATCTGATTGCTCTGCGCAAATGACAATCGAGCGAAGGGCAAAAGCGTGCATATTAAAAACATCAAACATTGAATGCCGAAGTGTCGCCTCATCGTTTCCAACTCCTTGTCCCATGATTCACGAAAATTATGAAAGACGCATGGTTTGTTTCGTCATGCTGCGGCGCGCGACTGCGGTATACGCTGTGACAGAAACTAATCCGCCAGAAAAGCAAGTGCCACTCTCCCCGGCACGGTCGAAAAAATCATAAAGCCGCTCCACCCGAGCCAACCTGAATCAGGCGAGCATGCCTAGCTTCCGGGGCGTTGTGATCTCCGCGTGTGCCTGGTGTGATCGTTTTTTCCGTGAGATGGCGTTCCTCCTTAATATAAATATACGAACACACGCGTTTGTCGCAGAGCGGACTGACTATGAGTCAGTCGCAATTCGCGGTTTTGCCGGGCTTTTTGGGCAATCAGGTGTGCCAGATGATGTAGAGATTCACTCGGCCTGCGAGCGCGCCTGTTGCACCATTTCGACCAAGACTTTCCGAGTCTCTGCCGGATTGTTCACCTCCCGCAAGAATGCGATGCGGGCACCGCGGATGCCATCCCGGGTCTTCATACGCACATGAAAGCCGAGACGATCGACAGCTGTAATCGTTGCCTCCTGTGACTCAGTGCGAGCAAATTTCTTGGCAAGCAGGACGAGCGCATCCTTGTGGTCGGCGTTCATGTGCTGAATGATCTCGGCCATTGAGTCAGCAAGAGGGTCGGGTTGGCTGCGGTCATATTCCGAGGCAGATACCCAGCCCATCACTCCGAAACCGCCCACGTAATAAACGTCCACCACATCCATGCGGTAAAAAGAAAAGTCTTCAAAATCTACCCAGTACTTGCTGTTGGCATAACGTGCTAGGTAGAGCTCGCGAGCCTCGGCCACCTCCCACTCCGGTAGCGGCAGAACATTTCCTACCAGCGTGACTCGGGATGCTCCGAGCGGGTCGCCGCCGCTGTCATCCTGGGTCACAAGCAAGCTAGCGCGAGCGTCGGCCTGCAAGTTCTGCGTATGCATGGCCATTGTGCTGATAAGGAAGATGGGACGCCCGTGACCGTCCAATCCGTAGGGCATCACTGATCCGAACGGGAACCCCGGCTGTTTCCGCGAGAGGGTCGAGAGGCTGCCTATGCGGCCCAAGTACATCAGGGTACGCGCACGCTCGGCGAACGCAGGCTCGGGGACGGCAGGCTGGTCACTCGCCGGCCCAGTACCCGCATGTTTTCGGATGGATGAGGAAGTCATGATTGGCGTCTCCTAGAGCCTTAGAGCGCACTTTGAGGTCATGCGCAGCGTTGTGGTACATCACCGATTATCGCCGCGCTGCGGATCTGAGAATCGGCGCGGTCCGGGAACGACGTACCACTGACCGCCGGGTTTCGGTACGCGCCGCGTCCAGTTGAGCCGCTAGCGCAGCGAAAACGGGGGTGGGGCCGTTCCAGCGCAATTCGTCAACATGGTCGAAAAGCGCGATGTCGGTTCGAAGGGTGGCGAGGGTCCGAAAAAGCAGTGCACGCTCCCGCTCCCGGGACAGAGTTGCCGCGAGGGCACTCGCGTTGGCGGCGTTCACGCGCCACTCACGACTGTCAAAAGGGATGGATTCGAGATGGACAAACTTGGCGAGAACGGCCGCCGACGACTTCGCACCCCAGCCTGGCAGTCCCGGATAGCCATCGGCCGCATCGCCGACCAGCGCCAAATAGTCGGGGATCGATGCGGGCGAGACGCCGAACTTCTGGAATACACCGGCCTCATCTAAGGTGACGCGCGTCCGTCGATTCAGCTGGACGATGCGCGTGCCTCGCACACATTGGGCGAGGTCCTTGTCAGGCGTGCAGATGATCACCCGTTCGACACGCGCATCACGAGCGGCCGCCACCGCCGCCGTAGCTAGGGCATCATCCGCCTCGAATTCAACCATCGGCCAGACGACAATACCAGCCGCCGAGAGCACCTCTTCAAGCAGCGGAAATTGGGCCAGCAGGTCGGGTTCGATGCCTTCGCCGGTCTTGTAACCCGGCCATAGTTCGTTGCGAAAAGATTCGATCACGTGATCGGTCGCAACCGCGATGTGCGTGGCACCGCCCTTGATCATGCCCAGCACGGAGGCGAGCACGCCTCGGACCGCGGCTACCTCGCACCCATCCGAATCCCGCGCGGAGGGCAGCGCGTAGTAGTGCCGGAACAGCTCGTATGTACCGTCGACCAGATGGATGTCCAAGCGCAGCTCCAACAGAACCCTATAGGACTGGCGTCGTCTTAATCAACTACCTTCGCAGTGATCTTTGACCCTTTCGCCTCGATGGCGAGGTACCGCTCATTCAGGCTGCAAGGAGCTTGCCTCGGCATGTGGCGTTACTCGAAAAGGGCTGGCTGCGCTTGTGTAGCTTCGGGCTCGCGAAAGTTACTTAAGCCGATGCCAACGAGTCGAAAGCGTTGCTCCGTGCTCAGCTCCACTCGCTCCCGCAGCGCCAGCGCGATGGTCGTCAACTCCGCGCAAGAAGAGGGCGGAGAGCTGGGTGTATGACTACGTGTCAGGATATTGAAGTCGCTTGTCTTTAGCTTGAGCACCACTGTACGTGGTACACGCGATTCCTTACGCGAAGCGGACCAGACCTTTTCTGTGAGGCTCCGTATCATCGGCTCTGTTTCTGATAACGGCACATCGCGTTCAAAGGTATCCTCGGCAGAGATCGATTTTGTAGGCCTGTCCGGGACAACCTGGTTGTTATCGATGCCGCGGGACAACTCGTAGAGACGCATGCCATAGCGGCCGAAGTGGCCTTCGAGCATCGGAAGATCCAGGCCACGAAGGCTGCTCACCGTCTTTATGCCAAGCTTCTCAAGTTTTTCTTCTGTCACTTTGCCCACGCCGGGCAAGCGTCCAACCGGCAGTGGCAACAGAAATGTACCCACCTCGTCTGGTTGAATCACGAAGAGTCCATCCGGCTTCCGCCAGTCCGAAGCGAGTTTGGCCAGAAATTTGTTTGGCGCCACGCCAGCCGACGCTGTCAGACTCAATTCCTGGCGGATTTGCTCACGAATTGCGCTTGCAACACGCGTAGCGGTTGGCAAGCCGGTCTTATTCTCGGTAACGTCGAGATACGCTTCGTCCAGCGACAGCGGCTCCACCAGATTCGTGTGCCGCTTGAAGATCTCGCGCGCGAGGCGCGAGACAGTTCGATACCGTGTGAAATCTGGGGAGACGAAGACTGCGTCGGGGCATAAGCGTTCCGCACGAACGGCTGGCATGGCCGAGCGTACGCCAAAACGTCTGGCTTCGTATGAAGCAGCACACACTACCGAACGATTGCCCCGCCATGCGACAATGACGGGCTTGCCGCGTAGCTGCGGATCATCCCGCTGCTCGACGGACGCATAAAATGCGTCCATATCGATGTGGACGATTTTGCGAACGGCCATCTGCCAATAATATTATTCCTGTTTTCAAGACTGGTGCGAACCCAACGTAGAGCCGACAAACGCATCTGGGCTGTAAAGATTGGCATGAAGAAAAAGCGCGGCAATCCGAACTGGGGCAAGCCAGACTTGCACTCCACCGCCCGTATCCAGGCAAACTCATTCGAGGAGATTGTTCGGAAGCTGCGACTCTTGCCGGAACAGTACGTTAACTCTGTTTAGCTGAAAGACTGGGTGAGACTTGTTGAAGGCTTGGGATTTCGAAACTGTAAGCGACTTCTGAAAATCATTCAGCCTTATCTACCTGATGAGACCGTATGTGTTGCACCAGCGAAAACGGCCTCTTGGACGCAACTTCGACCAACTCCCGCGTCGTGGACCAGTTCAACGGTTGTTCTCGGTAGCAGCGAATGTTTCTTCGGAAAACGCAGTTTCAGTCTGTATCCCCTAATTTGAAAAAGTTCGATGCCGTGATACCTGACAGGGCTGCTCAGTCCGAAGCAACCACGCAGCGTTTGATCAGCTTCCTCCGGGTGCTTTGTGCGATGTTATCCTTGAACGCAGACGCCTTACCAGCCGGTGAACTCCACATGACCAAATCAAGTATCAGAGAATCTCCGACTCCCAGCGAGCTAAACGAGTCTTTCGGGTCTATTCTTTCGCAATTCGAGCGGAGCCACACTGCCAAAGCCGCAGAAGGACTGCGTGAGGGCACGGTCGTTTCCGTTTCCGCCGACTCGGTGTTTGTTGACATCGGGTTCAAAACGGAAGGCGTATTGCCGCTTTCAGAATTCCAGAACGACAGCGCAGTGAAGCCGGGCGATAAGCTGCAGGTCACGATCAAAGGCCGTGATCCCGAGGGCTATTACCAACTGACGCGAAGCAAAGCGGCTCGGCCAACCGACTGGGCAGCACTGGAAAGGGCGTTTGCGGACAAGACCACCATTGTCGGCACAGTCACCGGTGTCGTGAAGGGCGGCCTTAGCGTCGACGTCGGTGTGCGTGCCTTTATGCCGGCATCGCGGAGCGGCGTGCGGGATGCGGCCGAACTGGAGAAGTTGGTCGAGCAGGAGATCCACTGCCGCATTATCAAGCTCGACGCCGCGGATGAAGACGTTGTCGTCGATCGCCGCATTGTGGTGGAAGAGGAAGAGCAAACAGTTAAGGACCGTCGCTACTCCGAACTAAAGGAGGGAGAGACGGTCAGCGGCGCAGTGCGAAGTCTCACTGATTACGGGGCCTTCGTCGATATAGGCGGAGTGGACGCGTTGCTACATGTCGGCGACATTTCCTGGAGTCGTGTCAACAAACCTGCGGACGTGCTTTCAGTCGGCCAGCAGATCGATGCCAGAGTTCTCAAAATTGATAGGGAGAAGCGACGCATTTCGATCGGAATGAAGCAGCTCCAGCCGCATCCGTGGGAATCGGTACCCGGCAAGTACAAGATCGGCGATCGCGTGCGCGGCACAGTGACTCGCGTCACCGATTTCGGAGCATTTGTGGAGTTGGAGCCAGGAGTCGAAGGACTGATTCACGTTTCGGAGATGTCTTGGGTCAAGAAAGTACGCAAGCCGAGCGATCTGGTGAAGCCCGGCGAAACGGTTGAGGTTGTGATTCTTGGAGTGAACGCAGGTGAACAGCGCATGTCGTTGGGATTGAAGCAAGCGCTAGGTGATCCCTGGGTTGACGTTGCGCAGATGTTTCCGGTTGGGTCGGCGGTCGATGGTCCGGTCGTGAGCCTCACCAAGTTTGGCGCGTTCGTGCAGGTGGCTGAGGGCATAGAGGGCATGGTTCATGTCAGCGACATCAGCGCGGAAAAACGAATCAACCATCCGCAAGATGTTCTCAAGGTCGGGCAATCGGTTAAGGCGCAAGTGTTGGAGCTTGATACGGAAAAGCACAGACTGAAGCTGGGAATAAAGCAATTGGTGCCTAATAGCATCGATGAATTCCTAGCCGAGCACAAACCCGGCGATCTTGTCAGCGGCCGCGTCGTCGAGGTAGCAGGCGACTGCGTATTGGCAGAACTGGGCGAAGGCATCCGGGCGACGTGCAGGATTGCGAAACCCGCAAGGCAAGAACACTCCGAATCAGATCAACCTGGCGGGGACAAGCCGGATGTAAAATCCCTAAGCTCGATGCTTGCGGCGCGCTGGAAGGCTGGCTCTGTCGCCGAATCGTCCACGGCGCAGGAAGTCCGTGCGGGCCAGGTCCGCGGTTTTCGAATCACGACTCTTGACCCGACAGCCAAGAAGATTGAAGTCGAGTTCGTCTAAATTGCGGATTTAATGCTGACAGACGCTCCGCCACGCAAGACCAGCGGTGCGAAGTTTTTGCCAAGCGATAGGATGAAGACGCCTCGACCTCCCTCAGGATCGAACCTTGCTCGCAATTGCGAAATCGATAGAGTCGGGTATGAAATCTGGGTCGACCGCGGATGTTCGCCGACCCTGCGCAGAGTTTCTGGATTTTGCTTCTGCCTTTTACGAAGTCCCGAGCTGCAGTCTTCGGGTGCTTGCAGCACGCGCACTACGAGGCCGCGAAAACTGGGCGAGTGAGCTCTTCGGCGACGATGCCGAATTCCTGGACGCCTTTGAAGCAAGCCTCACCAATAAGGAACGGCGGGAATTTGGTCTGCCCTGCGTCAATCGTCAAAAGAAAGACCGTGCCGCAGACTACGACAACCGCCTGCCCGACCTAATGGCATTCGTGCAACGCTATTACTTCAACCACTGCAAGAACGACGCCAAGATGGCTCTTCAGTTATGGCAGGAAGATGTCGAGGTCATCACTGCCAGGATGACCGAACTTGTCAACTCGAAGAAGCGGGGGAAAAAGACCCCTTCGTCAAGAAAGACAGGAAGCCGCTGTCGGCTGACGCTATCTACAGGCGGGGTCTCAACCTTGAACGGGCGCAGGCAGCCTTGGACAACAAGTGCTACAACGAAAGTCGCTGCCCTGCCTCATCATCAGAAGGCATTCCCTTCTAAGCAAACACCAAATCCAGTGCGACCCCTTCTGCCCGTTTTATTTCTCTGGAAACCCCCAGAATTATTGTTATGTAAAGGAATAAAGATGCTACATGAATGTTCACCTGTTGGAGCGGCACCACATATCGGTTCCCGCAAGTACATGGACGGATTCATGCTGCACACGGGAGGTGTGGCAGGGGGCAGCGGGCAACCTCCGCCCCTATGCCGATCTACGTCCTGTTTTGTCGGGCCCGCTGCACGCCAGAAAAATGTGGCATACAAGGCGAAACGCCGAAGATCCCGTACGAAGCTCGCGGTGCGAACTTCTCCGGGCCGCACAATTCGAATCGCGGCCGCTCCAGTGTCCAAACGTGATCATGCCGAATATGCCGTTCGCATAATTGTTCGGGCCCGCTGTAAAGAAGAGCTGGTGGTGTGCGCCGTTCGGGCCGCCATCCTGGCCGAACTGCAATGCCCAAATCTCATCGACCTCGATAGCTTTGCCATTCGCGTCGCGAAGCGGACCGACGAACTGACCCGTTTTAGGATTGAACGCGTTGACCCGGCCTCGGGAAGTGTTGTTGCTGATCAGAATCGCGTTGCTCATCGGGCCGAAATCAGCGGGAGCCAACGCGATGCCCCAGGGCGAATGGAGAGGGCCATTGGACGCGAAGTGTTTCACCAAATTACCCTCGGTATTAAAAATGTCCACAAAGCCACCTGCGCTTTGTTCAGGGCGGTGTACGTCACCCAAATGTGGCCATTGATGGTCTGAATTCCATATGGCGAAAAACCTCTCGGGATAGCCGGGTCGCCAAAAGACTTCGCCAGACTAAATGTGCCATCAAAGATGCAATTCTGCGGTTGGGGCCATCATCGGCGGCATATAGGAAAGTTTGTCCTGCTTTATTTGTAGCGATGGCCAAGCCGGTGTAAACCGCACCGACGTTCGATCTGTCGGTCGCGAGAGTGGCATGGCTGGCGCCAGTGTTGGGATCAATGCCGTCAACTCCGGGATTCCAGCCGCTGATCGTACCGTCCAACGTCGCGAAAATGAAGAGAGATCGGCCGGACTTGCCGTTCTCCGTGACTGTAAAGTCGGTCGCGTTCGGGCTGATGTTTCCGACGGTGCCGGCCCGGTGTGCCAAGGGTCCCCGGCTGGCTGCTTGGTGCAGGCGCTATTGTCACAAAGAGTGGAATTTGCTGACCAGCTCCATAGAGAGTGGAGAACCCGGTGCCATTGTCACTGACCCAGAACGGACTGCGCGGAAGTGCAGTGAGACCCCAGGCGTTGACCAGGTGTCTTTCGTCAGTAGTAGGCGCCACTCCCGGCTGATTCGATACTAAATCTGTACGTTTGTATTGAGCGAAGACAGGCGTTAAGAACGATGAGACAAATAGCAACGCGAGCACCAATGACGCGGCCCGTGCAATGCCACGACCAAACCTGTGTTGTGTAGCTCCGGATTGCTTCATTACTTGGCTCCTTTTCAATTTAAGATCGACTGCACTTAACTTGCATGGTTATGTCAATTGACCACCGACTAGGAAACCCAAGCGCCAGATCCCGGTGTCAGTCCGCGTGCGGCGTCAAAAAGCGCACTTGTGGCCCAGTTTCGAATTACGCCAGAGGCTGCCAGCTCGTTCGCGCGGCGAGTGGATCCGGCTCATCGGGCTCTGCGCTATCTGCCGCTCGGGGCAGCAGGGGCTCGTCGTCGTATTTGGGGTCCTGAGGCGCACCTTCGAGTTGTGCCGCGAGCTGAAACTTGATACCCC
>Ga0209160_1002455_pt1 | contig 15438 bp, 15 predicted proteins | sample GraSoiAngelo_153_FD_186167 | JGI IMG/M metagenome (GOLD analysis project Ga0209160, IMG submission 186167) | Grasslands soil microbial communities from the Angelo Coastal Reserve, California, USA - 14_1009_12_40cm (SPAdes) (version 2) | ecosystem: Environmental > Terrestrial > Soil > Grasslands ... | reverse complement strand
CGCGCTCATGTCCGCGCCGACGCAGAAGGCGCGCTCGCCGGCGCCGGTCAAGACGACGACCCAGACGTCACGGTCGGACTCGACCCGCGCCCAGATCTCGCGCAGCTCATCCTCGGCCGCGCGACTCAGGGCGTTGAGTACGCGGGGGCGATCGATCGTGACACGCGCAACGTGGTCGGTGAGCTCGTAGCGGATCTCACTCATCGCGTGGACCTGGCGGCGATGAGATCGTCGATCCGGTCGGCGGAGTAGCCGAGCTCGCGAAGGATCTCCAGGGTGTGCTCGCCCAGCCGCGGCGGCGGGCGCCGCGCGCTCGCCGGCGTTCCCGAGAGCTTCACTGGATTCGCGAGCGTCACGACCTCGCCGGCGCTCGCGTGGGGCATTCGCAAGATCATTTCGTTCGCGGTGACCTGCGGATCGGCGAGCGTCTCGCCGAGCGCCATCACCGGCGCGCAGAGTATGTCGACGTCCTCGAGCCGCCGCGTCCAGTACGCGCTCGACCGCTCCGCGGTGCGCCGCGCGAACATGCCTCGCAGCTCCGTGCGGTGCGCCTCCTGCGCCTCGTCCGTGGCGAACTCCGGGCGCAGCGAGAGATCGTCCAGCTCGAGCGCGGCGCAGATGCTGCGCAGTGGATTCTCTTTGAACGCCCCGACGACGACGATGGCGCCGTCGCTCGTGGGGAACACGCCGGTGAGCGGCTTCTCGGCCCAGTTGAGGTCGACGCCGCGCATGAGCTGCATGGTCGCCTCCTGGAGCTGCATCGAGAGAAGCGCGTCGTAGAGCGACACCTCGACGAGCTGGCCTTCATCGGTCCGTTCTCGCGCGAGAAGCGCGAGAAGGATGCCCTGCATCATCAGCATGCCCGCGGTGTAGTCGGCAAGCGGGGTCGGGTAGATCGCGAGGGGGTGCGATGGGTCAGCCTTGCGCGCCATGGCGCCCGTGAGCGCTTGCGCGAGGATGTCCTGGCCGCCCTTGTGCGCGTACGGGCCCGTGCTGCCGTAGCCGGAGCCGACCGCATAGATGATGCGCGGATTGATCTCGCGCAGTCGCGCATAGCCGAGCCCGAGGCGTTCCATCACGCCGGCGCGGAAGTTGTTCACGACCACGTCGGATCGCTTGACGAGATCGCGCACGACCTGCCGTCCGCTCTCGCTCCGCAGGTCCACCTCGATGCTCCGCTTGTTCCGGTTCAGGCTGAGGAACACCGGGTTGTCCGGGCCCGCCGGGTCCTGGATCGCCCAGCGGGAAAGATCGCCGGAGCCGGGACGCTCGATCTTCACGACATCGGCGCCGAAGTCGCCAAGCGCCTGGGTGCAGACCGGTCCGAGCTCAACTTGGGTGAGGTCGACGACGCGGACACCGTCGAGCGGCAGCGTCATCAGCGCTCCGCGTCCGCCGTCGCCATCGCGTGGTGCGCCACCGGCCGCTCGTCGCCGGGATCGGCTCCCTGCGCGCGCAACCGTCGCTGCACCGCCGCCACGTCGACGTCGCGGACGGCGACGTCCGCTTCGAGCGCCACAGCCGCCGCGACGCCCGCGGCCTGTCCCATCACGATGCAGGGACCGATCTCGCGGCTGCTGCGCTGCGCGATCGGCGTCGCCGAATAGCAACGTCCGGTGACGAGCAGCTGCTCGATCCGCCGCGGCACCATCGCACGATACGGCGTGAAGTAGTCACGGCCACGCGCGATGCTGTCCGGGAACCAGCGTGCCTCGCGGATGTCGTCCTGGGTCACGACGTACTCGCCCAAGAGGAGCCGGCCCTGGCGGACGCCCATCTGCGACGCGGCATCGAGGAGGTAGGAGCGCTCGAACCCGGGAATGTTCTCCTTCGCGAACCGGAACGTCGCCGCGATCTTCCCTCGCGCCTCGAACTCCGCCTTCGTGAGGTCCTCGACCGACGTCGTGTCGTAGCCGCGCATGTGCGGGCAGTTGCACCAGACGACGCCGGGAAGAGGCGTGAGGAGCCACCACATATCCCAGGAGCCGCCGAGGATGCGCTTCGCCTCGGTATTGAGCGCGGTCGCTTCCTCCTGATGCTCGATCTCGAACCGCAGCGCGCGCTCGGTGTCGACGCCGCCGTAACGGTGAACGAGCGTGACGAAGTAGCGTCCGTGTTCGATAGGCGCCCCCGCCTGAGCGGCGACCGCCGCGTCGCCGCTCGCGTCGACCACGACCTTCGCGCGGATGGCCTGTCTGCCCGCGGGAGTCTCGAAGATGGCGCCTGTGACGCGATCGCCATCCAGGATCGCGTTGCTGAACCAGCTGTGCAGCCGGAGCTCGACATCCGCGTCGCGCAGCATGTCGTTGGACACGCGCTTCCACGCATCGGGATCGAAGGCCACGGCATAGGTGATCGGCTTCATGTGCCCGTGCGCATAGAGGTCGATGGCTCCCCACCGCGCCCACTTGTCCCAGAGAGCCCGATCGACGCGATACCGGTCCGTGACGGGCGGATAGACGGCAGCGCCGATCTCCTCGAGTCGTTCCACGTACTCCTGGGCGATGCCGAGCACTGTCTGGCGCGGCCCGTCCATCATGTCGTCGATCACGAGGACCATCCCGCCCGAGGCCATCCCGCCGAGATACGGATAGCGCTCGGCGAGGAGCGTCCGGGCACCCTCGCGCCGGGCGGCGACCGCCGCGCCGACCCCCGCCGGTCCACCGCCGACGACGAGGACGTCGGTCTCGGCGACGATCGGCACGCGGCGGCTCGGCTCGAGCATCGAGCCGTTCCCGGCTCGTCCCCCGTCCCCCCGCTCGCTCAACGCTTCACTATATTGAAGAGGGGCTTCATTCTGTCAACTCGAAGGAGGCGGAGCTGTGGCGACGAGCGTGAGATCCGCGGCCCAGGCGCAAGTCCACGAGGAGCTGCGCCGCGCGCTCGGCCAGCAGGTCCGTCAGCTGCGGCTAGACCGAGGGCTCACGCTCGAGGAAGTGGCGTCCCGAAGCGGGTGCAGCCTCGGCTCGCTGAGCCAGCTCGAGCGCGGCCTCGGCAACCCATCCTTTGCGACGCTGGTGCGGATCTCCCACGCGCTCCGCGTCTCGGTCGGACAGCTGGTCGAGCTCGGTCGGGACGGGCAGGACGTCGTCTCCCCTGTCGTGCGCAAGCAGGAGCGCCGTCGCTTCAACCCGCACAACAGCGTGCCGGGTGACGGCACGCTCTACGAGCTGCTCACGCCGGACTTCGACCGCGCGCTCGAGGTGATCTATCTGCACGTGCCGCCGGGCTCCTCGACCGAGACCACGCCGTTCGTGCACGAGGGCGAGGAGAGCGGCTACATCGTCAAGGGCACCCACGAGGTCCACATCGACGGGACGCTCCACGTCCTCAAGCCCGGCGACAGCATCTCCTACGCGAGCACGAAGCCGCACTGGTATCGCAACCCCGGCAAGGAGACCGTCGAAGCGATCTGGATCATCACGCCGCCGACGTTCTAGCCCGACCGATCGAGGCGACGCGCGGTCAGCTTTCCTTCGGTGTCGGCTCGTCGAGGAACGGGATGACCGTGGACGCGAGCGCGGGAGCGCTGAAGATCGCGTAGTGCGTCAGACCCGGCAGGATGGCGAGCCGTGAGGTCGGGCGCCCCGAACCGTCCCAGCCCCCGTCGCGCTTGCCGCCCCCGAGAAGCCCGAACACCTCGACGGCGTGCGCGGGCGGGAAGATGTCGGCGTCACCCGCGACGACGAGCGTGGCCGCCTTGATCGCCGCGACCTCCTTCGAGAAGTCGAAATCGTCCTTCATCGCATCGCCGATCTTGCCGAGGAGCCGCGGCCAGTCCTCGGGCCTCGGCGCGATGCTGGCGTAGAGCTGATACATCGGTGTCTGTTTCATCGCCTCCGCGGCGGCGGCGCCAACCTGGCCTTGCTGAGCGAGGATGTCGGGATAGAACGCGCTTCGTTTGATCGGCGTCGAGATGATGACGAGCCTGCCCACGAGCTCCGGGTGTCGGACGGCCACCAGCAGTGCGACGCCGCCGCCGAGCGAGTAGCCCATGAGGTCGGGCCGTTCGAGCTTCAGGTGCGTGATGAGCGCCGCGATATCGTCGGCCATCAGCGCGGTGCTGAGCGGTCGATCGATGTCAGCCGTCCGGCCGTGGCCCTGGAGGTCGACGCCGATGACCTGCCGTCCCCCGGCGAGCGCGGGGAGATTGGGGCCGAACATCTCGATCGCGCCGAGCCCGCCGTGCAGCAGGATGAGCGGCCGGCCCGTTCCATGGATCTCGTAGTAGAGCTTGATGCCGTTCACGTCCGCGTAGCGGCCGACGCCCTTCGTTTCGCTCCCCCGGGCGCCCTGAGTGTCGCGGTCGATCTCGGTTGACGTTGAAGCCATTGCCGTTCCCCCTGTGCCGCGCGCGGTCGCCGGTGACCGGTCGGATCTCGGTGCCGAGAGCGCGATTGTGACGCGTCTTTCCAATCCGTTCACGACAGCCTCGCGACCGCCATACTGCGGTCCTTCGGGAGAAGCGAGGATGTCCGTCGACCGTTCCTACGTTGCGCGAAACACCCGCGAGCGCGAGCGGCTGCGCGCGTTGGTCGAGCGCATGAGCGACGACCAGCTGCGCGGCCCGGTCAACCAGCACTGGTCGGTGGCCGCGGTGCTCGCGCACATCGCCTTCTGGGACGCGCGCGCGCTCGTGCTCGCGGCCAAGCTGGAGCGCGGGGTGCCCTTCTCGCCGTCGGACGTCGAGCCCGAGGACGTGACCTGGATCAACGACGCGACGCGACCGTTGATCCACGCCATCCCGCCGCGTGAGGCCGCGCGCCTCGCGCTGCGCCTGGCGGAGGAGACCGATGCCCGCGTGGCCTCACTGCCGCCCGCGAAGCTGTGGCCGCTCGACCCCAGCAGCCTGATCAACCCGTTGCGCGCCGCGCACCGGGGCGAGCACCTCGATGAGATCGAGGCCGCCCTGGGCCGCCAGAGAGCCTGACGCGAGGGCGGACGTTCCTCGCAGATGCGATCCTGATCCTTGGCACTGTCCGCTAGCGACCGGAGGACCGCACTCGAAGTACTGAGGAACGCCCAGTTCGTCTACGGCCTGAGCCGATATCCGAAGAAGCAGGTCCTGGACGATCCACGCGACGTGAAGGCGCTCCGCGAGCGGCTCGCGGCGATGCGGACGGCCGCCGCGGGCCTGAGCGCCGCTCAGCGCGCGAAGCTGGACGTTCCGTGGGCCGATCTCGAAGCGATCGATTCCGGGACCGAGGCCGTCTGGAAGGCCGCCAAGCGCGTGACGCCGAAGATCATCAGCGGGCTCACGCCGTTCGTTCGCGACGATCCCGAAGCGGCCTTCCTCATCGCTCCGATCAAGCGCGGCCGCAAAGCCGAGGGCGCACCAGAGGAGCCGAAGGTCAAGGAGCCTCCGAAGGAGAGGGCCAGGACGCAGACCGGGCTCACCGGCAAGGAGATCGCCGGCCTCGAGCTCGTGATCCAGCAGCGAGCTGCCGCCGACGAGGCGTATTTCACCTGGCTCCGCGGGAATCACAGCCTGCCCCTCTCCGAGTGGCGCGAGCGTCGCGCGCGGGCGGAAAGGTCCCGCCGCGCGGAGCAGCGCTACATCGAGAAGCTGTTCACCTCGCGCTCGGTGAAAGGACCGTGATCTCGAGAGCCGGTCGCGAGGGGCGCCGTGCTACGACCCGCGCGGATCGCGCGCCCGGTCCAGCGGCTGGTCGACGGCGCGACGCACCGGCGATAGCTCGATCCGGAACAGCTCGCCGGGAGCGCGGAACGCGATCCGGAGATGACTGTTGTCGCAGAACGGCTTGTTCGCGGACGAGCCGCAGCGGCAGAGCGCCGCGCGCGGCAGCACCTCGACCGTGCCGTCCTCTCGCCGCACCTCGACCCGGCCGCGCACGAGCAGCGGACCGTTGCGCATCGGCGTCACGACCGCCGGGTTCGGAGCCCTCTCGTCGGGACCGCCGTCGAGCCTCCGGTACTGGAGCGCACCGCTCGGGCAGCGCTCGACGACGGCGACGACGTCGTCGGCATCCACCGCGTCGGGCGAGATCCACGGCCGGCGATCGAGGGCAAAGGTCTCGGGAAGCCGTCGCAGGCATTCGCCGACGTGGATGCACTGCTCGAGGTCGAACGAGACCTCGACGTTCGCGCCGCGATACGTCCGCCGCACCCTAGATCCGCGCCCGCGGCGGCGATCCCGAGGACATCGAGGCGAAGGGAGAGCTCACGGATCAAGCGTACGCGCGCGGACTCCGCGTCAAACGTGCTTCACGCGCACCTCCCGTCACGGTGACTGGTCGAGCTCGATCGAGAACGGCGCGCCCTCGGGAGTGATCGAGTAGACAAGCGTCCGCGCGGCCGCGTTCCCCACGTTGACGACCTGGACCGGGATCTTAGGAAGCATGTAGAAGCCCTCGCCCGCGGCGAAGAACGTCGGGGCGAACAAGCCGCTCCGGACGAGCACGCGGCCCTCGAGCACGAGCACCGCCTCGACGCCGGAGTGCATGTGCGCGGCTGAGCGCCCGCCGGTCTGGATGACGACGAAGCGCAGGCTCTCGGTGTAACGGCCAGCAGCGAGCGGCGGAATGTCCGGCGTGGCGTAGGCGAAGCGAGCTCCGTCAGTTGCCCGCTGACCGGCGGGCGTCTTGTACGACGCCGTGAAGCTCTCGCGCTCGGACACCACCGCACTCACGCCGCTTTCCTCGGTCGTCGCACCGGCGACGATCCAGGCGTACCCCGTCGCGCTCGTCGAAATGTTTCGCGGTTTCTCGACGAGGAGCTTGCTGTTGAACCCTTCGGCGCTCGGCGCGTACGTCGGGGTCGGCGTCGCGACAGAGGCGACCGTGGCCGACGGCGAGGCTGGCGGCGTGGCCGACGATGCCGCAGGCAGCGGCGCACCTCCACATGTCACGAGGACGAGCGCGAGTATGACCGGACCTATCTGACGCATCGACGTACCTCCCAGGTGCCTTTCGTCCCTCTGGAACGATCGATCCCGGGTGACTGCGGCGAAAGCCCAAAAAATGAACTTGCGGGGCGGCGAGGTGCGGCGTTGACTTGTGCATGTGCCGGACTACGGCCAGTTCTGCCCGGTCTCTCGTGGCGCGGAGATCTTCGCCGAGCGCTGGACGCCGCTCATCCTGCGCGAGCTGCTGAACGGCAGCCAGCGTTTCAGCGAGCTTCAGATCGGACTTCCGCGGATCTCGCGCAACCTCCTGACCCAGCGCCTCGCCTCGCTCGCGAGCACCGGCGTCATCGAGCGGCGACCCGCGGCGCGGGGGCGCGGCTTCACCTATCACCTGACCTCCGCCGGTCAGGAGCTGCGGCCGGTCGTGGAAGCACTCGGGGCGTGGGGCTACCGCTGGGGCGGCGCCGACCTACCTTCGGGGCGGCTGGACCCCGTGCTCCTCATGTGGTTCATCCGACGGCGGGTGCAGGTCCAGTCGCTCCGACGCGCTCGCACCGTGGTCCGCTTCGACTTCCGGCGACCGCGACGATCGTTCTGGTTGCGGATCGAACCGCCGGCCGTGGATCTGTGCTTCACGGATGAGGGATTCGACGTGGAGCTCGCGGTCGACGCCGACCTCGCGGCATTGACCGCGGTATGGCTTGGACGTGTGCGCCTCGCCGACGCGATCGCCGCAGGGTCGATCCGCCTCGATGGCGACGAGGACGCCCGCCCGCTCTTCGGCCGATGGTTCGGCCTGAGCCCGTTCGCCGGCGGAGGCGCCGAACGGATCCTCGCGCGAGCAGACACGCGCTGAGACGAGCGGCCAGAGAGGCGCGGCGCTACGACGCGTTCCGGGAAGCCCTCTTGCGCTGCGTCGCCCGCCGGCTCGACCTCGAGCTGGTGCGTTCGGGCCGCGAGACCCCGGCCTCGAGAATGCCTTTCATGAACGTTTGGTGGCGAACGCCGGATCTCGAAGCCTGATGCTTCACCCTGCTCAGGAGATCGGATGCCATTCGCGGCGAAACCGCGACCGTCGCCGGGCGCGCGGCAAACAGCTCGTCCAAGTGCGCGTCGAGCTCTTCATCGGACATCCGATCATGAACGAGCCGCCAGCTGTGCGAACTCCGTCATCGTGCCGTTGAACAGGACGTCGGAGACCTGCGTCATCGCGATCGCGACCCGGTTCTGGCTGGGATCGTTGAACCAGTAGGTGCCGTAGCCGCCACTCCAACCGTACCGGCCCGGCACGGGTGATACGTCGTCGGGCGCTGTCGCGACGGCCATCCCAAAGCCCCAGCCCTGGCCGGCGAGTATCGGACCGCCGCCGGCCATCTGCTCGGGCTTCAGGTGGTTGGACGTCACGAGCCGGACCGAGCTCTGTGACACGAGCCGTCGGTTCTCGTGGACCCCCTCGTTGAGCAGCAGACGAGCGAAGGCGAGGTAGTCGTCGATCGTGGAAACGAGCCCGGCCGCGCCCGACGGGAACGCCGGCGGCTTCGTCCACACGCCCGGGCCCGAGGCCGTCTGCAACTCCATCTTGCCGGTCTGGAAATTGGTCATGTAGTTGCTCGGCAGCCGGCTGCTCTTTTCGGCAGACAAGGAGAAGCCCGTGTCCTTCATACCCAGCGGCTCGAAGATTCGCATCTGGAAGAAGTCCGGCAGCGTCTGTCCCGACGCGCGCGCGACGAGGACGCTCAGGACGAGCGAGCCCGTGTTGTACTGCCACCTCTCGCCGGGCTGATACATGAGCGGCAGCGTCGCGAAACGCTTGAGCCACTCGTCGGGGTCGTGGGGTGTCCGAGGATCCGGTGGACCCATGACGAGCTCGAGGTCCCGTGCCGCGTTGACGATCGGGTACGGGGGGTCGAAGGTGGGCTCCGTGATCAGCCCGTGGCCCATCCGGAAAGTCAGCAGGTCCTCGACGGTGATCGGGCGACGGGCGGAAACGGTCTCGTCGAGCGGACCGTCGATGCGCTTCAGGACCTGGCGGTGGGCCAGCTCGGGAAGGAGCGCATCGGCGGGCTCATCGAGTGCGAGCCTGCCGTCCTCGACGAGCATCATCGTCGCCAGCGCCAGGATCGGCTTCGTCATCGAGGTGATGCGAAAGATCGTGTCACGTCGCATCGGCTCGTCGCTGCCGAACGCCATTACGCCGATCGTGTCGACACGCGCGTCGTCACCATGGGCCACGAGGGTGACCATGCCGGGCAGCTCGCCCTTCGCGACGCGAGCGGCCATGGCTTCGTGTAGAAGGTCGAGGCCGGCGTGCGACTTGGAATCAATCATGCTCATAGCTCCAACGCTTGCGGACTCCGACCCTCGGGTGGGGGCTCAACGCAGCAGGAGTCTAGGAATAGCCCGCCAGGAATGTCGCCGCAAGACCGCGACGCGAGTTGTTCGACAAGATCACGCAGTACGACGGGGCTGGCGCAAGTTGCCATCACCACGTCGTAGACCCAGCGGCGCTGGGGCTCGGCCTGCGTCCTTAACGCAGCGTAGTCGCCAATCGCGACCTTAAATGCCGAACGAGAAGACCGGCCGCGCGGGCGGCCGCTGATGAACTACACAGACGCGCTATTTGTCTAGCCAGATGTATTCCCAGCGACCGAAGTTCTGTCCACCGAGGCCGCCGGGCACGACGATGTAGCCCTTCACGTACTTCGCGGCGGCCTCGGCCGTGGGACGCCAGAGCAGGAAGACCCACGGCGCCTCGTCCAAGATGATCTGCTCTGCTTCTTTGTAGATCGCCTTCCGCTGATCGACGTTCGTTGTCTCCGCCCCCTGCGTGAGGAGCTGGTCGAGCCTCTCGTTCTTGAACTTCGCGGCGAGCGCATGACCGACTGCGGCGGAGTGGAAGAACGCGCGGAGGTTGTCCGGATCCGGACCCGAGAAACTCAGGCCGTCCATCTGCATCTGGTAGTTGCCATTGCCACGATTGGCGTTGAGCGTCGCGACATCGATCGCCTTGAACGTGACCTTCAGGCCGAACTTCTGGAACTGCTGCAGTACGACCTGCGCCGGGTCGTTGTGCGCGGCGAAGGTCGAGAACACCGACATCTCCATCGCGGGAACGTCCGCCGGTGTCGGGTAGCCCGCCTCCGCGAGCAGCGACTTCGCTTTCGCGTCGTCCTTCTTGTAGGTGCCCTCGAGCTCCTTCCAGTAGTAGGCGTTGCCCTGTTGTTGGAGCGGACCGTCGATCACGTGGTACTGACCGCCGAACGCGAGTTGCATGACCTCCTGGCGATCGACGATGAAGTTCAGCGCCTGCCGGACCTTCTTGTTGTCGAGCGGCGGCTTGCCACTGTTCAACCGGACCATGACCCAGCTGACCGAATACGGGTAGGTGCTGAACTTGTCGAGCGTCGCGAGCTCCTGCCACGGAACGTTCTCGACGTAATCGACCTCTCCGGAGCGAAGGGCGTTCACCCGCGCTTTGTCGTCGGGGATGACCACCTGGATCATCTCGTCGAGGTACGGCTGCCCGGGTTTCCAGTACTTCGGGTTCTTCTTAAAGACGTACTGGCCCCCCGGCTCCCATGTGGTGAGAATGAACGCGCCGGTGCCATTCGTCTTCTTCCTGAAGTCGAAGCCGGACGCGATATCCGCTGCGCTCGCGATGAACATCGTCGAGTTCGAGTCGCCCACGAATCGGTCAAGGAACGTCACATTTGGCTTCGCGAGCGTGATGCGGACCGTGAAGGGGTCGGGAGCCTCCATCTTCGTGAAGCTGCTCACGAAAGGCGCCTGGGGCGCCGCGGTCTTCGGGTCCTTGATGCGGTTGAGCGACGCCAGGACATCCTCGGCGTCGAAGGTGGAGCCGTCGTGGAACGTGACGCCTTTCCGAAGATGGAAGACGTAGGTCGTTGGGTCGGGTGTCTCCCAGCTCTCGGCGAGGGCGCCGGTCAACTTTCCCTGGTCGTTGTACTCGACGAGGCCGTCGTACACGCTGCCCTGCAGGGACACGCTTGATTGTCCCGCGGACACGTGGGGGTCGAAGTGGATCGGGTCTCGCACGAGGCCATACCGGATGGTCCCGCCCGGCTTCGGCTTTGCCTCAGACGAGCCCGTTGGCGCGGATGCGCCCGGCCCCGGCGCACAACTCGTTCCAATGATGGCGAGGACGACTAGGAGAGCGCCCGCAGGCGAAAAGCGCTTCATACGTTGTTCCCCTCCGTCGCGATCCACCGCCGGAAGTCGGCGGGACTAGATGATACGCAGCCGTGGGTCGAGACTGTCGCGCAATGAGTCCCCGATGATGTTGAACGCCAGCACAGCGGCAGAGATCGCGAGCGACGGCCAGATGACGACATGCGGATTCAGTTGCATGAAGCGCGCGGATTGCTGAATCGAGCGTCCCCACGATGCCGCTGGAGGTGGAGGACCGAGGCCGAGGAAACTCAGGCCCGATTCGATGAGGATCGCGCTGCCGACGCCGAGTGAGATCTGAACGATGAGGGGCGCGAAGACATTCGGCAAGATCGCCAGTCCGATGATCCGCCAGGCTCGCGCGCCGATCGAGCGCGCCGCCTCGACGTAATCCTTCTCTTTGGCGGCGAGCGTCACTACGTGGGCGACGCGCGCGTACCGCGGTATGAAGAGGATGCCCATCGTCAAGATCAGGTTCTCGAGCCTCGGCCCGAGAAACGTCAGGACGAAGATCGCTAGCACGAACGGCGGAAACGAGAGCGTCGCGTCCACTGCGCGCATGAGCGCGAGCTCGACCCAGCCGCCGAAATAGCCGGCCGCCAGGCCCATCGCGGTCCCGGCGATCGCGGCGATCGCGACCGACCCGAGGCTCACGAGCATCGTCAGCCTCGCGCCGAGAATGATGCGGGTCAGGATGTCCCTGCCGAACTCATCCGTGCCGAGGAGATATCCGCCGCCTGGAGGCTTCAGCTGCTGCGCCGCGTTCACGCGATCGTCCGGGTACGGAGCGACCATCGGTCCGAAGATCGCGAGGAAGAGGAGCACGAGCAGGAATGCGCCGGACACGACGAAACGCGGATCCCCGACGACGCGGCGCATCGCTAGCGCCTGCGGAGCCGCGGGTTCATGTAGGCGTAAGAGAGATCGGTGGCGAGGTTGACGAGAACGAAGAGGGTCGACAGGAGCAGTACGGTGCCTTGGATGACCGGGTAGTCGCGAGAGTCGATCGCCTGTAGAAGCAGGCGTCCGATCCCTGGCCAGTTGAACACGTACTCGACGATCACGGAGCCAGAGAACGCCGCGCCGACCTGTAGCCCGATGACCGCGAGGATCGGGAGCATCGCGTTCTTCAGCACGTGGCGATAGATGAGGACGCGCTCCGTGAGGCCCTTGGCTCGCGCCGTGCGCACGTAATCGAGCCCGAGCTCCTCGACGACCGTCGTCCGCGTCATCCGCATCGTGACCGCGAGAGGCGCGAGGGCCAGCGCGATCGTGGGCATGACCATGTAGCGAATCGAGCGCACGGGATCTTGCGTGAAGTCGATGTATCCGGACGACGGCAGCCACTCGAGCTGGATCGCGAGGATCAAGACCATGACGTTCCCGATCACGAACACCGGAACCGAGAAACCGACGAGACCGATGACCGAGAGAAGGGGATCGAGTGACCGGCCCCTTGCGCGCGCGGCAAGGACTCCGATGGCGATGCCGAGCAGCGACGACAGGAGCAGCGCTGGGACCATCAGCTGAAGCGTCCGTCCCAGACGTAACCGAAGGTCGAGCGTGACGGGTCGCCCGCTGGTCAGTGACTCGCCAAGATCGGCTCTGAGGAGCCCACCGAGGTAGGTCGTGTACTGCTCCACGAGGGGCCGGTCGAGTCCAAGGCGCTGCCGGACCGTGACGAGCGCGGCCTCTGTGGGCTGGAAGCTTTCGCTCGCGCCGAGGATCGCGCTGGCTGGATCGCCGGGGAGGAGCCGCACGAACATGAACACGACGGTCGTGACGAGCCAGATGAGGACGACCGTGATGAGCAATCGACGAACGAGGAAGCCCGTCACCCTTCAAGGTAGGGTAGGTCAGCGCGCCGTCAGACCATCTGGGGAGGCAGCCACGATGCCCGTTGGGTTCAGGGTGATTCGCCGCTCGTCCCGGCCGGATGCGGCCCTGCTGAAAGGATTTGCCGCGCTCCATACCGCGGACCTCTCCGACGCGATGAACCGGTCCGGCACCATGGACCGCGGCATCAAGCCGGTCTTCAGCCCGATCAGGCGGGTCGTCGGACCGGCTGTCACCATCTCCGCGCCGACGGGCGCGTTCAACATGGTGAAGATCGGAATGGAGCAGACCCAGATTGGTGACGTGCTCGTCGTCAACGCGCGTGGCGCGCTCAATGGGGCGCTCGTTGGCGGAAATGTTTGCCGTGGGTTGGTGCATCGCGGGCTCGCCGGTCTTGTTGCCGACGGAGCGGTGCGCGACGCGAGCGAGATCCAGCAGGACGGCCTCCCCACCTTCGCCCGCGGCATCACGACGGTCATGGGCCCGATCGACGGCCCCGGCGAGGTCAACGTGCCGATCGCGTGCGGCGGAGTCGTCGTCAACCCCGGCGACATCATCGTCGCCGACGACGACGGCATCGTGGTCATCCGACCATCGGAAGCGGAGGAGGTACTCGTGGAGACGGCAAAGGTCCAGGCGAGCCACGAGGCCGTGCAGCCGATCTTGCTCCGCGGTGAGGTCACGAACATCGCGAAGATCGAGCGCGCGCTCAGGGACCAGGGATGCACGTTCGTCGACGGCTAGGAGATCACCGATGCTCGTAAACAAGGTCAAGGAAAAGCTCGCCCGCGGCGAGGTCACATACGGGACGCTGCTGTCGTTCCCGTCGACCGACATGGTCCGCTTCTTCGGGCTCGTCGGTTACGACTGGGTCTTCATCGATGCCGAGCACGACCCCGTCTCTCCCGAGACCGTCTCGCACCTGGTCGAAGCCTGCCACCTCATCGGCATCACGCCGTTCGTGCGCGTGCCGGACAGCACGCCGGGGACGATCCTCCGCTTTCTCGAGGCTGGCGCGATGGGAATCATCGTGCCGCACCTCGGCGACGCGGCGGACGCGAAGGCCGCCGTGGCCGCCGTTCGCTTCGGGCCCGACGGCGCGCGCGGCGCGGGAAGCACCGGTCGCGCGAACGACTTCGGTTTGACCCGGACGCCGGCCGAGTACTTCGCGCTCGCGAACAGCGAGCTGTGGGTTTGGGGACTCGTCGAAGATTCGGCCGGGATCGACAACCTGGACGAGATCCTCGCGGTCGAAGGGCTCAACGTCGTGGGCGTCGGCCCGGGAGACCTTTCGATGTCGCTGGGGATGCGCGGGCAGGCTGGGCATCCCCAAGTACGGGCGATGGTCGACGCGGCTGACCGCCGCATCGCGAAGTCCGACAAGCATCTCATGTCCCTGGTCATCACTCCGGAGGACAACGCGGCCGCGGTCGCGCGGGGCGCGAAGCTCATCCTCACCAACGCCACTCCTATGCTCGCCCGTGCCTGCCGCACGTTCCTCGCGGAGCTGCGATCGGTGTCGCAGGAGAAGCGGGTGTCCGCGTGACGGGATTCGCGGATCGTTTCCGGAAGCTTGTCACGCCGTGGGTCAGCGACGCGCAGGCCTCATTCGGCGTGATGCATGCCGACATCAAGAGTCGCGTGCCGGGTGCCGTCGTCGCCGGACCGGCCTTCACGGTCCTCTGCTACCCAGGAAGCATCATCACCGTCCACAAGGCGCTCGCCGAAGCGAAAGCCGGCGACATGCTCGTCGTCGCGGGCGACGGTGACGATAAAGGCGCGCTCCTCGGCGAGCTCATGGCGACGGCGTGCGAAGCGATCGGCCTTGCGGGAGCGGTGATCGACGGGCCGGTCCGCGACGCCGCGGGGATCCGCGAGCTCGGCTTCCCGGTGTGGGCACGCTCGATCACACCGCGGGTCGGCACGAACCGCCGCGTCGGTCAGACCCAGGTCCCGGTCGCCTGCGGCGATATCGTGGTCCACCCGGGAGACTGGATCTTTGCCGACGACGACGGCGTGGTCGTCGTTCCCGCCGCGAACGTCGAGAAGGTGCTGGCAGCCGCCGAAACGACGGACGCCAAGGAGCGCAAGATCGCCGAGCGCATCAAGGCCGGCGAGTCGACGATCGACATCCTGAACTTCCGCGACCTCGTCTATCCAAAGAGCCAGTAGCGATAGGAGGGTCGTCGATGAACAAGGTTCGGCTCCAGGACCTCACCTGGGTCGAGGCCGAGGAGAAGCTGAAGGCAGGTGTGCCGGTGATCGTGCCGTTCGGATCGCAGGAGCAGCACGGCCCCCACGCGCCGATGGGCGACTTCATCATCACGGAGGCGGTCGCGGTCGCCGCCGCTGAACGGGCCGGCGCGATCGTCGCGCCCGTCATCGCGGGAGGCTACTCCGAGTACTTCAAGCCCTATCCGGGAACGATCAGTCTGCGGTCGTCGACGCTTGGGGCGGTCCTCGAAGACTACGTCGACTGCCTCGTGGGGCAGGGCTTCGAACGGATCATCTTCTTCAACGGCCACAGCGGAAACAGCGGCACGATCGAC
>Ga0209160_1002452_pt1 | contig 15450 bp, 21 predicted proteins | sample GraSoiAngelo_153_FD_186167 | JGI IMG/M metagenome (GOLD analysis project Ga0209160, IMG submission 186167) | Grasslands soil microbial communities from the Angelo Coastal Reserve, California, USA - 14_1009_12_40cm (SPAdes) (version 2) | ecosystem: Environmental > Terrestrial > Soil > Grasslands ... | reverse complement strand
CGAAATCCTGGCGATGCTTTGTGTCGGGGTCCGAAGCACCACGATCCCCTGTAACTCGGTGGGAGAATACAGCCTCAGGTCCGCGAAGCCGAGATCGAGGGTGACCCGAGTCCGCCGCTCTTGCTGACAGGCTTGTAGAACCTCAGCATCCGGATGGCCGGCAAGGTTCTGGTTGGGTACAGTGTCAACGTCGTGGCCGGCTTGCTCTAGTAGCGTGACTGCATCGCGCGGCAGGTTTTCGTCTAGCTTGAATCGCAGTCTGGCCACGGAATGGCCTATACCGGGATCGGTCCCACCCGTTCCCGTGCAAGGTCGGCGGCGTAGGCGAGTGCGGCGCGGATGTGCTCTGGTAGGAGTGTGGGATACTGCTCGAGGATTCGATCTATAGTCTCACCGGCGGCGAGGTTGTCCAACACCATTGAGACCGGTACACGCGTGCCTTCGAAACATGCGGTACCGTGCATGATCTTGGGATCAACCTTGATGTACTTCCGCCAGTCCATAAACGCATCCTTGAAAGCTGCTACGGTTCCGATCAGTCTAATCACTGTCACCAAAGCACGCTAAGAAGCCCCCAACCGCTTCGTCTCCGCGTAGGGCGCCTGCGCAAATCGGATACCCATCGCCCGCAGCGCCTCCTTGCCGCGGATCGTCAGGTCCGTGATGAAGTCGAACTGCTCCCGGCTCTCCTTCACGTAGGCTTTCAACTTGTAATGCGTGCCCCAGGGCTTCTCCTGCACGATCACGGCGACTGGCGTGTCGGACTTTCGGTACGAGCTGCCGCCAACCACCTCCGTCAACCGCCGTTGAGCCGCTGCGGCGTCATGGTCGGGGTGGAGGTAGAAATCCGCTACGCACAACAGGCTTCTGTTGCCGCTGGTGGCGTTGGAGACGCGGGTGGACCAGAGCTTCGAATGCGGCACGATGACCTCGGTGTCGTCCGCAGTCACGATTCGCACCGCTCGCGAGTCGATGGACTTGACCTCCCCGTAGGTGCCGTCCACCTCGATCCAGTCGCCCGGCTGGTAGGTGTTTTCCAGGACAGTCGCCAATCCAGCGACGAGGCTGCTCCCGTAGTCCTTGAGAGCGAACGCTAGGGCTAAGCCGACGCTTGCTACCAGCGTCACGACGTTACGCAGGGTTGGCTCGACCAGAATCGGCACCGCAACAACGACGGCCGCAGTCCCGAACACGAGGCGCGCGAGCGGGATGAGCCGCAGGATCGAGAGACGCAACCGGGGCCGCACGCGCTCGGCCCAATGCTGGAGCAGCCACCGCACCCCGCCCGACAACAGCTTCGCCGCGAGAAACACGGCCAGGACGAGCAACACGTGCTGCCACGTGAGCGGCCGCAAGAAGCCCCAAGCCTCAGCGTTTTCGTTCATCGTGAACATGCCGCCTTCCGGGTGTGCTACTTCTTCGTGACGCTTGCTTCTCTCAACACCTTCTTCGAGAACCAGAACGTGAGCCACGCAACGATCAGGAAGTCCAGCCCGGCGCCGAAGACGGGGCCCAAGATCAGGTGCACCGCGCCGAGATCCAAGGTCGCCGTCCGCCACGCCCCGCCTGGAAGGAAGAATGTGACCACGGGCATCAGCACGCCATCCACCAGCGCCGTCACCAGGGCGTTGGTCTTCCCGCCGATGACGACGGCGATGGCGAGACCGATCACGCCGTACTCCTTCAGGAACGCTATGAACTCACCGCGCATACGTACCGTGGCTAGCGGCATCCCGCCGGCGGGCGCAGCGCTGTCGCCTTTGTCGCAGCGAGAAGAAAGCGCTGCCGCATCATCCACGTAGACCGGCGTCATCGACGTCTCCGTTTTACAGCAGCCCGACGCCGCGACGGTACGGCAGGGGGTGTTGCACCCGACGCCGCGGATTGTGAGCCGGCGAAAGCGCGTCACGGGGTACTCGTTGTATACTGAAAGCGGGAGGTGTCTAATGAAGTACAAGATCGCTTTGCAGAAAGGGGATGAGGGCTACAGCGTCTCGGTTCCGGGACTGCCTGGCTGTTGGTCGCAGGGAGCGACGGAGGATGAGGCACTGGAGAACATCCGGGACGCCATCCGCGAGTACCTTGCCGCGCGCGAGGATCTGCTTCGGGGTACTACGGTCCGCGAAGTCGAAGTCTCGGGCTGAGCGGTGCCGAAGGTCCCGGGCGTCAATCATCTGGACGCGGTGCGGGCACTTGAAAAGGCGGGATTCGGAGTTGTGCGGCAGGGGAAGCACATCGTGATGACCGACGGCGTGCGCATCCTGACGATCCCGCGGCAGAATCCCGTCAACGCGTACACGATGGGCGGCATTGTGCGGGACGCCGGGCTGACGGTGGAGGCGTTTCGCAACCTGCTGTAGGTGAGTGCGTGTGGGTGGGGGTGACACCGATGAGTAACCAACACTTGGCAAGTCGGCATCGTACGGCGCTGCGGGCCGTGTTCCAGCACCCGATCGCTCACAATCTCGAGTGGCGCGCGGTCGTCGGGCTGCTCGGCGCCCTGGGCTCCGTCGAGGAGCACGCCGACGGCAAGCTCGCCGTGGAGGTGAACGGCGAGCACCTGGTGCTCCAGCGACCCAAGCACAAGGACGTGACCGATGCTCAAGAGGTTCTCGACATTCGCCATTTTCTCGAGCGCGCCGGCGTGACCCCGACCGAAGGATGACTACATGCCAGGGCCGCCGCTGCACCTGCTGGTGATTATCGACCACCACGCCACTCGCATCTACGTGGTAGAGCCCCGCGATGCCACCCCCACGCGGGTCGAGCCGTATGACCCGCACGGCTATCAGCGACATCTCGTCCACCGCACGGAAGGGCGCGGCACCGGACAGCGAGCGCCAGAAGAGCCCTCGTATTACGAGGCGGTCGCCAAGACTCTGGCCGGGGCGGATGCCATCCTCATGATGGGCCACGGCACCGGGAAGAGTAGTGCCATGGACCACTTGGTCACGTATCTCACCACCCACGATCCGGAGACAGCACGCAAAATAGCGGGCGCGATCCGGGTCGATCTGCAGGGTCGAACAGATTCCCAGCTCCTGGCTGAGGCGCGAACGTTCCTGGCCTCCTAGCACCGGCACCTTTGTAGTGTGTCGCAACCAGCGGCCACTCAACCCGCGACCCCCCTGACCCCGTGCGAATCGCTAGGGACCGAGTTACGACACCTAGTAGCAATCTGATACGACGTTAGGAGCTGGGTCAGGCGTGAGTTGCAGTGTCTCGCGAAACGACGTTTGGTCGTGCCGGGCTTCGCCTCAGTACGGGGTGTGTGAGTCGCTGTGTGAGTCGGTGAGTGAGTCGGCGGAGCTCCGGATTCGAACGGCTCCTTGAATTCGTCGAGCGATGCTGAAGATTTGCCATGGCGTTTGTGGTTTCCGTCGTGTTCGAGACCGCAAGAACATTGAACGTCGCAGCATCAGAAGGAGGCGTTCACAAGGCCATGACCGAACCATTTGTCTCCCGAGGATTTCGTGGCCGCGGACGACCCGGGGCAACAGCCGCCCGGCTCCCCCCCGGCCAGTACGAGACGCCCGACTTCCCCGTGCTCTCGGCCGGTCCCACGCCGCGGACGCCGCTCGCGACCTGGGACTTCCTGTTCCGCGGCGCGGACGGACCAGCAGCACGTTGGACGTGGGACGAGTTCCAAGCGCTGCCGCATGAGACTGTGAACACCGACATTCATTGCGTCACGAAATGGTCCAAGCTCGACACGATCTGGGAGGGAGTCTCGTTGGACACGCTGCTGGCGGAAGCCGCCACGCGTGGTGTGAAGTCTGCGCCGTACGTTCTCGCGGTGTCCGACGGAGGCTACACAACGAACCTGCCGCTGGCGGACGTGGCCGGTGGCAAGGCATGGGTGGCGGTGAAATACCAGGGTGTGCCGCTTACGCCCGAGCACGGCGGCCCCGCGCGCCTGCTGGTGCCGCACCTCTACTTTTGGAAGAGCGCCAAGTGGGTGCGGCAGTTGCGATTCATGGAGCACGACGAGGCCGGATTTTGGGAATCGTTCGGCTATCACAACTATGGTGACCCGTGGCGTGAGCAGCGGTACAGCGGCGACCCGTGAGCCCGGCTCCTCGACCTTGCGCTCGGCGGCCATCGCGTGGCGGCTCGCCACCGTCGTCGACGTCGTCACGGAAACGCCGCGGGCCCGGACGCTCGTGCTCGACGTGCCGGGCTGGCCTGGCCATCGCGCGGGACAGCACGTGGACGTGCGGCTGACGGCCGATGACGGCTATCAGGCGGAGCGGAGCTATTCCATTGCGTCGGCGCCGGAGGACGCCCGGATCGCGCTCACGGTCCAGCGACTGGATGATGGCGAAGTCTCACCCTACCTCACCGATGTGCTCCGGGGTGGGGATCGCCTCGAGCTGCGTGGACCGATCGGCGGGTATTTCGTGTGGGGCGTCGCGCTCGGCGGGCCATTATTCCTCGTGGCGGGTGGGTCGGGCATCGTGCCCCTGATGGCGATGCTGCGCCACCGGGCAGCCGTCCTGACCGCGAACAGCGACGCCCGGCACGGCGTGCCGACACGGCTCCTGTACTCGTCGCGCCGATGGGAAGACGTGTTCTACCGCGCTGAGCTCGCCCCACTGGCCGAGGACGACGAGACACTCGAGGTCGCGCTCACGCTGACGCACGAGGCGCCCCCGGGGTGGACCGGATTTCGGCGGCTGATCGACCGCAGGATGCTGGCGGAGGTCGCTTGGCCCCCGGCCGAGCGGCCGAAAGTGTTCGTCTGCGGCCCGACGCCCCTGGTGGAGGCCGTCGCGACCGCGCTCGTCGAGCTCGGGCACGATCCGGCATTGGTGAAGACCGAACGCTTTGGCCCCACGGGCGGATCAGGTAGCGCCGCATGACCGTGGGTGAGCACAGGGAGGCAGTGATGAACCGTGAAGCGAGAACGGGACCCGAGGAGGGAGTCGACGACGAGCGCGCCGGCGAGGTGCTCCGGCTCGACGGGAACGCCGCGGCCGGGATTCTGAGCGAGGTCTTCGTCCCGGACCTTACGACGGCGCGCGCGACGTGCGCCAACTGCGGCATGATCCGGGCGATAGGTGCGTTGCTCGTCTATGCCCATGGCATGGGGATGGTGATGCGTTGCCCCAACTGCGACGCCGTCGTCCTGCGAGTCGCGCGCCCGCGAAGGCAGCTGTGGGTCGACTTGACGGGCGCGAAGCTCGTCGTCATGGCTGGGGTGGGGGCGCCCTCGGTCGCGTAAGGAGCGGAAACCAGTCAGGGTATGGTGGTGAGCTCCGCATCGAGTAGGCGACGCGCGGACAGTTCGACAGCGATGGGGTGAGGCAATGGGCGCCAGATTCCACCTCGGTGACTGTGTTCGGCTCCCAGACCGCCGCGTCGGGCGGGTGCGCGGCTACGTTGGCGGGAACGTGCGGGTTCGGGTTCGTCGGACCACCAGCCACACGCACCAGTTCCTCCTCTGCCACCCGGGCGACCTACGACGCATCCAGTGCCCAGCCGGCTGGATGAGCCCAACTGGCTATCGCCGTTACCTGCGTCCCACACTCGCCAAGCTCAGAGCTCGCCTGCGCAAGCAGCATCGAAAGTCCGCGCGCTGAGTGCGCGAGCGAGCGACGAGCATTGGTGCGTCATTCCGAGTGTTCAGCGTACCGGGAAGGGGTAGCAGCCTCAGGCTGGATGTCCCTCTCGCTGGCTAAGGCGCCGAGGCAGCGTGAGGAAGGCGGCGTAGCGGGAATCGCTATGGAGGCTCTTTCGATTGCGTGCGACAACAGCTTACCCTGCGATTCTCGGCCGCTATCGCTCCATTACTCCTCATTGCTCAGCTCCTCACTTGCGGATGGCCAGCAGGGCTCTCACGACGCCCGCGCCGGCAGCCGCCACCGCGATCCAGAACACCACCCCGATCCACCCCTGCCAGCCTTGTGGATGGTAATACAGCATGACGATCGCGAGCCCCACGATGAACGCCGCCGAGAGCAGCGTCGCGTTGAGCCGCCGGCCGAGGTGCTCCAAGCGCTTGAGAAACGACTCCATATCTTCGACGCGCGTCCAGACTCGTAGATTGCCGCGCTCGACCTCGCCCAGCAGGCGGTCGACGCGTTGTGGCAGCTCGATGCCAAGCTCCGCGGCAGCCAGCGCGGAATCGCGCAGCCGCGCCAGCGCCTGACGGCCGGAGAATTCCTGATAGACCAGCTTGCCGATCATGGGCCGCAGGTAATCCGTCAAGCTCGAAGCGGGATCGATGGCTTGCAAGATCCCTTCGCACATCGCCAGGGCCTTGAAGAACTGCACGAGATTTCCCGGCATCCGCAGGCCGTGGCGCCGGACCAGCTGGAGCACCTCGCCAATCGCGTCGCCGAACCGCACGTGTTCGAGTGATACATCGACGTACAGCTGGAGCATGCGATCGATCTCCCGGGTGATCACGGCGCGATCGATCGGATGCGTCGGAGCCGTGACCTCGATCAGGCGATCCGCCAAGCGTTGGGCATCGCCCCGCTCGATGGCGACGAACATGAGCGGCGCTGCTGATCGGCGGCGAGTCCGACCCCACCTACGTCCAGGTGCTGGCGGAGGGGGGCGAGAGCACCGTGAAGTTGATCGACAAGAACGGCACCGAGCGGCTGATCAAGCCATAGGCGCCCTCCTTGCCAGCTCGCTCACGAACCCCCGTTGCGCAGGGTTGATCTTCTGGAGCGCCACCCGGACCGAGAACCACTCGGCTCGGTCAACCTCAGGGAATTGCTGTCGCTTGCTCGACTTGGGAGGCCATTCGAGAGAGAACGAATTGCTGCGGAGCTGCGCGGGATCGCAGTCGCCTTCCACCGCCCAGGCGTGGACTACCTTGCCACTGCGCTGCGTGATCGGCGTAAGCGGGATGAAAGGGCCCTGGGCTCGACAGCCGGTCTCCTCTTGGAACTCACGCTGCGCGGCCCCCAGCGGTTCTTCCCCGGCTGGGAACTCGCCCTTGGGAATCGACCAGGCCCCCTCGTCCTTGCTCAGCCAAAACGGTCCTCCCGGATGCACCAGGAGCACCTCAGGCTCACCATTCCTGAGGCGAAACATCAGGAGACCGGCGCTCGTCTTCGCCATCTCCTTACTCCCCGGAGCTACTTCTGCCACACCGCATACCCGTCGCTGCGCAGCTCCCGCGCCAACACCCACTCCATGCGCTGCGCCTCCGCGTAGGGCAGGGGGTTGAGCTCGGCGTACAAATCGGGCCGCAGCCGCACGCCATAGCGCCGCACGTAGTGATTGTCCTTGACGCCGTACTTGTGGCGCTCGAACCGTGTCTCGGGGTCGAGCCCCGTCATCCCCACGTATAGAGGAGGCTTCTGGAGGTCATGGCTGGGATTGGCGGCGCGGAACTTCGCATGCTCGAGCACTGCGGGATCGAGCTCGATTACGTACACGTGATGTCGCGCGACCTGCTTCGGCACGCGGACCAATCTAGCAGCCGGCGGCCACAGAGCAGATACTTCGACGGTGGGTGGAACTCCACGTCAAGGAGGCAGCGCATGACGAAGGGACGTCTCGAAGGGTTCAGCGACGGCGTGATCGCGATCCTGATTACGATCATGGTGCTGGAGCTCAAGGTGCCGCACGGCACGGACTGGGACGCGCTGCGGCCACTCGTGCCGGTGTTCCTGACATACGTGCTGAGCTTCGTCATCGTCGGCATCTACTGGAACAATCATCACCACATGCTTCACGCCGCCGAGCGGATCAACGGCAAGGTGATGTGGGCGAACCTGCACCTCCTGTTCTGGCTCTCGCTCACGCCATTCATCACCGGCTGGATGGGCGAGAATCATTTCGCGCCCCTGCCGACGGCGCTGTACGGCGCGGTCCTCCTCTGCTCCGCCATCGCGTACACGATCCTGCAGACGGCCGTCATCGGAGCCCAAGGCCCGCACTCGAACCTCGCGACGGCGGTGGGGAGTGACCTCAAGGGGAAGCTGTCGATCGCGGCTTACGTCCTGGCGATCCCGCTGGCGTTTGTGAATCAGTGGATCTCGGACGCGCTCTACGTGGCGGTGGCGCTGCTGTGGCTGGTTCCGGATCGAAGGATCGAGGCGCGTCTTACGCGCGCGTGACCTTCGCGACAGTCTCCCACGTGCGGGTCGTCACCTCTTTGCCGAACGTCTTCTCGAGCAGCACCATGAAAACCGGCCCTTTCGGGGTCGGCACATAGGCACTGAACACTTCCCGTTCGGTCATGGAGAGAATGCGTGCGCCATCCCGCTCGATGGGCAGCCGGAGCCTCGCCGTCGGTCGATCGCGCAGAAAGGTGACAATGCGCTTCGCGGCTCGTGTCAGACGGAACGTCCGATACGGGTCGGATGCAAGCATCTCGCCGAGCATGTCCATGGGACGCACGATCGTGAGAAATGCCTGACCGAGTCGCTCCAACATTGCGCCTTCGGCTTTGCGCTGCAGCGACGTTTCCGATGTGGCGCGCGCGTTGAACGCGACGTTTCCGCTCGCCAGAATGGTCTTGACGTCCGTGAACCCCGCCGATTCGAACGCCTGCTTCAGCTCGGACATCTTCGCGTTCATCGCGCTGACCCCACGGAGAAACGCGGCATAGCCTGGCATGAGATGAAAGCTATCGAGCCAACCCCGCTACATTTCGCGCCATGACGTCGAAGCCCGCCCGGCTCTCCAAGTCCCGTTTCACCTCCGGCCTCCAGTGCCGCAAGAAACTCTGGTGGGAGGTGCACGAGCCGGACGCGCTCGAGCTCCAGCCCGACAAGGTGCTGCAGGACCTGTTCGACCAGGGCCGCCAGGTGGGCGAAGCGGCCCGCGCGCGCTACCCGGGCGGCGTCCTGATCGATCTGCCGCACCACGCTGGCGCCGAGCGCGTCGCGGCGACGCAGAAAGCGCTCGACGCGGGCGCCCCGGCGATCTTCGAGGCGACATTCATCGTGGACGACACTTTCGTCGCGATCGACGTGCTCGAGAAGCAGAACGACGGGTACCGCCTCACCGAGGTCAAGTCGTCCACCTCGCAGAAAGACGAGCACGTCTCGGACGTCGCCATTCAGGCCCGCGTCGCCGCGGCCTGCGGCGTCAAGATCACCGCCGCCGAGGTGCTGCACTTGAACAAGGAGTTCCGGAACCCCGCCTCGGGCGACCTGTTCGCCCGTACCGACGTCACCGGCCCTGTGGTCGCGTTCCTCCCCCAGGTTCCGGACGAGATCGAGCGGCAGCGGGAGATGCTCGCGGGGCCCCTTCCCGAGGTCCCGATCGGCCTGCATTGCTTCGAGCCGCGTGACTGCCCGTTCATCGGCCGCTGCTGGCCCGAAACGCCGAACCATATTCGACACCTCGCCGGCGTCGGGCCCAAACGGACCGCGGCCTACCTCGCGCGCGGCATCACCTGTATCGGCGACTTGCCGGCGAAAGAGAAATTGAACTTCACCCAGAAGCGCCAGCTCAAGGCGATGGCCGAGAACCGGCTCATCGTCGAGCCCACGCTGGCCCGTGAGCTGGAGCCCTTGATCGTCCCGGGCCGGCTCGGCTTCCTCGACTTCGAGACGATCGCCCGCGCGATCCCCGTGTGGCCCGGCATGGCCCCGTGGCAGCAGGCCGCCGCGCAGTTCAGCTACCACGAGCGGCAGCCGGACGGCAGCTACACGCACGCCGCGTTCCTCGCGGAAGGGCCGGAGGACGCGCGCCCGCCGCTCGCGGCGGCGATGGTGCGCGCCACCGCCAACGCCGAGCGCGTGGTGATGTACACGCCGTTCGAGAAGACGCGCATCCGCGAGCTGCAACGGGCGGTGCCCGAGCTCTCCGCCGAACTCGCCGCGCTCGAGGCGAAGCTGATTGATCTCCACCCAGTCGTGAAGAACTGCGTGTACCACCCCGACTTCCGGGGGAGCTTCAGTTTGAAGTACATCCTCACGCCCCTCGTCCCCGAGCTGACGTACGACGATCTCGTGATCGTGGACGGTCGGGTCGCGAGCGTGGAAATCGCCCGGCTCCTGTTCGTCGCCGACAAGATCCCACGTCATGAGCGCGATCGCGTGCGCCAGGATCTGCTCAACTATTGCGAGCGCGACACGTGGGCGATGGTGAAGCTGGTCGAGCGGCTGCGGGAGCTGGCGGGATGACAAGCGAAAAGCCGGAGAGCGTAACGCTCCCCGGCTTTCCTTGAACGTAGCGAAATCCGCTACGCGGAGATCTCACACATTGGGAAGATGGTCGGTTGCCGCTGCCGAGTCAATGGTCGCCCCGAGACGGGGGTGCTGGTGGCGGGATTCGAACCCACAAGGGCTTGCGCCCAGAGATGTGTGAGATCTCCGCGTTTACCGGTTTCGCCACACCAGCACCTTTCCGGCTGCTAACCCCGGCAATCCCGAAGGCCAAGACGGGACACCCCACACGTGCTGCCGCCCGCGGGGCCACAATACGCGCTCAACGGCACGAGTTTGGGATCAAGAAAACGCAAGCCAGAGCGAAATCACGCGCGGCTTACCCCGGGGCGGTGCCCCGGGGTGAACGGCACTCGCCCATCGGTGCGATGACCCTGATCCGGCGAGCTACACCGCTCGCACGATCTCCCATGCCCCGGCCCCGATCACGAGCAGTCCCGCGAGACGGACCACCCGCGCCGGCTCGCGGACCACGCGTTCCACGGTGATGGCGAGCGCCGTCAGCGCGATCAGCGCCAGGTTCATCATTCCGGTGACCACCAACAGGGTCATGAACGGCACGCAGCAGAGGACGCAATCGACCCCCAGGCTGATCCCCCGCCGCCAGCCCGCCCCCGCCCCCGAGCGCGCGGCGCCGGGGCGACCCTCGCGGCAGCACGCCAGGTGCCGGGCCTTCCATGGGGTGAGCTGCACCCACCCCGCGGCGAGCAACACTACGCCGCGGGCGATCGGTATCGTCGGCGCCAGCGCCGGCCAGCGCAGCTCCGCCGCCACCAGCGCGGTGCCCACGACGTAGACCGCCGCGCCTACCACCGTCCACACCGCGAAGTAGCCCGCCCCCGCCACATTCGGGGACTCAAGCGCCAGGCGATCCCGCGCCAGGGTAGGGACCAGGGACGGCATCATCATCGCGCCCATCATCGCCACCCACATCGCCAGGAATCCCGCGGCGGCAGCCAGGCGGGTTTCGCCCGGCGTGGGCAGCCACACCATCGACATGGTCGATCCGCCGGGCATGGCCATCCCCTCCGCCATGGCGCGGGACCAGAGGATCGTGCCGGCGGCGCTGGCCGCGAAGAGCAGCGCGCTGACCGCCAGGAAGGGTCCCCCCCTCCGGCGGGCCCCGGTCGCGTTGGTCTCCGTCACGCTGTGAGCGTCCGCTCGAGTGCCGCGACGATCTGAGTCCAGCCTTTGCGGTGCCCGTCCACCTGGCTGGGCGGGAGCTGGCGGTGGGTCAGGATCAACTCGGTGCTGTCGCCGCGGTCCTTGAGCTCGACCGTAACGACGGTGGGCCGGTGGTCGGTATTGGCCGAGACCCAGGTGAAGGAGAGGAGCGATGGACGCTCGATGGCCAGGTATTCTCCCCAGTGTTCGACGCTCGCACCCCGGTGCCGCATGACGATGCGAAACTTCCCGCCGACTTTGGGGTCGAGCGCGGTAATGTCGGCGCCCTCGCCGGTGCCCATCCAGCGTGCCAGGCTCACCGGATCGAGCCAGGCGGCGAACACCCGCCCCCGGGGGACCGGGAGCACCCGGCGGATTACCAGGACTAGGGCGGAGTCGGGCGTCGAGCTCATGGCCGACGTCCTCGCGTCCCGACCAGCAGCGCCTCCAGCGCGTCGAGCCGCGCGTCCCAGAACTCCCTGTAATGCTCGAGCCAGCGGGTCGCCTCCCGCAGCGGCTCGGGCCGGAGACGCAGCCAGTGCTCGCGCCCGCGGACGCGGCGGCGCACCAGTCCGGCCCGCTCAAGCACCTTCACGTGCTTCGAGACCCCGTTGAACGAGATGGGGAATCGGCCCGCGAGGCTGCCCACGTTGAGCTCGCCCCCCCCAGCCAGGACCGCGAGGATGGCGCGGCGGGTCGGGTCGGCGATGGCCGCGTACACCCGGTTCAGCTGCGGGCCGTGCGCTCTGGACCTGGCTTGCGAGGAAGCTCGTCGGGGCATATTATCATTCAACCGATCGGTAGAATATTATCGAGTCGGCGTGGACTGTGCAACCATCACCTCGCCAGGAAGGGGCAGTCGAACCATGACGCAAGACGGCGCGAGCGTTCTCACCCATCACCCGGTAGTGTCGCACGAAGAGTGGCTCGCGGCGAGGACGGCGTTCCTCGCTCGCGAGAAGGAATTCACGCGGCTGCGGGACCAGCTGAGCGAGGAGCGACGCCAGCTCCCCTGGGAAGCGGTCACGAAGGCCTACGTGTTCGAGGCGCCGGGCGGGAAGCGGACCCTCGCCGAGCTGTTCGAGGGACGGAGCCAGCTGGTCGTCTACCACGCCATGTTCGATCCCCCCAACGCCTCGCCGTCCACGTCCTGGACGCGCGACGCCGCGTGCCCCGGCTGCTCGTTCTGGGCCGACAACTTCAACGGGATCATCGTCCATCTGAATCATCGGGACGTAACGCTGGTCGCTGTGTCCCGGGCGCCCCACGCCGCGTTGGCCGCCTACCAGAAACGCATGGGCTGGACCTTCACCTGGGTCTCATCGGGCGACAGCGATTTCAACGCCGACTATCAGGCGTCGTTCACGGCGGAAGAGGTGGCGCAGAAGCGGGCCTACTACAACTACACCATGCAGGACCCGTCCATGAGCGAGCGGGAAGGGGTGAGCGTCTTCTACAAGGATCCGGCGGGCCGGGTGTTTCACACCTACTCGACCTACGCGCGCGGCCTCGACCTGCTCAACACGGCGTACAACTACCTCGATCTGGCGCCCAAGGGGCGGGACGAGGGGGACCGGGGGCTCTACTGGGTCCGCCGGCACGACGAGTACGATCGATAACGTCCCTTGCGACCGACCAGGTGCGGGGCATATTGGAGCAAATCATCCGAGATACGGCCGCGATGGGGCGTGAACATTTCGGTCTTCTGGTCTCCCTTCTCCTAGTCTCTTGTGGTCCTTCAAAGGCGGTTCCCGAAGAACGGACCATCGCCGACCGGTTGGAGAGGGCGCTGCAGCAAGAGCGTGCGAATACCGTGCTCAGCACTGATCAGCGCGGCGATAGCGTTGAGCGATACGTCCTGGACGAAAGGGAAGTGTTTTACTATGGGTCGTTTGCCGCCTACCTGCTGATTACGGCGAAACAGCAGGGATGCAAGAAAGTCTCTCCGCACTGCGTACGCTGTCCCCACGGCAGAACATACTGCACGAACGCCTCCCAATTCCTCGCCCCACCGGAACAGGGGCCCTGACACACTCTCACACCACGGAGGCAGTATGCGCCCGATCTCACTGCTCGGCGGCCTAATGTGCCTGGCGGTCTCCGCCGCTCTGGCCCAAGATCCCGTCAAGGTTGATCCCAACCACTACAAAGTGGAGTTCGAGAACGCTCAAGTACGCGTGCTGCGGATTCATTACGGCGCGCACGAAAAGTCCGTGATGCACTACCATCCTGCGTCCGTGGCCGTGTTCCTGACGGATGTGCACGGAAAATTCACTTATCCGGACGGAAAGTCGGAGGAAGCCCAGGGCAAGGCGGGAGACACCAGGTGGGGCAAGGCAGGCAAACACCTTCCCGAAAATACGAGCGACAACGCGTTCGACCTGGTACTGGTGGAGCTCAAGGGCAAGCGCTAACTGCACGCACCAGCCGTCGGCGCGCCGAGGTCAGTTCAACGTCGGCGGGGTGGCCGAGCCCGGCCCAAGCCGCGAGAGAAACCGCTCGAGCCGGCGCTCGGCGCTATGGACGTCCCGGCCCAGGTAGTCGCGCCGCGCTTCGGCCAGCGCGGCGTGCAGCGCCTCGGCCTCGTCGGCCGCGCGAGCGCACAAGGAAGCGTCAGGCCCGCGGGGAGCCAGGATGCGCGCGGCGAGCGCGAGCGCCTGGCCGGCGAAGGTGACGTACGCGCGGACCATGCCTCGGCCCGCCGCGCGCCGCGTGACCCACTCGGGGAAACACCCCGCCCACCACAGCGCCAGGGCCGCGACGTCGGCCGCGCCCTCGGCTTGCGCCACGGTGCCGTCGGGGAGCGAGGCCACGTAGCGCCACCACACCCCGATGCCCGTCTCGCCCCGCGCGACGGTGCGCACGGCGCGCCAGGTTGCGAACACCACGGGCACGGTCGCGGCGTAGTCGGCGAGCTCGACGTCGGACACGCCCCGCGCGCGCAGCGCCGCGCGCACCGGCACGTACCAGAGGATGGTGAGGGGGACCGCGGCGGGCGCGCCGCCCCGACCGCGCACCGCCTCCAACGCCGCCGCTGAGTCGAGCACGGCGTCCACTTCGCCCGCCTGCACGGCCTGCTCGGCAGCGCGGGCCCCGGCCTGGTCGACCCGGCCGATCTCGGCGACCAGTCGGGCCAGGTCCTCGCGCGTCAGCACACGGTGGATGAGGGGCGTGATCATGGCCCCTTCCCAGCGCAAACCCGATGCCCCGGCGCATCCGCCGGTCTCACAACGGATTGCGCCCGGTGCTCTGGCGACGCGACGCGACAACCTGTTGCACAAGTACGCATTTCGCCTGGTGCGGCAGGTCGCCAGCGGCTCTTGCCGTAGCTTGCCGCCTTACACCTTCAAGGTGTGGGGTTTCTACTCTTCAGATGACGATCGAACCACTCGATGGATCGCGTGATCGAATCAATCTGGTTCTCGCGTTTGGCGAAGCCGTGGCCCTCATTGGGATAGTAATGAACGTCGACGGTCTTGCCGTCTTGCTTGAGGAGGTCGACCACTTGCTGTGCTTCTTCCTTCGGCACCCGGGGATCGTTCTCGCCCTGCAGGACGAGCAGCGGCGCCCTCACGTTCCGGATATACTTGATCGGTGACGCTGCGTCGTACACTCCCGCATCCTTTTCGGGGTCGCCAAGCAGCGCTCTGACGTACTGCTGAAGAACGGGATCACTGAATTTCAGCATGGTGCGCCAGTCGATGATGCCGTAAAGCGCGACGGCCGCGGCCCACACATCCGCCGTTTTGCCCACGGCCATGAGCGTCATGAAGCCGCCGTACGATCCTCCCATGATGCCGATCTTCTTCGGATCGACGTATCCCGTGCTCTCGAGGAACCTCGCGGCGTACACCTCATCCTGCAGATCGCCGCCGCCGAGGTCCTGATAATTGGCGCGCTGAAAGTCGATGCCGTAGCCGGTCGAGCCACGCACGTTGGGCGCGATCACGATGTAGCCGCGCGACACGAGGGCGGTGACGTCGGTATTCCAGTAATCCACCATCTGACCCGTAGGGCCGCCGTGCGGCAGCACGATTGCCGGGTTCGACGGATCGCGCTGAAGATTGAACGGCACCCACATGAGGGCGCTGATGATCTTTCCGTCAAAGGTCTTGTAATGCACGAGCTGCGACATCGGGAGCGG